>CABDYC010000315.1_pt1 | contig 16861 bp, 9 predicted proteins | sample 3421511 | NCBI WGS metagenome assembly CABDYC01 (sample SAMEA5534336, study PRJEB31848) | metagenome | biome: tundra; feature: field; material: soil | place: USA | collected 2013-05 | depth 0.15 m | reverse complement strand
TGCGCCTCTTCCAGTTCCAATTCCTCGGAGTCTTCCTCGCCCTCCGCTGCACTGCCTTCCGCAGCGGGCGCTACACCCGCCTCGGCTAAAGACGACATGTGGATTTCAGCGACGGTCTCGCGAACCTCGGAAAGCTCGCGCTGCCCAATCTCCGAACCTGGCTGGCCTGCCGCCCGGGTCTCTTCTTCGAATTCGTCGTATCCCTCATCGGACGATTCTTCATACCGGACAGTGCCCGCTTCTTCTTCGTCGATGGTCTCTTCTTCCAGCGTCCCCGGGGCTGCAAAAACCGGGGCTTCCGGCTGGCGAACCGGAGGCACTGGCCGATCCGAATGCTCGGGCAGAGCTACCCCCGGGTCCTCTTCTTCGACAAATCCTTGTTTAGGGGTGTTCCGAGCCGCTTCGCGGGCCACAGCGGCAGCAGCCGCGCTCGCCGGCCCCGGCCGGCGAAACTCGCGGTTCCAGTCAACCGAAGTTGACGCCACCGAAGGCGAGGCCGCTTCGGCGTGAACTTCTTGCACGTGTCGTGAGTCGTCGTGCTGCTCATGAGGCGCTTCGGCAACCGGAGCCGCGCTGGCGAAGATGGGTTCATCGTCCGGAAAAGTCGCGGCCACAGGCACCGCGGGCTCTGGGACGGACGCAGTGGGCTTTTCAGTCCCGGTGTCCTGGGAACGCCGTTCTTGCACTGCCGGTTGCTGCGCTAAGCCCCGGTACTTCGAAATCGATTCTCCGGGAAGCAGCATCGGCTGGTATCCCGCTGGCGGTCCAAACTGCTGGGTCCTGCCCGATTCCTGGGGACGAGGAACAGCAGGAAGAGGAGCGGTCTCGGCCGAAGGCCGCGCCGCGCGCGGCTCCGCGCCCCGATCACGCCCATCGCTTCGTCCATCACGGCGTCCGCCACGACGACGGCGGCGTCCTCGCCAACCTCCGCGCTCACGGTCTTGAGAAGCCCCGCCGCTGGAAACCTCCGGCACAGCCGCGGCCGCCTCCGAAGGTTCAATCTCCGCCCGTTCTTCTGTTTCGTCGAACTCCTGGCCAGAACCGTTTTCGAACTTTGCCCCCGGCTCGGGCTCGTCAATCCCCGCGGGCGATTGCCCCTCGGCCGGCGAAGACTCCGCCCGCGCCGGTTGCACCCGTAGATCCTGCACCCCGCGATTCGCGGGCACGACATCGGTCAAATCCTCGTCGTGCTCTTCCAACTCCATAAAGTCGGAAACGTAAAGGAAGGCATCGCGCTCCAGGCCAATGTCAACGAAAGCAGACTGCATCCCGGGCAGCACCCGGGTCACGCGGCCTTTGTAGATGGACCCCGCCAGGGTGTATTCATTTTCGCGCTCGAGGTAGATTTCCGCGAGCAGATCGTCTTCCACCAGCCCCACCTTGGTCTCGTGGGGCGTGGAAGAGACAAATAACTCCTTGTTCATGGACACTCCGGTCCCGCCGGCTTAAGAAAGTCGGGCGGGCTTCACCGGGGCGGAGCGAGGAAGGAAACGGGAGGATCGAGCATCGCGAGGCTGGCCCCGAATCGGGGACGGCTGGGGCTGGGGAGGTTTCTCCCTGGCCGAATCCGCTGCACAAGCTTGGGTATCTTTTGCACTGTTCGCTTTTCGTCTGCCGGATTTGTGACCGCACTCTCAGACCGTTTCCGGTCGGGGGGCCGTTTCCCTGCCAGCAGCGTTATAGCTTCAATCCTGCCCGGCCTTCTAACTGCTCAACTGGCCGGTGAAATGCCCCCTTTACGCGAGGGCGATCGATATTTTTGGGGCTGCGCTTTCCGGCACAGCAACTGCTCCCTGCCGTCTTCCCAGTTCTAGAATCATGAACCTGACCTATTAAGCCCGTTCACTTAGCTGGCTCTCCTGATCCCGCTCTTCTTAGTCCGTTCACCCAGCTAATTCACAAAGCGGCGCATTCGAACGTTCATAACCATCCCCAGCGCCAGGAACATGAACAACACGGAAGACCCACCATAACTCATCAGCGGCAAGGGTATTCCGGTGACCGGCATAAAACCGACCACCATGCCAACGTTGACCAGGATATGGAAGCTAAGCACAGCCACCACACCCATCACCATGAACGTGCCAGCGCGGTCGGGCGCTGTTTGCGCGTTCTGGGTCAAACGCATCAGCACTATGAAGTATAACAGCAGAACTCCCAGTGCGCCCACGAATCCATGCTCCTCGGCAAACGCCGCGAAAATGAAGTCCGTTTGCGGAACCGGAAGGAAGGCCCCGTGTGTTTGCGAGCCTTTGCCGCCCCACAATCCCCCCGAACCTACCGCAATCAGGGATTGCGTAACTTGATACCCCGACCCCTGGGGATCCGCATCCGGCTCCAGAAAGCTGGTGAGCCGCTGCTTCTGGTAAGACTTCAGAATGTGCACCCGCGGGGTGAAGAACACCGCTCCCACACCCACAGCCGCCAGCACCACCACCACTAGCCCCTGTTTCCACTGCATTCCGCCCAGAAATACTCCCATCACGGCGATTGGCACATACGTCAGGGCGGTCCCGAGGTCGGGCTGCGCCAATACCATCAGCATCGGAATGCCGACAATGGCCCCGGCCTTGATGAAGTCCGGCCACGAGAGTTCGCGATGCCGCAGGTCGGCGAAATACTTGGCCACGGCCAGGATGAGGATCAGTTTCACCCATTCGGAGGGCTGAAAGTGGTTGCCGCCAGGCATCTTGATCCACCGCCGCGCCCCCAGATATTTTTGTCCAAACACCAGTACCGCCATCAGAGAAGCGACCGCCGCAATATAAAACCAGTGGATCCGGTCCAGCAGCGCCTGGTAGTTCACCAGGCTGATCAGAAACATTGCCCCCACGCCTCCCAAAACCCAGTAAATCTGCCGGATGTGGGAACCGGCGAACTTGGTGTGCATCGTAGCGCTGCGGATCTCCATCACCCCCAGCCCGCAAATCATGAGCACGAAGCCCAGCAGCAGCCAGTCAAAATCGCGAAATGAAACGTAGCGGCTCATAAGTACCGAGTACCCAGTAGCGAGTACCGAGCAACTGCCTCCCTGCGGACAATTTCTTCGCCTGATCTCTTCATTGCATCTTCCCGACATTCGGCACTACGTACTCGGCGCTCGGTACCCGGTACTCGGTACTCCGAACCGCCGCCAGCGGCCTCCTCGCGACGTCCAAAAAGAAGTGCCCGCCCTGCAGTTTCTGCTCGTCGCCATCCGGGTCCGGTGCGGTCCACACTGCGCCAATCTCTGCGGGACCCGCTCCCTTCGCCATTTTCGTGGGCTGCCGCCGCTGCTTCTCCACGTATGACTGGATCACGTTCGCCACGGCGTGGGCCGCCAACGATCCGTGCTCGCCCTCTTCCTCCAGCACGCACACCACGATCTCCGGATTGCGCCGCGGCTCCACTCCCACAAACCACCCATTGTCCTTGTACTTGGATTTGTCGCTGGCGCTCATCTTGGCCTTCAAAGTATTGCTGATGGTCTGTGCGCTGCCGGTCTTCCCGGCCATGTCCACGCCTTTGATCTGCGAAGCCCCCGCCGTCCCCACCGGACTGACCACCTGCGCCATCGCATCGGTGATGATTTCCCAGTTCTTGGGGTCGATCGGAATCGTCACTTCATCCGGCACGCTCTGCGCTGGAATGATGCCCGGCGGCAGATCCGTGGGATTCGTCACATGCGGCCGCACCAGCCGGCCGCCGCTGGCAATCGCGGCAAAAGCCCGCGCCATCTGGATCGGCGTGGCCGCCACCGCGCCCTGCCCGATGCTCACCGAGATCGTTTCTCCCGCGAACCATTTCTGCTTGAAGTTCCGTATCTTCCACTCTTCCGAGGGCATCACCCCGCTCACTTCCTGCGGCAAATCAATCCCGGTTTTCTGCCCCATTCCCAACGCCGTCGCGTATTTGGCGATGCGATCAATGCCCAGCTTCTCCCCCAGCGTATAAAAGAAAACGTCGCAGGATTGATAAATGCCCTTCACGATGCCCACCGCCCCGTGCGTCTGATGCCGTGCCGCGATCCAGCACTTGAAGTAACGGCCGTAGAAAGTCCCGCCGCCCGTGCAGTTCACGTGCAGATCCTGGGCAATCCCTTCCTGCAACCCCGCCGTGGCCATGATGATCTTGAAAGTGGAACCGGGTGCCAGTTGGGCCTGAATCGCCTTGTTCATCAGCGGATGGTTTTCGTCAGTGATCAGTTTGTTCCATTGATCGCGCGAGACGCGCACCGCAAAGTCGTTCGGATCGAAGGTCGGCCGGCTCACCATCGCCAGGATTTCCCCCGTCCGCGGGTCCATCGCTACGATGGCGCCGTTCTTCCCTTCCAGCGCCTCCTCGGCTGCGATTTGCAAGTCGATATCCAGCGTCAGCTTCAACTGTTTTCCAGGAATCGCATCCGTTTCCCCCAGCAGCCCCACTTCGCGGCCATGGCTGTTCACCAGCGCCCGCCGCGCTCCGTTCTTCCCCATCAATGCCGTGTTGTACTGCCGTTCCACGCCAGAGACTCCCACCACATCGCCCGGGTTATAGAGCTCGAACTGCGGCTGGTTCAGCATGTCTTCCGTCACTTCGCCCACGTAGCCGATCAGGTGGGCCATGAACCCGTTGCGCGGATACAGTCGCCGGTGCGCCACGATCGTGTCCAGTTCCGGCAGTTCGTTGCGATGCGCATCGATGAACGCCAGCTCATCCGGCGTGATGTCTTCTTTCAGAAAGATCGGCTGGTACTGCGGCATGGAGGCGAAGTGGCGGATCCTCGTGCGCACTTCAGTCGCGTCCAGATGCAGCCCTTGTGCAATCAGGTCCGCGTCCGCATTGAGGTCACGGGAAGAATCGCGCAGCAGCAGCGCCGAAAACGATGGATAGTTGTCCACGATGATGCGCCCTTCGCGGTCCAGGATCTTGCCGCGAGGCGCGAGGATCGGCACATTGCGGATGCGGTTCTTCTCCGCCGCCGAGGCATAATAACCGCTCTCCATGACCTGCAGCCGCCACAATCCGTAAGCCAGCACCAGGAAGATGCCCAGGATCATGTACTGCGCCGCCGTCAAGCGGATTGCCGATACTTTGTCGTCACGCCCGAACATCAGTGGCCAGTGGCCAGTGGCCAGTTGCCAGCCCAGCACTCGTGAGAGATTTGTCCGGTTCGCAACAAGTCACAGCCTCGCAAGATCGAATGTATAGCAGCCTTCAGGTTTATTGTAATGCGTGCCCAAGCCCGGCATTACCAAGTCGTCAAACGGAAGTCACAACCTGCACAAGTTTACTGGCAACTGGCCGCTGGCCACTGCCTCTACGTTCTCTGCTTGAACTTGTCCAATACAAAGTACAACGCTACGCCCACCACGGCGTTCGCCAGCCCGGCTAGGATTCCCCGGCTCCAGCTCCAATCCAGTGTCAGATTGACCATGCCTCGCGCCACCGTGAAATAGACCGCGGCATGAACCAGATAAAACCCCAGCGTGACCAGCAGCCGGGCCCCGGCGTTTTCCACGTCCAGCTTCGCTCCCAGCGACGACGCCCCGTAACCCACCACGGTCTTGGCGATCCCATAAATTCCGATCGGATAGGGCCCCAGCATGTCCTGCACCAGTCCAATGGCCGCTCCGGTGAACAGCCCTGAAATCGGGCTGCGCCGCGCCATGGCAAAGAAAATCGTTACCAGCAATGGCAAGTCGAAGATGGAAAAAAATGGAAACCGTCTCGGCAGGAACGCCTGCAGGAACAGCGCCAGCAACGGCACACCCACCGTCACCGGAATGCTGAACCGGTAGACTTCAATCTGCTCCCCCGATGTGTAAGTGATGGGCACGCTAGTGGGGCTGGTCTTCGCTTGCAGCGGGCTGCGGACTCGGCGGCGTGCCCGCGGGTTTGGGCCGCGCCGTTGCCGGTTTCGCCGGAGGATTCGCAGAGTTCGGAGTGGTGCTCGAAGTGGCGCCCGAAGTGGCCTTCGAAGCCGCGCTCGACCCGGCCGCGCTCCCCGACCCACCGTTTGTGGCGGAATCGCCGGAAGCCGCCTTCTGCACAACTTTTTTCAGAACCTCCCCGGCCCCTGGCGACCCGGCGACCGTCGTGCTGCGCGCACCGCCCGAGCTTGCAGCATTGCTGCCCGCCGCAGCGCCGCCCGCCACCTGCTTCCCAGTTCCAGTCAAAGGCTTGCCCGCGCCGTTCGGCTGCGGCGTCGCGCTGGCGCTCGAGCCCTGCCCAGTCCCTCCGCTCGCGGCACTTCCCGCCGGAACCGTTCCCGCAATCGCTGCTGGCTTGTCCGGTACCGTAGGCAGCCGCTGCGCCAGAATATCCGCCGCGCGCACCCTCCCGCCGCTTTCCGCCACCGCCGGCTCCCGTTCTTGCTTTTCGGTCACCACCAGCACTTCCTCCAGCCGGCTCAGGTCTGCCGCCGCCTTCACCTTGATGCTCAGAAACATTTCTCTTCCCGGACTTACTTTGCTCACCGTGCCCACCGGAAATCCCTTGGGAAAGATCCGGTCGCCTCCGCTGCTCAGCACAGTTTCTCCCGCAGCGACTTGCTCGTCACTCATCACCCGTTCCAAAGTCAGCTCGCCATTGGGCGTCCCGCGCAGCACACCCTGTAACCGCGACTTCTCCAGAAGCACGCCCACGCCGCTGCTCTGGTCGTTGATCATTAGCACCAGCGAAGTCGAAGGATACACGCGCAACACCTTGCCCACTATACCGCCCGCCGTAATCACCGCCATGTCTTGCGCCATGCCATCATTCGAACCCTTGTCGATGTAAATGGACCGGGAAAGATCGCTCCCACTCGAGCCGATCACTTGGGCCGGCACGGTCTTAGCGATGAACTGCTCTTTAAAAGCCAGCAGTGACTGCAACCGGTGTGCCTGGGTGGCGTCTTCGCTCAGCCGCACCTGCTCCAGCCGCATCTGCTCGATCTGCTCCTTGAGTTGGCGGTTCTCGGCCCGCACTCCGCGCAAGAAGAAATAGTTGTGCCAGAGATTGCGGCTGCCGTTCTGCGCCCAGACCAGCCCGCGTTCGAAAGGAGTAATTGCGCCCACTGCCCAGATGCGGATCAGACGCGTGTTCTCCGCGTCCGCGCTGCGCTTCACCTGTACCGCCAGTCCCAGCAACTGCAGAAACAACACTCCCACCAGGATAGTCAGGTTGCGGTAACGGCCAAGTACGGATTCCATAACTCAGTTGTCAGTTGCCAGCGGCCAGTTATTCGGTAGTTAAGCGGTCGGAGGTCAGCTGCCGATGGTCAGTAGTAACACATAACACAACGGAGATAATTCCCGTGGTTTTGACTGGCAACTGGCAACTGGCAACCGGCAACTGCTACTCAATCGATATCTTCCGCAGCAGCTTGAAGTCGCTGAGCATCTTGCCCGTGCCCAGCACCACGCTGCACAGCGGATCGTCGGCGATGGACACTGGCAGCCCGGTTTCTTCGCGGATGCGCTTGTCTAGATTCTTCAGCAGCGCTCCGCCGCCCGTCAACACAATGCCGCGGTCGCTGATGTCGGCCGAAAGCTCAGGCGGGGTTCGCTCCAGGGCCACGCGAATCGCATTCATGATCGTCGAAACGCACTCGCTCAACGCCTCGCGGATCTCGCCATCGTCCACCGTGATCGTCTTCGGCACACCTTCGATCAGGTTGCGCCCTTTAATCTCCATGGTCATCGGCTTGTCGAGCTGGTGCGCGGAGCCAATCTCCATTTTAATTTGTTCAGCCGTACGCTCGCCGATCAGCAGGTTATATTTCCGTTTCAGATAATTCATGATGGCTTCGTCCATCTGGTTTCCCGCCATCCGCACCGAACGCGAGTAGACAATGCCGCTCAACGAAATCACCGCGATGTCCGTCGTGCCGCCACCAATGTCGACCACCATGTTGCCGCTCGGTTCCGTAATCGGCAGCCCCGCTCCAATCGCCGCCACCATGGCTTGCTCCACTAGATGCACTTCACTGGCCTTGGCGCGATACGCCGAGTCCATGACCGCGCGCTTTTCCACCTGCGTAATCTCCGACGGCACTCCGATCACGATGCGCGGATGCACCAGCATCTTCCGGTTGTGCGCCTTCTGAATAAAATAGTTCAGCATCTTCTCTGTGATCTTGAAGTCGGCAATCACGCCGTCCTTCATGGGCTTGATGGCCACGATGTTGCCCGGCGTCCGGCCCAGCATCTCCTTCGCCTCTTTGCCCACGGCCTCGACTTCGCCCGTGTTCTTGTTGATGGCGACGATCGAAGGCTCGTTGACCACGATGCCCTTGCCGCGGGCGTAGACCAATGTGTTGGCCGTGCCCAGATCGATGGCCAGGTCGCTTGAGAACAAGCTGAATAATGACCTGAGATTGTGAGAACGTGAAGAATGAAATCCGTTGCTTGACATGGAAGAACTCTTCTCGCGATCTACCCTGATCGCACTGTTTTCCGGGCGAACCCGATTTGCGCCATCCGGCGCGGCCCGCATCCTCTCTCTAGTCTATGAGAGGCTCCGCAACCCTGCCGGGACCGAAGGTTCCTCGTACTCTTGGCCGGAACCCCACCTCTGCCTGCCGCCCTACTGACTGCCTGTACTCACTGAATGATGATTTTCTTCTGCTGCGTGTTCACTCCGCCTTGTGCCGTCTGCGCCGTCACCGTAATCACCGTTACGCCCGTGGTCAGCGGCGGCGTGAAGTAATGGAACGTCCCGTCGGTAGATATCATCGGAACCTCCCGCCCATTCACCATCACCCGGGCCCCTACCTGAGTCTTCCCCGCCACTTCAATCACGTGTCCATGCTGAATGAAAGGATCCAGTTCCAGGTCGATGGCTTCCGTCTGCTTTCCCTTGGGAATGATGGTGAAACGGTTCTTCTCGCTCTCCACCGATTCCTTCCCCGACGCTTCATACGACTGTACCACCCAGTAGTACGCTCCTTCGCCGAGGCTTGTAACCGTAACATCCGCTGTGTTGACTCTTTTGTCAACTAGTGTAGAAGAAAAGTAGGGGTTCCTCGAAATCCGCAGCCGGTAACCCACCGCGTTCGCCATCGCCGTCCAGGAAAACTCCACGTCCTTGGTCTTCTCCCCGGCAGTGAAGATCGGCGCCATGTTCGCCGGAGAAATCGGCGTCGGCGGCCCCGTCCCTTTTGCTTTCTCCATGTGCGTCTCGGTCGCCTGGAAACTGACTTTTTCCCAGTTGGCCAACTGCACCGTCTCTCCGTTGCGCGTGACTTCGCCCGCGCCCTTCTTCATCAAGATCTCGTGTTGGTCCGCCTTGGGATCGTTGTGCACCTGGGCCGCTGACTCCGGAGCCAGCGATGCTGTCGCGCCCGCCACTATCACCTGCGATTTCGATCCCTGGGAATAGGTCGCGGTCGAAAGATCCACGGTCCCGGTGCTCACCGCTACGGCCACGTTCGTCTGCTGCTGGTCGTTGGCCGAGTTTTCTTCAATCACGATCAGCGAATCCTGTTTCACGGTGTAGCTGGTTCCGTCGTTGAACACCACCTTCGCCATGCCTTCCGACCCGGTCTGTATCACATCGCCCTTTTCCAGGGGAATGTTGTAGTCCGCCGTTGCCCAGCTATTGCTGTTGGCCTTCTTCACCCGAACCGTGCCATCGAGCGCCGTAAAGTGGGCCTGCTGCGCCGTGGACGCGCCGCTGTGCGCCGCTGGCGCCATAGCCGCCACCCGCTCCAAAGCTTTGTCGGCCACGCTGCCGGCCGCCTTGATGCTGCTCTCGCTAAATTGCGGGAAGGTCAGTCGTATCGCGATCAGGAACACCACGGCCCCGGCCAGGATCAGCAGTGCCACACTGCGATACGTGACCGTTTTCCACGCGATGTGGATGCCCGGTTTGCGAGTCGGCGAAGACACGTGGACCAAAAACCTTATTCAAACCTATTGAATATGCGGTAATTCCAACGTTATCACAAGCCTATCGGCACCAAGAATAGGTAATCAACTGGGGACGTTACCTTCGTTTGCCGTCTGATTCATGTTCATGTGGGACAGCCGCCCTCGGCTGTCCGCCGGGCGAAGCCCGGTCCAGACTGCTTCTTCCGATGCCTGTAGGGCACTGTACTCGTGACGTCGTTCCAAGTACCTGGGGCGAGGTCGATGCGTGCTCAAGCACCCTAATTCGCGCGATGGAGTGACAAGACACTCCCTTTCCGTCTTGTTGAAGCCCACGAATTTTTCCCGCCCCGCGCTTGACATCGTCAGATGCCGTCATCAACAATTCCTCCGCACCTCAAACATCGGTTCCAAATCGTTCCACCCGATTCACCAAATTCTCCACGAGGTTCTTTAACATGTTGCTCGCCGTTCGCCTGGCCATCTTCCTCTGTCTCCCTTTCCTTCTCGCTGCGGTCGTTTCCGCCCAACGCATCCCTGTCTCTCAGCCCACAGTCTGGGCCTCCCGTCCCGACGTCGCCGCCTTCGAAAAAATCGAAACCGACCGCCTCGCCGCCGCCCAGCGTTCCATCGAAACCCTGCTCGCCGCGAAAGGCTCACGCACGATTGAAAACACGCTCGTACCCTTCGACGAAGCCGTCCGCCAAAACAACTCTGCCGGCTATTTCGCCGGTCTCATGGAGCAGGTCCATCCCGACGCCGGCTTCCGCGATCACGCTACGGCCATGCTCACCAGAGCCAGCGCCGCCCAGACCGCAATCGCCCTCAATCACGACGTCTACAACGCGCTCGCCGGGCTCGATCTCTCCAAAGCAGACCCCGCCACTCGTTACTACGTCCAGCGCCAGCTTCTCGAATTCCGTCTCGCTGGCGTCGATAAAGACGACGCCACCCGCGCCCGCCTCAAGAAACTGAACGACCAGGCCACCGAACAGCAGTCCATGTTCGATCGCAACATCTCCGACGGCCAGAAAGTAGTCGAGGCCGATCCCTCCGAGCTCGACGGCTTGCCCCAGGACTACATCGACCGCCACCAGCCCGGCGCCGACGGCAAGCTCCACATCAGCACCGATTATCCCGACTCCCTGCCCGTCTTCAGCTTCGCCAAAAGCGATTCCCTTCGCCGCCGCGTCACCCTCGCGTTCAATACTCGCGCCTACCCCAAGAACCAGGAAGTTCTCACCAGCCTGCTGAAGACGCGCTACGAGATCGCCACGCTCCTCGGCTATTCCAACTGGGCCGACCTCAACGCCGCCGACAAGATGATTGCCAAAGGCCACAACATCGCCGACTTCATCCAGCAAGTCCGCGACGCTTCCCGTCCTCTGGCCCAGCGCGAATTTCAGATGCTGCTCGCCGAGAAACAGAAGACTACCCCCGGCGCCAAAGAAATCTGGGACTACGAACGCGCCTATCTCTCGGAGTTAGTTCGCCGCTCCCGCTACGATTTCGACTCTCAATCCGTACGCCCCTACTTCCCCTTCATGCAGGTCAAGCAGGGCATCCTCGACGCCGCCGCCGAACTTTTCCAGGTCAGCTTCCAGCAGGAGCCGAACGTACCCTCCTGGGATCCCTCTGTCGAAACCTGGATCGTCATCGACCACAACCAGCCCATCGGCCGCTTCTATCTCGACATGCACCCGCGCCCCGGCAAGTACAGCCACGCCGAAATGGTTCCGGTGCTCGACGGCATCCGCGGCAAGCAACTGCCCGAGGCCATCCTCGTCTGCAACTTCCCCGCCCCCACCGCCACCGACGCCGGCCTCATGGACTACGGCGACGTCCAAACTTTCTTCCACGAATTCGGCCACCTCATGCACCACATCCTCGGCGGACAGCAACAGTGGGCCGGCATCAGCGGCATCACCATGGAGTCCGATTTTGTCGAAGCTCCCTCCCAGATGCTCGAAGAATGGATTCGCAGCCCGCAGGTCCTCGCCAAGTTTGCCCGCCACTACAAGACCGGCGAGCCCATTCCCGCCGAGCTGGTAGCCCGCATGAACCGCGCCTCCGCCTTCGGTCGCGGCGTCTGGGCCGACCGCCAGAACTGCCTCACCGCCATTTCCTACGACATTTACAAAACCAAGCCCGAGTCGGTCGACCTCGACAAAGTCACCCTTGACGACAACCGCAACTACACTCTCTTCACCCCGCTCCCCGAAACCCACCAGTGGGCCTCCTTCGGACACCTCGGCGGCTACTCCAGCGCTTACTACACATATCTCTTCGACAAAGTGATCGCCGAAGACTTCTTCCTCCAGTTCGACCACAAGAACCTGCTGTCCGGCGACGCCCCCATGCGCTACCGCCGCATAGTCCTCGAACCCGGCGGCTCCATGTCGGCGAATGACTTGGTGAAGAATTTCCTGGGCCGCCCGCAGAACATGACCGCCCTGCAGCACTGGATGGCCGAAGAATTCGACGCAGGAACCGGAAGCCCGAAGTCAGCGGGACAGTGATCTGGGAAGCCACGGCTCGTGTGTGGAGCGGGCGCCCCCGCCCGCTGCCTTTGATTTTGATTTTTGACTTCGACTTCTGATTTTGCTTCCGCCGCTTTTGAAGCCGCCGACCCACCCAACCCCTTGTCATTCCGAACCGGGCACCAAGCCCGGTGAGGAACCTGCTTTCCCCGCCCTTGACTCGAAGGACCTCTGTACTCTGCGGCACCATCGGCGCTGCCAGCGAGTGCATAGGTCCTTCGGCCCGCAAAAGGCGCGGGCCTCAGGATGACAAACGACGGGACGTTACCCCCAACCAGAAGCACCCTTGCCGCATCTCTCCGCCGCGCTGTAGCATCAACATCTCGGAATTCATCAAGGAGAAATCATGGCAACCGATACCCTCACTTCCCCCGCGGCTCTCAGCCACACTCCAACCAAGGTCCTCAAGAACTTTATCGATGGCGAGTGGGTCGAGGCCTCGACCGGCGAGACTTTCGAAGACCGCAATCCCGCCGACACTCGCGACGTAGTCGGCATCTTCCAGAAATCCGCCAAGGCCGACGTCGACGCCGCCGTGGACGCGGCCAAGCGCGCCTTCGCCAAATGGCGCCTCGTCCCCGCCCCGCGCCGCGCCGAGATGGTTTTCCGCGCCGCCGAAATTCTCATCGAGCGCAAAGAAGATCACGCCCGCGACATGACCCGCGAAATGGGCAAGGTGCTCGCCGAGACGCGCGGCGATGTGCAGGAAGCCATCGACGCCGCTTACTACAACGCCGGCGAAGGCCGCCGCCTCTTCGGCCCCACCGTCCCCTCCGAGATGCCCAACAAGTTCGCCATGGCCGTGCGCCAGCCCATCGGCGTCTGCGGCATGATCACGCCCTGGAACTTTCCCATGGCGATCTCTTCCTGGAAGCTGCTGCCCGCCATCGTCTGCGGCAACACCTGCGTCATCAAGCCCGCGCAGGACACTCCACTCTCCACGTTCAACCTGGTTCGCGCCCTCACCGACGCCGGCCTTCCCAAAGGCGTCGTCAACATCGTATCCGGCTTCGGCCCTGACGTAGGCACCCCGCTCGCCGAGCACGCCGACGTGCGCGCCATCTCGCTCACCGGATCTTCCGCCGTCGGCCGCATCGTAGGCGGCATTGCGGCCAAGACTTTCAAACACTGCTCGCTCGAACTCGGCGGCAAGAATCCCATGATCGTCCTCGACGACGCCAACCTCGACCTCGCCATCGAAGGCGGCCTCTGGGGCGGATTCGGCACCACCGGCCAGCGTTGCACCGCGACCAGCCGCATCATCGTGCAGAAGGGCGTCTATCGCGAGTTTGTCGAGCGCTACGTCGCGCGCGCGAAGAAACTGAAAGTCGGCAACGGCCTCGACGAAACGGTCGAGATGGGTCCGGCGATCAATGAGAAGCAACTTCAGACCGATCTTAGCTACGTCGAGATCGGCAAAAACGAAGGCGCAAAGCTGATGTGCGGCGGCAATCGCCTCGACCAGGGCGAGCACCAGTACGGCTGGTTCATGGAGCCGACCGTCTTCACTGACGTCGATCCCAAGATGCGCATCGCGCAGGAAGAAATCTTCGGCCCCGTCGTTTCCATCATCCCCTGCGACGACCTCGAAGACGCCATCGAGATCGCCAACGGCATCGAGTACGGACTTTCGTCCGCGCTCTACACCAAAGATGTGAACAAGGCCTTCGCCGCCATTCGCGACCTCTACGCCGGCATCACCTACATCAACGCGCCGACAATCGGCGCCGAAGTGCACCTGCCCTTCGGCGGCACCAAGGCCACCGGCAACGGCCACCGCGAAGGCGGCATCGGCGCCATAGATTTCTACACCCAGTGGAAGTCCGTCTACGTGGATTACTCGGACAAGCTGCAGAAAGCCCAGATCGATAGAGTGGATTGAGAATACGTTTCACCGCCGAGCACGCCGAGAGCGCAGGCTTCTCGGCGCACCCGGCGTGCTCGGCGGTGAAAGCTCTTTGCCGCAGGTTCCATCGGCCAGCAGGGAGTCCCGGCTAGAGACTATCGTCCGCTTGTTCGCGGCCCCTGTTAGGTTGTAAAGTACCGACGAACTGGGGGGATGACCAAATGAAAAAGACTTTAGGAGTTTCTCTGTGGCAGATGGCTGCCCTCTTGTGCACGTCTACACTGTTCTTCGCAGCAGCCACAGCCCAAGCCGAGCAGCGTCCCACCATGACGAGCCATGTTCCTGAGGCAGTGTCCAGCGGGCTGGCGCCGTTGGTTGGCCACCTTCCCAGCGCGCAGCGTCTAAGCCTGGCAATCTCTTTGCCGCTGCGGAATGAGGCGGAGCTCGACGATCTGTTGCAGCGAATCTACGATCCGCAAATCCCCAGCTACCACCAGTACCTCAGCGTGCAGGAGTTCGCCGGCAGATTCGGTCCCGCCGAGGCGGACTACGCAGCGGTGCTCCGCTTCGCGCAGGCCAATGGCTTGGCCGTGATCGACACCGCCGCCAATCGCATGGTGGTGGATGTCGAAGGCCCGGCGGCAAATATCGAGAGTGCCCTCCACGTGACCCTCGGCGTCTATCAGCATCCCACCGAGAACCGCACGTTCTACGCTCCAGACCGCGAGCCGGCGCTCGATCTCGACGTACCGCTCCTGCACATCTCCGGCCTGGACAACTTCACGCTGCCCCACGCCAAGAGCATCCGATCTTCCCAAGAAAAGGGCGAGACCGGCAAAACCTCGGGCTCCGGTCCGGGCGGCAACTTTATTGGGAGCGACATGCGGGCCGCCTACTACGGCTCCGGCTCGCTAACCGGCACTGGACAGTCGGTCGGACTATTCGAATATGCCGGATACGAGCTCAGCGACGTTAAGAATTACTTCACCAAAGTGAAGCAGCCACTTAACGTCCCCATTCACGGTGTGTCGCTGAATGGAGTGAGCCTAAACTGCCCTCCGAAAACGTGCGACGACGCCGAGCAGGTCCTGGACATCGAGGTGGCAATCTCCATGGCACCGGGCCTGAGCCAGGTCGTCGTGTACGTGGGAAACAGCGATGTCTCCATCTTCAACCAGATGGCGGTGGACAATACTTCCAAGCAACTGAGCTGCTCCTGGGGATGGAGCGATGACGAGGGCAGCCTGGACCCGATCTTCAAGGAAATGGCGGTGCAAGGCCAGAGCGTATTCGTGGCGACCGGCGACCAAGGTTCCGGCACTGCCGCCAACGTTGTCTGGCCGGCGGATGATCCCTACGTCACGGCGGTTGGTGGCACGGACTTGACCACCAATGGCCCGGGTGGATCCTGGAAGTCGGAGACGGGCTGGAGCGGCAGCGCGGGCATGCCTTCCAAGAACAAGATTCCGATTCCCCACTATCAGAAGCTCAAAGGGGTCATCAACTCGCTCAATCATGGGTCGAAGACCTTGCGCAATATTCCGGATGTCGCCGCGGAATCGAATACCAACCAATACAGTTGCTACGACGGCGGATGCTTCGGAGGAAATGGCGGAACCAGTTATGCCGCTCCGCAATGGGCCGGCTTGACCGCAATGGCGAATCAACAGGCTGTCGCCGGCGGCGGATCAACCCTCGGGTTCCTCAACCCGCGCCTCTATCGAATCGGCACAGGATCGAGTTATGACAGCGATTTCCACGACATCACCAGTGGCAGCAACGGCCAATATTCTGCAGTCACCGGCTTTGACCTCGTGACCGGCTGGGGCAGCCCCAATGGCCCCAACCTGATCAACTCACTGGTAGGGTCTGCGAGATAAAGGCGGCCTCGCTTCGCTCTGCGTTAGTTCGAGTGATAATGCAGAAGTCAGAAGTCAAAATGCAGAAGTATGATCGATTCCGTTCCTACCTCTGCATTTTGACTTCTGACTTCTGCATTTTCGGCGTTGCCTTTAACTTTGTTTCCCGTCAGAATGCCTCGAGGATCGAGTCTTGAAAATGCCCCTCACCAAAGCCCGCGAAGTCACCGCCGCAGCACGGCTCGACAACGTCCGCTACGCCATTCGTGACCTGGCCTGCGTGGCGGACGAAGTCATCCAGCAAGGACACAAAGTTCTCCCGCTCAACGTCGGCGATCCGCTCAACTTCGATTTCCAGACTCCGCCGCACATCATCGAAGCCGCCTACAAAGCCATGCGCGACGGCAAGAACGGCTACGCGCCATCTCCCGGCATTCCTGAAGCGCTCGATGCGATTCGCAGCGAGGCTGCCCGCAAGGGCATCACGACCGTGCGGGACGTTTTCGTCACCTCCGGCGTGAGCGAAACGGTCGATCTCTGCATCTCCGCGCTGGTGAACCCCGGCGAAGACATTCTCACGCCGAAGCCCGATTATCCGCTCTACTCAGCCGTACTGTGCAAGCTGGGCATCGCGCTCAACGCTTACGACCTCAACGAAGACGACGCCTGGCAGCCCGAACTCGCCGATATCGAACGCAAGCTCACGCCGCGCACGCGCGGCATCGTGCTGATCAACCCCAACAATCCCACGGGCTCGCTTTGCTCGCGGCAGATGCTCGAGCAAATCGCCGAACTGGCCCGCCG
>CABDYC010000313.1_pt1 | contig 16993 bp, 19 predicted proteins | sample 3421511 | NCBI WGS metagenome assembly CABDYC01 (sample SAMEA5534336, study PRJEB31848) | metagenome | biome: tundra; feature: field; material: soil | place: USA | collected 2013-05 | depth 0.15 m | reverse complement strand
CGGTTGTATTTCTTTAAGGCTTCGCGGAGGCGGTCGTGAGGTAACGCTATCACTTCGTGATCGTCGATGCCTTTCATGGTTTCGGCGGCGACCATGGCGTTGATTACCGCTTCTTCCGTGGCCTGGACGGTGGCCAGGAAGATCGGGTCCAGGGAATCGTTGGGGAGCATGGTGAGCTGGTGCAGTCCCTTGGTGCCGACCGCGCCCGGGTTGGCGGTGGAGAAAGCGAGGAAGATGTCACCGGAGCCGTCGCCGGAGTAGCTGCCGTCGCGGCCGAGGCCCAGCGAAACTTTTTTGGCGATGCGCTTGAGTTGGGTGGGGATGAGCGGGGCGTCGGTGGCTACGATGACGATGATGGAGCCGACGTCGTCTTTGAATACGGTGTGCTCGGGGATTTCGCGGCCAACGTTGATGCCGGCAATGCGGAGTTGTTCGCGGGCTCCGTAGTTGCATTGGACTAAGACGCCTACGGTATAGCCTCCAGCTTTAGCGTCGAGCACGCGGGAGGAGGTGCCGATGCCGCCTTTGAATTCGTTGCAGATCATTCCTGTGCCGCCGCCTACGTTGCCTTCTTCGACGGGGCCGGAGTGGGCTACGTCGAGGGCGTGGAAGGCTTCTTCGGGGTGGACGTGGAATCCGTTGATGTCGTTGAGATAGCCGTCCCAGGTTTCGGCGACCACGGGCAGCGACCACCAGTAGCCTTCCATGTCAGGTGTGCCGTGCTTGACCTTCCAGGCGATGACGGCGTCGCGGACCACGCCCACGCTGTGCGTGTTCGTGATCATGACGGGGCCGTTGAGGAAGCCGGAGTCGTCGACCCAGGTGGTGCCGGTCATTTCGCCGTTGCCGTTGAGGGTGAACCAGGCGGCGAAGACGGCGTCGTTGCTGGTTTTGCCGCGGGGATGGATGGCGGTGACGCCGGTGCGTACCGGTCCCTTGCCGACTTCTAGTTTGCCGGCGCCGGAGATTAGCGTGGTGTGGCCGACCTCGACGCCTTTGACGTCGGTGATGGCGTTGTTGGGGCCGGGCGTGCCGTCGAAGGGGACGCCAAGATCGCGGGCGCGAGGCTTGGACTGGGCTGACGCGGCGAGCGTCAGGGTGAGGAGGAGTGCGATGAGGATGAGGGACTTCCGGCGGAGCCTGCCCTGAGCGAAGTCGAAGGGGCTTTCGAGCTTCGGCCGGGCCGCGCCGGGAATTGGATATGGAGATGGAGAGCGGTGTGGGATTAAGCGGCGTGACATGGAGCCTCCGGGGGAACGAGGAAGTATAATCGCTCGCAGAGCAAAATGTTTCGCGGGGGGAACATGGACGGCTGGAAGAAGGCGGTGGTGGCGGGTTCGATTGGGGCGGCGACGGTTTTGTTCTTGAAGAAGAAATATCCGGCGGGCGTGCTGGCGACGGGCGTGGGATTGGCGGTGCTGGCGTCGGAGTATCCGGAGAAGTTTGAGAAGGTGCGGAGGTCGCTGCCGGAATATTTTGACCGTGGCATGCAGGTGATGGAGATGGCCGCGCGTGCCGGCAAGCGCATTACCGACGCGGCTGGGCGGTCGGCTTACGGTGCTTGCGAAGAGATTGGCGGGTGATCGGAATGCAGAAGTCAGAAGTAAGAATGCAGAAGTCAGAAGTGAGAATTCAGAAGCCAGATAGTCCGCCGAGAGAGTTTAACTTTTGCATTCTGACTTCTTGCTTCTGACTTCACTCGATGCCGAGTTGCTTTCTGGCGTCGGGGCTGAGGCGCTCGGGGGTCCAGGGCGGAGTCCACACAACATTGACGCTGGCGTTGCGGATGCCGGGCAACTGCTCGAGGCGTGACTTCACCTGTGCGCTGATGTTGACGTGCTCGGGGCAACCCTGCGCGGTGAGGGTCATGTCGATGATGACGTCCTGCTTGGCTTGCTCGGGTGTCTCGGCGGGGACGGGTGCGAAGTTCACGTGATAGATGAGGCCGAGGTCGACGATGTTGACGGGGATCTCGGGGTCGTAGCAGCTTTTCAGCGCGCTCAGGACGTCTTCTTCGGTAACGGGAGACATTGGGATTTCCTTCTGCAGCATCCGGCTCTCGGTGCCCGGCTTCCGGCGCACTGAACCAGGGTTCGTTCGTGTCTTCATCCAGTGTACCGCAGCAGTTGACGCAGGGATAATCCCAGCCCTGTTCGGTTGACGATCTGATAGAGTTTTTGCGCATGATGAGTCAAGAGGCGAAGCAGAGGATCCAGATTGCTTTGGCGCTGGCGGTGGTGGTGGCGGGATTGCGCGCGGGATACATTCTTTACCAGCGCCATGAGGACTATCTCGCGGCGCAGAAGCAGGAGCAGGCGCGGAAGGCCGGCTACTCGAACGCTGACTACTACGTTGTCCCTAAGAAGCTGCATCCGTACGATGTGAAGTCGGCGAAGCAGTTGACGCAACAGCCGGTGTGGGCAAAGGAAGGATACCGCTACACGTATTATCCATATGACGCGGGGCGGAAGCGGACGGACTTCGCGCATGAGGCCGGGCTGCTGCTGCCGATCGAGCGGTTGGAGATCAAGGATGTGGTGACGGATATTCCGGTTGGGACAGGGAATCGGCGGCAAGTGATGGCGGTGTTTCAGAAAGAAGGGAAGAGCTACGCGGTGCCGATTGGATTCGAGACCGAGGGGCAGTACAAGATTTATTCCGACGAGGTGTTCTATGTCGAGGATCCGCACGAATTGTACAAGCAGTGGCCGGCAGAGGTGTGGCAGGCGGTGGCGCAGCATGAAGTGAAGCCGGGGATGAATGAACTGCAGGCGGATTTTGCGGTGGGGATGGGGGTTCCGGATGCAGGCGCGTCGTCGGAGGAGAAGACTGTGCGCTATCCGGATGGAGGGAAGCCGCTGGTGGTAATTTATCGCGATGGGAAGGCGGCGGAGATCAGGCCGGGGACATAGGAAATCAAAATCCCCACCCCTTCGGCTTCGCTCAGGGCAGGCTCTTGTTTTGCCAAAGAACGGCAAGACAAGAGTGGGGCACCCTCGGGGCTTTATTTCGATCCGGGTAGTTCTTCTGCTTCGGCGACGTGATACTCGCTGCTGACCAGACCACTCGGATAGTGCCGAGTCGCGATATGACGGAGCCGAATATCGTGCGGTAGGGAGCCAAACAGAGGAATTCCCTCTCCGATGAGCACAGGCACGCGAGTGATGATGAGACGTTGAATCAGTCCCGCGCGGAGGAAGCGTTGAATTGTGATTCCGCCATCGACGTAAAGGTGGTGGGCGGCGCTCGCAGCGAGTTTCGAAACTATCTCAGCCGGAGAGCCGGCCATCTGTTCCACCGCGCCTCCGACGACCGCTGAGAAGTCGATGGGGAGACTGCTCAAGACGACTACGCGCTTGTCACCATACGGCCAAGGCTTCATGGTGAGAACGGTTTCGAAGGTCTTGCGGCCGATCACAATCGCATCGACACTCGCGATAAATTCGTCGTAGCCGTGGGGTTCGCCTCCGCCTGGTGGCAGAAAGTCGAGATCGCCGTTTAGCCGCGCAATGAAGCCATCGAGGCTCGTGCCGATAAAGACAGAAACCTTCATCGTCTGTCCACGTCAGTAAACCTACTTCACTCCGGCGAGCGCTTGCGAGACTTCCTGAATATCGGGCACGACCGGGATGTCGTAGTTTTTGTGCCATGCGAGTCTGCCGTCGCGGTCGATGATGGAAATGGCGCGGCCGGTGATGCCTTTGTCTTCGAGATAGACGCCGTATTTGGCGGCGACCGCGCCGCGCGGGTGAAAATCGGCGAGCAGCGGGTAGTGGATGCCCATCTTCTCGGCGTAGGCCTTGTGGGACCATGCGCTGTCGACGCTGAGGCCTAGGACCTGCGCGTCGAGCTGATCGAACTGTTTCATGTCGTTGACCAGGCAGGCGTGCTCCTTGGTGCAGACGGGGCTCCAGTCGAGCGGATAGAAGACGAGCACGACGCGCTTCTTGCCGCGGAAGTCGCTGAGCTTCACTTCCTGCTGGTTCTGGTCTTTCAACGAGAATTCGGGCGCGGGCGCACCGACGGTTGCGGGCATGGTTTCCTCCGTAAGATTCCATTCTAACGTCTTTTTCGTTCTTGCCGCGTGGGGCTTACTTCACGACAGGAGAGTCTGCGTCGGCGGGTTTTTCTTCGTCGGCGTGGATTTTGCCGTCGTCTTCGGCGTAGAAGGAGCGGTGCTGGGCGTCGAGCTGCCTGGGCGTCATGGTGAGAATGAAGCTGTCTTTCTTGCCGCGGAAGCCGGCGGTGTAATCGCCGCGGTCGGGGTTGACCATGCGCTTGGTGAATGATCCGGAATGGACGAGCTCGGCGAGGGAGGTGGCGAAGCGGCCGTACTGTTTCTCGAACCGGTGCTGGGCGCGGAGAACCACACGCATGTAGGCGAGAGCGGCAGCTTCGGAGTCAGAGCGGGCGGGGTCGCCGGGAAATTTTGGCTGATAGGTGGCGGCGGGGGCCTGGGCGGCGAGAGCCGGAGCCGGCGCGAACAGAGTAGAGGCGGCGAGTGCGAGACTGACGATGACGGAAGAAATGGAATCATTTCTCATCTGAATCTTCTCCGCGAGTGGCGGCAAGAATTAGCGCGCCAAATCCTGCTGTAACACGGCCCTTCGATCTTCTTTTTCATGTTACTCCCGTAATTTAACTTTGGTCACCTTCTCTTTGCAGGGCGGGCAAATGCCGCTATGCTCTAGCTAAGACACTACGCCCCACAGGGAAACCTATGAAAGCAGCAGTAGCGAGAAAACCGACTATCAAAATTGCCGTGGTGGAGAGCGACCCGCTGAGATTTGTGGGATTCCGCGCTTTGTTCGACACGGAGCCCGAGTTCGAACTAATCTCCGCCGGCCTGCCCGAGATTTCCACGTTGCAGGACGTGGACTTGATCTTGCTGGGAAACCGTTCCGGCCAAAACCTGTTTGACGTGATGGCGAGCCTGAAAGCGACGCGGCCGGATCTGCGGATTATTGTGACCGGGTCGGGAGTGGACGAAGAGACCATACTGAAGGCGATCGCGTCCGGAGCCAAGGGCTATGTGGATGAGGCAGCTTCGCCGGCGGAATTTGCGCAAGCGATTCGCATCGTGAGTCAGGGGTCGGTGTGGGCGCCACGGAAAGTGCTTTCGATGTTCATTGAGCGGGTGTCGTCGGCACCGGGGCGGATCTTTCCGGCGGGCCGGGTGACATTTACCGACCGCGAGAAGGAAGTGCTGGAGATGCTGGTGGCGGGACGCTCGAACAAAGAGATTGGCGCTCAGTTGGGCATTGAGGAGCGTACGGTGAAGGCTCACGTGGCGAAATTGATGCGCAAGGTGGGAGTGCAGAACCGGATTGCGCTGTCAGTGCACGCGATCACGCATTCGCTGGTGGCGGCGAAATAGAGATTGCCAGGCGTTGTGACCCTGGTTACTTCGGGACACTGACCTCGGTAATCTTGTGGGGAAAGCGAGCGCGACGCATACTCGGCTCACCTACCACAGAACCTGGGAGACGGGGTTGAGAGTGGCGATTAGGGTCACTACTTTCAGCCCCGATTTTTTTGTGTTCGGGGTTTCTTGCTCCCTCGATCTTCCTTTCATCCTCTTCCTCTGATTCTGGCAACACGATCCCGCAGCACCATCTTTTGGAAACTCCATTTCAAGACTTCAGGGGCTAGGGTGTGTGCGTAAGAATGCTGCCGTCCCTGTCGGGACTCGCTCGCCGCTCTCACTTTTTCCGGCACTTCCGTGCCGGGCTTTCCCATGCCGCCCCTTCGGGGCTGGAGCCCGACCATTCCGATCCACCTCTTCCCCCGAGATTCAGTTCTCACGCACACATGCAACTGCGCCGGTTCGTTTACAATCGAAGTACCAGATCCCAAAGAATTCTTGTGTGAGGAACCATGAAAAAAATCTTACTGTTGACCCTAATTGCTTCTCTCTGTTCTTTCTCGTTTGCAGCAAATGACGAAGCGAAGGAAACGAAGGCTGCGGATCGCGTGCAGGCGGCTGCGGATGTGCTGAACGAGATCCAGGGGGCGCCGGACAAAGGTATTCCCGAGGAAGTGTTGGGCTCGGCGGAGTGCGTGGCGGTGGTGCCGTCAATGCTGAAGGGCGGCTTTATTGTGGGCGCGAAGTATGGCCGCGGGCTGGCTAGTTGCCGCACCTCGAAGGGATGGAGTGCTCCGGCATTTTTCACGGTGACCGGCGGCAGCTTTGGTTTTCAGATCGGCGGGCAGGCGGTGGACCTGGTGATGCTGATCATGAATAAAGATGGAATGAAGCATCTGCTGTCGAGCGAGTTCGCGCTGGGGGCGGACGCTTCGGTGGCGGCGGGTCCGGTGGGACGTCATGCCGAAGGGAATACCGACTGGAAGATGCGGGCGGAGGTGCTCACTTATTCGCGAGCGCGCGGTCTGTTTGCCGGTGTGAGTTTGAACGGGGCCGTGGTGAAGCAGGATAAGGACAGCACGCGCGAGTTTTACGGACGCATGGTGCCGTTCCGGACGTCTCTGGTCGGCGAGATTGACGCGCCGGCTGGGGCGAATGCGTTTTTGACTTCGCTGGCGCAGTGGGCGCAGGCGGCGGCGAAGTAAGGGCGGGCTTCGGGCGTCGGCTTTCGGGCTTCAGGCTTGGTGCAGTTTGGTAAGGAAGCGAGCCAAACGCGCGATTGTTGCGTCGCAAAGAACGCGACGCTTCGCGCGGCTCGCCGAGATTCCTCACGGCGCAAAGAACGCTTGTTTGGAATGACAATTCAGCTTCCTCTCGTTTGACAAATAATTTTTGACGGTGGTACCGTCACGCTTCCCGATGCGGCAGCGACTTGAGTACGCGGCAGCCTGGCCGTTCATCAAAATCCTGGGTATTTTGCCGCGCCCGCTGGCCCGAGCCATCGGCATTGGCTTGGCTTGGGTTGTATATCTTCTGCACGTCCGATTGCGGCAGGTGGGAATGCGCAATCTCGCCATGGTGTTTCCGGAAAAAAGTGAGGCGGAGCGGGCGCGGATTCTGCGCGGGGAGTTCGCATCGCTGGGGCGTCAACTGGCCGAGGTCTGCCACTTTCCCGAGTACACGCTGGAGAACGTTGAGCAAGTTGTGGTGTATGACGGATTCGAGAATTACGAGCGGGCCCACGCTAGGGGCAAGGGCGTGCTTTTATTCGCGGGGCACTTTGGGGGATGGGAACTTTCTTCTTTTGTTTTGTCGATGCATGGGCATTGGATGCACGTGATCATGCGGGGCATGGACAACGTGTATCTCGGCCGGCTCATCGAGCACTATCGCACGATGCACGGCAACAAAGCTGTAGACAAGGATGATTTCGTGCGGGGGCTGCTCTCGGCGATGAAGGCGGGCGAAGTGGTGGGCATGCTGATGGATACGAACATGACTCCGCCGCAGGGGATCTTTGTGGATTTTTTCGGCATCCCGGCGTGCACGGCTAGCGGGTTGGCGCGAATTGCGCTGCGCACCGATGCGGCCGTGGTGCCGACGTTCACGATTTGGGACGCGGAGCTGGGGAAGTACCGGCTGCGGTTTGATCCGGCGGTGGAGTTGGTGCGCAACGGCGACCTGGAGGCTGACATTAAGGCCAACACGCAGAAATTTACATCGATCATTGAAGACTACGTGCGGAAGTATCCGGAGCAGTGGTTGTGGGTGCACCGGAGGTGGAAGACGCGTCCGCCGGGGGAGAAGGGGCTGTATTGAGTGCGGGCTTCGGGCTTCGGCTTTCGGGTTTCCGGCGCCCGGCTTCCGGTCGATCATCCGTGCTTGCGTCGGCTTTACGACGGGACCTCACGCCGCTGTGGATTCCGGCCCGAAAATAAAGTTTGGGGCGTGATCGCGGTGGGAGCTGGGTGGCTCGCTCCAGGGCTGAAAATCGGTCGAAAGTCGGTCGATACCCCCTCCTCCCCCTTTTACCATAATCTCTGGAATCATCACGTTAGCGTGAAATTCCTCGCAAGATCCTGACGTCAAAAGAACTTAGGTACTAAGATCTAGAAAACAAAGGACTTAGGGGCGCGGCGAATTGGCTTGTGCCAACCGTCACGGCCTCGACCATGATCGCCGATTTGAATTGTGAGGGCAAGGTTAGATGTCACAATGGGCTGTGGATTTCCGCCCAAAGCCCACTTCTCGCAACGGCGACGAGAAGTGGGGCATCGGGCAGGGAACCGAAAGGATGGCCTCCCGCCAAGGTACAATGTTCGCCTAAGGTTTCTTCTCGAAAGCGTGCAATGGCTAAAATCATTTGCTTGTTCAATCACAAGGGCGGCGTCAGCAAGACAACGACTGCGTTTAACCTAGGTTGGATGATGGCGTCGAAGGGAAAGACGGTCTTGCTCGCGGATTTCGATCCTCAGTGCAATCTGACGGGCATGGTGATGGGATTCAAAGGGGTAGATGATCTAGCCGCCATTTATGCTGGGACTCCACCAAACAACATTAAGGACGGGCTTGCTCCGGCATTTGAGTCGCAGCCACGCCAAATCGCTCCTGTGGAGTGCGTCGCTGTCACAGGGAACGATAAACTGTTTCTCCTTCCGGGGCACATCGGTCTTGCCGAATATGAGACGACTCTGGGCATTGCCCAGGAGCTTAGTGGCTCGCTGTTGACTCTCCGGAACCTTCCCGGGTCGATCCGTTTTCTTTTGGATAAGACTGCCGCCCGGTATAATGCGGACTTCGTCCTCGTGGACATGAGCCCCAGCCTTGGCCCTTTGAATCAGAACCTTCTCACGACAAGCGGCTATTTCATCGTACCGCTGCACCCCGATTACTTTTCGTCGATGGCGTTAAGCTCGCTTGCCAAAGTGCTGCCGCGGTGGAAATCTTGGGCTAACACTGCCTACGAAACTGAAGCGCTCACACAGGCGGACTACCCGTTCCCTAACCCTCATATCACATTTATTGGGGCGGCCATTCAGAAATATCGGCCACGCCTCGGTCGGGCCAGCAAGGCGTTCCAGAGGTGGATTGACCAGCTCACCCTGGGCCTCAGGGAAACACTCGTTCCGGCCCTTGAGAGGGCGGGCATGGTGGACCCCAGGAGGTTTAGGGATCGGCTGGGCATCGAGCCATGGACTCCTCTGCTAGAGGTTGCGGACTTCAATAGCCTGATCGCGTTGTCCCAAGAGTTTCAGGTTCCTGTTTATGCGCTGACGGTACAACAGACCGGACAGGCCGGGGCGGTTTGGGATCAGACGGAAGCGAGCATGAAGCTATTCCGCGATGCTTTTTCAGCTTGCGCGGACAAGGTCTTCATAATGACTCAGGAAGACGACGGTGACGCCACTAGCACAGTTTGAGTCGGTGTGGAATCGGTGCGCCGTGTTGTCGACTCTGCACGCTTACCTAGAAAAAAATGTTTCCGCGGTTATGCAGCCTGACGAGTTGCTACGGGCTGAGTGGGTTGCGCGAGTCAGTGCCCTCGACCTTTACATTCACGAGCTTGTGGCTCAGGCGATGCTTGCGATCTTCGAGGGGCGGCGTCTGCCGAGTCCGGCATATTTGAAGTTCCAAGTTTCGACTGAAACCCTTAATCGGATTCGATCTGCGTCGACGCCGTCTGACGCGAGCGCGGCGTTCGACTTGTATGTCCGAGGCCATTTGAGCCTAATTACGTATCAAGCTCCGGAAGATATCGCGGATGGGGTCAGGTTATGCTCCCCGATCGAACTGTGGAACGAGGTCGCGATCAGGCTCGGTGCAACTCCATCGACGAAGATCGAGAAGGGGAAGGTCCTTAAGAGAGAGCTGTCGCTCGTGATTCGGCGTCGAAACGCAATTGCTCACGAGGGCGATCTCCAGCAATCGCCTCTTCGAGAACCCTGGCCTATCAGTCGGGCCGACCTTGCATTCGTGGCGGATCACATCGAAAGACTTGTGAAGGCAATAGATACGGTGGTCTGATCCGGCGCTGATGTGTTCGAGACCTCCGGACACCCTGATCCCTCGCCGCATGGGGAAAATCCACAACTGCACGCTCCTTCGTGCGTGCCTCTTCCGGTAGAATCAAATCTTCCTATGAAAACATTTGAACAGATCGCGGAGCTGGAAAAGCAATATTTGCTGGGGACTTACAACCGGTATCCCATTGTGTTGACGCGGGGGAAGGGCGTATTTCTTTACGACCTGGAGGACCGGCGCTATCTCGACTTTGTTGCGGGGCTGGGGGTGAATGCGCTGGGGCACGCGCATCCGCGGATCGTGAAGACGATTCGGGAGCAGGCGGGGAAGCTGATTCACGTCTCCAATCTTTATTACCACGAGTATCAGGGGGCGCTGGCGGAGAAGTTGTGCACGCTCTTGGGCAGCTCTTTTGGAAATGCCCGCGCATTTTTTTCGAACAGCGGGACCGAGGCGATTGAGGGATCGATCAAGCTGGCGCGGCTGGCGGGACATCGCGCCGGGGGCGAGGGGAAGTCGCGGCTGGTGGCGCTGCAGGGGTCGTATCACGGGCGGACGTTTGGGGCGCTGTCGCTGACCGGGCAGGAGAAGCATCGCAAGGGATTTGAGCCGCTGCTGGAAGAAGTGACTTTTGTCGCGCAGAATGACATCGAAGGCTTGCGGGCGGCGGTGAACGACAACACCTGCGCGATTGTGCTGGAGCCGATTTTTGGCGAGGGCGGCATCAGTGAGTGTTCGGTGGAGTTTCTGCAAGAGTGCCGGGCGGTGGCGGACCGGCACCGGGCGGCTCTGATCTTTGACGAAATTCAGTGCGGGCTGGGGCGCACGGGGTCGATGTTTGCGTTTCAGAGCTTCGGCGTGACTCCGGACATTGTGGCGATTGCCAAGCCGATTGCGGCGGGGTTGCCGCTGGGGGCGTTTCTCGCGAAGGAAGAGTTTGCCAATGCGATCTCGCCGGGACAGCACGGGACGACTTTTGGTGGGGGGCCTTTGGCTTGCCGGGTTGCTTTGGAATTTCTGGCGATTGTGGAAGATGAGAAGCTGCTGGAGAACGTCAACAAAGTTGGCGCTTATCTGCAGCAGGAGTTGAAGGGGATTGTGGAGAAGAGCGCGGCCGCGAAGGAAGTGCGGGGGCGAGGCTTCATTCAGGGGATCAATTTGGAGATTCCGGCGCGGCCGATTGTGGATGCGGCGCTGGCGGAGGGCGTGTTGTTCAACAGCACGCAGGATACGGTCGTGAGGTTCTTGCCTCCGTACCTGCTGGAGGAGAAGCATGTGGATAAGGGGATACGGGTGCTGAAGAAGCTGTTGCGGAAGAAGCGGAAGGCGGCGTGAGCGGCTGGTAGAAAGCAGGGATGGGAACGCCTAGCTGAGCTGGTCATGGCGCCAACGGGCAAGGGGTCCTTCGACTTCGCAGATGGCTCGCTTCGCAACCCATCTGCTTCGCTCGGGATGACAACGCAGAGACGCTCCCAGATGAAAAACGGGGAGCCGAGGCTCCCCAAGTGAAGCGAACAGAGGCGATGTTCAGTTAAATAGAATCTGGCAGTGGGGAAAGAGTTGTCCTCGGAGCGAGAAGATTTGACCGTGATGCCGGCAGACCGGGAAGTTTCTACCGCGCTCTTTCCCGGGTCGAGCCCGGGCGTGGAAGAATGCTGGATGGAGCTCGATGGGGCGCGCATGCGTTATCTCCGCGCGGGCTCGGGGCCAGCGCTGATTCTGGTGCATGGGCTGCTGGGATATTCTTTTTCGTGGCGATACACAATGCCGGCTCTGGCGCCCTACGCTACGGTTTATGCGCCGGACATGATGGGTGCGGGGTTCTCCGACCGCCCGGCCGGGATCGATCACTCCATGCGCGGGGCGGCGCAGCGTCTTCTGCGGTTCATCGCGCGGCTGGGAATCTCTTCGTTCGATCTGCTGGGGACTTCGCATGGCGGCGCGGTAGCGATGATGGCGGCGGCCGAGTGTCTGGAGGGGAACGCTCGTCTGCGCCTGCGGCGGCTGGTGCTGGTGGCGCCGGTGAATCCGTATTCGGCGCATGGGCGGCGGCTAGCGCCATTTGTCGGCAGCAACTTGGGCGCCGACTTGTTCCGGCTCACGATTGTGCGCATGAGTTTCTTGTACTCCTATTGGCACGCACGCATGTATGGCGACCGCAGCCGCATTCCTCCGGGAGCTCTGGCAGGCTACGAGGCGCCGCTGGCGAAGCCGGGGTTGTTCGAACATGCATTGAGCATCGTGCGCACCTGGACGGAGGACCTGCGCGAACTGCAAGCGACTCTGCCGAAGTTGGCGGGTGTGCCTACGCTTTTGATCTGGGGCGAAAAGGATCCAGCAGTATTTGCTTCGTCGGCTGCGCCGCTGGCGAAATACTTCCCGAATTCCAAATCGATCATTTTCCCGGGCATTGGACATTTGCCATACGAAGAATGTCCGGAAGAGTTCAACCGGGCGTTGATTGAATTCCTGACGCGTGAGAAGCTTCCCGGCTGAGCGGAGCGCAGTTCGGTAGCGTTGCAGTGTGATAAGGAAGCGAGCCAAACGCGCGATTAATGCGTCGCAAAGGGCGCGACCCTTCGGCGCGCTTCGCTTGCTCAGGGCAGGCTGCTTCGCGCGGCTCGCCCAGATTCCTCACCGCGCAAAGAACGCTTGTTCGGAATGACAATTCTCAAATCATGACCCACCACATTCTCGATCTGCTGCGCGGCGCGCTGGTGCACTACGGGTACTGGGCCGTGGCAGCGGTGCTGCTGCTGGAGAATGCCGGCGTGCCTTTGCCGGGGGAAACGGTTCTGTTACTGGCGAGCTTTCTGGCGTACTCGGAGCGGGACCTTCAGCTCTCGTGGATCATTGTGGTCGGAACGGTGGCGGCCACTGTGGGCGATAACCTGGGCTACGCTCTCGGGCACTATGGAGGGCGTCCGCTGTTGGAACGCTACCGGTACGTCTTCCACATTAGTGATGCGGCAGTGGCGCGAGGCGAGACGCTGTTTCGCCGGTATGGCGGAGTCACGATTTTATTTGCGCGATTCGTGTCCGGAATGCGGGTGATGGCGGGACCGATGGCGGGAGTCTTGCTCATGCCGTGGAAGAGATTCGCCGTCTTCAACCTGCTGGGAGCGGCGTTGTGGGTGACGGTGATTTCGTTTGTGGGGTACAGCTTTGGCAGCCGCTGGAAACTTCTTATGCATGTCATGAAGCGCTTTGACCTGGCTCTGGGGGCGGCGTTTGTGTTGATTGTGGCTGTCCTGTGGTGGCGAAGCCGGGGGAGGCGGGATGGTCCCTAGCGTGCGCCCCTGGGATCATTTTGAAACCGGCTTGAAAGCAAGCACCTTAGGAGTCAACTTATGCACAGAGGGATTTGCCGAAGCGCGACTATACTGTGCGGGTGTCGCGGGCATCCTCGTGCCAAAGCGGGGTCCGTGGCCATTGATTTTACCGGCGGCGTCCGTGCCGGAATTCGGACGAGGAGGAACACATGAAAAAAATCGGGTTCTTGACTCTATTGATCACGGCAACGCTCCTGTTAACCCTGGCCTTCCCGGCGGCGGCGGCTGGTCCAAAGGCGCCAGCGGTACCGGTTCCCGTGGCGGCAGCAGTGCCGGCCCCGGCGGCAGCGGCAGCGATGCCAGAGCCTCATCCGCACATCGATGAAGCTTTGGAAGCGATGCGTAACGCCAAGCACCACCTGGAGGCCGCCGAACATGATTTCGGTGGCCATCGGAGGAAGGCGATCGAACATCTTGACCGCGCGATCCGAGAAGCAGAAATCTGCATGTCGATGAGGTAAAGTTGGGAGTTTGGAAAAGTAAAGGCAGCGTCGGGAAGACGCTGCCTTTTTTTCAGCACAGGGGAACCACGTGCTCGCGATTCCTGCAGCCGGGACTTAGTCGGGACCAATGGTGTATCCGATGGAGGCGCCGACGCGGATCACGTTGTTGGAGTTGAACTCCTGATTGTTCTGGATGTGGTAGTAGTGAACCTCGGGACGGACAAAGACGTGGCGCCAAACGTAGTAGCGGATACCGCCGCCGAGGTCTTCCATGAAGTGATTGCTGCTGGTGTAGTTGATGCATCCGGGGCTGTTACAGGAAGTCACCAGATTGAAACGGGTGCTTGCGACGCCGACGCCACCCATCAGGTCGAGGCCAAGCTTCTTGCCCAGCTTCGGCTGGAAGAGCGCGTTGACGTCGGTGAAGATGGGCCGGTAGGTTTCGTAGCCTTCGTAATTTCCCGTCTTGTACCTCCAGGCGGTTTCTACGTTAAGGCCGAGACGGTGTTTGAATTTGACGAAGTCGCCGCTGATGTTGATGTAGGTGCCGCCTTTTTCGGAGGGAGGCTGGAAGTTCACAGAGCTGCTGGTGGGGGAAGACGCCATGAGCACGCTGCCACCGAGGGCGATGTCAATTTGCTGGGCAGGGGCGAGGGTGGCGAACAGAAGAACGGCACACGACGCGGTGAGCGCGAATTTTCCCAATAGGGAATCCCCCTCAGTTCCTTCGGGCTTGTGTAATCGCCCGCGAGATAGGCACCGCGGCAAAGCACGCCGCGAGTGGCTGGGGCATGCAGTCATCCAAGGTGCCGGAATCGGCCAGCCTAGGATACCAAAACCCGCGGGGTCGAACGCTTAGTCTGGACCGATTGTGTACCCGATTGATGCCCCTGCGCGAAACACGTTGTCGTTGCTGAAGACGTCGGTGTTGTTGTTGATGTGGTAGTAGTGAACCTCGGGACGAACAAAAACGTGTCCCCAGACGTAGTAGCGGATGCCGCCGCCGATATCCGTCAGGAAGTGACGGCTGCTAATGAAATTGTTGCAACTAAACGTGCCAGTGCAATATGGCAGATAGAATCGGGTGCTCTGCCAGCCGATCCCTGCCATAAGATCCACGCCCACCTTCTTGCTCAGCTTGGGCTGGTACATGGCGTTGAAGTCCGAGATGATGGGACGATAAGGCTGTCCGCCAGGTCCGCCGTAAGATCCCTGGCTCGCTCTCCAGGCGGTCTCAAAGTTGAAGCCGACGCGCTTGTGGAAGATTACATCGGCGCTGACACTTGGGTAGAAGCCTCCTTTTTCGGGACAAAGACCGGTAGTTGGGTCGCAGGAGCCAGACGACATGAGAACGTTGCCGCCGAACATGGCATCCCCTTGCTGGGCAGAGGCCAACTGAGCCAGGAACAACAACGCGAAAACCGGTGCGAGGATCGCTAACTTTCTCAAGAGAAACCTCCTATATTTAGTTCGCTGCAGCTGTAAGATGCGTCGGCGAAATGGTTGGGATGCAGGTCACCTCTAATCATAATTTCAGCCGGGGGTCAGATTCAACTGGAGCAAGATCATTGTAAAGAAACGTAAACGGCCTCCGCATCCTTTTTCCATGAATCCGCTTGTTCTCAGAGTCGCTCTTGCAACCAACATTAAACCCGGAAGCGGGCGATAAGTTGCGGACAAAAAGCCTTCTGCTACTTGGACTTCCCGCCGCCACCACCGGGAGCGCGGATGTGGTCGAAGGCGATAGGGCCGCCGCCGAAAAAGATGAGGGCAAAGGCGAGGGTGGCCAGCGCCAGAGGCAATTCGGATCCGCCGTTGCCGATCAATCCATTGTGGAAGTGTACCTTGGCGATGGCGACGGCCAGATCAATGCAGATGGCGAAAGCAGCGATACGGGTGAATAGGCCTACGAGCACGAGCAGGCCGCCAAGAAACTCAGCGAAGGAGGAGAGGTAGCCGGTCCAGGCGGGAAGTCCGAGGCTGGCGACAAACTGAGCATGGTGGTGAAGTCCGCCGAAAACCTTGTGGTATCCGTGGTCGAACATGACGGCGCCCAGGGCGAGGCGCATGACGAGCAGCGCGAGGGGTTGCAGGCGATCGAGGTAGCGCAAAAGTTCCTCCTGCGGAATGAATGATAGATTACAGCAGTGTGGCGGCGGAGGGAAGCAAGCTGTCGCCCGATGCTTTCGGGGATTCCGGGATGCCCGCAGAGTCATGCCGCGAGAGAACTTCTTGCGGGCTTTCCCCCAGGCTCTTAGAATAAATTTTGAATCCCGCGCGCGGAATCGGCGAGCTTCGGGTTTGTAATGGATAGAATCGAAGCAGGCCTCTCATTGCAGGTGGTGAGCGGCGGTCGTTTTCAGTGAGAGAATTGGCGGCAAGAAGGTCTGATGGTCAGGAGGCGGTAATGAAAAGCTTTTTTAGAAGTGAAAAGACGATGCAGAAGTGGGTAGCGTTGTTGGTGTGTCTTGTGGTTCCTGCGCTGGCGTGGGGTCAGCACAACAAAGAGTCGGCCCAAAAGCCAAGCGCGCCATCCCATGCGAGCGCGCCATCCCACGGGTCCGCGCCTCAGCATTCGGCGCCGTCGCATACTAACAGCACGGCAGGCCATGGGAACACGAACGCGGGCCATGGGAATGCGTCGGCGAGCCACGGGAACACGTCGGCGAGTCATGGGAATACATCGGCGAGCCACGGGAACACGTCAGCGAGCCATGGGAATACATCGGCGAGCCACGGGAACACGTCGGCGAGTCATGGGAATACATCGGCGAGCCACGGGAACACGTCGGCAAGCCATGGGAATACATCGGCAAGCCGTGGGAATACGTCGGCGAGTCATGGGAATCCGTCAGCGAGTCGTGGGAACACATCCGCGAGCCACGGGAATCCATCGGCGAGTCGTGGGAACACGGCGGGAGGTCGCTCGACCACGACCAGCCGTGGCAGCACGCATCAGCCGGCGGGAACCAGGAACGTCAGCCTGAAAGGTGGCGGAACGGCGAGCGTCCGTGCCAATGGACAGATTCGTTCGGTCGACCGTGGCGGCATGCACATTGAGCATGGAGTCCACGGCGGGCGCACGGCGGTGAGTGAACACAACGGAACACGGATCGTGACCACGGGCCATGGCGGCTACGTGCAGCGCTCTTACGTCACGCGCGGCGGAGTGTCCTACTACTCGCGTACCTATTACGCCGGTGGCGCCTATCGCGTTGGAGTGTATCGCGGCTACATGTGGGGCGGACGCGCTTATTACGGATGGCGCCCAGGGTTCTGGTTCCACCCGGGATTTTATGGATGGGGCTTTCATCCCTGGGGGGCGCCGGTTT
>CABDYC010000311.1_pt1 | contig 17107 bp, 9 predicted proteins | sample 3421511 | NCBI WGS metagenome assembly CABDYC01 (sample SAMEA5534336, study PRJEB31848) | metagenome | biome: tundra; feature: field; material: soil | place: USA | collected 2013-05 | depth 0.15 m | reverse complement strand
ATCTTGCGCTTCTCCGGAACCGAGTTCGCATAGTTCTTCTGATGGCTGTCGTAAAAAGCCTTGAGTTCCTCCGTCGTGGGATGAAGGCCCTTCTTGATGTCGTCCTCCTTCAGGACGGCATAGTCAAACTTCACCTTCGTATTCTGCTTGGCGAACTCCTGGCGGATGGCCGCATCGCTCACCGCCGCACTGCCTGTGATCAGCGCCTGCAGCTTGCTGATCACAATTTCCTTGCCGACGCTCTCTTCGAACATCGCCGGCGTAAGGTTTGCCCGCTGCAGCATGGTCTGGTATTCGGCTTCGCCGACAAAGTTTCCCCCGGGAAAGAAAACCTGGCCATAGCGGCCGTGCTGCAGTTCGTCCTTCACCTCCTGCGGCGTGGCCTTCAACCCCAGGTGCTGCGCTTCGGTCAGCAGCGCCTGCCGGTCAATCAATTGGTCGGCCGCTCGCTGCGCGAAAAAAGGCAGCAGCACCGCGGCATTCGGACCCAGTTGCGCCCCCTGCTGCTGCAGCATCTGGCGCGCCGTCTGGCGAACTTGCTCGACGGTAATATCCTCGCCGCTCACCTTGGCCACAATGCCCTTGCCGGGCGTGCCCATCAGGTCACCGCCCAGACCGCCAGGGATCAATGTGATCGCCATGGCCGCACAAATGAGCAGCAGTAGGCCGCTGAGTACGATTTTCTTGAATGGTCCCTCAGTTTGCAGAAATCGAATCATCTTCTTATCACTCCGGAAGTGTGCCGCAGAATTAGTAATTATAAACTAAGCCACCGCTGCTTAAGCCCCGCAATCCCTCGACTCGGTCATTCCTGAAATCCCAAAAACGATTGTCATCCTGAGCCAAGCGAAAGCCTGCCCTGCGCGAAGCCGAAGGGGACCTATGCAACTTGCCTGCGCCACCAACAGCCTCGTCATTTCTTTCACCGCCCGCGCTTTTCTTGGTTTCTTGCCGGCCGGATTTCACCTTTGCCGCGCGATCTCCAAAATCATCTATTGAATCGTATCAATAGACGTGTTATCCCTCTTATTCCCGGACCGAGGTCCACGGAAATGCATCTGCAAGGAGCAACATGACTTCCGCAAAAAGAAGACGGCCAGCTTTCCCCACGCGCCTGTTGGCGCAGTTTTTGGCGATCTCATTTCTCGGCTCACAATTCCTCCTGGCCGCGGACCTCTCCGCATCCAAACCATCCGCCCCAAACCCGCACGCGGATAAACTGCTGCTCCGAGACCATTGGACGCTGCAATCCTCCACCAAAGTCGAGGCCAAGGGCGAGATCGTTTCCACCGCCGCCTTCATCCCCAAGGGATGGCACATCGCCACCGTTCCCACCACGGTCGTCGCGGCGCTGGTGCAGGACAAAACCCTCCCCGACCCGTTCTTTGCCATGAACCTCCGCCAGTTCCCCGGCGTGACATACCCCATCGGCGGAAATTTCTCCAACCTCGCCATGCCGCCCGACAGTCCCTACGCGGTCTCCTGGTGGTATCGCAAACAGTTCGCGGCGCCCGCTTCCTACGCCGGAAAAACCGTCTGGCTGGATTTCAAAGGCATTAACTACCGCGCTAACGTTTGGCTTAACGGAAAGCAGATTGCCAACTCCAACGACATCGCCGGAGCCTGGCGCACTTACGAATTCAACGTCACCGCCGCTCTGAAGCCCGGCCGCGAAAACGTTCTCGCCGTGCAGGTCTTCGTCCCCACCGAGAACGATCTTGCCATCACCTTCGTCGACTGGAATCCCGCGCCTCCCGACAAGAATATGGGACTGTGGCGCGAAGTCTACCTCACCACCAGCGGCCCGGTCGCGCTGCGCTATCCCACTGTCGTGTCGAAGCTGAACCTGCCTGCCGACAGTCCCGCGCAACTCACCGTCACCGCCCAAGTAAAGAACGCTGCCAGCCATTCAGTGAAAGGCAAACTGAAAGGCCAAATCGAACGCGTCGCATTCCAGCAGGATGTCGAACTCGCCCCGAACGAAACCAAAGACGTCACCTTCACTCCCGACCAGTTCCCGCAACTCATCTTCTCCAACCCGCACCTGTGGTGGCCCGCGCAAATGGGCAAGCCGAACCTCTACCCGCTGACCATGACATTCGAGGTCAACGGCGCGGTCAGCGATCGTTCGCAAACCCAGTTCGGCATTCGCCAGGTAACCTCAGAACTCAACGCCACGGGCGGACGCGCCTTCCACATCAACGGCAAAAACATCCTCATCCGCGGCGGCGGCTGGACTCCCGACATGATGCTCCGCGAGAACTCGCAGCGCCTGCAGGACGAATTCCGCTACGTCCGCGATATGGGATTAAACACGGTCCGCCTCGAAGGCAAGCTCGAAACCCAGGAGTTCTTCGATCTTGCCGATCGTCAGGGCATTCTCGTCATGGCCGGCTGGTGCTGCTGCGATTTCTGGGAGCGCTGGCCGCGCTGGAAGCCGCAGGATTTCGAAATCGCACAACAATCCCTGCGTGACCAGATCTACCGCCTGCGCAGCCATCCCAGTATGGTGATGTGGCTGAACGGCAGCGACAACCCGCCCCCACCCGATGTCGAGCAGATGTATCTGGACATCGAAAAGCAGCTCCTGTGGCCGAATCCCGTAGTTTCCTCGGCCACCGGCAAAGCCACCACGGTCACCGGAAACAGCGGCGTCAAGATGACCGGGCCCTATGAGTATATAGCTCCAAGCTATTGGGAGCAAGACACGCTGCAGGAACAGCCCACCCGCAAGCAGTGCAACCCCGGCGGCTGCGGCGGCGCCTACGGCTTCAATACAGAAACCAGCATGGGACCTGCCGTCCCGCCTATCGAAAGCATTCGCGCCATGGTGGGCAATGACATGGTCGGAAATAAGAACGACCACCTGTGGCCGATCGACGACGTATGGAACTATCACGCCGGCGGCGGAGAGTTCAAGACCATCCAAGTCTTCAGCGATGCGCTTGCCAACCGCTACGGTAAATCGGACAACGCGGAAGACTTCGCCTTCAAGTCGCAACTGCAGACCTACGAAGGCGTGCGCGCCATGTACGAGGCCTACAGCCGCAACAAATATCAATCGACCGGCGTGATCCAGTGGATGCTCAACAACGCCTGGCCTTCGATGATCTGGCATCTCTACGACTACTACCTGCGCCCCGGCGGCGGCTACTTCGGCGCCAAACGCGCTCTGGAAGCGCTGCACCCGGTGTATGGCTACGACGATCACTCCATCTGGCTGGTCAGCAGCCAGTACGAAAATGCGTGGAACCTGAAGCTCGCCACCAAGATCTACAACCTGGACATGACCGAGAAGTTCTCCCGTGAGGATTCCGTCGACGCTCCCGCCGACAGCACCGCGAAAATATTCACGCTCCCGGAAGTGGATGGCCTCAGCCCCGTCTACTTCGTAGCCTTGCGGCTCACAAATTCCACCGGCAAACTGGTCGGCTCCAACTTCTACTGGCTCTCCACCAAGCCCGAAACCCTCGACTGGGCGAAATCCAACTGGTGGATGACCCCAACCGACTCCTTCGCCGACTACACCGCTCTCGCACAACTTCCCAAGCTGAAGCTTAAAGTTACCCACCGCACCGAACGTAAAGGCGAACAGTCCATCACCCACGTCACGGTAGAAAATCCAAGCAAGAGTCTGGCATTCTTCGTGAGGTTGAAGGTCAACAAAGGCGCCAGGGGCGAAGAGATTCTGCCGGTCGTCTGGGAAGACAACTACATTTCTCTGCTGCCCGGCGAGAAACGCGAACTAACAGCCACCTACCGCGCCAGTGAACTGGGAGCCGCGAAAGCAGTAGTAGAAGTCAGCGGCTGGAACGTGGAGTAAGTGTGGCGCGGGCGCCCTCGCCCGCGAAATGCCAGCAGAGGTTGAAAATGCTTGTGTAGGGGACCGCCGCCTCGGCTGTCCCGCCGAGCAAAGCGAGGCGGTTCCGCCCCCGGGCACTTCGGCATAAATCTTTTCCACAGCTATTTTCGCCCGCCTGTGACCAATGACCTTGCCTTCGACAAAACTCCCTGTTTAACTCGAAAATGTAAGGCCTGGATGTTGTGCCGCGCGATCCTAGGTCAACGCCCGGCCCCCGCAACCTCCCCATGCGAGTGAGGGACAGAGGGACATCTAATCAGGGCGCTTCAGATAGGCTACCCTGGATAGCCCAGGGCATGGCGCCCGGTGTTGGTAGTGATCACTGCCATTGAAATCAGTAACTACGCAGGGGTCAAGGAAACAGAAAGAGGCACAGGAGAACAATCAAAATACGCTTCGAGGTGGGCAATGGGTAATTGGGTAAATTTTGAAACCTCCGGAGATTCCGGCACCGAAGTACCGGTTTCAAATTACCCAATTGCCAAATTACCCATTACACAATGCTGTCACCCGTGCTGTGACACCGACAAAATGTTGCCGTCGGGATCTTTGAACCACGCCACTTTCTCTCCAGTCGGCGCGGTCCAGATCCCAAGCTTGTCCTGCTCAAAAAAAACAAACCTCTCGAACTGAACGCCTTTCCCCTGCAACCCCGCCACCACCTTCTCGATGTCGCTGACCTGCCATCCCAGAATGGTGAACGGAGCGGGCGTGAATTGCGCCCTCGCCACCCTCACCATGATCCCATTCGCGTCCAGCACCAGCGCGAAGCCGTCATCTTTCACAAAACGCAGCCCCAACACGCCTTCGTAAAAAGCTCTCGCCTTCTCCGAGTCTCTGGTGGGAACGAAAGCGACAATGTTGATCGAACCTAGCATTCAATCCTCCCTAAGGGAACAGCTGTCCTGAAGCCCCGGGTTTTCAAATTACCCAATTACCGGTTGCCAAATTACCCAATGCTTCCTACTCCTCCGGCGGCACATCGAAATTCACCAGGTCACTCTGGAACCCTCTGGTTTTCCACGCTCCATACGTGATGCCCGCAGCCATCCAGATGGAACCCACGATCAGCGCCAGATTCGACAGGTGAATCCAAATGAACAGGCAAATGAAGAAACCCAGCACTGGCGGAATCAATTGCCACAGGCTACGGTCTGCTCCACGAATGTAGTAATGCGTCAGCGACGCTAGATTGACGCCCATGAATGCGATCAGCGCCCCGAAGTTAAGCAACTCCGCGCCATTGTCGTAAGTGATAAGGAAGGCGCCAATTAGCGCAATCACTCCCACCAGCATCACGTTGTTGGCGGGAATCCTGGTCTTGGGATGGATCGCCCCAAAGAACTTCTTTGGAATAGCGTCGCTGCGTCCCATGCCATAAAGCAGACGGGCCGCTCCCAGTTGCGATCCCAGGCCGGATCCGACGGTCGCGATCAGCAGCGTGATGCTGATGGCCTTTGTCATAAGAACACCGCCCGCAATCCCAGCGACGTGGCTGAACACGTTCTCATCTCCAAATTCCGAGAAGACACCGAAGTCCTTACCGAAATGCTGATAGCTCAACAACTGTGCCCCGTAAACCTCAGCGGAAGCCAGGAATCCCGTAACGATGCAGACCAGTACCGTCGCCAGAAAAATGTTGCGTTTCGGATTCTCCACTTCTTCCGACAGCGTCGAAATGCCGTCAAACCCGATATAGGTAAGCACCGCCACCGACGTGCCGTGGAACACGCGGTTGATCGTGAAAGTCTCGGGGTTGTAGAACGGATGCAGAAAATAGGCCTCGGGATATTGCGGCAGATGGAAGATGTAGCGGATGGTGTACCAGAAGAACGCCAGGATTACGGCGCCCATAATAGCGCACAGAGTCTTGTTGATGCGGGCGGAAGTCTGCACCCCGCGCAGGTTGAGCGCCGTGAACAGGCTGGCAAAAATCAGAGGCCACAGCAGCGCTGGATAAGGAATCTGATACCGCGTTCCGCTCAGCAGATCGGCCATCGCCTTGGCGCACCAGATGGTGCAGATCAACGGATTGAGAATGTAATCCATGGTCATGCTCCATCCCGTGACGTAGCCGAGCGAAGGATGCAGCTCGCGCCCCACATAGGTATAAGCCGAACCAGCACTGGGATACACACGCGCCATGCGTCCATAACTCATCGCCGTGAAAACCATGGCGACCATCGCGATCAAAATGGAGGTGACCACGTGCCCCTGGCCGGCGTTGCTGAAAACTCCGTACGCGGGCATGGGCGCCGTGGGCTGGATAACGATGATGCCGTAAAGGATCAGATCCCAAAGCGTGAGCGTGCGGCGCAGCCGCGGGGCGGACGACACAGAGACAGCGGAAGGAGTTTCCATGAGTCCGCCTATTGAATTATGCGGAGGGCGAAATTGTCAATATTAAAACGATTCTATAGGAGCGTCGCCCCTTGGAAGGCGGCCGCCCTGACCCGGCAAATACGTTGTGTCACATGATAGTATACGGTATTATACTGTGTTATGGAGAAACAAACCGTCAGCTTCCGCCTGGCATCCGACCAAGTATCCGCACTGGACGCGCTGGCCGACTCCCTCGACCGCGACCGCACCTACCTTCTCGGCGAGGCCGTGCAGGCGTATCTGGACACGCAGCAGTGGCACCTCGAACAGATCCGGGCCGGCATCGCGGAGGCCGACGCTGGCCGGGTCATTGACCATCGCAAAGTGAAAGCCATGGCCTCCCGGTGGCGGCGCCGGAAATGAAAGTTGTTTGGACTCGCCGGGCCTTGCGGCACCTGCGCAGTGCCTATGATTACTGGGCTCGCGAAAGCTCCCCTGCCGCCGCAGACACGATGCTCAAGCGCATCTTCTCCGCCGTCGAACTCTTGGAGCGGTATCCCGGAGCCGGGCGGCGCGGCCGCATTCCCGGAACTCGGGAACTCGTGCTTGTCCCCACTCCCTTCCTCATCGCTTATCGCACCCGCCGCGGCACGATCGAAATACTGGCCTTGCTGCACGGCGCCAGAAAATGGCCGGAGGCCTTTTAACAACTCCCGCACAGCTACTTCGGAGACGCATAGTCGAACCAATATCCCCGCTGTTCATTTCCTGACATGTGCCGCGTGTTGTATTCGAGAAGATAGTTCAGGTGTGCATCGTCCAGCGGGAACGACTTGCCCGGCGGATACGGATAGTCGCCCATCCTGAGGAACGGCAGCGGCGCCACGTAGTTGCCTTCTGCGGCGTAGAAGTCCATGTCTTTTTCATAGCCGTTGGCCGCGAAGAAGTAATCGCGCACCCAGCCCTGGGGCAGCGCCGGCAGCTTCGATGGATCGAAGTCGAGGCGAACTTCGTCGCCCGAGCCGAATACGACCAACTGATCGTCCAGGGCTGTGAGCAGCGGCAACACATCCCCGTAGCGCGTGTAGGTTCCTGCCGGACGCGTATAGGGCCCGGTCGCGCTCGTCTTTTCGTAGATGTACTGCACGTTCCCCGGCGGCGTGCCTTCGATCTTCAACGGGAATCCGTGGAAGCCGAGATCTGCGCGGACGAGCGGAACGGGCGTCAGGCGCACGTTTTGCGCCTTGTCTTGAAAAGTCTGGGCCGTGCGATCGATCAGAATGCTGTCCCAATAAATCTGCAGGTTGGTCGTGATGCGAATCTTCTGTATGCCCGGCGGCAGCTTGCCCGTGAGATCGGCGGTCATGGTGCGCGGACCGCCGGCGGGGAAGCCCATGTCGTCGACCACGCGCACCCACTTGCCGTCTGCGTCTTTCCCAGTTCCAACCAGCCCAGTTCCAACCAGCGCTTCCACATAAGGAGAGACCGCCTGCACGCCGGCTTGCGACGCGGCATACATGCTGTTCGCCGAAAAGTATTCGACTTCGCCATGCAGCAGCAGCCACAGCGGGCCTCCGCGGTAAGCCTCGCCCAGGTCGAGGACCAGGCTGTGCGGCTTGGCGAAACCTTGAAACTTGGTCAACGCAAAATCGCCGAAGTAGCGATGCGCCAGCAGATCGGGCAGCACGTTGTGGCCGTGCTCATCCCACGCGCCCCCGGGCGGGCGCGCGTCTTTGCTTTTGCTCACCACCACCTTGAATTCCGGATACGGCGGGTTCGAGGCGAAATATTCGTTGGGATAGACCTCGAGATCGGCTGGATGGTCGACCGCGAGAACGCGCACCTGGTCGAGGTAGACAGCTTCCTCCAGCGGCTCCATAAAGCGGAAGCTGAGCTTGCCGTCTTTCTCGCGAATGGCGTTACGAGCGATCTTGATGTATTCGACCGGCCGCGGAATGTCGCGCTGCCCGGGGCCAACCCAGTGTCCGACCACTCCCGCGCCAAGCATGTCGGCGACCAGTTCGTAGCGCTCGCCATTCCAAATGAACAAAGTAGGACAGGAACTGCCGCGGCGGTCGATCTCTAGAAAGTTCTGCTGCTTGTCGCCCAGGACCTGGATTTCGTCTTGCAACACGCCCGTGGGCCACGTCATGCGGACGATGTCAGCCTCTTTGGCGTCGCCGAGGCCGACCACGATGTCGGTCGAGTTCTGCCCCAGGTATCCGTTCGATCCCGCAATCTCAAACTTCTGCCGGTTGCCGCCCGCGAACACTTCTACCTTCGTCCCGATGGCGCTTTTGTTGTCGGCCAGTCCCTTGAGCGAAAGGCGCAGCCAGTGATTCTGATTGCCGCCTTCATTGCGCAACAGCCCGGCAGGACCGTGATTCTGCGTGATCAGCAGATCGGTCGCGCCGTCGCCATCGTAATCGCCGGTGATGATGGCCCGCGGCTCTTTGAGTTGAATCTTGTCGAGGCCAACGTCAGCGGTGACATCCTTGAAGCCATCGGCCCCGAGATTGCGGAACAGGCGGATTTCGTACCTCGGTTCTTCGCCCTGGTGTATCGCTCTCTGGCCAACGAAAGCCAGATCGACCCAGCCGTCGTTGTCGTAGTCGAAGGCGACCACGCCCCAGCCGCGCTGCCAGTCGTACTCTGGTAGTCGAACCTGTTCGAAGGTCTTGCCTTGGTTGTTACGCCACAGGCTGATGCCGGGCATGCCAAAATGCGTGAAGGCGTAGTCCATCCAGCCATCATGGTCGAAGTCGAGCGGCGCAATGCCATAAGTCACCCCTGACTCGATTGGCAATAGTTGACGGAATTTTCCTTCTCTCCGATTTTCGAAGATAACTGGGGATTTGTGGTCGTACAGGCCTAGGGCGCCACCTCCACATGCATCTCCGGTCGTCACAATGTCTACGGCACGATCATTGTTGAAGTCGGTGCCGATCGCTGCATCAGTGGAGTTCAGGCCGTTAAGACCCGTGGTTTCGGTGACATCGGTAAACGTACCGTTTCCATTGTTGCGCCACATCATATTGTTACCTGGTGACGAGATTTTCTTATCCAAGCAAATCCCAATGCTTTCTGGGGTCAATCGAGTGGCGTAGAGATCGAGATCGCCGTCATGGTCGTAGTCGATGAACGTGAGGCCCATGATGTCCGGACCTCGCGCGGATTCCTTGGACGGCGTCGAATCGGTTTGGGTGCTAATTCCAGCTTGTTGCGTCACATCTTTAAAGGTGCCGTTCTTTTCATTGTGAAGAAGGAGAATGCGACTGCCGAGACTCACCGCAAGGTCGGTGAAGCCGTCATTGTCATAATCTCCCGCAGTGCAGGAAATCGCCGGCCCGTAAAGATCCAAACCGGCCTTCTTGGTCACGTCTTCAAACTTGCCGTTTCCGAGATTGTGGTACAACGACATCGAGCCCTGAGTTCCGTTGTCCGGTAGAAACAGGTCGATGTTTCCATCATTGTCGTAGTCCAGAAAACACGCACCTGGACCGGCGAACGACGCGCCGTCCTTGGTTGGTCGAACGGAAGGTTTCGATGTTATTCCAGCCTCCTTTGTCACATCCACAAACTGCACCTTGATCTGCGCGGGCGCTTTCAACACTGCCGAGGGCGATTCGACTGCGCGCGAGTACTGGCCCTGCTCGCCGTAAGCCAGGCTCATGGGCGCGCCGATTTTGTTTTGCGTGATGTATTGGAATTTCTTCAGGTGCTCGCGGGCGTGATCGATGTCGGCTGACTGCTGGTAGGCGCGCGACAATCCGAATTCGGCGGAGGCGTGCAGCGGGTTTAGTTGCAGCGCGTGCTGGAAAGCTTCGATCGCCTGCGGAAATTGTTTGGCCTGCACGTAGGATGCGCCCAGGAAATACCAGGTGTCGGCGTCGTTCGCATCGAGCTCGACTACGTGATGAAAGGCGTCAATCGCGACCTGCGCGTCTCCCGTATTCTTCGCGAGCAGGCCGAGGTTGTACCACGCGTTCGGATTCTTCGGATCCTGCTTGAGCGCATCTTCCAAAGCGGCTTTGGCTTCGTCGATCTTCTGCAGGTTGAGGAAGGCGATGCCTTCATTCAGGCGCGCGATCGTCAGCTTGGGATCAAGCTCCGCCGCTTGCTGAAAGGACTTGAGTCCCTTCTCGAAGAGCTGCTGATTCATGTAGGCGGCGCCCAGATTGTTCCGGCGCGCGGCCTCGGCGGGATTCGGCTTTGGCTGAGTTTGCGGGGCGGTTGCGAACAGGCCAAATGCGGCCAGGAGCATGCCGGCAAGAGCGGCTGAAATTCGGGAAGTCATTCGATTAAGATTTAACCACAGAGGGCACGGGGGAACACAGGGTAAAGCGAGATCCACTTTTGCGGCGGTGGCGAGGACAGCAGATTCCTCGTCGCATTCGCGTCTCGGAATGACAAATCTATTTTCCCGGCGCAGTGACGGGCTTGCCGTAGGGCCGGTTCGCAACTACGCCCTTCCCTTCCTCGACCGTGACAGTTTGTCCAGCATTGACGTTCGAGAGTTTGTCCACTTGGCCGCTGGGCCATTGAATTTCAACGCTGTCAGCTTTCGGTTGCGCGCCCAGGCCGAAAGTGAGCACGAGTTCACTCTGCGAAAGATAACTCGAGCCCGAGCGCAGCATCTTCCACTGTTGGTCTTTATTGTTGTCCCAGGTCACGTGCACAACCGCGCCGATGCCATCGCGGTTCGACTTTGTGCCCACCAGCTTCAGGCGCAGGCTGTGATTCGTCCCGCCCTCGTTGTGAAACAGGAAAGCCGGACCGGCGTTGGTGGTGGCGAGAACATCCAGAAAGCCGTCGTTATCGATATCGGCGTAGGCCGCGCCGCGCGCTACTCTCGGCGCGGCAAAGGCTGGCCCCATCTGCGCCGTCACTTCCTGAAACTTGCCGCCGCCCAGGTTGCGGAACAGGTGCGAGGGCTCGGCGTAGGTCACGCGCTTCTGCACGCGCTCGATGGCGTCTTCGATGTGGCCGTCGGCGACGAAAATATCCGGCCAGCCGTCGTTGTCGTAGTCGAAAAAGAAACAGCCAAAGCCGAGCGTGACCAGCGTGGCGCGGCCTACTTCGGATTGTGGAGCCTCGTCCACGAACAAGCCGTTGCCTTCGTTGTGATAGAGCGAAACCATTTGATTGGCGAAGTTGCTGATGATCACGCTGGGGTGACCGCTGCGGTCGTAATCGGCGGCGTCGACGCCCATGCCGGCGCGGGCCATGCCGTCTTCGCTGAACGCTATACCTGAGGTCACACCGCGCTCTTCGAACGTGCCGTCTTTCTTGTTCAGGTAGAGTTTGTTGGGCTGGGTGTCGTTGGCGATCAGAATGTCGGGCCAACCATCGGCGTTGTAATCGAGAATGGCGATGCCGAGGCTTTTCGAAGTGGGATCGCCGAGGCCAGCCTTCTGCGTGGCGTCCTCAAACTTGCCGCCTCCGAGGTTGTGCCACAAGCGCACTGACGTCCCCTTGTACGACTCCGGCGTGCAATAAGATTTGTGCGTGCCGTCGAGCGTGCAATAGAGGTCGGTTTGCTCGGTCCACCGCACGTAGTTCGCGACTACAAGGTCGAGTTTGCCGTCGCGGTCGTAATCTACCCAGGCGGCGCTGGTCGAGAATTCATTGGGTCCCCACATGCCGGCGGACTTGGTGACGTCGGTGAAGGTGCCATTGCCGTTGTTGTGGAAGAGATGACTCTGCCCTAACGCGGTGATGAAGAGATCGTCGAAGCCGTCATTGTCGTAGTCCCCGACCGCCACTCCCAGCCCGAACATGGGCACCGCCAACCCGGCCTTGCGCGTAACATCGGTGAAGGTTCCGTCGTGGTTGTTGTGGTATAGCTTTGGGGTCGTCGGTCCGGCGTGAGGGTGCCCAGGCCAGTCTTCGCCGTTGACCAGGAGAATGTCGGGGTAGCCATCGTTGTCGTAGTCAAGGAAAGCGCAACCGGGTCCCATGGTTTCCGGCAGCCACTTTTTGCCGAAGGCGCCTTTGTTGTGGGTGAAATGGATACCGGCTTGCGCGGTGACATCGCGGAAATGGATTTGCTGCGCGTGGCTCGTCATCGCCAGCGAAAGAACCAACAACCACGGAGACACCCTTCGACGAAGCTCAGGGCAGGCTCCGACACAGAGGAGCCTTATGGATTGCAGCGAGAACGTCCGGGTCACCTGGAGGCTCCCGAAGAAAGCGCGGCTTCATGAGGCAGCGTCGTGCCCTTTCGAACTGCCGAGGCGGCTGTCCCCACATGTTTCGATGCGAGCGCCGGCAGCGGTATCGACACATGTTCGTGCACGGCCTGCCTTTCGTTGTTGTCTTCCGGATGCAACTGGCGATACGGTCCCGTAATCGCCTGGGATGACTCGTCGGCCTTGAATCGTAAGTAGCGCGCCTGGTGCTCCTTCACCCGCTTTTCGTCACCCAGACCGCCGTAGCAAAGCATCAGGTTGTAGTGCGCCTGCAGGTCTTCGGGATCAATGGCAAACACGGATTGCAGGACCTTCACCGCATCGGCATACTTGCGCTGCAGGAAAAGAATCCGCCCCAGATCGTTGAGAGCAACGCGGTCGCGGGGATATTGGCCGAGAACGATGCGCAAGCGGGCGGCAGCACCCTCATAATTTCCGCCCGCGCGCAGCACGCGGGCATAGAAGAAGTTGGCTCGCGCTAGATTTGGAGACAAGGCCAGCGCCTTCTCGAGCACCGTGCGGGCGCGTTCCATGTCGCCTTCCTGCACGGCGGCGCGGCCGATATTCACCCAGCCGTCGGGATTGTTTGGATCCGCCTCGGTCACCTTCTGGAACGCCGCAGCCGCACCTTTCAGATCGCCCTGCAAGAACAGGCCGATTCCGTAATCGTTCCAGCGCTGCCATTCCTCTTTGCGTACGATGGTCTTCGGCTCCGGAGTTGGTGCATTGTGGGCAACCACCGGCAGCGTCACTTCATCTTCAGCGACAGTGACGATAGGCAAGTCAGGAATCTTTTCTTCCTTGGCCGAAACTCCTTTGATCGACTTGGTAAATACAAACGGCCGGTCGTCGTAATCGGGCGTTACCTCGCGGCCCGACTTCTCGTCGGGCTCGCCCACGAAAGAAAACTGCGTGCCCCACCACGAAAACTTCCGGTAGCACAAGCGCGCGTGCAGCGTGATCTTGTTGCCGGCGTTTTCAGGAATCGACATGCGGTAATGCACCGTGTCGGCCGCGCCGGGAGGGATCAGCCGCACATACACGACAGCTCGCGTGGCCCAGGCGTTACGCTTGTTGATGGGGTTACCGTGCGCGTCGATCTGCAACGAGCGGTAGAAGTGCGCGCCTTTTTCGACTGGACCTTTGCCATCGCCCTCGACCATGCCGCTCCAGAAGAGGGTCTGGTCCTTGTCGTCGGTGCCCTTCAGTTCGAGCCACGCGTCGTAGGCGTCGACCGTACCGCCGGGGAAAAAGTGTCCAACTTTCTTGGTGCGCACGACCACATCCACCCGCACAGTATCGCCGCGGCGCAGCGCCGGCTGCACGCGGTTCAACGGAGCGGTGACCGGCGCAACTTCTCCGCCCGCGCCGGGAGTGATTCTGGTTTCCGCTTCTTCGCCCACTGCGAACGTTGTGGCCAGTTCCGATTGACTCGCCGCGCCCGTCTTCATTGCGGCCTGCAGCGGCGCCTGCGCGGGGGACAGCGCAAAGATATCCACCGTGAGAGCCCCGCTCTTCAGGAATGCCTCGGTGAGTTTGAGTTGGGCAGCATCTTGATTGGCCATGGGCAGCGCGGTGTTCGCGCCGAGAAAACGATGCGAGTGGACGAACCCGTTGATGTTGCCCGCGTCCTTCGATGGCTCCATGGGCATGTGGCAATCGGCGCACTGCTGCGGCTTGGCCGGATAGTAGAACGACCGCGCACCTTGCCCGGAGACTCCGCTGGCCTGCCAGTTGTCGTACTCGTTGAAGCCGCGGAACCAACGGTAGTGATTCACCGGCACGTCGAGGTGCACCTTGTGGCAGGTGGAGCAGAACTCGGCGGTCTGCGTGCGCATGAATGGTTTTAGAAATACGCGGCGGTGCGGCTCGGGATTCAGACGGATCAGGAAATCGTGCATTGCGCGCGCCATGGGATTCTGAGTGGCGGCCAACTCGTGCAGCTTGGGATACTCCAGGTAAAAATCCCCCTGGCCCATGGTGCTCTTCACGTCGGCGATGGAGTGGCACATCATGCAGCCCAGCCCGGCCTGCGATTCCGGCCGGTGCACGATCTGCTTGATCGGAGTATCCATCAGGCCGCTGTAGAGCACGGCCGGATCGTGGCATCCGCCGCACCACTTCGAGGGCCTGGTGCCGATCGTATCCTGCATATACTCGATCGCCTTGCGGTACCACTGATTGTTGAACGAAGAGAAATGGTGCGCCGAGCTGAACCACTGGTTGTAAACATCTTCGTGGCAGCGCTTGCAGGAGTCAGACTCCATGAAGAACTTGCTGGGAATTTTCCGCTTGCCGTAGACCTGCGCGGAGCTGGGGAAGAACGAGCCCTCGGGCCCATCGCCTTCGCCGTTCATATTGTCGGGCGGCATGGCAGGATTCTGGATGCGGCCGCGCGTCTGCCAACTTTCACGAACGTAGCGCGCGCCGCAGCCGACTCCGGCGAGCACGATTAGGCAGATCGCTGTGCGAAGAACAGATGTCGCGGCATTTGAGGCTAGCCATCCACGCTGCCCCAGTCTGTCGGCGATCAGAAGGCCAACGCCGATGAGCGAGATCGCGATGTGGAAGTAAAGCCATTTCCACTCGGTGCGCGGCGTGCCGGTCTTGATGAGAATGAGTCCAAGAACCGCGCCAGCCGCGGTGAGCAACCATCCCGCGCGGCCAAACAGAGTGTCACTGCGCAGCCGGCGAAGGAGCGCTGGCACGAGCAGAATCGCAGTAACCACTCCGCCGAGCGCGTGCAGCAGGACCACACCGGCGTAGAAGATGTTCGGCTGCGGGAAGGTATAAAGGTACGCGGCTGAGATCACCAGGAATGGGAGCAGCCAGGACAAGGCCCGGCCGACGAAACCCTCGGTTGGTGAGCTTTCTCGCATGGGGAACAGTCGGACGCCTACGGCGACAGACTTCAGTCCCACAGTGACTGAAATCGCGTGCGAACCAAGTTACTCAGGCGGGCGCGACGGGGAAATAGTGCAAAAATACTATCGAAAGATCAAGGCGCTTGACGCAATCGGTGGGATATTCCAGGCGCCGCATTGTCTCTCCAGCGCGGCGGCAACGGACAGCACCTGCTCTTCTTCCCACGGCCGGCCGACGATCTGCACGCCGATCGGCAGGCCTTCAGGCGAGCGTCCGACTGGAACTACCGCAGCGGGATTGGCCAGCAGGTTGAAGAATTCCGTATAGCTCCAGGCGTCGAGATAGTTGATTGTCTTGCCTTCAACCTGCCAACTGCGCTCGCCGTGCCGGAACGCGGGGATCGCCGCCGCCGGACACAACAGGAGGGATACTTCGCCATCTGCCCAAGAAACCGCGCGCGGAGCGTGTCACGCTGGATCCAGGCATCGAGCAGGGTCTCGCTTGTGAGCGGCGGCTCGGCCGCGGACCATTCCAGAAACTGCTTCAAGATTGGACTGAGATCCGACTCGCGGTGTTTGAACATTGGCCGCAGCAACATCCCGCCCGCGACGACGAAAAACTTCCACCACAGTTGCCGCGCTTCTTCGAGTCCTTCCGGCCGGAAACGTTCCACTTGAAATCCAGCGCCGCGCAAGGCTTCTGCCGCAGTGCGCACCGCCGCGCGGGTTGCCGCCGTGACCGGCGTGCGGCCATCGTCCTCAAAATAACCGACTCTCAGTTTCCTGGCTTCCCCTTCACTTGGCCAGTGCACTGGCACCGGCGCCGCACAAGTGTCACCGACGTCCGGCCCTTGCATCGCCTCGAACAGAACCTTCAGGTCGGCAACAGTGCGCGCCATGGGTCCGACGACGCCGATCAAAGCAAACGGCCCCGCGGATACAGGAAAATGTCCGGTCGCGGGAATTCGTCCCGGCGTCGGCTTCAGACCGCAGATGCCGCTGAAGTGGGCGGGCACGCGAATCGAACCGCCGCCGTCGCTGCCCACTCCGCCCGCGGACATGCCCGCGGCAATCGCTGCCGCTTCGCCACCGCTAGAACCGCCGGGCGTGCGCTCCAGGTCCCATGGGTTGTTGGTGCGGCCATAGAGCAGGTTATCGGTTTCCCACGCCATCAGAAGCTCGGGAGTGTTGGTCACGCCCAACACGATCGCGCCCGCATTGTTCAGACGCGCCACCAGCGGTGCGTCTTGAGCAGCCACGAATCCAGCACGCAGCCGGGTTCCGGCCTCGCAACACATTCCCGCGACTTCCAAAGAACTCTTGATGCTGACGGGAACGCCGTGCAGAGGGCCGAGCGTTTTCTTATGCATGACAGCGATCTCTGCATCATGAGCGGCCCGCCGCGCCCGTTCCGCGTCCACCTGCACGAATGCGTTTAGTCTTGGATTCAGTTTTTCGATCTGTGTAAAATGCGCCTCTACGAGTTCGACCGGAGAGATTTTCTTCTTACGGATTTGCTCGGCAAGGGAAACGGCAGGAAGGAAGTTTAGGTCGCTCACAAAGTTCTTCCTCGCACGGCGTGATCGAGCATTCGCTTTTCATCCCCGGTCAGGGCGCGGTGCTCACCCTTTGCCAGATCGCCCAACTGCAGCGGTCCAATAGCCACGCGCACCAACCGCAACACTTCGACGCCCATGGCCTCTATCATGCGGCGGATCTGGCGATTCTTGCCCTCATCGAGAACAAGTTCGAGCCAGCAGTTTTTCTGTCCCACGCGCAAGCAGCGAGACTGCTTTGCGCGCAGCACTTCCCCGTCTTTCGCTTTCACTCCCCGAACCAGCGCCTGGACAAACTCCTCATCCGCGACG
>CABDYC010000304.1_pt1 | contig 17274 bp, 14 predicted proteins | sample 3421511 | NCBI WGS metagenome assembly CABDYC01 (sample SAMEA5534336, study PRJEB31848) | metagenome | biome: tundra; feature: field; material: soil | place: USA | collected 2013-05 | depth 0.15 m | reverse complement strand
TCCCGCCCGCGCAAGCTAGAAGCCAGGAGCCAGAAGCTGACTTTATGCCCGATACCATCTTAGTAGTCGTCGAACAACGCGAAGGCAAACTCAACCGCGTCTCCTGGGAGACCATCGCCGCCGGCCAAGCCATCGCCGCCGCCACCGGCTGGACCCTCGAAGCTGCCGTCGTCGGAGGCAGCGCCTCTACCTTCGCCGCCGAAGTCGCCGCCAAGAAGATCGCGAAGGTCTACGCGGTCGAGTCTCCAAAGCTCGAGCCCTACACGCCCGACGCCTTCGCCGCCGCGCTCAAGCAACTCCTCACGGCGAAACCGCCCAAGCTTGTGCTGATGCCGCACACCTATCAGGTGCGCGACTTCGTCCCCAAGCTCGCCACCGCGATGGGACGTGCCGTCATCAGCGACTGCATCGGTTTCAAGCACGAAAACGGCAAGCTGCTCTTCACCCGCCAGATGTTTCAGGGCAAGCTCGCCGCCGACGTCAGCTTCACCAGCGACGCTCCATGGTTTGCCACTTTCCAAAATGGCGCATTCCGCGGCGATCAGGCCGAAGCAGGAGCATCCCCCGCCCCCGTCGAAACCGTAACCGTTGACATCGCAGACGGGGTCGTGCGCAACAAGCCGCAGGAAGTCTTCAAAGAAGTCAAGCAAGCCGTCGATCTCACCCAGGCCGCGATCATCGTTTCGGTGGGCCGCGGCATCAAGGAACAGAAAAACATCGAAATGGCCAAGCAACTCGCCGACGCCCTGGGCGGCGAAATCGCCGCGTCCCGTCCCATCTGCGACTCCGGCTGGCTGCCCATGGACCGCCAGGTCGGCTCCTCCGGCCAGACCGTTGCGCCCAAACTCTACCTGGCTCTCGGCATCAGCGGCGCCATTCAGCACATCGTGGGCATGAAAGGCGCGCGTGCCATTATCGCCGTGAACAAAGACTCGGAGGCGCCGATCTTCGAGATTGCCGACTACGCCGTGGTTGCGAATCTATTCGACATCGTCCCGCCGCTGATTGAGGAAGTGAAGAAGGCAAAGGCGGGGGGCTAAACTTCATTGCCGCGGATTTTACGCGGATCAACACGGATCAAAATTCGTTTGTCATTCCGAACCGGTTTCAAGCCGGTGAGGAATCGGCTGTTGGCGCCATGTCTGGACACGACGGGTAAGATAGAAGCATGGACCTGGCACTAACCGCAGTCTACAAAGAAGTCGCCGAGTCCGACGGTCGTGGCTACGTCGCCTATGCAGAACTGCCCGGAGCAATTTCAGAAGGCGACACACTGGAGGAAGCGCGAGAGAATTTGCGTGACGCTATCGATCTGTTGCTGCGGACAAAACGCGAGCTCGCTGTGCCTCGACAATCCCGTTGAATCGTCCCAAGGCATTTATATTGCGAGTCGGCTATTCACTCCCGTGCGTCCTTCCCCTTCCCAATCGCCGCTGCCGCGATCTGCGCCACGTCCAGCAACTCCGGAGGCGTAGCGGTCGCTGCCGCCAATCCATCCCTCAGCATTGAGTTGCAGAACGGACAAGCCGCCGCCACCACGCTCGCGCCCGTTGCCACCAACTCCTGCGCCCGCTCCAGATTGACGCGCTTGCCGGTTTCTTCTCCCAAAAACATCAGCCCACCGCCGCCGCCGCAGCAGAAGCCGCGTTCCCGCGCCCGCGGCGGATCGACAACGTTCCCATAACGCGCAATCACCTCGCGCGGCTCGTCATACACGCCGCGATAGCGTCCTAAATAACACGCATCGTGAAACACTATGCTCTTCCGCTCATCGCCGTTCAGAGGCAGCTTGTCCTGATAGCGCGCGAGCAACTCAGTGTGATGCTCGATGGCAACGTTGCCGCCGTGTTCCTTCCAGTCCTCGCCAATCGTGCGCACGCAATGCGGGCAGATTGAAACCATTTTCTTCACCCCACCCTCGCGAATCTGCTCCAGATTTCCCTGCGCCAGTTCGCCGAACAGATAATCGTTGCCCAGCCGCCGCACCGGATCGCCGCTGCACTTTTCCTGGCGCAGAACCCCGAAGCTGATCCCCAGATGATTCAGCACCTCCACCAGCGCCAGCAGAATCTTCCGCCCGTTCGGATCGAATGATCCCAGGCATCCCATCCACAGGCAGTACTCCTGCGAGCCGTCGAAGTACGGCAGGCCATTCTTCTCGATGAACTTCTCCCGGTCCGACGGCGGAAATCCCAGCACGTTCCCCTGCCGTTCCAGCGTGACGAACATTTCGCTGCCATGGCTGTTGTCCCACTTGCCGGTATTCACCGCGCCTCGCCGCAGCCCCACGATGATCGGTAAATGCTGAATGCCCACCGGACACTGGAATTCGCAGGCCCCGCACGTAGTGCACTCGAAAACCGCTTCCATCGACAGATGTTTCCCCAGCAACAACTCATCGCTCTTCGGCCCAAATTCATTCAGGTAATGCCTCGTACCGAGAATGATTTCTTTGGGATCCAAAATCTTGCCGGTGGTGTTGGCGGGACAATGCTCGGTGCAGCGTCCACACTCTACGCACGAGTAGGACTGCAGCGCGATGATCTGCGTCACATCCTTGCCCGCGTTAAGGCCGAAATCCTCATCGCCCACCAGCGGCGGGATGCGGCTGAACCCGTCGCGCTCCAGAAAGATCGTCAGCGGACTCAGCACCAGGTGCATATGCTTGGTGCTCGGAATCAGCGGCAGGAACGCCAGCAACACCAGCGTGTGCGCCCACCACAGCACCCAGCCCGCGGAGGTGCCTTCCGGCACCCAGAACGCAGCCAGATACGTGACCATCAATGCGAAGATCAGAAACGCAATCAGGCCCGACTCCGGCGAAAGCGGCTCCAGCCACTTCGGACGGATGACGAAGCGGCGAAACGCCAACCCCGCGATCGAAATCGCGACCGCGATGGCGAAGAACCCGGCAATCAGGAAGTAATAACGACCCCAGAAACCATCGCGAAACAGAAACGGGTGTCCGAACCCGGTGGCAAAGTGATTGAGCGTCACCAGCGCAAACACGCAGAAGCCCCAGAACACAAAGGCGTGCGCCAGTCCGGGCAACGGCCTCTGCGCGATGACCAATCCCTGCGCGCCCACTTCCCAGAGCACTTTGCGGATGCGCGGTCCAATAGGCCGCAGGCGGAAATCGGGGTCGCGCTTCGCGGCCAAAATGATGTGCAGCGCCGCGCCAAACTTCCGCCAGAACAGAAATCCAGAAACCAGAATGGCGATCAGCAGGACGACTTGTCCCGGCCAATTCATATGAATGTTGCCTCCCGAGAACCTGACAGTCTAACGTAGCCGGAGTTCCGCGTGCACAACGAGAGAACTTCTGCCGCGGATTTACACGGATCAAACCAAGGAAACTCCTCGAAACCTTGAGATGTGAAACGTGAAAGCTTTTCTTGTTCCGCAGGCTTTATAATGTAAGCGAGTTTCCGACCGCCCGGCCTTCGGGCATACCCAGGCTCTGGCGGCGAGGGAGAGAACGCGGGCGAGGGCGCCCGCGCCACATTTCCCGAGGGTGCAGGTGGAAACGCCCGCGCCTCCCGTGCTCCGTAAGGAGCGCATTGGAAAGGAAGCGCCCGCCGGGATGTTCCCGCCTGCGTCTCTTTTCTTAATCAGCTCTTGGCTTTTGGCTCTTAGCTCTTGGCCCAACCCGAGCGCGGACGCCAACGCAAGTGAGCTAAGAGCCAAAAGCTAAGGGCCAAGAGCTTGTTTCTCACCGACAAATTCGGCCGTCCCATCACCGACCTGCGGATCTCCATCACCGACCGCTGCAACTACAAGTGTGTCTACTGCCGCACCGGCAACGAAGGAGCGCTCTACGGCGACCTGCCCTTCGCCGACTACCTGCGCATGGCGCGAGTGCTCGTCGGCCTGGGCGTCACAAAAATTCGCCTCACCGGCGGCGAGCCGCTCCTGCGCAAAGGCGTCGTCAATTTCGTCCGCGACCTCGCCCGACTTCGCACGCCCACCGGCAACACCGGCGGCGAACCGCTCGACATCGCGCTTACCACCAACGGCCATCTGCTCGCCGATCTCGCGCAGCCGCTCAAGGACGCCGGTCTCACCCGCGTCACCGTCTCCATGGACGCCGTCGATCCCGACCGCTTCGCCCGCATCACGCGCGTCTCCAACGGATACGACCACGTGCTCGCCGGCATTCGCGCCGCTCGCCGCGCCGGGCTGTGGCCGCTAAAGGTAAATTGCGTGTTGATGCGCGGCTTCAACGAAGATCAAATCATCCCCTTCGGGATGTTCGCGCGCGAAGAAGGCGTCACCGTGCGCTTTATCGAATTCATGCCGCTCGAAGAAGGCCGCACCTGGTCGCCCAACACGGTGGTCACGCTCGACGAAATTCTGGCCCGCATGGCCGAGTACCGCCCGCTGGTCGAAATCCCGCACGCGCGTTCGGAGACCGCCCGCCGCTACCGCTTCGACGACGGTGTCGGCGAAATCGGCATCATCGCCCCCGTCTCGCATCCCTTCTGCGGACACTGCAGCCGCATCCGCATCACCAGCGACGGCAAAATCCGCACCTGCCTGTTCTCGGTGTGGGACCACGACCTCCACGCCCAAATGCGCCGCGGCGCGAGCGACGAAGAATTATCAGATTTCATCCGCGGCGTGATCCAGAAAAAGGAAGAACGCCACCACATCGGCGAGCCGGACTTCGTGCCGGCGTCGAGGACGATGGTGCACATCGGGGGATGACGTCAGCTCTCAACCATCAGGTCAGAAAAAGCATTCACGCCCGAGATCGAAAAGTACGCCAAGGAGGGCAAACCGGGAAGGGCACGACTTCCAGTCGTGCCGCAACGAGCCTCAGACGACTTCGGCTTCAGCCGCTGACGTTCGCTCCATTTAAGATCAAACGCATGCACTTTCGGTGGCTCACGGCGGCGTTGACTTTATTTTGCGCAACACTGCAGGCCCAGACTCCCGCCTACCTCGGCTTCGACCGCAACGCCTATCCCGGTGACGCCAACCTGAAGGCCCTGCGCCAGACTTTCTCCTACACCGGATACTGGCTCAACAATCCTCCCGGCGAGAAAACGAACACCTGGGCCGGCCACCGCGCCGCCGTCGAATCCGCCGGCTTCGGATTCCTCGTGCTCTTCAACGGCCGCCTCTACGCCGAACTGAAATCCGTCGCCCACGCAACGAGACTTGGCAACTCCGACGCACAAGCCGCCGCATCCGCTGCCCGCCGCGAAGGCTTCCCCGCGCAGACCATCATCTTCCTCGACCAGGAGCAAGGCGGACGCATGTTGCCCGAGCAGAAAGCCTACATCTACGCCTGGGTCGACGCCGTCGCCGGATTCCGCGCCGGCATCTACTGCTCCGGCATCCCCGCCAAAGACGACGGCAACGCCGTCACCGCGGAAGACATTCGTGAAAGCGCCGCCGGACGGCAGATCGTCTATTGGGCGATCAACGACGCCTGCCCGCCCGCTCCCGGTTGTGCTTTTCCGAAAAACTCGCCCAGCCCTGCCCAGAGCGGCGTCCGCTTCGCCGAAGTCTGGCAGTTCGCGCAATCGCCGCAGCGCAAAGACGTCGCCGCGCACTGCTCCAACTACAGCCGCGACGGCAACTGCTATCCGCCGGGAATTTCCGCCGCGCAGCAACTCCATGTAGACGTGAACACAGCCACTTCTCCCGATCCTTCCAACGGCAAGAGCGTCGTTGGTCGTTAGTCGTTGGTCGTTCGCGATGCATAGGCGGGAATTGGGCACGTGTCTTGCTCAGGTTTTTGATCGGGAAGGTTTCGCGGAGCGACAAGATCCAACGACTAACGATTAACGACTACGACTAACGACCAGCGACTAACGGCCCGCGCCCAGTATGCGCTAGAATAGAGCCATCCCCCATGTCCGACCGAACCTTCAATCTCGACGAAGCCCAGTCGCTGCTGCCCGTGCTCGAATCTTTGCTGCGCACGGCCATCAGCGGTAAAAAAGTTATGGAAGAGGTCGAAACGGAAATGCAGGCGCTCACTCACCGCATCTTCCTCAACGGTGGCACCCATGTCGACGTCGTTTCCGTTGCCCGCCGCAAGGCCGAGCGCGCCAAGGCCGAACAACGGGCCAAAGATGCTCTGGCTGAAATCGATTCCATCGGCGTCCAAGTCAAAGATATCGACATCGGCCTGCTCGATTTTCCCTGCGAAGTCGAAGGCCGCGTCGTGCTGCTCTGCTGGAAGATGGGCGAAAACTCCATCACTCACTGGCACAGCACGGACGAGGGATTCGCCGGCCGCAAGCCCATCGATGAACGCATCGCTCGTCCGAAGCGGACGAATTAGTTCTCAGAACTGGAAACTGGAAACGAGAAACCGGAAACTGCCCACCCTACCCCGCACATTCCAAACATCTTGTTCCCCAGCAACATCTTCCCGGTTCCCGTGTTAATACCGGAGGCAGGTCATCAAGCCAAACCTCTGGTTTCGAGGGACAATGTCCTGAGCCAGAGATCGCGCTTCACCAGAGAACTGAACAGATTTCGCCCGACCGTGGCGCAGCAAGCGCGCCGGGCATGAGGAAAACACGATGCGACTTCACCGTGCAGTTCGTTTCTTAGCCTTCGGACTTCTGCTGCTGGTCATTCCGGCAGCTCTCTCTTCTCCATCATCCGCGCAGATCGGCATCGGCATTGCGGTCCGCGTCGGTCCGCCCGCGTTACCGGTTTACGCGCAACCCATCTGTCCCGGTCCCGGCTATCTGTTTACGCCCGGCTACTGGGCTTGGAACGATGAAGGCGGCTACTACTGGGTGCCCGGCACCTGGGTGGTCGCTCCCATCGGCATGCTCTGGACGCCCGGCTATTGGGGCTGGGGCGGCGGTTTCTATGCCTGGCACGGGGGCTATTGGGGCCCGCACATCGGCTTCTACGGAGGCATTAACTACGGCTTCGGCTACGGCGGCGTCGGCTTCTTCGGCGGAGAATGGCGCGGCGGCGCTTTCTTCTACAACCGCGCCGTGGTGAATGTGGATTCCGTCCACATCACCAACGTCTACAACCGCACGGTCGTGGTCAACAACGAGTCTCACGTGGCCTTTAACGGCGGCGAAGGTGGGGTCGCTGCCCATGCAACTGCGGAAGAGGAATCCGCAGCGCGCGAACCGCACCAGGCTCCTCTGGCGGCGCAAACCCAGCATGAACAAGCCGCCAGCCAGAACCGCGCCTCATTTGCGTCGGAAAACCACGGCTCGCCTGCCGTCGCCGCCACGGCTCGGCCGGGCGAATTCAGCGGACACGGCGTGGTGGCCGCCAAGGCAGCCGGAGCGCCGTATCACGCACCCGCCATTTCGCCCAAAGAGGCGCGCGTACCGGCCTCTGCCGCGAATCATTCGTCCACTCCGAGCGGCTCGAACGCGTCCAGCAAACCCTTTACGCCGCCATCGAAGAGCGCCAACACGAGTAGCGAGCACGCGTCGACTACTCCAGCCAACCAGTCGAAGGACAAGGCGGCAAGCGAGCCGAAGTCCACGCCGTCGAGCGAGCCCAAGGCGGAAAGTGCTCCCAAGTCGAGCGCGTCTAAGCCGCAGAAGCAGACGAAACAGCCGAAGCCGCCCAAGCACCAGAAGGCCCCTCCCGAGGAGAAGCGCGAGAAGGGACGGTAACAACTTAGCGTCAACAGCAGAATGGCCAGGGGGATGGTTACAGCCCTGGCCACTTTTTTATGCTCAAATTGATTATGTGGGCATGCGGTGGGAAAGGACATGTGGGGACAGCCGCCCCCGGCTGTCCGCGGAGCGCAGCTCCGCCGGGCTCCTGCCTCGCTGCCATCTTTTCCCTGCAAGCTCTCCGCTTCCCCGGCGTTCTTACCGGAGAGCGGCGTTAGCCGCGCTGGTTCCGTGACCTGCACGAAAGTGCACTTGTGCGCTCCGCCCGGAATCTTCTCTGCTACAATTTTTTACAACGGTGGCTGCGCTGAAATCGTATTCTGATTGCATCGGAGAGACGCGGCGGGAAGCGTCTCCCGCGCGTCAGCACGTGGTTTGGAGCGAAACCAAACAGCCTGCAAGCCAGGGAAGCGCGCTCAAGGAGTCTCAGATTACTATGTCATCCGGGAAAAACAAACTGCGCCTAGTCGGCGCGTTCGCGGCGCTCGCAACGTTGGCCGTGGCTGTGAGCTGCAAGGGTTTTTTCGTCAACCCCACGCTTACCGCGATTGGCATCACGCCAGCGACTCCCACCATTACAGACATCCCGCCGAACAATACTCAGCAGTTTTCGGTGATTGGCACTTTCAATGACGGGAGTTCTGGCAGTACGCCGGTCACCTGGAGCAGCGACACCGCGACCACGGTTGCCAGCATCAGTGGTTCTGGACTCGCGACCGCCGTCGGCGTGGGTTCAGCGTCAATCACCGCAACGTCCACGATACTCCCGACCATAACTGCCTCGACCACGCTGATGGTGGTTCCCGGCGATGTGACTTCCATTGTCGTGACGCCGTCGACTCAGACTATTTCAAGCACCAGTATTTTCTATTTGTTGGCGAAAGACCAGAGCGGGAATGACATCAGTTCGTCCGTCACTTGGACCTTCGAGGTGCAGGGAACTACCACAATTGAATCAGGTTGGACCCAAAGCACCGAGACGATACAGGGCATACCGTTCACCATTGGCACGCTGTCGCCCACCCCTGCTCCGGTCACGTTGAGCGCTTTCGCGACCTTGACTGTGAACGGCACAACGGTCACTTCCAATATCGTCACGGTTGGCATCACGTAGAAGCTGTGTGATTGGTGAAATAACTGCGGGCGGTCTGCTCTCGCGGCATACGGTGCCCCACTTCTCGCTTCTGTTGCGAGAAGTGGGACTGCCATTTTCACACTCCAAGCAACTGAACTCCCTCATTCATAGTGGCGGTGCGCAGTTGCTGATCCAGCGTGGCCAGCGCGATTTTTCGGCGAACAGCGATCTCCAGGTATGCAGCGTCGTAAACCGGAAGCCCGTGGCGCTCGGCGAGATGTAGAGCGACGCACCAGGCCTGTCGGTCAGAGTCAGCATCCACCTTTACGGAAAGCAGCGCGAGACTGGCCAACGCGCCGTCGCGAAAATCTCCGCCGTGGCGTCCGCGCCTGACATTCAATTGCAGAACGTTCGCAATTTCCCACCGCCATAGCCCCGGAACCCATGCGCCATGGAGTCTTACTTCATCGAACACACGCAGAACGGCGTCGGTCGTTTCATCGGCATAGACCCAGGCGAGTGCCACCGAACTATCAAGAACCAGGCTCATGCCCGCGGCTCCCAAACTCGAGCAATCAGACTCCCGCAGTTGAGATCACCGGCGCCCCTCGTCGCGCAGCTTCTTGATCTCTTCCCAGTCCAAGGCAGGCCGCCCCGGATTTTCCCTTGCCAACTGTCGAGCCCGTTCGCGCAGCTGCTCGAATGCTGCTTGGACTTGATCCTGATCGGGGTGCCCAGTGTTGGGGACTAGACGGGCTACAGGCTTGCCGTGGCGCGTAATCACGATTTCCTCTCCTTGCTCGACCCGGTCGAGCAAAGTCCCGAGAGTATTCTTGGCTTCAAAAGCTCCCACTTGCTGTGCTGACGAAGTCAAGGCAAATTTCATATAGTCTAGCTTAAGCCAGCTTAAACAGAAAACTCAAGAAACGGAATCGCTCTCCTGCCGCAAGGATGCGTGATATTGAATAATACAAGTATTCGACCTATCGCCCATGGCAACTTCCATACGACTTTCCGCGAAGGCCGAGCGGCGCCTCGATTTCCTCGCCGCCCAGACCGGCCGCACTAAAGCCTTCTACCTGCGTCAGATGATCGAGAGCGGTCTTGGCGATCTCGAGGACTACCACCTAGCAGCCGACGTCCTTGAGCGGGTCCGTAAAGGGGAAGAAAAGATTCATTCCAGCGCCGAAGTGAGAACCGATCTTGGTCTGGACGATTGATTACACTCAAATGATTACACTCAAACCGCCAAGAAACAACTCAAGAAGCTGGATAAGCCTGTAGCCGACCCACTCTGGATTTTCTGGGTGAACGTATCGCTAAGCAAGACGACCCGCGCGCTCTCGGCCAGGCCCTAACCGGTCCACTCGGCACGCTGTGGTGCTACAGGATCGGAGACTATCGTGCGATTTGCGAGATCCAGTTCTGCCAAAGCCAGGTCGGCGTTGCGAGAGTCCTCAGTTCTCCAAATCGGCCACCGCCGCGAAGTCTATCGGTGACAGAGGGCTGTTCCTCCACGGCTACTCGTAAGTTGCCATCCCCCGACGAGGGCACAGTATGATCGTAGGGGCGGCCGACCTCGGTGGGTCTGGCCAACGGCTAACGGCTAACGGCTAACGACTAACGATGGATTCCCGAGCCAGTTCTGTGATCCCGGTCACAGTCAACCTCCAATCGCTCATGTCAGTCTTGCTCAACCGCATTACTCCGCATCAGGAGCACGCATGGCCCTCACCATAGCTGCCTTGTCCAGTCCGTCTGCCTCGCAGCGCGATTCCGAAGAGTTGCGCGCGGCGCGTTTTGCCATGCGCTTGTCCCTGATTGTTGGCGTGATGATGCTGGTGGGCAAGACCGCTGCCTATTTCATGACGGGCTCCGCGGCCATCCTCTCCGACTTCGCCGAGTCTGTCGTACACGTTGTTGCCGTCGCGTTTGCCGCGTTCAGTTTGCGGCTCAGCACGAAACCCGCAGCTCCAAACTTTCTCTACGGTTACGAACGCATCGCGTTTTTCTCGGCTGGCTTTGAAGGCGCGATGATCGTTCTGGCCGCGGTGTGGATTCTTGTGGCCACAACCGAGAAGTGGCTGGCCGGGTTGAAGTTGGAGCATCTGGGCGCAGGCGCGCTGCTTCTGCTCGCCGCTGGCTCCCTGAATGCGGGACTGGGCTGGTACCTGCTGCGGGTCGGAAAGCGCAGCCACTCGCTCATTCTCGAAGCCGACGGCAAACACGTGCTCACCGACAGCCTGACCAGCTTTGGTGTAGTGGCCGGGCTTGGCCTGGTGATGCTTACAGGATGGAAGCCGTTTGACCCGCTGATCGCGATCGCCGTCGCCGCAAACATTCTTTGGTCGGGTGGACGCCTGGCTTGGCGCTCGGCGGTGGGCCTGCTCGACTACTCCGACCCTGAAACCGGCAAGCAGATTCGCGAGAAGCTGGACGCAATTTGTGCCGAACTCGGGGTGCACTACCACGGTGTCCGCTTCCGCACCACCGGCTACCGCCAGATCATCGAAGTCCACCTGCTGTTTCCGCAAGCCACCCCGGTAGGAGAAGCGCATCGCTTGGCGACCGCGCTCGAAGAGCGCCTGCCCGTGGAACTGGCTAGGCCCGCCGAAGTGATTACCCATCTGGAATCGCTGGAGGACCACGCGGACGTCCATTCCCAGGAACACTACACCGGGCGGCCGGAGTAGGTTGTTGATCTCTCGAGGAACCCTTCTAAGCTATTGATTCTTCGTGCGAGCGCCGTAAGTGATTGATTCTTCGTGGTGGGCTCGTAAGTCATTGATTCCCCAAGCGAGCCTTTATTTCAGCATTAGCTTAAAGATAATGACCGCATTAGGAGCGATTCTAGCCTCTCGAAAATGTCCGGATGAGCTTTCCCCGGTCCGGGATCGCGAACGCGTTCCAGAGGCCTCTGAATGCGAATACGGGGCATTCTACGCGAGGTTCTGAACGCGAAATTTACTGCCCGCCAAGGCGCCCTTCGAAGAATCAATCACTTGCACGAAGACTCAACAACTTAGCTGGAAGCGAAACAGCAGTCGGCAATCAGCAGTCAGCATTCAGTCACACGGCCTTCGTCGAAGAATGAATCACTTGCACGAAGACTCAACAACTTAAGCATTGCGCGAAGGCCCGGGGGCTCAACTGGAAACCGGAAACTGAGAACTGCCTTCCTACTCCTTCATCATCGCGTCAATCAGCGCGTAGAGTTGGCTGGCGTCTTTCATCTCGACGTAGGGCTTGTCCGGATGCCGGCTGCCGACCACGTACACCGTGGGCGTGTGTTCGAGCTTGATGGCCTTACCCAAGTCGCGGTCAGCGTTCACCTCTGCGGCGAACTTGCCTTGCGGATCGATCACGAAAGGTAAACCAACTTTGTGCTCGCTGGCGAACTTCTCGGCATAGCCGCGCAGGTTCTGCGGATTGATCTCGAGCTGGTTCGAGAAAATGTAGTCGCGGAAGTCGTTGCCCAGCGCTTTTGAGGTCACGTCGAAGTAGCGCGCCATCACCGCCGCTTCGTAGGACCAGTTGTGCATGGGCAGGGGAAAGTCATGACGCACGAGGGGAATCTTGTAGGTCTTCGAGGCCTGCTCGAGAATGGGCGCCACGCGGCGGCATTGCGGGCACTGCAGATCCTCGAAGACCACGATGGCCACCTGCGTGCCTTTGGGCGGACGCAGCACCGGGTTCACCGGCTCATTAGCGGCCGCCCACAAACCAGCAGCGAACATCAATACCAGCAGCGGCAGAAGAGCGAACTGATTCCTGGATATGTTTTTCATCGCTTGTTTAATCAGACTTGTCCTGCCTCCAATGGTAACCGAAGCGCCATCGCGATGTCAGGTTACGCATGGGAATTCCGCGTCGCAGAACTAGTGGTGTGCCGACCCCGCGTCCGCAAAGCCTCGCCCCAACGCGCTATAGTAGCAAGGTTAACCTCGCTGACGTTAATCTCGTGAAACCGTCCTGTTCAACGCATCCTTATCGGCTCGCCATGGCCCTCGCGCTGGCCACCGCGCTTTTGTTTGGACTCTCCGCCTGCAATCGCAAGGGCCACCGCGTGCTGGAGGTAAATTATGTCTCGGCGGTGCAGGCCACGCTGCGCGACCAGGTGGCTACCATCTACAACCGCGTCGGCACGGTGAAGAACGGGGAGCGAGTGGAGGTGCTGGAGCGCGAGAAGCGTTTTTCCCGCGTGCGCACCGCCGCCGGCATCGAGGGCTGGATCGAGCAACGCTACCTGGTGGACCAGCAGACCTACGACGGCCTGCAGAAGCTCACGCAACAGAACCTGGGCGATCCCGTGCAGGCACCCGGCGTGCTGCGCAACGACACGAACCTGCACCTCACGCCCGGCCGCGACACCGAGCATCTGTACCAGCTTTTGGCGGGAGCGAAGGTTTCCGTACTGAAGCGCGCCACGGCAGAGAAGCAGCCGGGAGCAGCCGCGCCCCCCAAGCTTGCCGGGAAAACTTCCGGCGGGAAAGCGTCCTCCGGACCCGTGCTGGAAGACTGGTGGCTGGTGCGTGACGCGCAGAACCGTGTCGGCTGGGTGCTGGCGCGCATGGTGGACCTCGACGTCCCGCTCGACGTTGCGCAGTATGCCGAAGGCCAGCGCTTTGTCGCCTTCTTTGTGCTGAACCAGGTGCTGGACGCGGGCAAAGAAGGCGCAGACCAGGACAAGAAAGTTTCGCAGTATCTGTGTGCCATCACCGAACCCCACGACGGCCTGCCCTACGACTACGATCAGATTCGCGTCTTCACCTGGAACGTCAGAAAGCACCGCTACGAAACCGCCTATCGCGAGCATGGACTGAACGGCGTGCTGCCGGTGACGGTGACGAATGAGAATTTCGATAAGGAAGGGACGCTGCCAGTCTTCATCCTGCGCGTGAAAGACGACAGCGGCAACGTCAGCGAACGCAAGTACAAGCTGAACACGCCAATCGTGCGCAGGGTGCTGGCGCCGGGCGAGCAGAAGCCAACCCCAAAGCCCGCGAACAAGCATCGGCGGCGCTAGCAGTAGAAGTCCGCAATACTCTCCACCACCCGGCGCTGCTCTTCCTCGGTGAGTTCCGGGAACATGGGCAGGGCCAGCACTTCTTTCGCGGCGCGCTCGGCTTCGGGGAAGTCGCCTTCGCGGTAACCGAGATATACGAAACAGGGCTGCAGGTGCAGCGGGATGGGATAGTAGATTTCCGTCCCGATCTTGCGCGCGGTGAGGAACTCGCGCAGTTCGTCCCGGCGGTAGGCGCGGACGACGTACTGATGAAAAACGTGGTGGGCGGGCGCCGCTGAATGCGGCAGGTGAATGGGGCCATCGGGCGGAGCTATTGATGATTGATGATTGATGATTGTTGATTGAGGACTCGCCTGCGCCAGGCCGGCCTCGGCGAACAGACGATCGTATCGCGCGACGCGTTTGCGGCGGGCTTCGTTCCATCCTTCCACGTATTTCAACTTCACGCGCAGGATGGCGGCCTGGATGGCGTCGAGGCGGCTGTTCCATCCGAACTCTTCGTGAACGTAGCGGCGCGGGCTGCCGTGATTGCGCAGGCGGCGCATGTGCGCCGCCATCTCGGGGTTGTTGGTGGTCACCAAACCGGCGTCGCCGTAGGCGCTGAGATTCTTGGTGGGATAGAAACTGAAAGCTGCGGACACGCCCATTGATCCCGCGCTGCGGGCTTTACTCCGCTCATTTCCCCAGCGCGCGCCGATGGCCTGTGCGGCATCTTCGATCAGGGACAGATGGAATTCGTCAGCCAGCCGCTGTAACCAGTCCATGTCGGCGCACTGGCCGTAAAGATGAACCGGGAGCAGCGCGCGGAGTTTGTCACGCTGGCCGCCGCGCAGAAAAGATTCGGCCTGTGCGGCATCGAGATTGAATGTGTATGGATCAATGTCGGCGAACACCGGACGCGCGCCGGCGCGCACAATGGCGCTGGCCGAGGCAAAGAAGCTGAAAGGCGTGGTGAGCACCTGGTCTCCGGGCTGCACTCCGGCGGCAGCCAGAGCCAGCCACAAAGCGTCAGTGCCGGAGGCGCAACCCACGGCGTCGCGCGCGCCGCAGAAGTCGGCAAGCTCGCGCTCGAGCGCCTCGACTTCCGGGCCCAGAATGTAATGCTGCGAAGCGCACACGCGGCCGACAGCGGCCAGCACTTCGGCGCGCACCTGCTCATACTGCCGCTGCAGATCGAGCATCGGCACAGAGTTAAGCGGTGTGGCTCCGGCTGGAGGCCGGTTCGCCAACGCCGGCTTGGACGATTCGGGCTTGGTGGGTGATGCAGTCACGGAAAGCCCGATTGTAGCAGGGACAGCTCAACCGCCTAAGCCGAGGCTACTTCGCCGATCGCCCCTCGGTGCGTCCTTCGCGAAACCTTTGCGATCTTCGTGGTTAAAGGGTTTTCGCCATCCTTACGCCCCTCCGATGACGCGCCAGTGCGCTTCGACCTCATTCTTGGACCTTAAGTGCGCTTCGACCTCATTCTTGGACCTTATCGGACAAGGCCCCGGTTCGGGCTGGTCCCAAAGCAGAAAAGGAAGCGATTGGCCGAGATCCTCAGCCCGGCAACTTCTACGTAAAATCATAGAACTCGATCTGCCATCTTCCAAATTCAAGGAATAGACGCTCAAACCGGATTACAGTACGTTGAAAACAAAGCACGTTAGCCGGCAGTCCTTTGGAGTGTCAGTTGCTAAGTACTGTTGTTCACTGTACTGTGTGTGGTCGGGGACTCCCAGGCTTCTCACCCGTCCTGATCTCTCACAAATAGCAAGACCTAAACAGAACCACGCAAAGAAATCGTTTCACTTATCGGAGACAACACTATGAGCCGTATTTCAGCAAAGTTCGGGATATTTGCCGTTGGTTTGTTCTCTATGCTGCTGCTGATTGCCAATGTTTTCGCGCAAGAGACGACCGGCGGACTGCAGGGAACTGTCAAAGACCCCAGCGGCGCGGTGGTTGCCAAAGCGAAGGTCGATCTGACCGGCACCTCGCTGGTAGGTACGAAGAGCCTGGAAACTGACAGCAGTGGCTACTATCGCTTCGCCAACCTGCCACCTGGCGTCTATACGGTATCGGTGAAGGCCGCAGGCTTCTCTGAGTTGAAGCGCGAAGGCATCACCATCGAAGTAGGACACCTTCCTAGCCTCGACCTGACACTCACGGTCGGCGCGGCTGGAACGGTGGTCGAAGTCAGCGGCGCAGCTCCGGTCATCGATGTGACCACGGAGACTACGCAGACCAACATCACCTCGGACGTTGTCCAAGATGTTCCCCATGGACGCTCCTTCCAGTCGGTGATTCAGTTCGCCCCGTCCGCCTCCAACGAACCTCTGATGGGCAGCAATCGCGCCAGCAACGGCACCGGCGCCGTTTCCCCGGGCAACGGCAGCAACGGCAGTGCCTACGGGTATTCCGTTGCCGGAGGATCTGACTCCGAGAACTTGTACCTCGTGGAAGGCCAGTCCACCGCCAACATCATCGGAGGCTACTCCCACACCAACGTGCCCTTCGACTTCATTCAGGAAGTCCAGGTGAAGAGTGAAGGCATTGAAGCCGAGCACGGTGGCGCGCTGGGCGGCGTGGTCAATGTGGTCATGCGGAAAGGCCAGAACAACTACCATGGCTCTGTTTTTGCTCAATTCGAGAACCAGGCGCTGGATGGTACCCCGGCCGTCTATCAGCGCTATAACCCGTTGAGCAGTATCAGTGGACTCATAGATGCTCAAAATCAGCAAGCTCAGCCGATTAAGCCCCACACCAGCGATTTTTTCCCTGGTTTCACCTTCGGCGGCCCGATTCTCAAGGATAAGATTTTCTTCTTCCTGGGTTTCAACCCGGAGTGGAACGACAGTGAGCGCACCATCAACTACGGTCCCACCAATGGTGGCTACACCCCGTTTAGCCAGAATACGCAGACCTACTACACCTCCGCTCGTATCGATTACGCGGTGACCCAGAAGATTCGCGTGTTTGGTTCCTGGCTCTATCAATACCAGCGCCAGGCCGGCGAAAACCTGCCCGCCTCCGATACGGTGGGCGGCCTCTTCAACGCCAGCACTGGGTGTTTTGGCTCGGCTACCTCCGCTTCCAACCCGTGCGTTAGTTCGGGAGTTCCACAATCGTCGTACGCCCATAGCTTGGGCTACACCGCTCCGAATATCACCACCAACTTTGGTGCGGACTGGACCATTACTCCGCGGTTGATCTCGACCAGCCGGTTTGGCTACTACTTCGAGAACTACCGTGACTTCGGCTTCCCCACCAGCGGCAATTTGTACGCCTGGCAGAACAACAGCATCTACGTCCCAGCTAACGGCTGCGTCCTAGCCGGTGTCCAACAGCCTGGCTGCGACACGACCGAAACCCCGCTGCCGGCCGCCCTGCAGCATTCCAGCGGGTACATCAGCGGAGCGATTGACGCTAACATGACCACTCGCAATGCCAACAAGGCGGTCCAGTTCGATGAGGATTTTGCCTGGTTCAAGAGCGGCTGGCATGGAACCCACAACTTCAAGTTCGGTTATCAGCTGAACCGTCTTTCCAACAACATCCTCCAGGGCTTCAAC
>CABDYC010000298.1_pt1 | contig 17764 bp, 19 predicted proteins | sample 3421511 | NCBI WGS metagenome assembly CABDYC01 (sample SAMEA5534336, study PRJEB31848) | metagenome | biome: tundra; feature: field; material: soil | place: USA | collected 2013-05 | depth 0.15 m | reverse complement strand
TGTGGACGAAGTTATCGTTCTTCCGGATGTCATGGCTGATGCTGTACCACGTTCTCACGGCCCATGCGCTCTGGCCCGCACCCATTTATTGCTGGCTGCTGCTCGTATCCGGATGGCCGCGCCGGGCAACATTTCTATGGGCGGCCTTGCCGCTGGTAGCGATTGCCGGGGTCGAGCAGATTGCCTTCCACACTTGGCATTTCGCTGCCATGGTGGGGTCCCGCTTGATCGGCGCCGCGCCCACTGTCGCCTCGACATCACCAGATATGTTCCCGACCGACCCAATGACACACATCGCCCCGGGTAGTTTCCTGGGCAGCCCTGGGCTGTGGATCGGCCTGGTATTGGCCGCGATATTCCTCGCCGCCGCCGTCCGCCTGCGCCGCTATCAGGGGCCGATCTGAGTCGCATGCACGCTTGATTTCAATTAAGTAGGAGCCGAAATGACCGATACCGCTGAAACTTCGCCGCAACTTTACGCACGAATCGGTGGCGTGCTGTATCTGATTATCATAGTTATCGGTTTCCGCAGTGAGTTTTTCGTCAGAGACAAACTCGTCGTGTCAGGAGATGTTACAGCCGCAGCCAATAATATTGTGGCCTCTGAGTCACTGTGGCGCATTAGTATTGCCGGCGGGTTTGGGCTGGCTGAGCTTCCTCTATCTGCCGCTCGCACACCGGCTGTTCCCCTACGTTGTAGGCTTTGCCCTGCTCGGGGCTTTAGCGCTGATCCTGTGGCTGCTCGTCTTTGGCGTAGACGAACAACGATAGAAGGAGCAGGCCAGCGCAGCGGAGGAACGGTGATCGCAGCCCGCCATCCACATTTGATTCAAGCGCTCGCATAAAGGAGGAAAGAGTATGAACAAACCCGTAATGGTGGAACGGATTGCAGAAGCGTCGCCGCGACCCAGGGCTAGGATTACCGGTGTCGTTTACTTGCTTTACTTTCTGACGGCGGTATTCAGCATGCTCTTCCTTAAAGGCCTTGTTGTGTATGGCGACGCCGCGTCTACAGCGAACAACATCCTGGTGCACCAGCCTTTATTTCGGTTGGGGATAGCAACTGGCCTCATCGCTACGGCGTGCTATGTCGCAGTGACGGCTCTCTTCTATGACTTATTTAAGCCTGTGAACAAGAGCCTTTCTTTACTCGCGGCGTTCATCAGCCTCGTGGGATGTTCCATTCTTGCTTTCGCTAGCGTCTTTCAACTCGCCCCGCTTGTCGTCTTGGGAGGCAGCCAGTACCTGAGCGTTTTTAAGGTGGAACAGTTGCGGGCGCTGGCGTCTCTGTTTCTCGAATTGTACGGTCAGGGCGTCAGCATCTGCTTCGTATTCTTCGGAGTCTATTGCCTAATGATCGGCTACCTGATTTTCAAGTCGAGCTTCCTGCCTCGAATTCTGGGCGTGCTGATGGCGTTTGCCGGTCTGGGTTGGCTGACCTTTCTATTCCCGCCGCTCGCAGACTATTTGTCACCCTACAATCTGGCCCTCGGCTTCCTCGCGGAACTAGCGCTGATGCTATGGCTGCTCGTGATGGGCGTGGACGTTCAACGATGGAAGGAGCAGGCCCGCGCCGCATGAAAGCCACCGAATATCGTTCGGAGCTGTGCGCTGGGCTTCTGATCGGGAAGCCCGCTCTGATTTGCATGAACGCCTGATTCAATCGCTCGCATAAGGAGGAAAGAGTATGAGAGCAGCAGTGATGATGAAACGGATTGCTGAAGTGTCACCGCGTTTCAAGGCCAGAATGGCCGGTGCCCTTTTTCTATTCCTCGTACTGACGTCAACATTCACCGAGTTCTTCGCTCGCGGCAGGTTGAGTTTCGCAGCGCACATCGCAGCGGGCGTTATAGAGGTCTCGTGCATGATCGCTGTGACGCTGCTCTTCTATTACATCTTTAAGCCGGTGGACAGGCGCCTTTCTTTGCTCGCGGCGTCCTTCAACTCCGTGGCAGTCACCATTTTGCTTCTTCAATTTCTACCTCACAGCGTTAACATAGGCCTCGGATTTCACGGATTCTATTGGATCCTGATCAGCTACCTGATTCTCAGGTCGACCTTCCTGCCTCGGTTTCTGAGTGCACTGACGGCGATCGCGGGCTTGTGTTGGCTGACCTTTTTGTCACCGACGCTCACAAACTATTTGTCCCCCTACGTTATGGCGTCCGCCTTCCTCGTGGAAGGATCGGTGTTCCTGTGGCTCCTCGTGTTCGGCGTGAACGAACAGCGATGGAGGGAGCAGGCCAGCGCAGTAGATAAGGGTGTCCGCATCCAGGAGCGCATATGACTCGCACAACGAACGCTAGAGTCGCCGGCTTCACCTTCCTCTTCTACATCGCCGTCGCCTTCCCCAGCATGGTCTTGCTCGAGCGGGCCACCAGCGGGGAGGGGATCGCGGCAAGGTTCGCGAGCATCGCTCAGCACGCGGCAGACGTGCGCGTCGCCGTCGTGCTCTCCCTGCTGGGCTGCTTCTCGGCGCTGGTGCTGGCCGTGACGCTCTACGCGATCACGCGCGAGGTGGATGCCGATCTCGCCATGCTCGCCCTGACATGTCGCGTCGCCGAAGGCGTGATTTCTGGCATCTCCATACCGGAGACGCTGGGACTGCTCTGGCTCGCCACGGCCACGGGAGCAAATGCACCGGACCCAGGGGCAGCGCACGCCCTCGGCGCGTACCTTCTGAGGGCGGACATGGCCGTCACCGCGACCTTCTTCGCAGTGGGCAGCACGCTCTTCTCCTACCTCTTCTTGCGCGGCCGGATGATCCCCGTCGCGCTGGCCTGGCTCGGCATGCTGGCATCGGTTCTGCTTGTCGTGGGGCTTCCGCTGCAGATCGCAGGCGTCCTTCGAGGCTCCATCACCCAACTCATGTATTTACCGATGCTCGCGTTCGAAATTCCGCTCGGACTGTGGCTGCTCATCAAGGGAGTCGCCGCGCAAGCAACTCGATGAATCCGCGCGGCAAACAGAGAACGATGGAAGGAGCAGGCCAGCGCAGCAGGGATGCGCGCATGAACGTCGCCGTCTACAGCACATACGGGACGGCGGAGGAAATGAAATGACAATCAGCACCATTGACGAATCACAACGCAAAGCTGCAAAAGTCGCGGGGTCTGCTTACCTATTCACGTTCGCGACCGTGGTCTACGTCAATTTTGGCATCCATGACCGTCTGATTGTCGAGAACAATGCGGAAACCGCCCGGAATATCCTGGCGCACGAACGACTCTTTCGTATCGGCATCGCTGGCGATCTCATTTACTGCGCAGGCGTTGTCGTGCTTCTCACAGCGCTCTACGTGATTCTCAAGCCGGTCAATAGGGGCCTTGCCTTGCTTGCGGCATTCTGGAGGCTCGTATGGGTCTTGATGTGGCTTGCTGGGTGGGCGCAGCATCCCTGGCCCATCATAGGAATTGGAAAGCGTCACCGGCCGAATCCCTCCGAGGTGGAGAAGGCGAACGCCACTGCTGTTCAGCAGTGGCGTTCATGGTTGCGGGGGGCGGATTTGAACCGCCGACCTTTGGGTTATGCGATCTGACTCACCTTTCGATGAGAGTCGGACTGTACCTTCACCCACGTAGGGTGCTCGCCATCCAGTCTCTACGCCTTCCCCCAGGTTCAGGGGCTTGGTTCGGTATTGCCCTATCGCTCGCGCGACGTAGGTTTCACCGACTTTGACGAGTGATCTTCCGGTGCATTGCTGCGCCGGACGCCCAGTTTGCAAAGCTCGATTAGGAATTCCAAGGAAGTCTTGGGAATCCTAAGGAGCGGCAGGTTATGAGCCCAACGAGCTACCAGACTGCTCCACCCCGCACTTCGATCATAAACAATCGCTTCGACATCGTCAAACTTTCAGCTGCTATTCGATTTGCCTCCAGCTCCCACGGTGACCTGCGAAGCGGGACTCCACCTCCGGCTGCGACCGCTCGGGACGCCGTTCTACGCCCGCTGCCGGTGCCTCATTTCCTGTTTCAATCTGTCTCCCGGAAGGCCCGCCGCATCCCGCGGCCCGTTCTTGGCATCAAACAGAGGTCGAGGTTCCATGAGCTAGGAATCTCAAGATAGGTGCGCAGCAAGGAGAACATTAATTTATGGCCAAGAAAGATCTCAACGCGAAAGGACCCACCGTCGAGCGCGAGAAAGTGAGCGCGCAGCCTCGTCTTCACCAGAGCGCCGCCGAAATTCAAGCTTACGGCACGGTTTCGCACATGTTGCCTCTGGAGCTTGAGGAGCCGGTTCGCCTGGAAATGACCGAGCAACTCAACCTGTTGCTAGCCGACACGATGACCCTGCGCGACCTCTACAAAAAATCGCATTGGCAAGTCGCAGGACCAACGTTTTATCAGCTCCATCTCTTGTTCGATAAGCACTACGAAGAACAGTCGGAGATCGTGGACACGATTGCCGAGCGGATACAACTTCTCGGGGGAGTCTCAATTGCCATGGCTGCCGACGTGGTCGAAACCACGCGCATTGAGCGTCCGCCCCGGGGCAGGGAAGAAGCGCCGGTACAGATTTCCCGCCTGCTCGATGCGCACCAGATCATCATCGGTCATTGCCGCACTTTGGCGCGCCTTGCCTCTGAACTGGGAGACGATGGCACCAACGATCTGGTAGTCAGTGATGTGTTGCGCGCCAATGAATTGCAAGCCTGGTTCCTCAGCGAACACCTTGTAGATGAGCCGCTCGTACACGCGCAACCGCCGCGGCTGCGCAGCGCCGGCTAATCTAGCCGCAAAACAAATCGAGCAGGCTCTTACCCCAGAGCCTGCTCGCGTGATTATTCTCGTAACTTCTGCCTACGTCCGTCTGCCTGCCTTCAGGTTGTCGTGGTCGTAATATTCGTAGGCCGACATCGGTTTCTCCCCGCCCTTCTTCCAGGTACGCGAGTCCTCGGGCAACTTGCCCAGCACCCGCGCCATTTCCCGGATGTGCATTGCAACCGTGCCACAGCACGCGCCAATAAAGTTGATGTCGATATCGCGTGCCTGCACCGCGTAGTCCCCCATTTCCTTCCGCGTAAGCTGCAGTGGATCTAACGCGTAAGGAAACTCAGGCAAGCTCGTGAAGTCAGGCTTCTCCTTCGGAGTGCGGTATGCGACCGGCTGACATGCCAGATAGCCTGACACTGCTTGGCGCATCTGTTCCATCGGACCCAGGATGTGCTCCGGCGGCCGCAAGCAGTTCATGCCAACAATGTCGGCGCCGGCATCGAACAGTGCTTTTGCGGCATCGGCAGCGCTCTTGCCTTCGGCGGTCTCATCCTTGTTCTCGAAACAAATCGTGACCATCGTGGGCAGGCCGGTTTTCTTCCCACGCTCTACCGCAATCAGCGCTTCTCCCAGCCAGGAGAACGTTTCGCCGATGATGAAGTCCACGCCCTCCTCAACTTGCACGGCCAGTTGCTCGTCGAATGTCTTTCGCACCCGGTCAGCGGCGGACGCGCTGCCCGGTTCGTACATCCACGTCAGACTCAGGTTTCCCGCAACCAGACAACGATCGCCCGCAACCTCGCGCGCAATGCGGACGGCCGCTCGATTCAAATCCTGCAAGCGATCCTCAAGTCCCACGGTTGCCAGCTTGTCGCGGCTGGCATAGAACGTCAACGCTTGCAGCACTTCGGATCCCGCTTCGCGAAACTCGATGTGCAATTCACGCAAGGCCTCCGGATGCGTCAGCACAACCTCGGGAGTGAACGGACCCGCGCGCACCCACCCGCGCTTCTCCAGTTCCAGCAGATATCCGCCGTCGCCTAATACCGGCCCTTCCTTCAGCCTCTCCAGAATGCCTTTCTTTTTCATGCTCGCTCCTGATTTGCTCAATTACTCACACCGTCGAGTTCGGCCTTGATGGGATCTTCGCATTTGAACTCGAACTTACTTCGCCGCCTCCTTGAATCGCCCCTTCTTCCAGTCCCGCAGCGCCTGCTGCGCCGCATTCCGCCCCGGCGCGCCCGTAACGCCGCCGCCGGGATGCGCTCGCTCCGCACAGATAAAGCCCGCGAATCGGTGTGCGATACTGGGCCCAGCCCGGCACCGGGCGCATGAAGAAGAGCTGTTCCAGCCGCAAATCGCCGTGGAAGATATTGCTCTCGGTCAAGCCGTAGGTCCGCTCCAAGTCCAGAGGCGTAAGCACCTGCCGCGCCACAATCGCGCCCGGCACATTGGGCGCGTACTCGGCAATCTTCTTCACTACGCGAATCGCCCAGCAGTTCCCGCTTCTCATCCCAGTTGCCTTCGCGCAGTTTGTACGGCACGTACTGTACGAAGCAGGTCAGGATGTGCTTGCCCGGCGGCGCCAGCGAACGATCCGCATTCGATGAAACCACGCAATCTACCCACAGCTCTTCCGGAATCTCGCCAAATTTCGCGATGTCATAGCATCGCTCCGCGAACTCCAGCGACGGAACCAGCGTGTAGAACGTGCGCTCCAGCGGCGATGCCTGCAGCGACGTTCCCGTAAACCGTGGCTCTTTCGCCAGCACCAGATTGACCTTCGCACACGGTCCATCCATCTTGATGCCGCGCACGGCAAACAGAAAATCTTCCGGCAGTTCGCGCGCCGCAACCATCTTCAAGAATGTCCGCTTAGGGTCGGCATTCGAAAGAATCATCCGCCCGCGAACTTCGCTTCCGTCCTCCAGCACCACGCTGTAGGCTCGCCCGTTGCGCACCTCAATCTGCGCCACCGAAGCGGATGTTCGAATCTCCACGCCCAACTTCTCCCCAACCGCTGCCAGCGCCTGCGTGATCGCTCCCATCCCGCCCATCACGTGCCCGGAAAAGCCCTGTAGTTTGTGCTCCCCGCCGCTCAGCAGGTGAAACAGCAGTCCAATCGCCGTTCCCGGCTGATACGGCCCGCCGTGCTTGCCATACACGTTGTTCGCCAGGAACATCGCTTTCATCTTCTCGGTTTCGTAGTTGTGATCGAGAAACTCCCCCAGGCTTCCGGTGAGAAACGAAATAAGTTGCGCAATCTCCGCGCTGGAAATCCCGCGAAACCGCTTGCCCACGCGAAACAAATCGCTCCAGCCGCCCACCGTCGACGTGTCCATCTCCGGGGGAGGCTCCATAAAAAACGGTTGCAGGTAACGCGCCAACTTCTTGAGTTGATCGTCGACCCCAACAAACCGTGCCGCATCTTTCGCGGATATCTTTCCAAACTCCGCCTTCGCCCGTTTCCGATCCACCCACCACGGAACCACGTGCCCATCGGGGAAGGGAACCTGAATCGCTGGGTCGCAGGGAATCATGCGCAATTCGTGATCGGCCAGCCGCAGTTCCGCAATCACCTCTGGCCTCATCATGCTGGCAATGTAAGAGGTCGTCGAAACGCGGCAGCCGGGAGCGATCTCCTCCGTGACGCAACATCCGCCCACAATTTCGCGCCGCTCCAGCACCAGCGTGGAAAGGCCGGCGCGCGCCAGATACGCAGCAGCGGTCAACCCGTTGTGACCGCCGCCGACTACAATGGCATCGTAGATGGATTTGGAGGCCGGTTTCACTAACGCTGACTCAAAGTCACGCAGCCATGTGCCGCGGAACCATACATTACTGCTCCAACCACCAAAAATGAAGTTGAAAATAAGAAGCGTCTCTTATATGCTTCCGTGACTTGGAGTCATTCATGAGCGGAATCGCAAGCAATCCCGTCGCACCCCCACCTTATATACGCCAGTACGCAGCCCGGCCCCGGTCCGATGCCAAGCGCTCCCGCATCATCGACGCCGCCATGCAGCACTTCGCGGAGAACGGCTACCACGCCGCTCGCGTCGGCGACATCGCGGCCACACTGGGCATCGCCAAAGGCTCGATCTTCCAGCACTTCGGCAGCAAAGACGGCCTGTTCTTCGAAGTCTACAAACGCGCCGTGCGCTCCTTCTCGAAATATCTGGACGCGCCCGCCGACGTACGCGCCGCCGGCTTTTTCGATGTTCTCTACTATTGGCTGGTCCGCACCGAACATCTGCTGCGCGAGGACTGGATCCCCTATCGCATTTCCCTCCTCGGCAACTATGGCACCGATCTGGTGCTGAAGCGCGAAATCAATCGCTTTCTCACCAGCGAAGATCCCTACGGCACCGTCGCCTTAGTGCGCTTCGGCATCGAGCGCGGCGAGTTGCGCAAGGACATGGATGTGGAAATGATTGTTTCCATCCTCGACTGGACCATCGAGCGCTTCCAGGACGCGCTCACTGCCGAACTCGATCCCGGCCTTTTCCGTCGGCAGGGCGAGATGCCGGAGAAGAAGGAAGCCCGCATTCGGCAATTCCTGGCGCTCTTACAGCGTGCGGTCGGCGTCGCTTCTGCATCTCCGGTTCGCAGCCGACATGAACTGCCGAAGGTCGCCGCCGCTGATCTTGTCGTAAAACCAAGAACGTCGTAGCAAAGCCGCAGGCAAAGCAGAATTAGTATTGAACTCGAAAAGTTAAGACCATGCAACCTTCCATCGAGCAGATCCTGTCCGGCTATGACGACCGCGCCCCACTGTCGCAAGCCTCAACCATTTCCGCAGCCTGGTATGTCGATCCGCGCATCGCGGAACTCGAACGTCTGAGCGTGTTCAGCAAGACCTGGCAACTCGTAGCGCGCACCGATCAAGTGAAAACGCCGGGGCAGTTCGTCGCCACCGCCGTTGCGGGTGAGCCTATCGTTGTCGTCCGCGGCAACGAAGGTACTCTTCGCGCTTTCTACAATGTCTGCCGCCATCACGCCGCTGCCGTTGTAACTCAGCCGTGCGGCCAGGCCTCTCTTTTGCATTGTCCGTATCACGGCTGGAATTACGGCCTCGATGGCTCCCTCAACGGCATGCCCGAGTTCGAAGGCGTCGAGAATTTCGACCGCGCGCAAAACGGCCTCGTCCCCATTCGAGTCGAAACCTGGGAGTGCTTTGTCTTCGTCAACCTCGACAACCACGCCGCGCCACTAGCCGAATTTCTCGGCGGCCTCGCCAAGCGCGTTGCGCCTCTCGGCATCGGCAAACTGCACTACTTCGACCGCCGAACCTTCGACATCCATTGCAACTGGAAAGTCTTCGTCGACAACTACCTCGACGGCGGTTACCACGTCCCTCATCTGCACAAGGGCCTGAATTCTGTCCTCGACTACAAGCAGTACACCATCGAGAACGAAGACCGTTACTGCCTGCAGTCCAGCCCGATGGTCGCCTCCGGCGAGGACGCGGCCACCGGAGCTGCGCGCAAGGGCGACCGCGCCTGGTATTTCTGGCAGCATCCTAACCTGATGATCAATTGCTACGAGGGATATATGGACACAAACCTCGTGATCCCCGTCGACGTGGATCACTGCACCGTGATCTTCGATTTCTATTTCGTGGACATCAGCGGCGCAAGCCGGGAGTACAACGAGCAGTCGGTGAACGTCGGCAATCGCGTGCAGGAGGAAGATCTCGGCATCTGCGAAGACGTGCAGCGTGGCCTCAAGTCGCGCGCCTATCGCGCCGGACGTCTTTCCGTGCGCCGCGAGGCCGGAGAACAGTTGTTTCACCGTCTCCTCGCGGCCGATCTCAAGCGCGGCCTCGCACTCTCGTCCGCCGCCGCGGATTAGGAAGTTACAACCCAGAGACGCAGCTTGCTGCTTCCTCACTGATGATCTCGCGCAATCGTCTCCTCCCAGGTCTTCGACCTAATTGCCTTCCCGTCTTTTAGCAACTCCCTCGTGTACTTGTAATAAAAGTTCTTCTGGTCGGTCGTTACCAGCAAATGTCCGCGCCAAGTCAGCGTGCGGCCCTTCAGTGCAAACACACTCTCCGCTTCACCCCGCACAGAGCAAGTCTCCGGATGCGCGTCATCGGCTTCATACGTAAGATTTTCGTAGTCCATTTCTTGCCCCCACGGGTATTTGGCCCTTTCTTTTCCTTTCCAGTGCACAGTCGTCTTATGGCGAGCTTCGTCCCGCTCCACCGTCCACTCACCCGGCCAGGGAAACCCTTCGCTATTGATGTCAGCACGTTCTTCAGAAGGTTCGGGCGGCGAAAACGCGGGCGGTGCAACCCCATGCTCCGGCACAACCGGCAACACAATCCGCGAACCATCGCTGCCATCGAGTTCCAATGAAGTCGTCATAGAGTAAGGCGTGGGCAACATCATCGGCCACAACGCATTCGAAATCGCCACGCGAATGCGATGACCCTTGGGAAATACCCATGACGTCAAGTGCATTTCCACCTCGAGCGCATAGACCTTGCCCGGCTCCAGATCGCGGGGCTCGCTCATCGAATCCCGCTGCGCGCCGTTAATCCCCGCCCCAGTAATTTGTGTAACCGTGCCATCCGGTGCCACATCCGAGAGCCGCACAAACCAGTCCGCAAGCGGCGCTGTGGCCGAGGCCTTTAGCAAAGCATGCGGACGTCCCAGGATTGCCACGTCATTCAGCAACGGCACTGAATCGTACACCAGACTGAACGCGTCCACTGGCCGCACATCGCTCAACAACTCGCCCCACCAGAATCCCGCCTCCACGCCCACCGACGGCACGTACTTGAGCTGATGCGAATCAGGCTGCGCCGCAGTCTCCGCCAGCCCGTGATTGGATTGCAGAAACAAAGTCGACGGCTTCGCATCCTTCGGTGGCCAAGAATCTTCTCGTCTCCACTCGCCCGGCACGTTTTCCAGATTCTGATCCGGTGCGTGCCAGTGCTGCATATAAATGACCAGCCGCGGATCGTGTTCCACGCCCGTGTCGCGTCCTTTGAGCCAACGATCAAACCAGCGCACGGCTTCGTTCCGCCATTCAATCTACGGACCCGGAACAGCATCATTCGGAAACGTATGGTTCCACGGCCCAAAAATGGCTTTCACCGGGCCGCTCGCCTGCATCAGCATATCCGGTACGTTGTCGCGATATCCATCGAGCAATCCACCAATCAGAAAACTAGGAATTGTGATGTCCTTCAGCGGTCGCACCCGCTCCCGCCAGAACGGCCCGTCATGCTGATGTTTCAGATAAAGCAGCGACCACGGAGGCGTCTCAAATCGCGGGCCCAGAACTTGTTCGTCGAGCGTATAGTCCGGCGCGCCCGTCCATCCCTCCGCCATATCCATATTCAGTTCGAACTCATCGATGTGCGCCATGCCATCCACGTAGTGAACGTCGTCGTGAAACAGCTCTGCCGTCGCGTCCGTCGCCAGAATCGCCTTCAACCCCGGCGCATGACGCATTGCCATTTGCAGCGCGGTGAACCCGCCCCAAGAAATGCCGAACATTCCCACATTCCCGTTCGACCACGCCTGATGAGCCAGCCACGCAATCACCTGCTCTCCATCCACCTGCTCCTGCTCGGAATACTCCCGTTCCGGCGGCGCGCCCTCGCTCGCGCCAAACCCTCGAATATCCACCCGCACGCTGACATATCCGCGCCGCGCAAAATAGGCATGCTTGGGATAGTCGCCGGCCGCCGTGTCATCATCTTTTCGATACGGCAAATACTCCAGCAGGGCAGGGAACTTCTCCCCCGGCTTCGCTCCATCCGGCACATAAAGCGTTGCCGCCAGCCGCACCCCATCTTTCATCGGAATCCATGCCTGCTCCATGCGAACCCCATATGCGGGTGGAGAAGGCGGTTCGCTGGCAAAATCGGCAGATGGAAAGAAAAAAGAAGTAAGTAGACCGAAGCGGAAAGCACCGACCATCAAACGCCCAGCCGTTCTGATCAACGCAATCTCCTGAACACTTATGTAGAATGCGAAACTACTCCTGCGTCGAGCCTTGTTCCCGCCGCATCGCACGCAGATCGATTCCCAACTGCTCCGCCTTCTTATAAAGATGACTGCGCTCCAGCCCAAGCGACTTGGCCGCCAGACTCACATTGGAGTTGCTGCGCTTCAACTCCGCCAGGATCACTTCCCGCTCAAAAGCATTCATACGCTCGGCCAGCGCTCCCGACGAGAATGCAGAAGGAGCCGCAACGCTACTGCTCCCGCCTTTCGGCAGAGCCATCTGGACCGTCTCAAGATCAACCTGATCGTCGGTCGCCAGCAGCATCAGCCGCTCCACCATGTTGCGCAACTCCCGCACATTACCCGGCCAGGCGTGCGACTGCAACGCCGCCATCGCCTCTGCAGTAAACGGAACCGGCTTCCATCCATTCTGCGCAGTTACTTGCGCCGCAAAATGCCCGACCAGCGCTGGAATGTCCTCGCGCCGCTCTCGCAACGGCGGCAGCACCAGCGGAAAAACATAAATCCGATGAAACAAATCCTGACGAAACTTATCCGCGCGCACCCGGGCTTCCAGATCGCGATGCGTCGCCACCACCACCCGTACATCCACGTTCACCGGCTTGTCGCCGCCAATGCGCTCCACTTCTCCTTCTTCCAGCACGCGCAGCAGTTTGGCCTGCATGGCCAGCGGCATATCGCCAATCTCATCCAGAAAGATCGTGCCGTGGTCCGCCTGCTCGAACTTTCCAATGTGCCGTCCCGCCGCCCCGGTGAACGATCCTTTCTCGTGCCCAAAAAGTTCCGACTCAATCAGCTCCGCCGGAACGGCCGCGCAATTTAACGTTACAAACGCTCCCCCGGCGCGGGTGCTGCGTTCATGGATCGTCCGCGCCACCAGCTCTTTTCCCGTACCCGTTTCTCCCAGGATGCAAACTCGCGTCTCACTCGCCGCCACGCGTTCCAGTTGCGCCATCACGCGTTGCATGGCCGCGCCCTGCCATACAATCTCGTGCTTGCCCAGTCGCTGCTTGAGTTGCCGGTTCTCGCTTTCCAGCCGCCGCAGCTTCAGCGCATTCTCCACCGTCAGCAAAAGTTTTTCCGTGGAGATCGGCTTCTCCAGAAAATCCAGCGCGCCCAGCCGCGTGGCTCGCACCGCCATTTCAATGTCCGCCTGCCCTGACATCATCACCACTGGCGCCGTCACTCCCTGCCCCTTCAATTCTTCCAGCAGCGCCAGTCCGCCTTTGCCGGGCATCACCACATCCGAAAGGATCACGTCGAAGTTCTGTGCCTTGGCCAGTTCCAGCGCCTTGGCCGCGTTGTCGCACACCGTAGCCTCGTGCCCGGCCAGCCGGAACGCCCGCGATAGCGACGCCAGCGTGTTCGCTTCATCGTCCACAATCAGCAGATGTGCTTTTGTTGGCAAACACCCTCCCAATCTCTCACGTACTTCAGCTCGCGTCCTGCCCCAAATCAGCATTCCTCGGCAACTCGATGACAAATGTTGTCCCGTGTCCCGGCTGGCTCTGCACCCGGATTCTCCCCCCGTGATCGCTCACCACCGACTGCACGATGGCCAGCCCCAGACCGGTGCCGTGCTGCTTGCTCGTATAATAAGGAGTAAAGATTCGCTCGCACTCCTCCGGCGTCAACCCCGATCCCGTATCCGCGACCTCGATCAGCACCTTCCCGCCTTCGTCTCGCGTGCGCAGCGTCAGCTCCCCGCCTTGCGGCATCGCGTCCATGGCGTTCAACATAAGATTTGAAATTGCCCGGTGCAACAACTCCGCATCCGCCGCCACCGGTTCCAGCTGCGGGTCCAGTTGCAGCTCACAACCGATCTTCGCATGCCCCGGAGCCTCCAGTTGCGCCTGAAAAAGCTGCACCACGCCCCGAATCACCTCATTCACCTGCACACGCTGCAACTGCGGCTGCGGCATCTTCGAGAACTCGCTGAACCTCTCAATGATTCCCTTCAGATTCGCGATCTCCGCCAACAGCGTTTGCGAACTCTCCCGGAATACTTCCTCGAACTGCTCCGGGTTCTGCTGCCGCGCCCGTAGCAGATTTTCTACCGTAAGCTGCAGCGGAAACAGCGGGTTCTTCAATTCATGCCCCAGCCGCCGCGCCAGCTCCCGCCACGCCGCCACCCGCTCCGCCTGTACCAGGCGCTCTTTTTGCCCCAGCAATTCCGCGGTCATTCGGTTGAAAGACCCGGCCAGTTGCGCCAGTTCGTCTTCCCCAGCCGCGTCCACCCGCACATTCCAATTGCCCGCCGCCACTTCCCGCGCGGCGTGCGCCAGTTGTTCCACCGGACGCGTCACCCGCGCCGCTGCCCAACTGCTCAGAAGAATCGCCAGCAGAATTCCTCCGCCTCCCACTATCAACGCCGCCGAGCGGATGTGCCGCAGCAACTCAACATACGTCCGCCGCGAGTTGCCGATCAGCAGGATGGCGAGCAGCGGACGATCCTTGCCCGCCTCCGCGCCTTCCAGCGGGATCGCGTGAAACACTTCATCCTCGGCCCGATCCCCCGACCACTGCACCGAGCCGGTCATTTCCTGTTTGGACTGCCGCACCGCATCGACCAGAGGTTCCAGCTTCTCTGCCGGGCGCGTGTTCTCTGTAGGAGACACAGAGGGGTCCACCAGCAGCTCCGCCGCGAAACGCTCTCCCCGATTCTGATACAGCAAAGCCCGCATTCCCACCGGCATATCCAGTCCAGCGAGAAACGTCTTATCCAGACGGCGTCCGCCAATCACATAAACCGGATGCTCCCCCACGCGCGTCGCGCGCAGCGCGAACAAACCCAGCGCCGTTCCGTCCTGCAGTTCTTCCTGCTTCAGAAATGCTTCCTGGTCAGCCGCTGCGGGAAAGCTGCCAATTGCACTTTCGGGATATCCAAACTTGGCCGGCCACTGCGCGGAAGAAATGATGGTTCCATCACTTTCCACAAACTCCAGAAAGTCGAGTTGACTATTCTCTGCGGTCGCTTTCGCCAACTCAAAATACGGACCCGAATCCGCCGGTGCGCGGTTCAACGCTATCGCCATGCGGCTCGCGGCTTCCGACGCGGCAATCGCCTCCAACCGCCGCGCCACGTCCTCGCCCCGCCGGTTGAACTCGCGGCGGAACTGCGTCACCAATGCTGCTGTTCTTTCATCCTCGCTGCGATCGAAAGCCCGCCGCGTCACTGCCGACACCAGCAGAGCTACCGCCGCCACCGACAGAAACACCGTCAGCGCGAACACGGCCAGCAGTTTGCGGCGAAACATCGGCGCTCCTGTCGTTCCAGAAGACTTGCCATGAGGACTTGACTCATGGTTCGTTCAACCGAATCCTTCGCATCATATCTCACGACCCCAGTTGGGCGGTGCGCGATGCGAATTCGCTATCTTGGCTGCTGCTGTTCCGCCTGCGCGCTCTGGTTTGCCAAATTCATGCCGCGTAGTACGTCATTGGCGAAAAAGAACTTCCCATCCGCCGGGACCATCATGATCTGCAGCTTGTCGGAGAGCCGCTCGGCTACGATCTTATTAATCAGCAGTGGAGTTTCTTTCAGCACTGCCGCTTCACTTTGCAAGCGCTCAGCGTCCGCTGCCGCAGTCACCCGGATGCGATCCGCCTCCGCCTCCGCCAGCAACTTCCTCCGCTCGCCCTCGGCTTTGCTGTCGATCACTTTGGCCTGAGCGTCGCCTTCCGCATTCTGAATGGTCGCTTCCTTGCGCGCCTGTGCCTCCAGGCGGCTCTGTTCAATCTGCTTCTGTTTAAGCGGCAGAGTATATTGCATTGCGTCCGCTTCGCCCTTGGCCCGCAGAACACGCACCCGCGCCTCGCCTTCCGCCATTTTGACCTGGCGCGCCTTCATGGCTTCGGCTTCCAATTCAGCAATGCGCACTTCCTTACTCTTTAATTCCGTCTCCACGCCCATGCGGTCGTTTTCCTGCTCCTTCACCAACAGCGTCTCCAGTCCCTCCGCATATTCTGCCGGCAACTGGATGTCCCGCAGCATCACCTCTTTCACTACGATTCCATCCGCCGCGAGTTTCTGCGTAATTAATCCTGCCGCCCGCTCCCGCACCTCCTCGCGTTTCGCGGAAAAAACATCCCGCACTGTATAGTTCGGCACGATCTCTCGCCAAACACTCGCCACCGTCGGCGGTACGATTTCCTTTTCCACCGGACGCGGCAAATTTCCCTGGATGTAATCCAGCTTCTTCGCATCCAGCCGGTACCGCACCGTGATTGCCAGCCCCAGCGTCAAGCCTTCCTTGGCCTGCACATCCAGAAGTTGCGTCTTAGCGGAAACATTCGTCGCCGCAGTCTTCCCGTCTTCCGAAACTCCAGTAGTAAACACCTGATCCCGCGTATCGAACAGCGCCACATCCTCAATCAACGGCAAAACCATGTGTGCCCCGGGATAAAGCGTCCCCGGCACCGTCCCGCTCATCTCGCTCACTCGTACGCCCGCCATCCCGCTCGGCACCACTACAATGCTGAAAGCCACCAGCAGCGGTCCCCACGCCAGCATCGCCAGCGCCAGCGACGTCCGCCACCGCATCACAACCGGTGCCGCGCCCACAGCCCCTCCCGGCGTCTCCAGCGCCCGCCGGTACAACATTTCGCGATACAGATCATAGGTGAGAATGCACACCGCCGCGATCATCATTCCCACGCCGCACGTAATCAGCAAATACTTCAATGCCAGCATCGTCGTTCTCCTTTGCGCCTCAGCGCCTCTGCCCGGTTTTCACCGGTACCGTCTGCCGTGCCATCTGCCGTACTCCCTGTCGGAAAAAGAACAGCCGGAACACTTGCCCGAAAATGAATTCCTCCGCCAGCAACGCCACCGCCACCGAAAAAATCAGGCCCGCCACCACTGCCATGAATGTGATCACCATCTGCATGATGCCCTCCCATAAACTGTCCTCGACTTCGACCCTAAAACTCCGTACTCGGTACACGCGACTCGGTCCTCGCAACTCCTACTGCCCAACCGTCTCCGCCATCGCCTGCGCCGTAGCCACATCCACCGCACCGCCAAACACCTGCACAATCTCCTCATCCCGCTCCTCGCGAATCTCCACCACATCGCCCACGCGCAGCATTGCGTACAGCCGCTCCACATCGCGATTCCTCAGCCGGATCATCCGTGCGACGTCGCATGACCAATCGACTTCGGCGCATTCGTTCCATGAATCCCGTAGCCCTTCACGTCCAGCCCCATCCAGCGCGTGCCCACCGGACTGTTCTCGCCCGCCGCCATCACTACGCCCTCGTGGTAGTAAACCGGATTCGCCACCCGGTTCACGATTTCAAACTCGCCCGTCGGACTCGGACTCACCGCCGATCCCACCGCAACCGGAAAGTACGCCAGCACATTCCCGTCCTCGATCACCGCCAGCCTGCGGTCCGCAATACTCACCAGCACGACGCGCCGCACGCGCTGCCGGTCGGCAGCCTTCGCAGTACTTTGCGCGAAACAGGGAACTGCGGCCGTCCACATCAAAACCGCAACCACCCAACTCGTCGCCAACCGCCCCGCCCCAGCCTTGCCATTCGCCCGTTTCATATCCGTCCCCCCTGCTGCCGCTTGCCGCACGCAGACCTTTATCGCAGGACGAATACCAACCTTCTGGAGAATGAAAACCAAGGACTTACAGGGTGTTGTAGCCCTCGCAAGGAGTGGCTATCCGAGGTCAGTGTGTCCGGACGAACACACCCCCGCCCCGCTTGGCGGAGAAGTCGAAGCGGCAGAGATCCATCAACCAGCCGCGAAGCGGCGGCATGTGAAGGCCCGGCACGGAGTGGGGGGTAAAGTGGGGAGACGGAGCGGGTCCCGAAAGGGACGGCACAAGATCCCCGCACACGCTCGTACGTTCGCGCGGGAAAATCAACAATGTCGGGGCACCGCTGGTTTTTGAGGCGCCCGGCCCCTGCCGTCTGGGGTTACGGCTCTGTGGGGTTCTGTGGGTTGGAGCCGGGCGATCTTTAACTAGTAAGGACTAGTTCAATGTCCGCATTTTGCCATGATGAATTCTTCCATTTCCGTGACCGCCGTCACCGTTCTACGTGATCCTCATC
>CABDYC010000294.1_pt1 | contig 17794 bp, 13 predicted proteins | sample 3421511 | NCBI WGS metagenome assembly CABDYC01 (sample SAMEA5534336, study PRJEB31848) | metagenome | biome: tundra; feature: field; material: soil | place: USA | collected 2013-05 | depth 0.15 m | reverse complement strand
CCCCGCGAGAAGTGGGACGGGCGGAATGCGCCATCATGCTCCCGGAATCCACACACAGCGTGTGACATCTGACCTTGCGGCCAAAACGGAATGAGCAGAACATGGTCAAGGCGGAGGCAGTACGGACCAATACTGCGAGCCGCCCGGGACCAGAGCTAAGTGCTTTGTTGTCTAGCTTTTGCCCGTAAGCTGTTTAAAATAAAGATGTTGCACGCTCGCTGCGCATTCGCAGTTGCGGAAACCCGCATGAACACTGGCGATCAGCGAAACAGGGGGGAGGGGGATACCACTCCGCGAGGTCTCAGAGAAAGAGAACCCGCCCTCCATCGCGTGGCAAGAGTCGCTTGCCGAAAATATTTCGCAGGCAGATATCCACAGGCTTGAGTTGCTGTGTGGGAAAGCCACGAACGGGAAGGGCACGGCTTCAGCCGTGCCGCTAGAGGCCGCAACGGATCCGGCTTTAGCCGCTGGGGTGCGCAGTCGACACCATCACGAAGGCCGCCTGGCGGGAGCGCGCCGAGACCTGGAATCTCCTGTAAAATCTTGGGTTCACCGGCTCGCTACGCATGTTCAAGAAAATCCTCATAGCCAATCGAGGCGAGATCGCGGTGCGCGTCCTGCGCGCGTGCCACGAAATGGGAATTGCCGCGGTTGTGGTCTACTCCGACGTGGACCGCGCCGCGCTGCATGTGCGCAAAGCTGACGAAGCCTATCCCATCGGCGCTCCCGCGGCCTCCGAGTCCTACCTCAACATTCGCAAGATTCTCGATGTGGCGAAGCGCTCCGGCGCCGACGCCATCCATCCCGGTTACGGTTTCCTCTCCGAGAACGCGAAGTTCGCCCAGGCCTGCGCCGATGCGGGAGTGAAGTTCATCGGGCCAACCGCGGCAGCAATGGAAGCCATGGGATCGAAGACGCGCGCCCGCCAAGCCATGGAGAAGGCGGGCGTTCCCGTCGTGCCGGGCACGTCGCGCGGCGTGGAGTCGTTCGAGGAGGCAGAAAGGGTAGCCGCGAAAATCGGTTATCCGGTGATGTTGAAAGCTGCCGCAGGAGGCGGCGGCAAAGGCATGAGGTTGATGCATGCTCCCGAGCAGCTTAAATCTTCTCTGGAGGCCGCGCGCAGCGAGGCGGAACGCTCCTTCGGCGACAGCGAAGTTTACATCGAGAAGGCCATCGTGAATCCGCGGCACATCGAGATGCAGGTGCTTGCCGACGAGCACGGCAACACCGTCTACCTCGGCGAACGCGAATGCTCGCTGCAGCGCCGCCATCAGAAGGTGCTGGAAGAGGCGCCGTCACCGATCGTCGACGCCGACATGCGTCGCCGGATGGGTGAAGTTGCGGTCCGCGTCGCGCAAGCCGCGGCCTACACCAACGCCGGCACGGTCGAGTTCCTGGTCGATCAAGAGAAGAAGTTTTATTTCCTGGAGATGAACACGCGCTTGCAGGTGGAGCATCCAGTGACGGAACTGATCACCGGGCTCGACCTGGTCCATCTGCAGATTCGCATTGCAGCGGGTGAAAAGCTGCCTTTCACGCAAGACGACGTGAGCATCCGCGGCCACGCCATCGAGTGCCGCATTTACGCAGAAGATCCCGACAACAATTACTTCCCCAGCCCAGGCAAGATTACCCTGCTGTTGGCACCCTCGGGTCCGGGCATCCGACGCGACAGCGGCATGTATGAAGGCTGGAACGTGCCGATTGATTACGATCCGCTGCTGGCCAAGCTGATCGGCTACGGCACGGACCGGGAGCAGGCCATCGCGCGGCTGACGCGAGCCCTCAGCGAATACTTTGTGGGCGGGATCAAGACGAACATTTCGTTGTTCCGGCGCATTTTGCGCGATGCGGATTTCCGCGCCGCCAAGCTCGATACCGGATTCCTCGACCGGATGTTGAAGCGAACTGAAGACAAGCGCGCCGATTCAAGAGCGGCGGAGGTGGCCGCCATCGCCGCAGGTATGTTCGCCGCGCTCAGCGCAACTGCACCCGGTGCGAGTAATGGCACGGCTGGCAGCGGTTCGACAGGCGCGGACGACAGGGCTGCTTCCAACTGGAAGAGTGCCAGCCGCCGCGAAGCTCTGCGTTGAAGCGGTCTGTGAATCGAACCACTGGCAACTGGCAACTGGCAACCGGCAACTGATTCTCCTCATGCTCTACGACGTAACCATCGACGGCAAGAATTACCGGCTTGACCTCAACCACGCCGATGGACGCTGGTCCTGCCGCCTCGATGGCCGGGACTTGGAGGTGGATGCCGTTCTCGCTCGTGCCGATGTACTCTCGCTTCGCATCGGGAACATGGCCTATGAGATTAAGTCGGAGCGCGTGGCGAACGATTTGCATGTGTGGGTGGGGAGTATGCGCTTCGCCGCTGAAGTCCGCGATCCCCGCTCTCTGCGTGGCCGCACCCGAGCTGGGGGCGATCACGGGCCCAGGAAGATAACCGCCCCCATGCCCGGTAAGGTCGTGCGCCTGCTGGTTCGCGAAGGAGATGAGGTGGAACCGGGCGCCGGCGTGGCCGTAGTCGAGGCCATGAAGATGCAGAACGAGATCAAGTCGCCGAAGAAGGGAACCGTCCAGAAAATTCTAGTCAGTGAAGGTGCGGCCGTGAACGCGGGCGACGTCCTGGCGATTGTGGAGTGATCCATCCGCAGCCGGTCTGAACCTGAACCACCCCTACTTCGCCAGCCCGTTACTATCCAGGACCTTCCTGGCATAGTAGTTCTCCACCTTGGCGGAGTCGCGCAACACTTCGTAGTAGGCGGCCTTCAGCAACTGCTCGCGCCGGTCATGGAGCTGTGAGCGGATGGCTTGCTGCACGCGCGGATCGGACAAATCGCGCTGTCCCGCGGGTTCCTTCGACACCAGCTTTACGATGCGGAATCCCATCACCTGCTTGTTCGCGGGGTTGGCCAGGGTGATGATCGGGCTGTACTGCCCCGGCTTCAACTTGATCACCGTGTCGCGGGTGCCCGGATCGGTGTTGCGCAGAGAGGATTCGGGAAGCGTTCCCAGGTCGCCGCCGTTGCCGGAAGTCTCCGGATCCTCGGAATAATTCATCGCCAGCGTGGCGAAGTCGTCACCGCTGTCCAGCCGGTTGGCAATCATCTGGATCTTCTTGCGAGCGTCGGCCTCGTTCTGCGCCTTGTTATTCTGGTTGTGGACTTGCGGGTTCGGCGCGGGAGTCACGAAGACCTGCGCCAGGTGGTACTGCGGTTCGATGAGATTGAATTCGGACTTGTGTGCGGTGAAATAGTCGATGATGTCCTGGTCGGTTACATTGATCTTGGAGGACACTTCCTTGTTCATCACCTTGTCCACGGTAATGGAGCGGCGGATGTCGCGCTTGAAATCTTCCAGGGTGATCTTTTTTTCCTTCAACCGCTGATCGAACTCCTCCTGCGTGTAAGGGGACTTGATCTCGTTGAGCTTGCGGTCTACTTCTTCTTCCGTGGCCAGCAGGCCGAGCTTTTCGGCGCGGCGCATCACCATTTCGTCGTCGATCAGTTGGCGCAGAATGTTCAGGCGGAGAATGGTGGCCTGTTCACCGACGGGCCTTTGCTGTGCGCTGGCAACCTGATTGTCGTAGTACTTGTCTACGTCGGAACGGAATATCTTGCGGCCATCCACGGTGGCCATCACGTCGCCGCTTACTTGTGACTTACAGCCCAGCAGCGCCGCCAGCAGAACGGCAGCAGCCAGCAGTGCCGCGGGCCGGGCAAAGTTTGCGTTTCTCTTCAAAGGAGTTTCTCCTCCCCACTGACGGTCCGCGGTGCACTTGAAATGCACAAGGAGCCTAACCAACTCTGCGCCCGCTTCGCCAAGATCACTTGGAGGCCGGTGCCGCGGCGGCAGTAGCCGCGTGCTCCGGCACTGGCAGGTTGGCATCCTTCAAGGCGCGATCCAGCGCGGCGCGCACCTGGCCGATAGGCACGGCGCCGTCGATCTTTTCTCCGCTGATGAACAACGTGGGCGTGGCTTCTACCCCGATCGCTTCCGCCTCTTTCATGGACGCCTTCACCGCACTCTCATCTTGAGCCTTGATGCAGGACTGCAACTTCACGACGTCCAGCGTGTGTTTCTGGCCCTGCAGCATCGTGAGCTTGTCGAGCGCTTCCAGGCGCGCCCCGGGCGTTTTCTCGTTGCTCACCTCGTGCTGGTTGGCATGAATGTAATCCGCGAAATCCCAATAAGCATCGCCGCTCTGCGCAGCCAGACAATTGGCGTCCACGGCGGCGTGCGTCGCCCAGGGATGGATTTCCACCAGCGGGTAATCCTTGTAAATGAAAGTGACCCGGTCCCCATACTCTTTGAGGATTTGCGTAAATAGTGTCTGGTGCATGCGCGAGCAGAAGGGGCACTCGAAATCGTCGAAATTCACCACCACAACCTTGGATGCCTTCGCTCCCCGTGTGGGCCGCCCGCTCACATCGATCTTGCTCATGGTTTCCGCGTATGGATCCTTGCTCAGGTCAAACTTGATCATCCGCATCATGGAAGAGCGGTCCTTGGAAACCAGAAACGTGAGGTCCTGCTTCTTTTCCCCACTATCAACAGTCACGACCAGCGACTCGTAGTTGGGAAATTCGGAACTGGGCGAAGGCGCGCCCACCAGCAAGTGAACTTCGGGAGGGATCTTGTAGTAGGACCGGACCTGGCGCTCGATCTTCTTAGTCAAGTCGGGGGAAGTGGTCTGGGCGACACAGCCCAGACAAACAACGAGCAAGAGAAGAAAAGAGCGTCGAATTAGATTCACCAAGAACCGCCTCAATATCACAAGTAAGAAACGTTGATTATCTCATAGCGCCGAGCGGGGCGCGGGAATGTCATCGCCCGGAACTGCCTGAGAGTGGGAGAGAGTTCGGCGAGGCGCGAACTTCTTCAACCAGTCCGCCGGAACAAATCCTCCGCCGGCAGCAGAGCGTTCATCGACCCGGAACGAAAGCCTTCCAGATCGAGGGTCACAAACTTGAAGCCCAGCGCTTTGAAGATCCTGGTGAACTCAGCCGTCATGGCGGGATCGAGAGCCCGCTCCAGCTCCTCGCGCGCGATCTCGATGCGGACGATCTCCCCGTGATGACGCACCCGGAATTGCCCGAAACCCAGCGCGCGCAGGGCGTCTTCGCCCCGCTCCACTACGCTGAGCGCTTCCCGCGTAACTGGCCGGCCATATTCGATGCGGGACGATAGGCAAGCGGACGCGGGCTTGTCCCAGATGCGCAGGCCCGCGCCCCGCGCGAGTGCTCGAATTTCATCTTTGGTGAGCCCCGCATCCAGCAGGGGAGCCACGACATGGTGCGCGCTCGCTGCCTTCTGTCCCGGACGGAAATCGCCCTGGTCGTCCAGATTGACGCCGTACGCGATGGCATCGAAGCCACGCGCCAACCGCAGTTCTTCCATCAGCGTGAACAGTTCATCCTTGCAGAAGAAGCAGCGCTGCGCATCGTTGAGCACGTACTCCGGGCGGTCGAGTTCCGAGGTCGCGATTACTTCCACCGGAATCGCTTGCTCCCTGGCAAAGGCGACTGCGTCTTCAAGTTGGGTGCGTGCCAGGCTGGGAGAGTCGGCGATGATCGCCAGCATATTACCTGCCAATGCCTGATGGGCAGCCCATGCGAGGTAGGCGGAATCTACACCGCCGGAATAGGCAATAAGGAGGCGTCCCAGTTTGCGCAGATGGGCCTGCAGCGATTCCCGCTTCGCCTCGACCTCCGCTCCCACGGCTGACATGCAACTATGTTAGCAGGCCCGCGCTCCGGCACGAGTTGGGGTGTCCTCTCACCTTTATTTTCGTCCTTCAAGTTATAACTCAAATGACGAATCATTGGCACCTACGTATAATAGAATCGACAAGGAGGAGATGTCAGTGGGAACAGTGACCCAGCAGCTTAGAGTCGCGGATGAAGTCTGGATTGTAGCGGCACTCTTACATCGAGAGCACCCAAGGCGGCAGGACTTTTCGGTTGAAGAAATCATGGAGCGAGCGGGCAAGGAAACGGGCGGGAAACCGCTGCGCCCCGGAGTTCGGGTCCATGTCAATCAGCATTGCGTGGCGAACCGTCCGCCGAACCCCGGCCGTTATCGCATGCTCTTCGAAACTGCCCCAGGCCGCCGCCGTCTGTTTCGTAGTGGAGACAATTACGATACCGCCCGGGAGGGCGCCAAAATCGTCCCCGCCAGAGAAGACATTCCCTCTGAATACGCAGCTTTGCTGGACTGGTATCGAGAGTGGAGTCAAGACAGCGTGGAGGACAGAATCAAGAATGATCCCCTGCTAGCCCTGCGCGGCTCCGGCAAGGAACTCTGGGCGGATGAGCACGCCGACGAGTATGTGCGCAGGCTTCGAGAGGGCTGGGAATGAGCCGCATCTTCTGGGATACAAACCTCTTCATCTACCTGTGGGAGGACTACGGAGCGCTGTCGCAAGCCGTGGAAGAGCTTCGGCTGAAGATGCTGCGCCGTGGAGATCAACTTCTGACATCGACTCTTACCCTTGCTGAAATCCTCGTTAAGCCCACGATTGCCGGAAACACTGAACTTTGCAGAAAATACGAAGAGGCCATCTCGAGTGTTGCGTTGCTAATTCCTTTGGATACCAAGGTGGCGAAGATTTACGCCGCGATCCGGCGTGATCGCCTGCTGAAAGCGCTCGACGTAATCCAGCTCGCTTCCGCCGCCAGCGCCGCCGCCGATCTGTTCGTCACCAATGACACACGTTTGCAGGACAAGCACGTGCCTGGCATCCAGTTCATCGTGCCCTTGGGTCGCGTGCCCATCTGAAAAGTGGTCAGTGACCAGTGGCCAGTGGTCAGAAAGGCCACCCGTCTTCGTTCCTTGCTGGCCACTGACCACTAGCCACTGGCCACTGCTTTTAGTACAGCCGTTCCTGGCGCCGCAGGCTGCCGAAGCCGCCGATGTTTGCCAGAGTGAAGGTAAAGCGGAACAGGTTTTCGTTGCGCACGTTGGCAACCGAGTAGCTGCGATACTCCACTGTCATACCGCAGCAGTCCCAGTTGTACGTGGTCTGTGCGGCGACAAACTGCAACAGCTTGCTCTCCGCGTCAAAACCAAAACTGCTGGCGGCGCTGAAGCCCCGCTTGTTGGGGCGGCCGTATCCCAGGGCAGCGCGAAACTGGTTAAAGCGCGCGGAGGCGGCCGAACCTGAAGCTGCGGTCTGCAAGAGGGCATCGCCGCCGCCAATGGTCACCTGACCGACGTGGTAGTTGGCCAGCAGGGTGCTGGCGTTGACGCGGTGGTCCTGGAAGTCATAATCCATATCCCACTCCGCGTCGGTGCGGGAGCTGGTTTCAACGCGCAGCCGCGAAATAATGGGCGAAAGATGGCGCGGCTCGGTGACAAATGCGATTCCGGTGAGGTCGGCGGTGGTGGTGAACATGTTGCGTTGGCCGGGAATCAGCGCCCCGCCGAAGGTGGGATCGAGAAAGTATTTCTGCGCCAGTTCCCAGGTCACGACGTCGCGCACCTGAGGCCCGGCCGGGCACAGGGGAGTTGCCGGCGTGCTGGGGTGCTGCCAGGGAATGGTCGATTCCGGCGCCGGGCCGCCTACCGTGAGAGCCGACATGATGGCGTCGCAATCCTCCGGCTTCTGGGAAGTGCGTTTGGCGTAGAGACGCGTCACGAAGCCATACTCCACTTCATGGGTATCGGTGAGGATGTCGCGCTCATCGAACTTCAGAACATTGGCGAAGTTGTTCACTCCGGTTACGAAGCGATACACCACGCGCGGCTCAATGACGTGCTTCCACTTGCGCCCCAGGAACTCTTTGTTGAAGACGCGCTCCAGTGCGGGTGGCCGCAGTTCCACGGCTGTCTCCAAGGCTTGGCGGTTAATGGGATCGCTCACTGCCTGCGCGGGGTTTTCCCGGGTTTCTGGAATGAGCCTTTCGGTGTAATACGTTTCGTGCAACGTCAGCTCCGGACGCAAAGACCATCCTCGGAACAACAGCGGCAACGAAATCTCGGGGTTCAGGTCGAATCGCCCGAGAAGATTCCCGGTGCGAAAAGCCGGTGTGCAACGTGAAAACCGCGTCGAGGTCGAACACCCCGCGGGTTCCTCGGGCTCGCTGCGTGACAAGCCTGTAGCCGCGGCATCAAACGACCAGTAGAGCGGCGTGTGCCCCAACTGCCGGTCCACGCTGGAAGAATCAAAGCTCGGGGCGTGCGAAATCTTGATCACCTGCCCCGGAGTCGTGCTCAGGAAGTTTTGGTAGCGCTCCACAAATCCATTGAGGTTGAAACCGTCCGCGGATTTCGAGAGAAAAGCCTGCGATTTTACTTCCGAATACACGGCTTGGCTGAAAACTTCGTTGAAGGCCAGCCGGAAGAGAAACGAACTCAAGTAGTCGATGTTGGCCACAGCGCGGAAGCCATTGATGGTTCCGGCTGAGTTCAGACGCACATTCTCCCCGCCTTCTTTGACTGGAGGCGAGCCGATACCCCGGTCAATCACGCCAAAATAGTTCAGGTCCACGTAGGAAGTTTCGCTAGGCTGGGCCCGAAACTCCCCCCGCTGCGACCAGCCGCGCTTGGAGAAGTACTCGGCACCGACGGTGGCATCCATCATGCGGTTGATGGCCCAGTAGTAGGCAGCGCCCACGACGTTGCCCTTGGTCGAAGACCGAGCCACCGACGGCATGAGAAACCCGGATTGCCGGGACTCCTTCTCCACCGGATGGGTCGCGAACGGGAAATAGAGGATGGGAAGCCCATGCAGCAGAAATGTGCTGCGGTAGATCTTGGCGTTGCCGCCCACGTCCACCATCACTTTGCGCGCGTCGAATTGCCACTTGGGGTGAGGCAACTCGCAGGTGGTAATGGTGCCGTCGTAGACCAGGTAGTGATCGGGACTGGTTTTCTCGACAACTTTGCCGGTAAAGGCGAAGGGAGCGGTGGAAGTCAAGATCACCCGGTTGCCGCGAAAGCGCAGCCCGGTCGTCCCGGTCACATCGTAGAAGCGTCCCGTTTCGAGCGCCAGATTGTAGGTGCCGTGCGCCGCGCGAATGTGGTCGTCGTTGGGACCGCCGTCGAGCGCAAAATGTCCGTCCGCGGCCGCCTCTTTCGTGTCAGAGTTGAACGTCGCTTCGTCCGCCCGCAGCACATAGCTTCCGTAGTGGATTTCTACGGCCCCATGCAACCTGTAAACGGCTCCTTCTTCTTCTTGCCGGATAGCGCAAATTGTGTGGACGTCTCCCTTTTCCTTCTGCGCCGCGGCCGCCAGGGCGCAGGGTGTAGCCGGAGCAGTCGATGACTTTTCCAGCGGCGTGCCAGCGCGTGCTGTCGCAGGAGCGGCTTCCACAGGCGGCAACTGGCTGGTAACTAATGGCGGGACGAGAAGAAGGTGACAAAGCACCGCCGCCGTGATAAGGAATCTGTTGCGAAGAGTCATCGGAACGCGAGTGTCGGAACAAGATCATCCGAAGCGCATGCAAGAACGCTCGGACGCTTCTACCGGCAGCAGTCGTGGTGAACTTAGCACGGCTGCGCCTCGGGAGGCAAAGCCGCCCGAAGTCTTGGATTCCGGGGCCGTCTTCATGGTTATCCGACATGGTTCTCCGGTCGGCTCTGAGTTCTGGCATTCTCGTAAGACTGTGATTCATGCCTTGTCCGCTTTGTGGTGACATCTGCCGCTGTTCTACCGACGCGTATTCCGCCGCTTCGCCGCGCTGGCTACCCGACGACGAAGCATGCCCAGCCACTGCAGCGCCACATGCGGGGCTGGAAACCCCGGGGGCGGAGGCGCCGGGCCTGCATCCGGCCGCGGAAGCCTCAACGCCTGACGATAGCGCCGAGTCTGCGCCTGAAGATTCGCTTGCCTGGCGCCAGGAGGTCGCCGCTCGGCTGAATCGTTATCAGGCCCGGCGCAAGCCCCGTCCGCCCCGCTATCCGTCGCTGCGGTTACGTTTCGACCAAGAGGATCCCACTCGCACGGCGAGTGGTACTTCTGCCGAGTCCCCGGCTTTTCCGCAGAGGATGGCCACGGCTTCGCACCAGGCTCTGGCCTTGGATGAGTTCGCCGGCGGCGCCGCCCATACGTTCGAAATCCCAGCCTCCATCCCGCTGGCGCTGCCTGAAACTCACCCCCCCCAGGAGACACCAGCAGTTCCCCCTGCCGTCGAGTTGCCTCAGCCTGCGACTCCGGTCACAGCCCCGACCACAGCAAAGATCATCGAGTTCCCGCGCTCGTGGACTCCTGTACCGGCTCCGCTTGACGAATTGGCGGAGCCGGTCTTAGATCGTAACCGTCCTCGCATCCTGGAAGCGCCGGAAGTTGTCCCGCCGCTTCCGGCTCTGGGCGGAATCACGATTGAGCCCGCCCAGCAGCCGGAAATGGAGAAACGTCCGGGCATTGACATCCCGCTGCAGAGTGCGCCCCTGGCGCGGCGCATTTTCTCCGCTGCCATCGACGATGTCATCATTGCGGCAGCCTGCGCCCTCTTCGGGTTCATTTTTTGGAAGGTGACCGCGATCCCTCCACCGCGATTCCAGATTATGGGGCTCGCTGCCGGACTTTCCGGCCTGTTCTGGGCCGCCTACCAATACCTGCTCCTGGTTTACTCAGGCACTACGCCCGGATTGCGCCTGGCGCGACTCGAATTGGCCCGTTTCGATGGAAGTCCTGCGGGGCGCCGGCTCCGGCGCTGGCGCGTCCTCGCTTCATTTCTCTCGGCCATTTCTCTCGGCATGGGATACGCCTGGGTCTTCCTCGACGAAGACGCCCTCTGCTGGCACGACCGCATCACGCATACGTACCTCGCACCGAAGAGGCGCGAGACCGCAGCCGCGAAGGGCCGCGCCGGTTAACCCCTGAGAACGGCTGGCCGCCTGAGCGACCCGTGTCCCCGGCCTACCCTGCCCTATGCTATCTTCAATGGGTTTATCTTAAGTTGGTAGTTCACGCATTCCTCTGAAGCATGGCTACATCCGTTGAAGGTTCCAAACCGGCCATAAGGGTCTTCGTCGCCACCACGGTGATGTTGACCTTCATCTCCTTCTGGCGGGCCTCCGCCATTGTCCTCTCGGACTTGGCATCTTCCGCCTATTACGCCGGCGGCGACGCCGAGAAAGTCATCGGCAAGAGCGCTCCCTGGTTCATTCTCGCGGTCATGCTGTTCAGCTATGCGGTGCGGGCGCTCTACATCGAATCCAGCAGCATGTTCGTTCGTGGCGGCGTCTATCGCGTGGTCAAGGAAGCCATGGGAGGCACGCTGGCCAAGTTTTCCGTCTCGGCCCTGCTCTTCGACTACGTGCTGACCGGCCCCATCAGCGCCGTCTCCGCGGGGCAATACATGGCGGGCTTCATCAAGGACATGGGCGTGTACCTGCACCGCCCGCTGAATTTTTCCGACGATCATTTTGCTGCGGGATTGGGCGTCATCGTGGTGGCCTACTTCTGGTGGAAGAATACCCAGGGTATGCATGAGTCCAGCCAGAAGGCGCTGCAGATCATGGGGATCACCACGGTGATGGTGGTGATTCTGCTCATCTGGTGCGCCATCACTGTTCTGCGCGCTCCAATCCAGTTGCCGCCCAACCCGTTGCACCCGGGCGTGGTTCCCCTGAACAAAGAGTCGCTGGGCTGGCTCAACGGAACCTGGTTCGGCCACATCACGTGGATCATCCTGTTCGTGGGCTTCGGCCATTCCGTGCTCGCCATGAGCGGCGAAGAGACTCTGGCGCAGGTCAACCGCGAAATCGAACATCCCAAACTGAAGAACCTGGAGAAGACCGGGCTGGTAATTTTCATCTATAGCCTGCTGTTTACTTCGTTGGTTTCCTTTTTCGCGGTGATGATCATCCCTGACAGGGTCCGCCCGGACTACTTCGCCAACCTCATCGGCGGCATCGCCATGTACCTCGTCGGGCCCACCAGCCTGAAGCTGCTGTTTCACGGCTTCGTGGTGCTGGTGGGCGTGCTCATCCTGGCGGGGGCGCAGAATACTTCCATCGTGGGTGCGAATGGTGTTCTGAATCGCGTGGCCGAAGATGGTGTGCTCACCAGTTGGTTCCAGAAGCCGCACAACCGCTACGGCACGAGTTACCGCATCATCAACTTGATCGTGGGCATGCAACTGCTCACCATCTTCCTCAGCCTGGGCAACGTGTACGTGCTGGCGGCGCTCTACGCTTTCGGCGTGATCTGGAGCTTCGCCATGAAGTCCATCGCCGTGCTCGTGCTGCGCTTTACCGAGCCGGGGAACCGGGCCTGGAAAGTTCCAGGCAACCTGCACATCGGCAAGACCGAGATTCCAGTGGGCTTGATTGCCATTTCCGCAGTGCTGTTGATCACCGCCGTTGTGAATCTGTTTACCAAATATGAAGCCACCATCGCGGGAGTGATTTTCAGCGCCGTGTTCTTCACCATCTTCACGCTCTCCGAGCGCCACGTCGCCAAGGAGCGCCACGGCAAACCGGAACAGCTCGACCAGTTCCGCGTCTACGGCAACCAGGAACTGGGTAGTGGCGCCATGGGCGTCCGGCCGGGAAACATTCTGGTTGCGGTCCGCGATCCCCGCAACCTGTACTACCTGCGCCAGGTGCTGGCCCATACCACTACGGCCAAGCAGGATGTGGTCGTGATGAGCGCGCGCCTCTACCATCGCGAGCACAGCTTCAGCGGCAGCGCGGTCATGGAAGCCAGCCAGGTTTTCGACCACTACGAGCAGGAACTCTTCACCGCCGCCGTGGCTGTCGCCGAAAAGGAGGGCAAGCCGATTTCTCTGCTGGTGGTCCCGGCGACCGATGTGTTCGAAGCCATCATGGTGACCGCGCAGCGGCTCGATTCCGTCCGCGTGATCTGCGGCCTCTCGAACAAGCTCACCGCCGACGAGCAGGCCAAGCTCACCGGAGACGCCTGGGAGCGCATGCCCGAGCCCCGTCCGCGCCTCACCCTGGAAGTCTGCGCTCCCGACGGCACCGTCCGCGAGTATGCCCTTGGCCCACACAACCCGCGTCTGCGCCCGCAGGACGTCGAAATCATGCACAAGCTTTGGCTCGACATCACGTCTGATCCCAGGTTCTCCGGAGCGCATCACTACCACATTATTGCGCTTGCCTTAGAGGAATTGCAGCGCGAATTGAGCACGGAACAGCGCACCCAGCTTCTGCAAAAGCTGCAGGAAGAAATGAACCGCCGCGACAGCGGCGTGGGCCCAGCAAGCCCTGACTAAGCCGCTCCCACACCCACTTTCCAAAAGAAAGCCCCAGCCTCGCGACTGGGGCTTTCCCTTCGGAGCGACTGCTACTTGCCTCCTGCGGAAGCATGCGACGCACAATGCTCGCCGCAATGCTTGTCACTGCAGCAATTCATGGCCGTCTTATCTCCCTTCTTGTGTGAGGCGCAGCAGCCTTTCTCGTGGTCCTTCCCGCAGCAGTCGCCGCAAGCGGCAGCCTTGTCTTTGTCGCCTTTCATGCACGACTTTGCGTCTTTGCCGCAGCAGGCAGAGGCTCCTTCTCCAGAGCAGCACGACACGGCTTTCTCGTCCTTCCCAGCCATCTCGTGGTGGCAACAGGATTGCCCCTCCTTGGCGCTGGCCATTTTGTCGCAGCACGCGCAATCTGCCTTTGCATGTGGGGCGGCGTTTTCTTGCGGCGCCGGCGCAGGTGGGTTCTGTGATGTGGTTTGAGCCCAGGACGCAACCGTCAGGGCCAGAATCAATGCGGTCAATTTGAATTTCATGGTGTCGATCTCCTTATGCATATAACTGAGGAATGATTTCGTGCGGGCTTAGGCCCGCGTGAAGAGGGTCGCCCGAACCTGCGACCACGCCCATTGCAACAGAGTATGTGCGCCAAAGCGCGAGGGAGGAACTCAGATGCGCAGAACGGTGGAAAGCTTGGAGTAAGACTGGAGTGTGGCAGCACCGCACACGCGCGCCAATGCAAACCCATGATTTGCGCCGGTCTCGATCCCGTCGAAAGAAGCAATCCGCGAATCTGGCCGCTCAACACTGGAATTAGCCGTCACGGTTGGCGGATTGTTCGAGTCCCGGCTAACGCAGCAAGAGTGGCGATCTCCACACGGCAAGCTGGCGGGCAGGGAGGGAACCACCATCGGCAGAAGGTAAGAACCATGCAGACCCGGGCAGCAGGAGTGTGAGTGCGCATGGGAAGCGCCCTGAGGCTTCGTTGATGCCGGGGCTTTCGCCGTGGAAACCGGACGGGCGTCGTGCAAGTCCGATAGCGCGAAAGTCTGCGCCCACCCGGAGAGGGTGAAAAGCAGCAGCGCAGTGATCGCTCTCCTTCGCATTCCTAGAACCTTCAACTTTGGCTAGGTTGACAGGTGTTGCGCACAAAGTCTGTGATCACCGTCACGCTCCCTCGGGTACCTCTAGCCCTTGAGGAGATGCTGCAAAGACTCTCTCAACTCCCGATGCCGGAACGGATATCCGCTCGCGATCAGCTTGCCGGGTTCCACCTTCTGGCTGCCGAGCAGCAGTTCTTCGCCCATCTCCCCGAACGCCAGCTTCGCCGCGAAGGCAGGCATGGGAAAAATCGCCGGACGCGACAGCACGCCGGCCAGCGTGCCCGCGAACTCCGCGTTTCTTACCGGTTTCGGCGCGACCATGTTCACCGGTCCCTGGATCAGGTCGTTCTTCAAAATGTGGTGGATCGCGCCCACCATGTCCTGCACATCGATCCAGCTCATCCATTGCCGCCCGTCTCCGGTGCGGCCGCCCAGGCCCAGCTTGAACGGCAGCAGCATGGCTCCGAGCGCGCCGCCCTTCGCGCTGAGCACGATTCCTGTCCGGAGGTGCGCGGTGCGAATATCGGCTTGCACGGCGGGTGTGGTCGCTTCCTCCCACTCCTGGCAAACCTGCGCCAGAAATCCCGTGCCCGGCGCGCTTTCCTCGGACAACGATTCATCGCCGCGATTGCCGTAGTAGCCGATCGCGGACCCGCATACAAAAACCTTTGGCTTCTCTTCCGCCCGTGCCAGAGCCGACGCCAGATTGAATGTCCCGGCCACGCGGCTGTCTCGAATCTTCCGCTTCTTGTCTGCGGTCCAGCGTCCAAAAATGCTTTCGCCCGCGAGGTGAATCACGGCGTCAAATCCGGACACCGCCTCGGGCGCTAACGGCACCACGGGATCCCAGGCGACCTGACCGGCGCCCGCAGCCGTGCCACGCACCAGCCGTACCACGGACCATCCGCTGGTACGGAGGGAAGGAAGAAGAGCGGCCCCAATCGGCCCCGAGACCCCGCTGACAAGGATTCTGGAGTTCATGACTTACAGATTGTCACTCTACCAGTTCGCGGAGTGTGGCTGCCAGTTCTCAGTTCTCGGTTCTCAGTAACGGCCTGTGTGGCGCGGGCACTTCTTTTGATTTTCTGTCTTCCCGGTCTGGGAAAACGGCTATTTACCTTTTTGTTACGGGGTACCCCCCTCCCCCCGAATCTTTGGAATCATCGAGTTAGCGCGAAATTCCCCGCAAAATCCGCATCGTAAAGGACTTAGAGGTCATAATCTAGATAACAAAGGACTTAGCCGGTGTTAACCGGGGGTGAATCCTGCTCCTGCACTGCCACGCGACCATGATCGCCTACTGGGGCTGTGGATGACAAGGTTAGATGTCACATCGGGGTCTGTTTGTTTCGGGGAATTGCTGGGTGCGCTCGGAGGGAAGCCAAGCTTGTGGTATAGGTCTGCCACAAATGTGGTAATACCTGACCACATTAAGGAGCCGCGGTTCGTGCAGGTCCCCGGCGGGATAGGATTGTGGAATCCCACGCATTGGCATCGTAAGGTTCTCGCGAAGCATGGGGTAGCCGGCATTGCGCGAGAAGTAAATCGGACTCGCGCACTGCCTCCGTGACCATGATCGGCTGTTGGGGCTGTGGATGACAAGGTTAGATGTCACATGGGTTGGTCTTCGGGGGACTACTGGCGCGCTTTGGAGCAGTAGCCGCGGGTTTCGCCGCACCCTTAAAACCAGAGCGACAAGTGGATTCAAACGGTAAATGTAAATCGGAAGTAATCTGGTTAAAAGGTCAGCCGCGCCACAAAATACTATACGACCACAGAAGAATCGGGATTGACGTGAGGAAGAGAAAAACCTTCATGGCCTTGCAGTTCAAGTTCGGCCTTGTGCTATTTGTGTTTGTGATTCTGGTTTGGGGGTCGCGCTGCTTAGGACAGCTTCCCGAGCAAACGTCCATGCCCCGCCCAGAACACGAGGTAACAGCCTCAGACGCCGAGCAGCCAGCGGAAAACTTGCCAGGAAGCATCACGGGAACGGTGGTTGATGAAAGTGGAGCTGTTGTCGCTGGAGCCCAGGTGAAGCTTACCCGAGAAGGTCAATCCCCAGAGCAACAGGCGCTAACCGGCAGCGATGGGCAATTCTTTCTTCCCAGGGTTGCTCCCGGACCTTTTCAGCTCGCAATTACCTCGGCGGGCTTCGCACCACAAACGTACTCGGGCATGCTGCATTCGGAAGAGATCGACACGGTGCCGCCGATCGCGCTGGGGGTCGCCTCCGCTCTCGTCGAAGTGCAGGTCGGACTTACACGGACGGACGTGGCGGAAGAGCAAATCAAGGTTGAAGAGAAGCAGCGGGTGATCGGCATCATCCCGAACTTTTATGTCAGTTATGTTCCCAATGCGGTTCCCCTGACCTCAAAACAGAAATTCCAGCTTGCCGCGAGGACCGTGGTGGATCCATTTACGTTCCTGGTGGTGGCTGGCACCGCGGGAGTGGAGCAGGCGCAAAATCACTTCATCGGATATGGGCAAGGAGTGCAAGGATATAGCAAGCGCTTCGGCGCCAACTATACGGACACCGTCACCGGCACGCTCATCGGAGGCGCCATACTGCCGTCGCTTCTGAAACAGGATCCCCGTTATTTCTACAAGGGAACCGGAAGCGTGCAGTCGCGATTTCTGTATGCCATTGCCATGTCGGTGATTTGCAAGGGAGACAACAGACGTTGGCAGCCGAACTACTCGAACATTCTCGGAAGCCTGGCAGCGGGCGGTATTTCAAATCTCTACTATCCGGCGGCGGATCGCAACAGCGCCGATTTAACCTTCGAGAACGCGGCCATCGGGCTGGGCGCAAATGCCGTCACTAATGTGCTGCAGGAATTTGTTATCCGCAAGCTGACGCCGCGCGCGCCTCGCCACGATGCGACGCAACCCTGAAGCGGATGGGTGAGCCTGCCTTTGGGAATTGGCTCTCCTCGCCGGGCTATAATCGTTCATGGCGAGCTTGCGCCAACAGATCGCGACCACCGCTCTTACGCTCACCAAGTTCCGCGAACTGATGAAGCGGATTGAGGAAAACCGTCCCCAGGACGATCTGACCATCGTCAAGAAAGCCTACGACTATTCCCTGAAGCACCACCAAGGCCAGACTCGCGCCTCGGGCGAGCCTTACCTGGTGCATCCGCTCGAAGTCGCGCTGGTGCTCGCTGAGATGAAGATGGACTCCAGCGCCATCGCCGCGGGCCTGCTTCACGACTCGGTCGAAGACACCTCGGTCACGATCGTCGACATCCGCAAGGAATTTGGCGAGCAGGTGGCGCACATCGTCGAGGGCGTCACCAAGATCAGCAAGATCGACTTCGCCACCCGCGAGGAGGCGCAGGCCGAGAACCTGCGCAAGATGATGCTGGCCATGGTCGATGACATCCGCGTGGTGCTCATCAAGCTGGCCGACCGCCTGCACAACATGCGCACGCTCGAACACCTGCAGCCCGAGCGCCAGCACAAGATCGCCGAGGAGACGCTTGAGATCTACGCTCCCATCGCCCACCGGCTGGGCATGGGAAA
>CABDYC010000293.1_pt1 | contig 17854 bp, 12 predicted proteins | sample 3421511 | NCBI WGS metagenome assembly CABDYC01 (sample SAMEA5534336, study PRJEB31848) | metagenome | biome: tundra; feature: field; material: soil | place: USA | collected 2013-05 | depth 0.15 m | reverse complement strand
ATGTTCGGTTGGTGGCCCATTTGTTCAAAAGCTCGAAACCGCGCCTCTTATCGTCAGAACGCATGTTCCTCCTTGTGGCTAGGGAGTTGGGTTGGATAGAGCAATCTTCCAAGCGGCCATATGTGGCTGGCGATTCCAGCGGCCATTGCGGATGTTACTCGCGGAGCTAGACAAACTCGACAGAAATTGAGAGCCGGAGAGAACCCGAGGCTTGCTTTAACCTGTGCCACGAAGCCCCCAAAATCGCAAGAAACAGCATGGTTATCAACAAAATGCTGAAATGACCGTTTTCATCGGCGAGTATTTTCGGCATTCACGGCACAGCTCGTTGCGACTCACTGCGGGTTGCGCGGTGCTACTGTTTCGTGGCTGTCCAAGTCCCGGCATCGCCGGAGTAGTAACAATTCGAGCTGCGCGTTATTGTGTAGTTCCCCTGCATGCTGGTGGAAGTAATCGTTCCACTTATGTTGACGGACTGCGTACCTTGCACGCTACAAGGAGCTGACCCTGTGATTGTAAGGTTGTCGCCGGAAAGAGTCCCGGTGAAGTTATAGGTAACGCCCTTTATCGAATCTGTAATTGTGCCGGTCAGACTGGTACCGGACTGCGAGAAAGAAATGCTGCCAACAACAGCGGTAAGCGTGGTCACCCCGTTGGTGCCTAGGCCTTGGCCCGACTGCTCCACATTTGCTGTGCCGGAAACAGTCCCCTTACCCTCGGTGGATACCGCCGTTACTGTCCAAGCTCCCGCCATGTTCATGGCGGAGTTTCCGCTGGAGCTGTTGCCGTTGCTGCTACAGGCAACGGGGAGCAGCGCTAATACGCTACCAAGTAAGAGCACAGCCCGTAAACGAAAGTTGTTCCTCATCGAGTTCTCTTTTCTCATCAAAATGTTCGCCTGCCTTTCCGAACGCCAGAGACGCGGATGCACTAAATATAGCGTAACCCGCCAGCCCGGTGCGCCCGCTTCCACCCATGTGTATATTTGAAAATGATCCGTGCTTGTGCTCGAAAACATCCCGCTCGCACCGCTGACCACCATCAAGATCGGAGGCCCGGCGAGGTATTTCGTCGAGGCCAGGAATATCGGTGAAGTACAGCAGGCGGCTACATTCGCGCGCTCGCGCGATCTGCCTCTGTTCGTTCTGGGCGGCGGCAGCAACCTGGTGGTCGCCGATACCGGTTGGCCGGGACTGGTGTTGAAAATCGCGCTTCCAGGCATCGACCGGCGCGGCGGGCACGATCACGATGAAGACGGCAACGTTGTTTTCGACGTCGGCGCCGGCGAATCCTGGGACAAGTTCGTCTCTCACGCGGTGATGGCTCGCTGCGCGGGCGTTGAGTGCCTAAGCGGCATTCCGGGCAGCGTGGGCGGCACGCCCGTGCAGAACGTCGGCGCCTACGGGCAGGAAGTAGCCGAGACCATTGCATCCGTGCAGGTTCTGGACTTGAAAGATAATCAGGTACGCGAACTCTGCCCTGAAGCCTGCGGGTTCAGCTACCGGACCAGCATCTTCAACACCAGCGAGCGCGGACGATTCATCGTTCTCCGCGTCACCTACGCGCTCACGCCCGAGGGCAACCCGCGCATCAGCTACGCCGACCTCAAGCGCCACTTCGAGGGCCGCGAAACGCCGCCGAATCTCGCCGAAACACGTGAGGCGGTGCGCCATATCCGCGCCCTCAAGGGCATGCTCATTATTCCGGGATACCCGGACTGTCAGAGTGCGGGGTCGTTCTTCAAGAACCCCGTGCTTTCGGAGGAACAGCACGAGGATCTGAAGAAGCGGGCTGCCGCACGAGGATTAACCCTGCCCAGCTATCCCGCACTCGAGACCCGCAAGAAGGTTTCAGCGGCCTGGCTGGTCGAGCGCTCCGGGTTCGCCAAAGGATTTGGCTTTGGGCGCGTTGGCATTTCCACCAGGCACGCGCTGGCGATCGTCAGTCGCGGCGGAGCCACAGCCGCCGATGTCCTCGCCCTGAAAGAACAGATCCAGCATCGCGTGGAAGAAATCTGGGGCGTCCGCCTGGAACCCGAACCGGTCATGGTGGGCTTCTAGGCTCTCAGTCGTGTGGGCGGGGCGACCCGCCCGCGCCCGCACCATCTAACCACCACTGAAACCTCAGCCCGACCCACCCCCAGATCTTTTCTTCTCTTCTTTCATCTCATCCTTCATCATTTTCCGCAGCGCCCGATTGATCCGCGTCTGGTAGCCGCGCCCCGCTTTCTTGAACCAGGCGAGCACATCGGCGTCCACACGCAGCGTGACCGGCTTCTTGATCGGCCTGTACCACTCCATCCTCTCCGGAATCGAAAAGCGCCGCTTCTTCGGCTCCTCGGCCGCCGCGCTCAGGCTGATGGTCTTCTTACGGGTTGCCTTCCGACCCTTCTTAACTCCTGTAGCTCGTTTCATTTAGAATGGATTATACATACATAATCATCCCTACGTCATTGCCGGTACAAATGTTCCCACCGGAACATTAGCGCAAATTGCTCCCATGTTCTCATGGGAACATTCCTCCATTGCTGCGTTGGGGTCTTAGCTTTTCGCGGGCAAGAGCCTGCCCTGAGCCTGCGGAAGCGGGCCCAGGCCACACCAGGTGATCGGCGCCGCCTCGGTTCGTGACCTCGGCTTCTCTTGATTGTGACCCCATTGCATGGGGCAAGGTGCAACGATCCGCCCGGCGGCGCCTCAACTTATTCATCGGCAAGTCTTGCCGCCTCCTTAAATATCTTCACAAACATTTCTCGCGTGAGCTTGCCGGTCTGCGTGTTCTGGTTCGACGGATGGTAAGAGGCCAGTAACACCTTACCCTCCGGTAACCGGTAACTGGCGCCATGTTTGAAGAGGTACGCCTGTTTGCTGAAGGGGGTGCCCCATCCTTCCGCGTTCTTTGCGGAAGAGCCTGCCCTGAGCTTGTCGAAGGGGTGGGCCATAGCGCGTCGTTTCACGTAGTTCAGATAGGCGTCGAAACCAATCTTGCCCAGCGCGACCACGACCTTTACCTTCTCTAATCCTGCCATCTCCCGGTCGAGAAAATCGGAACACTCGGCGAGTTCCTGCGGGGTGGGCTTGTTGGCGGGCGGAGCGCAGCGGACCGCGGCAGTGATGTACAGATCTTTCAGCGTGAGGCCATCGTTGCGGTCGGTGGCGTTGGGCTGGCTGGCGAATCCAGTTTCATAGAGCACAGGGAACATGAACTTGCCGGAAGCATCGCCGGTAAACGGGCGTCCAGTGCGGTTGGAGCCGTGGGCGCCGGGCGCCAGTCCCATGATCAGCACCCGCGCCTCGGGATCGCCGAAGCCGGGCACGGGCTTGCCCCAGTACTCGTGGTCGCGGTAGGCACGGCGCTTCTCGCGGGCCACCTGCTCGCGGTAGGCGACGAGGCGTGGGCAGCGGGTGCAGGCGATGACTTCGCGGTTGAGGACGGTTAGCCAGTGGGGCGGTCGTTGGTCGTTCGTGGTTGGTCGTTGAAGGGAAATCTGGCGGGGAGTCTGTCGTCGGTCGTCGGGCGTCGGGCGTAGCGGCGAAGCTGGTGAATTCTTCATCGAAATAAATTTACGGACACTGGCTGGGAGGCGTGTCCCCTGGGGTGGGCAACGAGATACTCTCTCGATAGGTGCCCCTCCCCCCTGTTTTTCAAAATCTTTGGAATCACCACGTTAGCAGGAAATTCCCCGCAAAGTACGGATGTCAAAGAGCTTAGGTACTAAGTTCTTTGGAACGAAGAACTTAGGGGCGCGACGATTTGGGTTCACCCGAGCGTCACGCCTTGAACTATGATCGCGCAAGTTTGATCGCGGTACAAGATCAGATGTCACACACTGGGGCTGTGAGAATCTTTTGGGAGTTGCGAGGTGCTGAGTAGATCGCGCTAGGCGGCGAAAAAGCCTTTAACCGCAAAGGCCGCTAGGTGATCGCGAAGGACGCATAGGGAGCATGAAGTCCGGCAGGTTAATCCGGGATTTACTTGGCGAGACGGGTCAGCAGGTCACGGTTGACTGCGGCCGACTGCTCGAAGGCCTTCATCACCTCGGTGCGGGCCCGGTGCTGGGCGGGAACCACATTGTGCAGGTAGAACTTCAGCGCTTCCTCTAGAATGTGCCGCTGCGTGCCCACCCTTCGGCTCCGCTCAGGGCAGGTTCCGTCGAAAACCGCGACGGACGGGGCAGCCTCGGTCGTGGTGGCGCAAGCGTGGGCCAGCCCCTCATTTATAGTTCGAGCATAGTAGACTTCGTTAAACTTGATTTCTGTTCGGCCGAAGGCAACGTGGACCTGCGCTCCGCTTTAAAGTGTCGCCTCGTGCTTCACCCCGTGTTAGTGGCACTGTGCCTTGCTGCGCTTGTGTCTTTTTCGTTGTCGCAAGAATGCTCTCCGCCGGCGATTGCACCTTCACGCGCCCTGAACCTGTTCGACGAACAACAGGAATACGATCTTGGCGAAGTATTCGCGCAGCAGATTTCGTTCTCCCTCCATGTAATTGAAGACGAGGACGTCACGGGGTACTTGCAGCGAATCGGGGGCCGCTTGGTGGCAAACATGCCTGCCACAAAGCTTCGCTTCCGCTTTTTCCTGGTGGACAGTCCCGCCGCAAACGCGTTTGCGATCTCGGGCGGGCGCGTCTACGTGACGCGCAAATTGGTGGCTACAGTCCGGTCGGAAGATGAGTTGGCCGGCGTCATGGGTCACGAGATGGGACATCAGCTTGCCCATCATGGCGCCCTGGACTGGAGTCGCATTTTGCACGACATGTTGGGGGTCACGTCGGTTGGCGACCGCGCGGACATCGAAGACAAATTCAATGAGGTGCTCGACACCCGCAGGACCAAGCCTGGGGTTTTCTCTCGGAGCAATAGCGAGAACGAGCAGATGGGGGCCGACCAGGTCGCAATCTATGCGGTAGCCCGGGCTGGCTACTCGCCTCAAGCGGTGGTCGACTTCTGGGACCGCTTTACGGAATTGCATGGGAATAGGGGCAATTGGTGGAGCGACTATTTCGGACACACTCGGCCTGAATCCAAGCGACTGCGAGAGTTTGTAAATGATCTAAAGCATTTGCCCGCCGGTTGCATACAAACTGGCAACCCGGCGGATCCGTCCAGCTTCGTCAGGTGGCAAGACGCCGTAAAGAACTACAAGGGCTTTGGCAAGAAGGAATCGTTGCGCCACGTAGACCTGAAGCGAACCCTTGAGCCTGCCCTGCGTGGTGATATCCGGAATTTCCGCTTCAGCCCCGATGGACGATTCTTGCTTGCCCAGGATGAAGGCAGTATCTTTGTTCTCACTCGCGACCCTCTCGCGAATCTCTTCCGGATCGACGCACCTAACGCGGTGAGCGCAAACTTCAGTCCGGATTCACGGTACGTGGTTTTCTACTCGGAAGGATTTCGAATCGAGCGCTGGAACGTCGCGGAACAGCATTTGGAGGACGTGCGCGAGCCTTACATCTTTGGCGGGTGCGTCCAGTCGGCCCTCTCCCCTCAAGGCGATTACCTGGCTTGTATTCAGGCCGACCGCGACACCTTTTTTCCTCTCCATTTCGTGCTCTATGACACCAGCACCAGCGACGCTGTGTTCACCAAGAAGGGCGTGTTTAGCCCGGCCTGCTCTGGTTGCTTCGACTTCATCTTCGCTCCCTTGATACGACTCGGTCTGCGACCTGCGGCCGCAATGGCTTTTTCGCCGGATGGCCATTATTTCATTCTGGGCCGCCCCGAACACCATCTGATGGTCGACTTGGGGTCTCGCTCCGAAGTTAACATGTCCGGCCCACTCCGCAAGGTGACCTCGCATACCTTCGCATTCCTTGGGTCTGACAAGGTGGTGGGAGCGGAAAACGAGAATCTTCAGTGGGCTTCAATCGTGAGCATGTCTTCAGGCGAAGTTGTGTCGTCAGGAATCCCACTGGGCGGCCGAACGGTATCCTCCGTCACCCGCGGCTTGTATGCCATTGTGCGTCCCATGACGAAGGCGCCACTGGGAATCATGGACCTGGAATCCAAGAAGATCTTCCGCGCAAGCCACACTAACGCCGCCGACATTTTTGACGACATGATAGTCAGTGAGCGCGCGAGTGGCGAGGTCGCTCTCTACCATGTTCAGGAGGAGAAGCCGTTCGCTACCGCAGCTCTTCCGAGGGCACCGCTCACGCGCCCAGCGGCGGCGGCCGTGTCACCGAATGCGTCGGCAATCGCGATCAGTGAAGCATCCCGGGGGGCCGTGTGGAGTCTTGGAACGGGCCAACAGTCAATCTTGGTCATTGGCTTCCGGGGTGCGTTCTTCGGCGAGAACGGGTTGTACCTCGACTTTGCCCCTCGCGATCAGTTCGGTGAGATCCCTGCGCAGGGAGAAAGCGCAGCGGACGTGCGTAAGCGGGAAGCCGAGAAACCCGGCGACACCGTTGTTCAAGTGAACCTCGCGACGCAATCGGTGGCAGAGGTTTCCGCCGTGCAAAAGCGTACCCATGTCCGGCTGTGCGGGCTGGTGATCCTAAGCTGGTCACCCGCCGACGATGCCCGACCTTACCAGAACGTCACTCTGGAAGCGCGCGACGTGCGAAGCGGCAAAGTAATCTGGTCTCGTTTCTATGTTAAGGGTTTTCCGAGCATCTACCCTGACAACCAAACCGATACGATCGTCTTTTCCTGGAACCTTGGAACCCTTGGAGCCAGGCAGGAACTGCAGGACGACGCGGAGGCAAAGCAACTAGTTAAGACGCTCCAAGACAGCAAAGGCAGCTACCTCGTTGAAGTGGTGGATATTCACTCCGGCAAGTCGCTGGGGAAGTTCCCCGTGGACACCGGGCGAGCTTCCTTTCGCGCAAGTCACTTCCTCGCCTCTGGAGGGACTGTTGCGATGATCGACAACAACAACCGTACTCTGCTGTACTCGTATAAGGGCCAGAAGAAAGGCCGGCTGTTCGGAGGCAAGGCAGCACTTTCGCTCGATGGAAGCCGAATCTGCCTCGAACAGGAACCTGGCCGACTGGCACTCTATGACGTAGAGCAATTGCGTGAAGTCGATGAAATGACATTCCCCGAACGCGTCGTATTCTCAGGCTTCAGCGCCGACCGGCACTTAGTGGTCATGACAGCCGATCAAACCGTATACGTGTTCGGCGAAGGTGTGAACACTCGGACAAATCCGAGCAACTAGCGTTCGGTTAGCGGATTCGTCAGCACACTCCCCTCCCACCCGATGTAATCCGCAGCCGCCCACCGGCCCGTTATGATCTCATCCTTCCCTGTTTGAAGCCCTCCCGTTTGACGCTGCTTCCTTCTGTCTTTACACTCAAAGTTAACACCGTATGAATCCGGTTGGGTTCCGCTTGCTCGACGGAGCCTCCGAATGCAGCGGGTTGTGAAAGGCAAAACGTGAGCCCCACAGAGACTACCGACGCGGCCAAGACGGAAGCTGGCAAGAAAGACATCAAGCGGGAGATCTCGGTTGAGATCCCGGCCGCGGAGGTTGCGCGCGAGACTGAGTTGCAGATTCAGCGCTATCAGAAGAGTGCGCGGCTGCCGGGGTTTCGGGCTGGGCATGTGCCAGCTTCCATCATCAAGCAGCGCTTTGGCGATGGTCTCAAGAACGATGTCGCCGAGGCTTTGATTCCGAAATACTTCCGCAGGGAAGCTGAGAAATTAGGTCTGATTCCGGTTTCGCAGCCCCGTGTCACCGATCTCCACATTCATGACGGAGAGCCGCTGACCTTCAAGGCCTCGTTCGAAGTGCTCCCGGAAATTCAGGTCGAAGGCTACAAGGATCTGCGCGCCGACAAGCCGGAGATTGCCGTTACTGACGAGGAAATCGAGCAGGCGCTCGCCAGCTTGCGCGAGCAGCATGCGACCTACACTACCGTGGAAGGACTAGCCCTTGCCGAGGGCGACTTTGCCCAGGCTTCGATGGACGGGAAGCCCAAAGATGGCAAGGATGTCGCAGACGCCAAAGCCAATCCTGTTCACATGGACGACGTGCTGATCGAGATTGGCGGCAAGAATACTGTCGCGGAATTCAGCCAGCACCTGACCGGAGCCTCGTCCGGCGACGAGAGAACTTTCGATGTGAGCTATGCCGAAGACACTTCTGACAAGCGTTTGGCGGGCAAGACTTTTGTCTACACCGTAAAGGTCAACGGCATCAAGCAGAAGAGCCTGCCTGAACTCAACGACGACTTTGCCAAGGAGTTGGGCGAGTTCACGAGTCTAGACCAGGTTCGCAAGCAGATCCGCGAGAACATGGAAGCCGAGAAGCGCCACACGGCCGAGCACGCGGCCAAAGACAAGCTGGTTGCCGAACTGGTGAAGCGCAATGATTTTGAGGTGCCGGAGTCCCTGGTCGACCGCCAGATTGATTTACGCCTGGAGCGTGGTCTTCGGGCTCTAGCCGCGCAGGGCATGAAGATGGAAGACTTGAAGAAGATGGACCTACCGCGGCTTCGCGCTGGACAGCGGGAACAGGCGGTGAGTGATGTGAAGTCTTCTCTATTGCTGGAGCGGATCGCGGACCTGGAGAAAATTGAGGTCAGCGACGAGGAAGTGAACCGGGAGTTGGAAGCTCTGGCCAAACAGTCAAAACAAACGTCCGAAGCGGTGCGAGCGCGATTGACAGAGGATGGGGGCCTCGATAGAATCCGAATGAGAATCCGCAGCGAGAAGACCCTCGAATTTCTTTATCACCAGTCCGCGTAAATTGAAAAAGACGTGGACCACTTTCGACCCTCCCCGAGAATGTGAGCGATTTTTCGGGGCGGAGTGTGGCAGGTCCGGTGACAGGTCAGGTTGAAAAATGAAACAAAATGATCCGCAAATGATGCTGGTACCGATGGTCATCGAGCAGACCGGGCGAGGCGAACGCGCCTACGACATTTATTCCCGGCTGCTCCGCGATAACATTATTTTCATCGGCACGCCGATTGACGACAACATCGCCAATCTGGTGATTGCGCAGATGCTGTTTCTGGCGCAGGAAGATCCGGAGAAGGACATTCAGCTTTATGTCAACTCTCCGGGCGGCTCGATCACGGCGGGCATGGCAATCTATGACACCATGCAATACGTGAAGAACGACGTGATGACGCTGTGCGTGGGCCAGGCGGCGTCGATGGCGGCTTTACTTTTGGCGGCCGGGGAGCCCAAGAAGCGGCTGGCATTGCCCAATTCGCGCATCCTTATTCACCAACCTTCGATGGGAGGGTTGTCGGGTCAGGCTACCGATATTGACATCCACGCGCGCGAAATCCTGCGCATGCGGGAGATTACTAATCAGTTACTCTCCAAGCACAGCGGGCAAAAGCTCGATAAGGTGGAAAAGGACGTGGAGCGCGACTTCATTATGAACGCGCAGCAGGCTAAGGAATATGGAATCATAGACGATATCATCTATAAGACCGCAAAAGCGGTATGATCGGCCTTCGCGCTTGCATAGTAGCGAGTGCCGAGTCCCGAGTACCGAGCAAATCGCTCAGTACTCGCAACTCGGTACCCGGTACTCGGTACTAAGAGAAAAGGAGTAGAGCCGAGTGAAAACCAAGTCGGGCTCCGACGAGATTTTGCGCTGTTCGTTCTGCCACAAGTCGCAGGATGCGGTAGCCAAACTGATCTCGTCGCCGAGCGATTATCCCCGCGCCTATATTTGCGATGAGTGCGTGGCGGTGTGCAATTCGATCCTGGAAGACGATCGCACGGCCACTCCCCAGGCCGCCGTCCCCAACCAACTGCCTAAGCCGCAGGAGGTCAAGACCTTCCTGGATGAATACGTGATCGGGCAGGAGCAGACCAAGAAGAAACTGGCGGTCGCGGTTTACAACCACTACAAGCGCATCTTCATGAACCGGCAGAAGACCAACGACGGCATCGAACTGAGCAAGTCGAACATCATGCTCATCGGTCCCACCGGCACTGGCAAGACGCTGCTGGCGCAGACCCTGGCCCGCATGCTCGACGTACCCTTCGCCATCGTCGATGCCACCACCCTCACCGAAGCGGGCTATGTGGGCGAGGATGTGGAAAACATCATCCTCAAACTGCTGCAGGCCGCCGAAGGCGATGTGGGGCGCGCCCAGACCGGCATCATCTACATCGATGAAATCGACAAGATCGGGCGCAAAGATGAGAATCCCTCCATTACCCGCGATGTTTCCGGCGAAGGCGTGCAGCAGGCCCTGCTCAAGATTCTGGAAGGCACCATCGCCAATGTTCCGCCGCAGGGCGGACGCAAGCATCCCCACCAGGAGTTCACGCCCGTCGACACCACCAACATCCTTTTCATCTGCGGAGGAGCTTTCGTGGGTCTGGAGAAGATCATCGGCAGGCGCGTGGGGAAGAAGTCGCTTGGCTTCCGCGGCGGAGAAGAGGCGGAGAGGGAAGACGCCGCCGTCTCGCGCAAGCGCAACTTTGAACTGCTCAGCGAAATTCAGCCGGAAGACTTGATCAAGTTTGGCCTGATTCCTGAATTCGTGGGACGCTTGCCGGTCGTGGGCATGCTCGAAGATCTTGACGAATTTGCGCTTATCGAGATCCTCACCCGCCCCAAGAATGCCATCGTCAAGCAGTACCAGCGCCTGTTCGAGTTCGAGAATGTACGGTTGAAGTTCAGCGATGAGGCTCTGCGGGCTATCGCCCGCCAAGCCATGGCTCGCAAAGTAGGCGCTCGTGGGCTGCGTATGATTCTTGAAGAACTCATGCTCGACCTGATGTTCCACCTGCCCAGCCAGAAGAAACTAAAGGAGTTTGAGGTCACGCGGGAGATGGTGGAGAAACGCAGCGCGTCCGTGGCGACATTGGAAAAGGCGGGATAGTAAAAGAGGAGTAAACTGGTAGCGGATCGATAGGCGTGGAAGCACGCACACTGCGGCTGTCATTCGGCAAGAACTCAGGGGAGATTGAGTGACCACATCCAAGGAAAAATTCGAGACCAAAAAGCTGCCCATGATGCCCATCCGGGACGTGGTCATCTTTCCTTTCATGATGACGCCGTTCGTGGTGGGCCGCGAGTCCAGCGTGCGCGCCCTGGAAGAGGCGCTGGCCGCGGACAAGAAAATCTTCCTGGCCACCCAGCACGACGCCTCCATCGACGAACCCAAGTCTAATGAGATCTACCAGGTCGGCACCATCGTCAACATCGTGCAGAGCCTCAAGCTGCCCGATGGCAACATCAAAGTTCTGGTGGAGGGCATGGAGCGCGGCCGGCTTCTGCAGGCCACGGACGCGGATGGCTACATGCAGGCTTCGGTGCGGGTGGCCCGCTACCCCGTCGAGATGAATCAGCAGATCGAAGCAGGCATGCAGCGCGTGACTACGCTGTTTGAGCAGTATGTCAAGCTTTGCCAGGCGCTGAACTACGAGACCATGATCTCGGCCGTGCGCATGGAAGATCCGGCCAAGCTCACCGACATCATTGCCGCCAACCTGCAGCTATCCATCGAAGAAAAACAGGAGTTGCTGGAAATCTTCGATCCTTCGGAGCGCCTGAACCGCATCGCCGACGTGCTCGATGTCGAGATCGAAAAGCTCAACGTGGACCGCACCATCCAGTCGCGGGTGAAGCGGCAGATGGAGAAGGCGCAGAAAGAGTATTACCTCAACGAAAAGATCAAGGCCATTCAGAAGGAACTGGGCCGCGGCGAAAAGAGCGAGTTCGACGAACTGAAAAAGAAGGTCGAATCCGCCGGCATGCCGAAGGACGTCAAAGACAAGGCGCTGCAGGAACTGAAGAAGCTGGAAGCCATGCCGCCCATGTCGGCCGAGTCCACCGTATCGCGCAACTATCTCGATTGGCTGCTGGCGGTGCCGTGGAAGAAGCGCTCCAAAGAAATCCGCAACATCTCGCGGGCCGAAAAAGTTCTCAACGAAGATCATTACGGCCTAGAGAAAATCAAGGAGCGCATCCTCGAATTCCTCGCCGTGCGCCAGTTGGTAAAGAATCCGAAGGGCTCGATCCTGTGCTTCGTCGGCCCTCCCGGCGTGGGCAAGACCTCGCTGGGCATGTCGATTGCCAAGGCCACGGGACGCAAGTTCGTGCGCATGTCGCTCGGCGGAGTGCGCGATGAGGCCGAAATTCGCGGCCACCGGCGCACTTATATCGGTGCGTTGCCGGGCCAGATTATTCAGATGATGAAGAAGGCGGGCACCAAGAACCCGGTCTTCATGCTCGACGAAGTCGACAAGATGTCGATGGACTTCCGTGGCGACCCCTCGGCGGCACTGCTTGAAGTGCTCGATCCCGAGCAGAATTTCATGTTCGTCGACCACTACCTCGACGTCGAGTATGACCTCTCGCAGGTTTTCTTCATTGCCACCGCCAACGTGATGCACACCATCCCTCCCGCGCTGCAGGACCGCATGGAAGTGCTGCGGCTGCACGGCTACACCGAGCAGGAGAAAGTTGAGATCGCCAAGCAGTTCCTGGTAAAGAAGCAGATGGCGCAGGCAGGCCTGTCGGAGAAAAACATCAAGTTCACCGACGAGGCTATCATGGGGCTGATTCGCTCCTACACGCGCGAGGCGGGCGTTCGCAACCTGGAGCGCGAAATCGGCAACGTCTGCCGCAAGGTCGCGCGCAAGGTGGTCAAGGAAGGCCAAAACTATACTGCCGCCGTGACCGGCGCGAATGTCACCGACTTCCTGGGCGTGATCAAATTCCGCGACACGCTGGCGCACGAAAAGAGCGAAGTGGGATTGGTCACCGGCCTGGCCTGGACCGAAGTCGGCGGCTCCATCCTCAGCACCGAGGCCACGGTGGTCGATGGCAAGGGCAAGCTGACTCTGACCGGCAAGCTGGGCGACGTGATGCAGGAATCGGCGCAAGCCGCGCTGTCGTATGTCCGCTCGCGGGCGCACCGTCTCGGCCTGCATCGTGATTTCTACCGCAACCTCGATCTGCACGTGCACGTGCCGGAAGGCGCCATCCCGAAAGACGGCCCGTCGGCTGGCATTACCATTGCCACCGCGATCGCGAGCGCGCTCAGCAAGATTCCAGTACGGCGCGATCTGGCCATGACCGGCGAAATCACGCTGCGCGGCAAAGTGCTCCCCATCGGCGGGCTGAAGGAGAAGCTGCTGGCCGCGCATCGTGCCGGACTCTTCGAAGTCATCCTGCCCCGGGACAACGAAAAGGATTTGGCCGAGGTTCCCGAAAACCTGCGCAATGCCATGAAACTGCACTTCGTGGATACGATGGACCAGGTGCTGCAGATTGCCCTGGAATCTCCTCTGCCCACGCTCAGCGAGGATGTAAGCGCGCAGCCCATCGCGCCCCTGACTTCCAGCACCGGGGATAGTCCGGCGGCGCACCAGTAGAAGAGCAGTAGCCAGTTGCCAGTACCCAGTTGCCAGTAAGGACCGCAAGACTTTTCGTCCAGCCGCAGGTATGATCCGACCGAGGGGCACGTCGCATCTCTGAAATCATGAAGAGGCACGGGGAATCTTGAAGATGTCCACGCCCAACCAAAGTCAGATTGCTTTTGAAAATGGGCCGGAGTTGCCCATCGAAGAAGCGCAAGCCCGGACAACCGGGATACTGCCTTCGCAGGACATCAGCAACCTGATCGCACGTGGAAACATCAGCGCTACGCCGGCAATCAACCCTGACCACATTCAACCTGCCAGTCTCGACTTGCGGCTGGGTGACATGGCGCATCGGGTGCGCGCGAGTTTTCTGCCGGGCCCGAATAGCACGGTCGAGGCCAAAATCAAAGAACTGCGGATGACGCGAGTCGATCTGACGGCTGCGCCGGTTTTCGAGAAAGATTGTGTTTACATCATTCCCCTGGTGGAGGAACTGAACCTGCCGGAAAACATTTCCGGGAAGGCCAATCCGAAGAGCACGACCGGCCGCCTCGACATTTTCACCCGCCTGATTACGGATTACGGCACAGAGTTCGACCGCGTCCCGCCGGGATACAAGGGCAAACTCTACGCCGAAGTCGTTTCCCGCACATTTACCGTTGCCATTCGGGCGGGGATGAGGCTAAGTCAACTGCGGTTTGTGCAAGGGAACCCAGTCTCGGGGGACCGCACGATCAGAGAGTTGAATCAAGAGGAACCGCTGGTCTACATGGACGAAGAAGACAGCCCGGGCAAAGCGCGACTTCAGCGGGGCCTGAGAATTACGGTCAATCTGGAAGCCGCGGAGGCGGGCGAAATCATTGCCTACAAGGCAAAACGATATGCTCCGGCAATCGAACTGGACCGAATTAATTATTATGAGACCGAGGAGTTCTGGGAAGTTCGCCATCAGAATGCAAGTAAGAGTCTGATTCTCGAGCCCGGTGATTTTTACATTCTTGCGTCGCGGGAAAGAGTGCGGGTTCCTCCTGACTTTGCGGCAGAAATGGTTCCCTTCGATCCCGCGGACGGTGAGTTTCGGATTCACTATGCAGGGTTCTTCGACCCTGGGTTCGGGTATGGTTCCAGCGACATCAAGGGTACTCGCGCCGTGCTTGAAGTTCGGGCGCATGAAGTTCCGTTCTTGATGGAGCACGGGCAACTTGTGGGCCGGCTGAACTATATGCCGCTGCTCTCGCGGCCGAACAAGATCTATGGCACGAATATTGGATCGTCCTACCAGCATCAGGCGCTGACGCTAAGCAAGCAGTTTCGTAAGAGTTAAGTTGCTGCCTTTTGCCAGCTTGCCAACCTCCGCTGCCGCATTGCACACTGGAGCATGAGGGTTATGGCGCGATTCCTCGCGGCGGCCACTGACGCCGCCCACTTCCCTGCTCCCAGCTTGCCGGAGGTCGCATTCCTCGGCCGCTCGAACGTCGGCAAGTCCAGCGTGATCAACACGCTGATCGGCGACAAGATCGCCCGCACCAGTTCCACGCCGGGGCGCACGCGCAGCATCAATTTCTTCGAGGTGCGCTGGCCGGGAAGACCGCGGCCCGAGGTGATCTTCGCCGACCTGCCGGGCTACGGCTACGCCAAGCTCTCGCGCGAGATTTCGCAGGAGTGGCCCAAGTTTATCGAGCCCTACCTTAACGACCGTCCCACGCTGGCGTTATGTCTGGCGCTCGTGGATGTGAATGTTCCTCCGCAAGCGAGCGACCGCCAACTCTTAGACTTTCTTAATGCCTCGGGCCGCGACTTTCTTCTGATCGCAACCAAGAGCGACCGGCTCTCCAACAATCAACTGCGCAACGCGCTGAAAAGCCTGGCAGAGGCGTACCCAACGGCGCCTGTGATTCCCTTCTCGGCGAAAACTGGAGCTGGGCGGGACGAGGTGTGGAACAAGATCCGGCAGTCTGCGGCTGAATTCCCTAGGGCTGCGTTCCAATCTTGAACTCCTCCCGTTAGGGAAACTGTGGGATACCTTCGTCGCGCGCAGCCCGCACTTCCTCTGAGTATTCCGCCTGAAAGCTCCGTAGAGTTAGGACAGAGGCTCCTGGCGTAACGGGAGCCCGGAAGGGCTTTCCCGCGAGGTCTCGAAGCGGAGAGGCGAATCCACTGCTATTCGATGAAACCAGTGACGGCGCGGCCTATCTATCCGCCTTGAAGCAATCAGGCTCGCCCCAGGCTGCCGGCGCGGCGCCAGCGCGCGCGCCCAATGCTGTGCCGTCTCCCGAAACCCGGACCGAAGAAGCCGCCCCATCGAGGACGGCAAGTTTCGTTCGCGGGGAGCAGCGCAGAAGTTCTCGTTACAGATGCCAGGGCAGCGCCCGCTTACAGGAAATCGGCAGCGACGTGGCCACCTGGGCGACGTTCACCGACATCAGTCTGCACGGATGCTACGTGGAGGCTTCGGCCACCTATCGCGTCGGTGCAACGCTCGCCTTAACGATCGAGGTGAATGGTTTCCGGGTCGAGACCAGGGGAGAGGTGCGCGTGGCCTACCCTAACCTTGGCATGGGAATCTCCTTCACCAAGGTGTCGGACCAAGATCGCGAGCGATTGCGCACATTGGTGCGCTCGATCTCGCCGCCTTCGGTGATCCTGGGCTCGCGACTTGCACCGCGTTCTCCCTCGATTCCACAACCAGACGCTCTGCCCACCGTGGCAAACCCAGGCGCCGCCTTGCAGGCGATGCTGAACTTCTTCGAGGACCGCCACATCATGGGCCGGGAAGAGTTTCTCAGGATTCTGCGAAAGAGCCAGTAGGCAGTTCTCAGTTCTTAGTTACTCTGGTTTCTCCGGCCAGGGCGGCCCGTCTGCCCAAAGTATTCTCCCGATTGTTATGATGAAGCCCTATGGCGGTTTACCTCATCACCGGCATCGGCGGCTTTATTGGATCGTCTCTGGCGCGAGAACTGTTGCAGCGCGGCGAACAGGTTCGCGGAGTAGACAATTTTTCGACTGGCAAGCGGGAGAACCTCGCGCAAATTCTGGGGCAGGTCGACTTTCGTGAAGCCGACATCCTCGATCTCGATGCCTTGAAGTTGGCGTGCGCCGGGGTGGACTATGTTTTGCATCAGGCCGCGATCCCGTCGGTGCCAAAGTCTGTGCTGGATCCGATCGGAAGCAACCGGGCAAACGTGGATGGCACGGTGAACGTGCTGGTCGCGGCGCGCGATGCGAAAGTGAAGCGGGTGGTCTATGCGGCATCGTCTTCTGCTTATGGCGATACGCCGACCCTGCCCAAGCACGAGCGCATGACACCCGACCCGATTTCACCTTATGCCGTAGCCAAGCTGGCCAGCGAGCATTACATGATCTCGTTTTACCGCTGCTACGGATTGGAGACGGTGGCGCTGCGCTACTTCAATGTTTTTGGTCCGCGGCAGGATCCGTCATCGCCGTACTCAGGCGTGCTGGCCAAGTTCATCACGCAGATGTTGAGCGGCGAGCAGCCTACGATGTTTGGCGACGGCGAGCAGAGCCGGGATTTCACTTACATCGACAACGCTGTCGAGGCCAACCTGCTGGCCTGCAAGGCTTCCGCCGCGCAAGTAGCCGGCAAGGTATTCAATGTGGCGACGGGGCGGCGGATCACGCTCAATGAGACCTTCAAACACCTGCAGGGACTCACCTCGTACTCCGGTTCCCCCATCTATGGGGCGGAACGCGGCGGCGACATCAAGCATTCGCTGGCCGACATTTCCGCTGCGGAAGAGCATCTCGGCTATAAACCCAAGGTGAGTTTTGAAGACGGCCTGCGGCGAACGGTGGACTGGTATCGAAGTTCGCGCTCGTAAGGGGCGGGCTTCGGCTTTCGGGCTTCGGGCTTCGGGCTTCAGCAAAGCGATGCCACGTCCGGATGGGGCGTCTCCCTTAAAGAAGCCGCAGCCCGAAAGCCGAAGCCCGAAGCCCGCATTACGTTGGTGATCTACGTCCCGATTACCGCTGTCGGTAGAGTGGTGGCATGACACTCTCGTCGATGGTTGTTTCGCGCGATTGGCAGGAAGTCAGTGTTCTGGAATGCATTCTTGGCGGCTTGCACATGGAGGTTACCGTCGAGAGCGAACCGCAACGAGCTTTGTCCCGGCTCACGAAATCCAAAGTTGACGCCCTGATTGTTGACTGTGACCTGAATGGCACGGGGCAGTTCTTTCGCGAACTGCAAAGGGAAGCTCCGCGCACGAGCACAGTGCCGCTGGTGATTATGGGCGGTCCCCAGGGAAAGCGCGACATGGAGGGAACCGGCGCAATGTTCGCCTTCGATAAGCCGATTTCCGTGGAACAGGCGGTGCGCACGCTCTCCGCCGCGCGCAACATGATTCTAGACGGACGCTTGCGTTATCACCGTGCCGGGCTGGAAGTGCCCGTAACTCTGCGTGGCCGCCGTCAGAAGCGGGCCGGGGGCCAACTGATCAATCTAAGCCAGGGTGGGCTGCAGGTTCGTGTCGAAGATGGCTTCGATGCCCGTGAGGCATCGCGTGTGTCTTTCGCGCTGCCCGGAACAAAGTGCGGCGTGAAGGCCGA
>CABDYC010000274.1_pt1 | contig 19081 bp, 15 predicted proteins | sample 3421511 | NCBI WGS metagenome assembly CABDYC01 (sample SAMEA5534336, study PRJEB31848) | metagenome | biome: tundra; feature: field; material: soil | place: USA | collected 2013-05 | depth 0.15 m | reverse complement strand
CCGTTCCGATTTCAAGCGAAGAGCTAAAGGCCAAGAGCTAACAGCTACTTCATCGCATTGACGCGCACGCCTAGGCGGGACTTGTAGCGCGAGGCGGTATTCTCGTGCAAGGTGCCCTTCTGAATGGCTTTGTCGAGCGCGGATACGGTCTGGCGGTAGGTCTGCTCGGCGGCTTGCTTGTCGCCCTTTTCGATGGTCTCGCGCAGAGTGCGCAACGCTGTGCGCAGGCGGGAGGTGTTGACGCGATTGGTGGCCGTGCGCTTCACGGTCTGGCGGGCGCGTTTTAGCGCCGAATGATGATCAGCCATGTTTGATTCGTACCCTTTGTGTGTACAGCAAGATATTCGGTGAGTGCCGAATACGTTATTCTACGGGACTAAGTCTCGACTGGTCAAACGGTTGGGCCGCATTGGGTTGAGCGGCCATTGACTCCCACCCCGGCGCGGGGTACGCTTTAACCAATGGTAGTGACTTGCCCTCTGGGCATGAGCATCCCGGCTGGTCCCGTCTCCAAGCATAATCCTGTTTTGTCCGTGAAGTGGCTGTGGTGTAAGTGTTCCCAGACGCGTCCCTACATGGTTCGTCAAAGAGACTGAATGAAGAAAAGTATCGGGATTAGTCCCAACATCGAGACTTTGTTCGGCACGCGGGACGAGAACGTGCGCGTGTTGGAAGATGGCCTGAACGTGACGATTGACCTGCGGTCGAACGCCATTGAACTGGAGGGCGCGGCCCGCGACGTGGCTCGCGCCGAGCAGGTGTTTGCCGATTACGAGAGCCTGCAGCGCTCCGGGTACAGCTTCAACAACGGCGACCTGAACAGCATGCTGCGCGTGCTGACGGCGGATTCAAGCGCAACCTTGCGCGGACTGGCCGATGCCGGCCGCCAGCGCTCGCTCGGACGCCGCATGGTGCAACCGAAGAGCGTGAATCAGCGCCGCTATGTCGAGGCGATCGAGAAGCACGACATGGTGTTCGGCATCGGCCCGGCGGGCACGGGCAAGACCTATCTCGCCGTGGCTATGGCGATTTCCGCGCTGCTGGCCAAGCGGGTGAACCGCATCATCCTGGCGCGTCCGGCGGTGGAAGCGGGCGAGCGGCTGGGTTTTTTGCCGGGCACGTTGCAGGATAAGATCGATCCTTACCTGCGTCCGCTGTACGACGCGCTGTATGACATGCTCGATCCGGAAAAAGTGGACCGCTATCTGGAGAAGAATGTCATCGAGATTGCGCCGATCGCATTCATGCGCGGGCGCACGTTGAACGATTCGTTCGTGATTCTGGATGAGGCGCAGAACACGACTTCGGAACAGATGAAGATGTTCGTCACGCGTCTGGGATTCAACTCCAAAGCGGTGATTACCGGAGACATCACGCAGATTGACTTACCCAACGCGCGCCGCAGCGGGTTGCTGGAAGCGATTGACATCCTGAAGCGGGTGGAAGGCTTGACGTTCGTTCATTTCGATGAATCCGATGTGGTGCGGCATCACTTGGTGCAGCGTATTATCCGGGCCTACGACGAGCACAAAACGCTCGTCGCTGAGCAGCAGATGCTGCTGCTGGCGGGCGGGAAGAACGCCGAAGGGAAGAGCCCGGAAGCCCCGAGAGCGATCGACAGATCCAGAGAAGCCTCGGGAGAATAGAATCGCAGGTGGCGGGAGGGCTGAAACCAGGCCCTCCTAATTTGTTTTGCGAGGGTTCGCTAGTAAGCGCGCTGGGAACAAATTGGTTATTCTCCGAAAAAGAATCGCGGGGCTGAGCGCGTCAACGCTTGGGCGCTTTGTGTTGCAGGCGAGCCGAGAGGTCCATTTGCATGACACGGTGAATGTCATGGTCACAAGCAGCGCCGAGTTACGGTCTCTCAACCGGCGATTCCGGGGAGCCGACAGACCCACGGATGTTCTCTCGTTTCCATCGCCGCCGGTGGCACGCCGTCAGGCTAGCCGCGTTGTCGGGGAGGTGGCGATTTCCGCCGACATCGCCCGGGAGAACGCCCGGCGCTTGGGGCATTCCGTCGCGGACGAGGTTAAAATTCTGGTGCTGCATGGCATCCTGCATCTGGCGGGCTTCGATCACGAGCACGATCATGGCGAGATGGCTCGGAAAGAAAGCCGATTGCGCCGGCAACTGAAGTTGGAGGCGGGTCTGATCGAACGGGTGCAGCCGCGTGCGGACAAGGCAGTGACTCGCAGGGCATTGATCCGCAAAGAACGAGAAGGACGCAGAGATCGCCCGCCTGGTGCCAAGCGGAGAACCGCATGAATTGGGGCGTCGCACTCGCGCTGATCCCGCTGCTGGGACTGCTGGCGTTAGCCTCCTACGTGGACCGCGTCTACCAGGAGATCGGCAAATTTCTCTCGCGCGAATTTCAGGACAACATTGACGTCTTCGAGCAGAAGGTTGAGCCCAACCTCCACGTGAGCCGTTCCCGGGCATCGCTCTCCATGTCAGTGCTGAAGCAGTTGACCACGGCGACCATCGCTTTGCTTGTAGGCTTCGTAGTCTTCGGTGACCAACGCTGGAGCATCTACGAGATCGTGCAGGCTGCCATAAGCCTGATTGTGATCATCATCGTGTTCAACCAATTTCTGCCGTTTGTCTTCTTCTCGCGCACCAACGGTGTCTGGCTCATCCGCTGGACATGGCTTCTGACGGTGCTGATTTACCTGGTGCTGCCCGTGACCATCGTTCTGGGTTTCCTGCAGTCGGTGGCATCGCTCACTCACCAGAACACACGCGAGGAACCGGAGAGCGCGTCCGAGGCCGTGGATGCGTTGATCGAAGCGGGCCAGGAAGAAGGCATTATCCAGGAGGGCGATCGCGATCTGATTCAGTCAGTGGTGGAATTCAGTGGCAAGACGGTGCGCGAAGCCATGAAGCCACGTCCGGAGATGTTTGCCGTACCGGTGGAAACCACGGTCGAGCGATTCATCCAAATGCTGGGTGAGAAGCACTACTCGCGGGTTCCGGTGTATGCGGAAAGCATCCACAACATCAAAGGCATCGTGTACGCTCAGGACGTGTTACAAGTACCCGACAGCGAGGCTTCCAAGCGCACTCTCGAAACGCTGATGCGGCGCGACGTGTATTTCGTACCCGAGAGCAAACTGGGCAGCGATCTGCTGCGAGAGATGCAGAAAAACAACATACGCATGGCGATTGTAGTCGACGAATATGGCGGCGTGGCCGGTCTGGTGACGATCGAAGATCTGGTGGAAGAGATCGTGGGTGAAATCCGGGACGAGCGCGAGAAGCCCGAAATTGTCAGGGAGAACGATCAGTCGTACATCGTTTCCGGAGGAATGGACGTGGACCGCCTGGCCGAACTGTTCGGGACAAAACCGGAAGGCAGGGAATCGGCCACCGTGGCGGGCCTGGTCAGCGAACTGGCGGGACATATTCCGCGGAAGGGTGAAACTGTGGATGACGACGGCCTGCGCTTCGAAGTTCTGGAGTCGACGGACCGCAAGGTGGAGCGCGTGAGAATTACCGCAGTGCAGCCGCGGCAGTTGAAGCTGATTTGAAAGCCAGCTTCTAGCTGCTAGCTCCTAGCTTCTAGCGAGCGGGGACCCGGAAGTTCGACTATTGAGCGGGAACCACTTATCGTGATCCGGGTAGTAGAGAACAGATGACGACCGACTTTCCCAAGTCTTCCGAAGAGGTGCTCGCTCTAATTGCGGATGCGGAGCGGCACAGGAAATTCGTATGGACGGCAGGCAGAGTTCTCCGAGAAGCGGCTCTATGGACTCGACTTGAAGGCTTGCCCTATCGCGAGCGCAAACTCGTGTTGACTCGCTTGACGACTTTTCTCGAAGACTTAGCGCAACAGGGCGTCCTTGATCGCCGCCGAGAAGTGCAAAGCATCGGCTACGGAGACGAGGTTGGATTTGACTATGTTCCGCCGATGAGAGCCAACGCTCGCAACGCCACACGAGAATGACAACCGCCACAAGCTAGAAGCTAGCAGCTAGAAGCTTTCTTATGCCTTTCCGCTCCGGTTTTGTCTGTATTCTCGGCCGCCCCAACGCTGGCAAGTCCACGTTGCTCAATGCTCTTGTAGGCGAGAAGCTGGCAATCATCTCGCCCAAACCGCAGACCACACGCAATCGCATTCAAGGCATCGTCAACCTGCCCAAAGGCAAAGGCCGGGACGCCGCGCAGATCGTCCTGATCGACACTCCGGGCGTTCACAAGCCGGACAGCTCCCTGGGCCGCAAGATGATGGTCGAAGTGCGAGAGGCTCTGGAAGGCTGTGATGTTGTCCTCCTGATCATGGATGCAACGCGCAAGCTGGATCGGCGCGACGAGTTCGCCATCCAAATGCTGAAGCATTCGTCGACGAAGGTTTGCCTTGTCCTTAACAAAGTTGACCTGCTGCGTGGCGGCAAGGGCAAGTTGCTGCCCTTGATCGAGGAGTACAAGAAGCTGCATCCATTCCACGAAATCATCCCAATTTCCGCGTTGAAACGGGATGGGCTCGACATACTGCTGAATCTGGTGACGGCGGCCTTACCTGCTGGACCACCTTACTTCCCGGAAGACCAGGTTACCGACCAGCCGGCGCGTTTCATGGCTGCGGAAATCGTTCGCGAGCGTGTGCTGGTGGAGACCGAGGAAGAACTCCCCTACGCAACCACCGTAATCGTTGAGAGCTTCGAGGAGGGCGCCAGGCTGACGCGTGTCTCCGCCACGATCTACTGTGAGCGTGAAGGCCAGAAAGCCATCCTGATCGGAAAGAAAGGACAGATGCTGAAACGGATCGGGACTTCGGCGCGCCTGCAGCTCGAGCGCATGCTGGGGATGAAGGTCTTTCTCGAGCTCTATGTCAAAGTACAACCTAACTGGCGCGAATCGCGTGGTTTTGTGGAGGAACTCGACTGGAGAAGACAGTTGGAGCATCTGACGGACGGTCAGGCCGAGCGGCCAAGGGCGCCTGCCACGGGCAAAGACAAAGACAAAAACAAACACCGCTAACAAACTCAGGCACGGTAAGACGCCGAAAAATCCCGAACACGCTCTGTCCGTGCGTCTTTTGCACCTCAGTCCGCATCTTTACAGTTGTGCCCGCAGATTTGTCGTCTTGAGGGTATGGCAGCTAGAATCAATTAGCCACATCGCTGAATCGCAAACAACGAGCCAAAACATGCCCCCGGCGGATTCTTCCGAGCAACCTCTTCCCGAAAAAGACTTTGATCCAGATAAGTTGGCTTTGCTTTTGCGGGTAACGCTTGCCGCCGACCGCAAGGCAGTGGATCCAGTGGTACAGGAAGTGATGGCCGTGGTCCGTCAGATGAAGGGTGTGGATGGCAAGGAAGACGCGATTGAGTTAGCGCTGCAAGAGGCTCTGGCCAACGCCGTGATTCACGGCGCCAAAGAAGACCCCACCAAGACAGTGGAGTGCTTGGTGAGCAGCGACGAGGAGCGGGGCGTACTGATCGTGGTGCGCGATCCGGGCACTGGATTTACTCCCGAGGCCATTCCCAGTTGCACGGTCGGCGAAAACGTTTATTCCAATCATGGGCGCGGGATTTTTCTCATCAACCAGCTCATGGACAAAGTGGAGTTCAGAAAGAACGGCACTGAAATCCACATGGTGAAGCGCTAGCGCTTCGATCTCGCCCTACGCGCGGCAGTCTACTCTTTTACCGCGATCCCCAATGTTTTCATCTTGCGATAGAGGTGGCTGCGCTCCAGGCCCAGCACCTCGGCGGCGCGGGTGACGTTGCCGTGGTTCTCATCGAGCTTCTTGAGGATAAAATCCCGCTCGTAGGCGTCGCGGGCCTGGTGCAAGGTGGAGAACTCGCTTCGAGCCGCGCGCCGGTGGCCGTCGCGGTAGACCAGCGGAGGCAGATGCTTGCGGTCGAATCGTGTGGTCATGGGATTCATGATCACGATCCGCTCGATCACATTGCGCAGTTCGCGCACGTTGCCCGGCCAGGAATAGCGCATCAGGGCCTCGACGGCGTCGTCCGTGATCTCGCGTGGGCGTCTTCCGTAGGTCGCGGCCAGGTCTTTCAGAAAGTGCCGCGCAAACAGCGGAATGTCTTCCTTCCGGTCGCGCAGCGGCGGCACGAAGAAGGGGATCACGTTCAGCCGGTAAAAGAGGTCTTCGCGAAAATTTCCCTTGGAGATCTCCTCGTCCAGATCCTTGTTGGTCGAGGCGATGATGCGCGCATCCACGACAATGGTTTCATCGCCGCCGAGCGGAGCCACGCGCTGCTCGTCGAGCGTCCTCAACACTTTCGATTGCGTTTTCAGGCTCATGTCGCCCACTTCATCGAGAAACAGCGTTCCTCCGTTTGCCTTTTGAAACTTGCCTTCCTTGTCGACGGCGGCTCCGGGGAACGATCCTTTGTAATGTCCGAAAAGTTCGCTCTCGATGAGGTCTTCGGGAATGGCCGCGCAGTTGACCTCGACAAAAGTCTCATCCTTGCGCAGGCTTTGCGCATGGATCGCGTGAGCGACCAGTTCCTTCCCCGTGCCCGACTCGCCGTAGATCAGAACCCGGCCATTGGTGGGCGCCATGAGGCCAATCTGCTGGCGCAACGCTTTCATGGGAATGCTGTCGCCAACGATCACGCTCTTGGCGTGAAGCTGTTTCTTCAGATCGACATTCTCGTGGCGCAGTTTCTTGGATTCAATCGCGTTCTTGGCCAGGATCAGGGTCTTGTCGATGGAGAGCGGTTTTTCCAGGAAGTCATAAGCGCCGAGTTTAGTGGCGCGCACGGCGGTTTCGATGGTGCCATGGCCGGAGATCATGATCACTTCGGGCGGGTTATCCATCTCGCGGATTCTTTCCAGCGTCTCCAGGCCATCGATGCCGGGCAGCCAGATATCCAGCAGCACCACTTCGAAACTGTGGTCGCGCCGCAGCAGCTTGAGGCATTCTTCCCCGCTCTCGACCGTTGCAGTTTCGTAGCCCTCGTCTGCCAGCACTCCCTGCAGCGATTCGCGAATGCCGGTTTCGTCGTCAACGATAAGGATTTTATGCATGCTGAGCCGTGGCGGCGGCAAGCGCAGGCTCGGGAACGACCGGCAGTTCCACGATGAAGCGCGCTCCAACCGGCTGATTTTCCTCCACGCGAATGGATCCATGATGCTCTTCGATGACCCGGCTCACGATCGCCAGGCCGAGGCCGGTTCCGCGCTTTCTGGTGGAGAAGTAGGGCAGAAAGAGCCTTTCCTTCAGCTCGCGGGTGACGCCATGTCCGGTGTCTGAGACAGTGATTTCGACCGCGTCGCGGCTGGCCACCAGCGAGGTTGAAATCTGGATCTCGCGCACCAGTGAATCTTGCATGGCTTCGGCGGCATTATCCACGAGGTTGGCAACAGCCCGTTTGATCGCCTCCGCATCGGCCATGACCTTGGGCAGGTCTGGAGCGAGCGACTTGTGCAGACCGATGCCGTCCAGCCTCCCATTGAACATGGAGAGCGCGCTCTCAATGACTTCGTTGATATCAGCCGGGTGCGGATTGGATGCGGGGAAGCGAGCCAGCGTGGAGAACGCGTCCACTAGCCTGCGGACAGTTTCCACCGCACCTGCAATTGTTTCGGCACAGGAGCGAATAATATCCAACGATGCCTTATCCGGAGGCGTGGCGCGCTCCAGGTGACGCTGGATGCGTTCGGCGGAGAGCGCGATGGGCGTAAGTGGATTCTTGATCTCATGCGCGACGCGCCGCGCCACCTCGCGCCAGGCGGCCTGTTTCTGAGCCTTCAGAAGATCGGAGAGATCTTCGAACACGATCACGTATCCCGACCGCTCGTCCTGATGGCGCAGGGTCGCCACCGTGACGGCTACATTCAGAGACGTGCGCTGCAGCGGCATCTCCATCTGGCTGGTGGTCATGCCCATGCGATCGGCGCGGCGCAGCAGCGGTTCCAGATCCAGCAGCACTTCCGGCGGAAATACGTCCGCCAGGCGCGCCCCGCGCAACATGTGCTCTCCATCCGCAAAGCCTTCGGGGTGGAACATGCGTAGCAGGGCCTGGTTGGCGTGCGTCACGCAGCGGGCGGCATCGAGCGACAGGACTCCGGTGGGGATGCTCTCGAGGATGGTCTCCATCTGGCGGCGGCGCTGGTCGAGTTCGGCATTGGCAGCGCTCGCATCGCGGCTGGATGTTTCGATCTGCAGCCGGCTGGTTTCCAGTTCCTCGGCCATACGGTTGAAGGAGCGGACCAGGTCCCCAATCTCATCGGCGGCGCTCACGTCGATCCGATAGTCAAGACGCCCGCGAGAGATTTCCTGCGTCGCCTCGGCTAACGCAGCCAGCGGGCGAGTTACCAGCTTGGAAAGAAACAGCGCGAGCCATGTGCTGACAAAAAGGACCATCATCGTGAGCAGCAGAAGCAGGCCCATATATGTCTGACGCACGTGCTTGCGCTCGAGACTCAACTGAAGATAGCGCTGCTGACTAGCCTCGATCTGGTTGACCGTCCTGGAGAACTCTGGCGGCAGCGGCATGGCCACCAGAATCAGGCCCTCCTGCCCAACTGGGGCGCTGCCCAGCGTGTACTCCGTTTGCTCCCAAGTAAAATGGGCGGGCTGGCCGGCGGCAACCTGCGCCAGTGGCAGCCTCTCTTTCAACACCGGCCAGGGAGCGGGAACACCGAAGCTCGCCTCTGCAACTCCGTTTTCTATAGCGAGGACAAATCCGCCCTGCAAAGTGGGTTCGTGGCTGCGAAATTCCTCGACTGCGGCGGAGAACCCATGACCTTCAAAAGCGCGCTTGGTCTCCGGCGAGGCAGCGATGGCAACGGCTTCCGAGTGCGCGTTCTGAGCCGCGTAGCCGGCAAGCAATGAAGCCATGGCATCGGTGTCGGCGCGAACCTCCTCTACCGGCGTGGAGAACCACTTGTCAATCGAGCGGTTCATCAGTCCATAGGCAAACCAATACATCACCATGACCGGAACGAATGACAGCAGCAGCGCTCCCACTACCATCCGCGTGCGGAACTTCGACCCCAGCACGCCCAGACGGCGCTCGGCAAGCAGCTTGAGCAGATTGCGCGCCAGCACGAAGGTGAGAGCAACGAACAGAAGAGAAATCAGCAGTGAGAGGGCATAAAAAACTACTGTCTGCTGGTTGGTGCCGGGGCTCAGTATGGTTTCGTTAAACGCGGTCTGAGAAACCAGGATCGCGAGCAGCAGAAAAACCGCAATCGTCAGCAGGATAATGACTTGCTTGCGGTTGGAAGTCTTGGCAGGTCGAGTTGGAACGGTCTGCACCACGCGAATTCGGCGGTCCAGCCGCTGCAGGTCAGTCGCAGCCTGCAAGCAGTGAGCGGACCGGAACTCATTATAGATGCAGACGCGGCCCCTGGAGACGCCTCATCCCTGCAAGGACGGTTCAATGCTCAATGCGAGGCGAGCGTCCGGCAGAGATCTCCTCCAACACCGCGCGGTAGGCGGACTTAGGCTGGTACGCGCGATCAAAGGGCAGCGCCTGCCCGCGAGCGCCGTTTGAATGGGATCCAATCCACGAGTATTTGTCGGTGAATCCCCAGGTCTGGATCGCCGTGCAGCCCGGACTGTTCAAGCATGCCCTTACGATGCCCCGATAGACCTCGGCCTGGCGGGTCAAGTTGTCAGCCCGAGGCTGGCCGTTAGAATCCACCGGTAGAGAGACGTCAAGCTCAGTGATGTGAACCTGCACACCAAGCGCCGTGAGCCGGGCGATGTTTGAGGCGATCGCCGGGATATCCGCATCGAGCATGGGTACGTGCATCTGCAGTCCCACGCCATCAATGGGAACACCCCGGCGCTTGAAATCCTTGACCATGGCGTAGATCGCGTCCGACTTGCGGTTCAGTCCTTCACCTTCCGCTTCATTGTAGAACAGCAACGCCTGCGGGGCCGCCTTATGTGCCCAGCGGAACACCTGCTCGATGTAGTCTGTTCCTTTCCCCGACCATCCAATGCCGGGCCGGTTGTACCAGAGGGAATCGCGCACATCCCCGTTCTCATCCAGGGCTTCGTTGACTACATCCCAAGCGAAGACCTGAGTCTTGTAGTGCTTCATCACGCGGTTGATGTGTTCGTGCAAAAGCCGCGAAAGATGCCGGGCGGTGAGATGACCCTGTGTCAGCCAATCCGGGTTGTAGCGGCCCCAGACCAGGCAATGGCCGCGGATCTTCATTTGATGAGCCTGCGCGAAGCGAACCACCTTGTCGCCCTGGCGAAAGTCGTAGGTAGCTGAATCCGGCCGCAGGACCCACCACTTCATCGCATCTTCCGCCTCCACCATGTTGAACTCGCGAGCCAGGGTGGAGGCGTAGGCAGTCTCCGAGAGTTGTGAAGGGCGGACGGCCGTGCCGATGAGCAGTCCCGCGTTGTCTGCCTCCTGCCGCAACGACTGAGCGCTGCAGACAGAAGCCATCGCTACCGCCAGAATTGCAGACCGCCAAGAATGTTTAAACAACGAGCCTTCCCTGCGGATGCTTTCTTCGTAACGCGTCTCGTACCTAACACCCAAGACCCGAGACCTACCCTAGTTAGACCGAGGCAGGAACTTCTGTAAAGGGCATGCGTCACACCGCGCCTGTGATTTTCTGCAGTAGTTCTTTCCCACACCCACGATAAGGCCGTGCATCTCGTTGTAGACCTGCGCCGGAGCCGTGCGCTTCGCCGTGCTCATTGCCGACGGAGGATGGGCGGCGCCGGGAAAGCCCGCCGCCAACGGTTGATTCCCAGTTTCGCCGGAGTCGGCAACGGACTGTGCCACGGGCGCCAGCGCCCGCTCAAACAGTTCCCGAATCTCCTCATAAGCGGCTTTTTCGGGCAGGATCTCGTGGCGAGCGAGAATGCGCCGCGTATAACCGTCCACCACGAAGACCGGATGGTTGCCAGCGTAGAGCAGGATGGAATCGGCAGTTTCGGGGCCGACGCCATGCAGATCGAGGAGTTCTTCCCGAAGCTCTTCCGTCGGGCGCGCAAATAATCTTGCCAGAGAGCCCGCGTACTGCTGGTCCAGAAACGCGACGAAAACTTTCAGCCGCTTGGCCTTCTGGCGGAAATAGCCGGCGGGGCGAATCAGGCGCTCCAGTTCGGCCAGGGACGCCCGGCGGATCCCTCTCACACTAAGCCGGCGGGCGCCGCGAAGATTCGCTAAGGCTTTTTCCACATTCGTCCATGCCGTGTTCTGCGTCAGATAAGCGCCCACGATCACCTCAAACCGCGACTGCGCCGGCCACCAATGCTGCCGTCCCCACGCGTGAAATAAGGCGTGGTAGTAGGTCCGAATCTGATGCTTTCTTGGGTTAACCCGCAAAGTTATGGCTCCCTCTTCGTTGAGTTTACGCCGACCGCAAGTAACGCCACATGGGCTGCGGCGGAGTTTGCCGGCGCTTACTGAAGTGCATGTACCTTGGCCGGAGATTTGGGTTTTGCTGCGAAAAAAGCTCATCTGGCGTGGGTTCCGGGGCGTAGCCCGCGGCATGTTCGGTATGGCGGCGGGTCCAAGTACCACGGTAACTGGTACGGTAATCGACTTGCGGTGACAATTTATGTCAACACAAAGACACTGCTCTTCTCCCACAGTAAAAGCAGCGCTTCGTGTAAGTGCCGGTGACGTTTGCCAGGCATCGTTCCACTACGTGGATAGGAGATCGACGTATGTCTCAACGGCTGGGTGATCTTCTCGTCAAAGAGAAGATCATTACCCCAGAGCAGTTGGAACAAGCGACTAAAGCCCAGAAGGAGCAGAACTGCCGCCTGGGGTCTGCCTTGGTGAAGCTCGGCTTCCTCACGGATGAGGACGTCACAAATTTTCTCTCCCGGCAGTATGGCGTCCCGGCGATCAATCTTTCGTATTTTGAAATTGATCCCGCCGTGGTCAAGCTAATTCCGTTTGAAACCGCAAAGCGCTACCAGATTCTTCCGCTAAGCCGCGTGGGCGCATCGCTCACCATCGCGATGGTCGATCCGACCAACGTCTTCGCGATGGACGATATCAAGTTCATGACCGGCTTCAACATCGAGCCCGTCGTTGCCTCCGAGAGCTCCATCCTGGCGGGCATCGACAAAGCGTACGGGGCGGGCACTAAGGAAGAAGATCTCGAAACCGTGATGCAGTCGATGTCGGAGTTGAACGAAAGCGACATCGAAGTGCAGGCGGAAGAGCAGCAGATGGAGCTGTCGCAGTTGGAGAAGGCGGCGGACGAAGCTCCAGTCGTCAAGCTGGTGAACCTCGTGCTCACCGATGCGGTGAAGCGGGGGGCCAGCGACATTCACATCGAACCCTACGAAAAAGAGTTTCGCGTGCGTTTCCGTATTGACGGCGTGTTGCAGTCGATCATGTCGCCGCCGATGAAGCTCAAGGATGCGATTACTTCCCGCCTGAAAATCATGGCGAAGCTCGACATCAGTGAGAAGCGGCTGCCGCAGGACGGCCGCATCATGCTGAAGATGAATATCGGCGGCCGCAAGAAGCAGCTCGACTTCCGCGTCAGCACGCTGCCCACGCTGTGGGGCGAGAAAATCGTGCTGCGCTTGCTCGACAAGGAAAACCTGCGGCTCGACATGACCAAGCTGGGTTTCGAGCCGGAGTCCCTGGTCAAGTTCGAGAAGGCCATTCTCAAGCCCTACGGCATGGTGCTGGTTACTGGTCCTACGGGGTCAGGAAAGACCAACACACTCTATTCCTCCATCTCGCGGCTCAACCAGCCTGACACCAACATCATGACGGCCGAGGATCCGGTCGAATTCCAGTTGGCCGGCGTCAATCAGGTGCAGATGAAGGAGCAGATTGGATTGAATTTTGCCGCGGCCCTGCGTTCTTTCCTGCGGCAAGATCCTAACATCATCCTCGTCGGCGAAATCCGCGACTTCGAAACCGCAGAAATCGCCATCAAGGCTGCTCTCACCGGCCACCTGGTGCTTTCTACTCTGCACACCAACGGCGCGCCCGAGACCATCACGCGCTTGATGAACATGGGCATTGAGCCCTTCCTGGTGGCGACCTCCGTCCACCTGATCTGCGCCCAGCGCCTGATTCGGAGGATTTGCAAGGAATGCACGGAGACGGTGGACGTTCCGGTTCAGACCTTGATCGAAGAAGGATTTACGCCCGAGGAGGCCAAGACGATCAAGATCCAGAAAGGCAAGGGATGCGGCGTGTGCAGCAACACGGGATACAAGGGCCGCTGCGGTTTGTATGAGGTCATGGAAGTGGACGATGAAATCAGGGAACTCGTGCTGGTGGGCGCTTCGGCGGTCGAGTTGAAAAAGAAAGCCATCGAGCGCGGCATGATCACGCTCCGGCGCAGCGGTTTGATCAAAGTGGCGGCGGGCATCACCACTTTGGAAGAAGTTGCCCGCGAAACCATTCACTAGTTTCGTTAAAGGTTAAGAGGTAAGGAAGGGATCACGAACATGGGACTGTCGTTAAGTGATTTGCTGAAAAGGATGCTGGAGATGAATGGCAGCGATCTCCACATCACCACCAATTCGCCGCCCCAAATCCGCGTTCACGGGCACCTGGTGCCGCTGGATCTTCCGCAGATGACGCCCGCCGAGACCAAGCAACTGGCCTACAGCGTCATGACGGACTCCCAGAAGCACCGCTTCGAGGAAAGCCTCGAACTGGACTTCTCTTTCGGATTGAAGGGGCTGGCCCGCTTCCGTGCCAACGTGTTCAACCAGCGTGGCGCCACGGCGGCCGTATTCCGTCTGATTCCCTTCGAAATCAAGTCTTTCAACCAGCTCGGCCTGCCGGCGGTGGTGAGCAAGCTCTGCGACAAGCCGCGCGGTCTGGTGCTGGTGACGGGCCCAACCGGTTCCGGCAAATCCACGACGCTGGCGGCCATGATCGACAAGATCAACAGCGAGCGTCATGAGCACATCCTGACCATTGAGGATCCCATCGAGTTCGTGCATATGAACAAGAACTGCCTGGTCAACCAGCGCGAGCTGCACGCCGATACCAAGAGCTTTTCCGATGCCTTGCGAGCCGCTCTTCGTGAAGACCCGGACATAGTTCTGATCGGCGAAATGCGCGACCTGGAAACCATCGAATCGGCCCTGCGCATCGCCGAAACCGGTCACTTGACCTTCGGCACCTTGCACACCAATTCGGCAACTTCCACCATCAACCGCATCATCGACGTGTTTCCCGCGCACCAGCAGCCGCAGATTCGGGCTCAGCTTTCGCTGGTGCTGGAAGGCATCATGTGCCAAAGCCTGCTGCCCACCATCAACGGCAAGGGCCGTTCCATGATTATGGAAATCCTTATCCCCAACCCCGCGGTGCGCAATCTGATCAGGGAAGACAAGATCCACCAAGTGTATTCGGCCATGCAGTCCGGACAGGACAAGTTCGGTATGCAAACGTTCAACCAGGCCTTAGCCACGGCGTACTTCCAGAAGCAGGTTTCGCTGGAAACCGCCCTGCAACGCTCCAGCAATCAGGACGAGCTTCAGGAAATGATTAACCGCGGCGCCGGCTTGATGAACCGCGGTGCCACGCCCGGATCGACGTTGGCGAAGGGGGCAGCGCCCTCCAAGCATTAAAGGCAAGAACCGGCATCGTGAACGGCGGCTCGCGATGCGCAGCGCAGACTGAATTGCGCCGCCCGAATTGGACGAATCAGCGACGACACTGAGGAAAGGCTAAAACCATGCCAGTTTTCACATTTTCCGGCAAGGATGCGTCCGGACAGAAGGTTTCCGGGGAACGCGTGGCACCAAACAAGCAGGCGCTGGGGCAGCAATTGCGGCGCGAGCGCATTACAGCGGGCGCAATCCGGGAAAAGGGCAAAGAATTTGCGATGCCCACATTCGGATCGGGCAGAGTCAAGGTCAAGGACATCGCAATTTTCTTCCGTCAGTTCTCGGTCATGATCGATGCCGGGCTGCCGCTGGTGCAGTGTCTGGAAATCCTGGCGGCCAACCAGGAAAGCCAGGCGTTCCAGAAGACGCTGACCGGCGTCCGCACCACGGTGGAAGGCGGCGCGACGCTGGCCAATGCGATGCGCCAGTATCCGAACGTCTTCGACGACCTCACCACCAACATGATTGAAGCGGGTGAGACGGGCGGTATTCTGGACATTATCCTGCAGCGGCTGGCGACTTACGTCGAGAAGGCGGTTCGCCTGAAATCTGCCGTGAAATCGGCGTTGATCTATCCCATCGCCGTGGTCAGCATTGCTACGCTGATTGTCGGCGCCCTGCTCAAGTGGGTGGTGCCCATCTTCGCCAACCTTTTTGCCGGCTTGGGTGTCGCCCTGCCTCTTCCCACCCGTATCGTGATGGGGTTGAGCGCGTTCGTGCAGAGTTTCTGGTGGGTCGTCATCGCGGCCGTAGTTGGTGTGGTCTTCGGTCTCAAGCAGATCCGCAAACACCCGCGCGGGCGCTATTACTTCGACAAAGCCCTGCTCTATATTCCGGTCATCGGACCACTGTTGCGCAAGATTGCGGTGGGCCGGTTTACGCGCACGCTGGGCACTTTGATCACCTCGGGCGTGCCCATCCTGGAAGGTTTGGCTATCACCGCCAGGACCTCCGGCAACGCCGTGCTGGAAGAGGCGCTGATGAAAGTGCGGAAAGCCATCGAAGAGGGCCGCACCATCGTGGATCCGCTCAGAGAATGCGGAGTGTTTCCCAACATGGTGACGCAGATGATCGGCGTTGGCGAAGCGACCGGCGCCATGGACAACATGTTGCAGAAGATCGCTGACTTCTACGAAGAAGAAGTGGACGCAGCCACCAGGGACATGCTGGCTATGCTGGAACCAGTCATCATCGGCGTGCTTGGCTTAACGATCGGCGGCATCGTGATTTCACTTTATATGCCGCTCTTCGCCATGATCGCCAAGTTGGCTGGGTAAGAAAGCGATTTGGTTGGCAGGCGGCATGGTTTTGGACCGGCCTGCCAACCTTTGCGAAAGCCTGCCGGTCGCTGGCAGGAACGGAGATTCGGTCCGGCGGAGCGAGTCTGGCGCCGGATGTTGCTTCGAGAGCTGTTTCTTCGAGACCATTGGAACCTCAATGCAATCGACATTTGACGAGCGGAATTGGCTGGCCTGGCTGGTCAAAGTACGGATCCTGATCCTGACCTTCCTGCTCGGGATCCAGTTGGCGGTCGCGGAGTTGACGCCCACACGTCTGCCCTTGCGCCTTTTTATCAGCACCATCTTTTTGTGGTATACCGTCTCGCTCTTCTATGTGGTCCTGCTGTCCTTCTGGGACGCGCACCGGTTGCAGGCATCCTTGCAAGTCCTGACCGATCTGGTCATGGTCAGCCTGGTGGTGCATGAGACGGGAGGCTGGGACAGTTCGTTGAACTTTCTCTACCCTCTGGTCATCATCGTGGCCGGCATCCTGCTTCCGCGGGTGTGGGCGCATCTGGTCGCGGCGCTCGCCTTCATTCTTTATGGCACGGTCCTGGAACTCAACTACTACGGAGTGGTGCGGTCCTACTGCACGACCCATCCTGAACTGAAGGCGCTACAGGGAATCATCTTCGTGAACCTGTTTGCGTTTCTGGCCGTCGCCTACCTGGCTGGGCTGCTGGTCGCCAAGTTACGCCAGGCGCGCGTGCAATTGAAAGACGCCAGCGGGGCACTGGAGGATCTTCAGATCCTGCACGAAAACATTATTCAGTCCATCGGCAGTGGATTGATCACCACCGGCCTCGATGGGCGCATTACGCTGGTCAACAGCGCGGCGCAGAAACTTCTGGAGCGCACGCCGGACCAGTTGCTGGGAAAACCCGTCACGCAGTTATTTCTCGACGCGCTGCCCCATGGTGAGTCGCAGACCCATGCGGAAGTTCGTTTCGACACGGCGGGGACATTCCGCAAGACGGCCCGAGTAAGAGTAGCCGCCTTGAACGTGCCGGAGCGTGGTGCGCTGGGCTACGTCTATGCCTTGGACGACCTCACCGAGATCCGGCGGCTGGAGCGCGAAGTCCGCATTCAGGACCGCCTGGCAGCCGTGGGCCGGCTGGCGGCGGCCATTGCCCACGAGATCCGCAATCCCCTTACCTCCATCGCCGGTTCGGTCAGCATGCTTTCCGGCATCCCCGAAATGAGCGAGGAACACCGGCGCCTGCTCGATATCGTGACCCGGGAATCGCAGCGCCTGAACGGGATTATCACCGACTTTCTGGCATACTCCCGCGGCAAACAGTATCACTTCGACAAGGCTGATCTGGTGCGACTGTTGGAAGACACGCTCACGCTCATGCGACACCGCATGACCGCGGAAAATACCGGCATCGCGATTGAGAGCCGGTTTGCCGTTCCGGAAGCGTGGGTGCTCGCCGACGGGGACAGAATCAAACAGGTTTTCTGGAATATCGGCGAGAATGCGGTTCGCGCCATGCGGGACGGCGGCACTCTGAAGGTGTCGATCGAGCGCATGGAAGACGACTGGCAGGTTAGTTTCGCGGATACCGGAACCGGCATGACCCCGCAACAGACGGAGAAGATTTTCGAGCCCTTCCAATCGAACTTCGAAGGCGGCACGGGCCTTGGTTTGGCGGTGGTCTACCAGATCGTACAGGCGCACGAAGGCAAGGTCTGGGCACGGTCTAAGCAAGGGCAGGGAACCACTTTCGTTCTGAGGCTGCGGCGGTTCGACGCAGAAAGACCGGCTGCCCGTGCTCCCTCGGCTGAAAACTTCGCTGCACCTGTGTTGCAGGCGGCTCCGCCGGCGCCACTCGCAGCGGCTGCGGCAGAAGGGAGGCTGCGTGGCTAACATCCTGGTTTGCGACGATGAGCGCTCCATCTGCGAAATGCTCGACATCGCCCTGCGCCGCGACGGGCACCGCGTCGAAACTGTGCAATCCGGCCAGGCGGCCAAGAACAAGATTGACGGCGCGCTTTACGATCTCATCATCACCGACATCAAGATGCCGAACATCGACGGCATCGAGGTGCTGCGCCATGCGCATCGCGTTTCGCCCGATTCCCCGGTCATCCTCATCACCGCCGTCGACGACTACGAAGCCGCGGTGGAAGCGGTAAAAGCCGGAGGAGCGTCGGATTACATTCGCAAGAGCCCCGGGTTGGTGGACGAAATCAAACTCGCCATCAACCGCGTGCTCGAAAAGCTGGCTCTAAGCAAACAGAACTTTGCCCTCCGCCGGGACGCCGCTTCCCACAACTCGCTCGACAATATCATCGGCTCCAGTGCGGCGATGGAGAAGCTAAAACACACGGTGCGTACGGTCGCCTCCACCGCCAGCACGGTCCTGATTCACGGCGAGAGCGGTACAGGCAAAGAGTTGGTAGCGCGCGCCGTCCACATTTGTTCGCCGCGCGCCACCGAGCCCTTCGTCTCGGTGAACTGCGGAGCTTTCCCCGAAACTCTGCTGGAGAGCGAACTCTTCGGCTATCTGAAGGGAGCTTTTACCGGGGCCACGCAGAACAAGCGGGGACTGTTTGAAGTCGCCGGTGGCGGCACCATCTTTCTTGATGAAATCAGTGAAATGACGCTGGCCATGCAGGTAAAACTGCTCCGTGTGTTGCAGGAGCGCACGGTGCGGCCGGTCGGCGGAACCAGCGAAATCTCTGTTGATGTGCGGGTCATCGCGGCCACCAATCGCGACCTCGACAAGGCCGTCGCCGAAAACCTGTTCCGCGAAGATCTCTACTACCGCCTCAACGTCATCCCCATCCGCGTGCCGGATTTGCGCGAGCGCCGCGAAGACATCCCCCTGCTGGCCAATCACTTCCTGAAGAAATACGCGGCAGCCGCCAACCGAAGCATCCTGCGCGTCAACAAGAATTCGCTCGACGCTCTCTGTGATTACGAATGGCCGGGCAATGTCCGCCAGTTGGAGAACACGGTCGAGCGCGCGGTCGCTCTGGAGATGACGGACGAGTTGCACGTCGTGTTACCGGCGGAACGGCCCAAAGCCCGCGCCGCGGCAGCGGGCGTGGGTGCTTCGGGAGGCGTGTCGGATGCAGCGCCGGGTGCGGTGCTTCCCGAGGGTGTGGGCATGGAAGGTTACGTCGCCAGCATCGAGCGCACGCTGCTGCAAAACGCTCTGGACCGCTCAAACGGCGTACAGACCAAAGCCGCCGACCTGCTCAGCATCTCCTACCGCTCGTTCCGGCACTTGATGAAGAAGTA
>CABDYC010000264.1_pt1 | contig 19729 bp, 19 predicted proteins | sample 3421511 | NCBI WGS metagenome assembly CABDYC01 (sample SAMEA5534336, study PRJEB31848) | metagenome | biome: tundra; feature: field; material: soil | place: USA | collected 2013-05 | depth 0.15 m | reverse complement strand
CCTGCTCCGGCTGGATTCCGGCTCGCTCGATCGCAGCCTTGCCGGCCACCACGCCTATGTCAGCCGCCGTCAGAGACGCCAGCGATCCGCCAAACTTCCCAATCGGCGTGCGCGCTGCGGAGAGAATGTAGACCGCCTGCAAAGTGTTACCTCCAAAGCATTTGAGTTTAGCAGGGCGGGGAAAGATGCGGGATGGGAGGCATCAAAGTAACGTTGACCTCGCACTTGTTTACTGCCGATAATCATTCTGTAACTGGGCGGGTTAACGCCCCGGGCTGAATATGGCCCGGGGCTTTGTTTTCGCGGCGCGTTCTTTGGGTGCGAGGCAGAAGGCCGTTCTCAGAGGTTTGCCTCGACTAGGATAAGGTGGTAGCGTGCCCAGCCTATTGCCATTCCCGCTAACCTCCGGCATAATAAGTGTTTGTCTTGACCTCGCCGGACTCTTCCGGAACAAGGATACTCATCTGTGTTAATGATTCGACTGTCGCGCATGGGTGCGCGCAAACAACCGCATTACCGCATCGTGGTGATTGAGAAGGCGCGCGCGCGCAATGGCCGGCCGGTGGAAGTGGTAGGGACCTACAATCCTCGCACCAACCCCGCCAGCGTGGACTTCAAGCGTGACCGCGTGGACTATTGGGTGTCGAAGGGCGCGCAAATGTCGGAGCGCGTGGGCAAGCTTTTCTCCAAACCCCCGGTCGCCCCGGCGGTTCCCGCGGCATAGCAGCAGGGTTGCGGAAGGATTCGCAGTCGGAGTTCCAGCAGCTTCATCATGACTGAAACCACTGGAGATGTGCGCGCTCTTATCGAGCAGATTGCGAAGTGGATCGTCGATGCTCCCGACCAGGTTTTTGTGGACCATCTCGATGACGACGTGATCGAACTGGAAGTCGCCGAGGGTGACGTAGGCAAAGTCATCGGCCGGCAGGGGCGCAACGTCCGCGCCCTGCGCACGCTTCTGAGTGCTGCGGGCGTGCGCGCCCGAAAGCGATACACGCTGGAAGTCATCGACTAGCGATCATCGACTAGAAGATCATCGACTAAAGGTCGAGGAAACGGCGAAGAGCCAGCGCCGGGGCAGGGAACTGGACCATTCGCGATCCTGAAACAAGTGGTGAGTTCATTACGCTGGCCCGCGTGGTGAAAACGCAGGGCCGCCGCGGCGAAGTTGCGACCGAGATTTACAGTGACGTTCCCGGACGATTCGCCGCAGGCATGCGGTTGCTGGCGCTGCCGCGGGAGCCGGGCGGGCGCCGTCGCGAACTGGAAGTCGAAGAGCTCTGGCCGCACAAAGGGCTGCTGGTGCTGAAGTTTGCGGGAGTGGATTCGATTTCCGACGCGGAAACGCTGGTCGGATGCGAATTGCAGGTGCCCCGCAGCCAGCGTTCGGAGCTGCAAGCGGGCTGGAACTATGTCAGCGACCTGGTGGGTTGTTCGGTGCATGACCACGGCCGCGAGATCGGACGCATCGAAGATGTTCAGTTTGGAGCAGGCGAAGCGCCGTTGTTAACTGTACGCGACTCTGCGAAGCGGCTTTTGGAAGTCCCTTTCGCCGAGGCTTACCTCGACAGCGTGGATGTCGAGCGGAAGCAGGTGCGCATGAAGTTGCCCGTAGGCCTGCTGGAAGTGAACGCTCCGCTCACGGCAGAGGAAAAGAGGGAGCAGGCGCAGGGAGCGAGGAAAAAGCATTAACCACAGAGGATCACAGGGAAGAATCCTCTGTGTACCCTGTGCCCTTTGTGGCGAAGGTTTTGATCTGCGATGAAGGCCGACATAGTAACGATCTTTCCGGACTTCTTTCGCGGGCCGTTGGAATACGGCATCACGCGCCGGGCTCAGGAGATGGGGCTGGCGGTAATTCAGGTCCACGATCTCCGGGAGTTCACCCATGATCGTCACCGCACCGTGGACGACCGGCCTTTCGGCGGCGGTGAAGGCATGGTGCTGAAGCCGGAACCGCTGTTTGAATGTTTGGAGTCGATGGGCCTTGAGCCGCGGGAAGAGCGCCTCGCGCGGCGCGCGAAGCAATCGGTGGTGCTGCTTTCGGCGCAGGGACAACGGTTTACTCAGAAAGTCGCGGCGGAGTTGGCTCTGCTCGACCGCCTTGTTTTCGTTTGTGGGCGATACGAGGGCGTTGACGAGCGAGTAGCGGACTTTCTCACCGACCGGGAACTATCGATAGGCGACTATGTTTTGAGCGGCGGGGAAATGGCCGCCGCCGTGATCGCGGAAGCGGTGATGCGTTTGCTTCCTGGCGCGGTGGGAAATGAAGCGTCAACCCAGCAGGAATCGTTTACGGTTGATGCGAAGGTGAGAAGCTCGGGCGGTGCGGATTCGACTTGCGGATCGAACGGGTTGCTGGACTATCCGCACTACACGCGGCCAGCGGAGTTTCGCGGGATTGCGGTGCCGGAGGCGTTGATGTCCGGCAACCACGAAGAAATCCGCAGGTGGCGGCGCCAGCGGGCGCTGGAGAAGACGCTCCGCAACCGTCCGGATTTGCTGGAAGGCGCGGTGCTCAGCGACGAAGACAAGAAGTTTCTTGCCGGGATCAAGAAAGATTTCGGGTGAGCTTCACGACCGAGAGATCGGGATCTTAGAATCAGGATTTCAGAATTCAGAAGGACTAATCATCATGTCGAACCTTATCATCGAAAAACTGCTGGCGAGAACCCAGCGCACCGACATTCCCGAGTTTAACCCGGGCGACACCGTTCGCGTTCACGTGAAGATCAAAGAAGGCGACAAGGAGCGATTGCAGGCGTTTGAGGGCGTAGTGATCAAGCGCGACAACGGACCGCAGGCCAGCTTCACCGTGCGCAAGATCAGCTTCGGCCAGGGCGTGGAGCGCATTTTCCCCGTCCACTCCAAAGTGATCGACAAGGTGGATCTGCTGCGCTCCTCCAAGGTCCGCCGCGCCAAGCTGTATTATCTGCGCGGCCTCAAGGGCAAAGCGGCGCGTCTGCGCGACGTCGACTGATTGCTCGTGGTAAGTCTCCGCTGCGGCTGCGCCTCTGCGTCTCCGCATGGGACGCGGATCGAAGCAATCTCTATTCCGCGACCGCTGCCCAAGGCTCCGTGATGACTTCGAGGTCGGCGAAGTCCTCGGTGCGGGGTTTCTTCAACTGGTTCAGTACGTAGTCGAGCAGGGGACGGTCGCCCTGCCGGATCTCCTGAAACTCCACTCCCATGGCGCGGTTCTCCGCCGTACATCTCACGTGTCCGCGCAGCGCGACGCTGACATCGCACATATTCAGGACCAACCTCAGGGCAGTGCCGGGCGTGAGAAGATCGCTGGCGCTGATGAGGCAGCCATATTCGGAAAGCTGTTCTAGGCGGCCTTCCAAACGGGATTGTCCACCGATCTCTGCTACGTCGGCGCCTCCATCGACTTGGTAGCGCGGCCGGCGCCGCCGGTTCTGCTCATCCCTGCGGAAAGTGTTCATCGCCGTCTTCCTGTTTGGCCCGGCTGAGATGACCGGCAGATACTGCTCTTCCATTTGCCGCAGCTCTTCTTCCCAGGGAATCTTGCTGCCCTCGACGCATTCCACCGTGAATTGGCCACGCAGCGCAGAGCCGGGATCCGCGGTCCAGACTACCTGGCAGACGGACTTGGTCCGTCCGCGTTCGACCGTGACCAAGTCTCCCACCTTCACGTCGCGGACGCTGAGCAGCCGCGCGCCACGCGGATGGATGTCATAGGTACAAGCCAGCTCCAGCCCGCCGCGCTCGCCGTTCTGCATGTGAATGAGGCGAACGGGGAGCGCCAGGTGGATCAACTTCTCGACCGGCGCACCGTTTTGTGGCTCATCTTGCCGCGGCAGGATTGCTTCGTCGTCCACAATTGCTCCTCGCGAACAGGGATTGTCGTCAACATAGCAGTACATGTCCGACCGGACAATGTACGTTCGTACTCAAAGTAATGGTTACTGAGCGGCATTACCTTGAGGCCGATGCGTGGCCCGAGAGTGGTGCGGCGGCGAGATGCAAGGCTGGGAATTCTTTGCGGTGTATTTTCTTGCTTGCAGGAAGCTCGGCTGGCGAGTGAAGATGGTGGGCATACTTCATCTCACATCTCAATGTCCAGTCCTGCGAAGGTTTTGCCCGAGTTTTCTCTTTCTCCCGCGGCGGCGAAACTGCGGCTGCTGAAAAGGCTGCGCTGCACGCTGCGTTATGAAAAAAATGCGTGGGCATCGGGCGCGGCGATGGTGGCTGGCGTGGACGAGGTGGGGCGCGGATCGCTGTTCGGGCCGGTGGTGGCGGCGGCCGTGATTCTCGAGCGCGGCTATCGCGTTCGCGGCTTGCGCGATTCCAAGCTGCTTTTGCCAGAACGCCGCGAAGTGCTGGCGCCGCGCATTCGGGAACATGCCGTGGCCTGGGCGGTTGCGGCGGTGGATGCGGCGCGCATCGACCAGATCAACATCTATCAGGCGTCGCGGCTGGCCATGCGCGAGGCGGTGATGCGCCTCGAGCCTGCCGCCGACCACTTGCTGATCGATGCCGTGCGGCTGGATTGCGAGCTGCCGCAGCAGGCCATCATCCATGGCGACGCGCTTTCCGCGTCGATTGCGGCGGCTTCGATTCTGGCCAAGGTGGAGCGCGACCGCATGATGTGCGAGTGGGACGCGGTCTTCCCCGAATACGGCCTGGCTTCGCACAAGGGCTACAGCACGCCGCAGCATCTGGCAGCGTTGCAACAGTACGGTCCGACGCCGCTGCACCGGCAGTCGTTCGCTCCGGTGTGGAGTAATCCGGTGGAGCAGGAGCTTTTCGAGTTCGACTGACGCTTGACACGCCTGAAGGCGTGCCCTCATACGAATCGTACTTTCTATCGCAACACTGACGCGTTGCGCCACCCAAAGGCAGTCTTTTAGTTTCTGTCGGGCTTTGCGGCGCGGCTGAAAGCCGCGCCCTTTCAAGGCTTGGGTCGCAACCAGCTGATCCGAACTTCACTTTCCTGCGGGTGCTGCGGTTTCCAGGTCTGAGTTGAGGTCGTTGACTAGTTTCGTGTTGTTGGCTAGGGCCTGGCGCAGAATTTCTGCTTGCTGTTTGGCGGTGGGCCAATCTTGTTTCTCGACGGCTTCGGTCAATCCCGGCAACTCAAGGTGGGCGTAGGTGAAGCGCGCGCCGTAGAGAATGTGTTTGAACCAGGGACGGCCGGGGATGCCGTCAGGGTTGAGCCAGTTGCGTTCGACTTGCATGGTGCCGTGATTGATGGTGGCGGCGAGTTTGGAATCGATTGCGCCGGAGGCTAGCGCGCGGGTTGCGGAGTCGTCCAGACGCTTGCCGGCGGCTTCGAAGGCGTCGATGGCGGTTGAGATGGGGGTCAGATCGAGTAGCGTGTTTGCGGCATTCTCGCGCTCTCGGTAGGCCGCCAGCTTCAATTCATGGGTCGAACTCCCTGCTGGGGCGCAGGTGGCGCAGGCGGGAGGGGGGTCCTTCGACTGCGCGGCTGCTCCGCTTCGCGGACCAGCCACTCCGCTCAGGATGACAGGATTATTTTTGGCGAGTTCGTTCACGAACTGGCGAATGTTGGCGGCGTAGCTGGCGAAATCGAAGGGCAGCAGGTCGGCGTTGGCGAGGCGGAGCGCCAGCACGCCCCACAACTGCGACATCAGAGTGTGATAGCGGTAGCCGGGATCGCCGAAGTGGTTCATCCAGAAAAAATCGTCATAAGCCGAGTGGTAGACGCCGTAGGGACCGTCGAACTGCAGGCCGAGGACGGGCATGCCCACAAAGTTGAGGAACACGGTGTGGTCGGAGCCGCTGCCGATGCGGGTGTCGGCGAGATTTGAGTCGGTGACTTCTTCGGGTTGTTTAGCCTCGCGGCGCTCGCGCGTGGACGATTCTCTCCACGCTTCGTACAAAGTCTTGCCCGAAGGATCTTTCAGCGTGCGGCTGGTCTCGACCAGCATGGGCGCCAGCGACGCCACTGCCTGTCCGTGAAAGTTTGGGCCTGACGTGGAGGAATCGACGTTGATGTAGGCGACGGCTTTGTTGCGCAGTTCGTCGGCGAACTGCTCTCCCCACTCAGTGGAACCGGTGAGGCCGACTTCTTCTCCGTCCCAACTGCAGAAGATAACGGTGCGCCGCGGACGTGTGCCTGCTTTCGCCAACTTTCCCAGGGCGCGGGTCAGTTCCATCATGGAGGCGGTTCCGCTGCTGGGGTCGACGCCGCCGAAGACCCAGGCATCGCGGTGATTGCCGAGCACGATCCATTCGTCGGGCAGTTGCGCGCCGCGAATGCGGCCTTCGACCACGTAGTAGGGCTGAGTGGAGTTGTCCATCTCGATCTTCACATGCACGCGCACGCGCTTGCCGCCGAGGTGATATTTGATCGGCAGTCCGCCCTGCCAGTCTTCAGGCGCCAGCGGGCCGTCCATCTGGGCGAGCAGCGGTTTGGCGTCGTGCCAGGAGAGCGGCAGCGCCATGATTTTCGGGATCGACGTGGCTTGCTCGACGGGAATGCGCTTGGCGCCGGGTACGGAGGCCCATCCCGGAGTGAGCGGATCGCCCGGCACAATGAAGTCGTAAGTGATGGCGCCGCGCTGGATGTGGTACTCGGGGCCCCACGGTCCGTTGGGGACGACCTTGCCTTTTTTGAATCCGTCCTCGGCGGGATCGCTGTAGATGAGAATGGCCGCCGCGCCTTCGCGTTCGGCGGTGAGCGCTTTGAAACCGCGGTAGCTGTAGGGATTCGAGTAGCGCACCAGGACGACCTTGCCCTTGACGTCGATGCCTTGCTTGCGCAGAAGTTCGTAGTCTTCGGGATTGCCGCTATGGGCGTAGACGAGCGGGGCCGTTACCTCGCCAGACGCGGACATGCCACTCCATGCCGAACTTATGCTCTTGTTCTTCAAGTCCGGATCGCCGGGAACGGGCAGCTCGCGCAGAATGGCGCGGTAATGCACGGGCGCGGTCATTTCCAGAAAGGTGCTCTTTGGATTGGAGCCGTAGACGTCGTAGCGGCGGATGACGACGTCTTCCAGACCTTCGTTCCGCCACTCGTCGGCAATGTAACGAGCCAGTTCGTTATTGCGCGGGGAGCCGGCGACGTGTGGCTCGGCGGTGAAGATGTGATGCTGGCGGCGCTCTTCGTCCGGGGAGGGGATCGCTTTGAATTTGTTCTCGATCTCGACCTCGTGCGCGGCGGCGGAAGGAGTAAAGCCGAGGATGGAAGTCTGGGCTTGAGCTTGAGCAAAAAGAGGCGAGTGGAGGGCGAGCGCCAGGAAAAATATGGCGCTGGTGGAGGACGGCATACGCCGGGGGAAGCTCATGATCGGCATCTCCTCGCAAGACGAGTGAATGCATCAGGGACGACGTAATGGTATTTTGGTCGAACACTACTTTGCTTTGTAGATCTCCGTCAGCAAGTCCGGCTTCGATTCATCGCGCACTAGGTGAGGGTAGCGCTCGCCGCCGTGGTAATCGAGCTTGTACGTTTTGTAATAGTCGGTGTTCTCGATGAGAAGTTCGAGGGGAGCGGCGCCGCTCTTGCCGGCTTTGAGAGCGTCGCGCAGGATTTCCGCCGAGTATTTACGGCCGTTTACCGCGACCAGCTTCATGCCGGGGCCGATGCCGGCCTGGGCTGCGGGCATGCCCTCGATGGTATCGGTGATGGTACCGTCTTCGCGCAGGTCGATCCCGATCGAATACGCCGCGTTGACGAAATGCCAGTTGCTCTCGCCGCCATGTGACATTTCAGACAGAACTTCGTCGTAGACCAGCTTCCATCCGCTGCCTTCGATCCCACCCAGGGGTGCGCCGGGACCGTGATTCGTCAGGCGCTCGGTCCAGAAACCGCGCCAATCGTAGGGTACAACCTGGTTCAGAGTATCGACGACATCATCGAAGGTGTAAGGCTTCACCATCGGCGGGGTGCTGGGAGCGCCGTGGAAGAGATGGCAGAAGTCGTCCAACGTCTTCTTGCCCTTGCTGTGCTGGCGGATGATGACATCGGCCCACAGCCAGTTCAGCAGATCCTCGTCGTAGAAGTCGACTCCGCGCCGCCAGGAGCGCCAGGTTTGCGGAGAGAAATAAAGCTGCGGAGCCGAATCGGCCGTATCCTGCAAGTTGCGCCAGGCGCGGCCGGGCGTGTGGTCGAGGGCGGCGGCGGTCAAGGCCAGATTGTCGCGCACCTGGTCGGGCGTCAGCAAACTGCTGCGTGCGGTCAGCACTTCGCCCAGGTATTGTGTGAGGCCTTCGTAAACCCACAGCAAGTCATCCTGCATCGGCTGTTGATAGTCCGGGGTGGCGAGGTCTGCGGGACGCCGGTATTTTCCGTTCCACGAATGCACGTATTCGTGGGGGAGCAGACCGGCTTCCATCTTGCGTGCGGTTTCATCTACTAACCCGCGCTCGTCAATGCGGCTGTCGTCGGACTCGTGGTGCTCGAGGCCGAAGTGCGCGACGTGATCGCTCAAGCTGAGCAGGAAGTGGTAATTGCGATAGTGATGCGCGCCGAAAAGCTTGTTCGCCTGCTCGACCAGATTCCTGTAGTGGTCCCAGACTTCTTGCGGAGGGGCGAGCGCGGCGGCACTGTCGGCGGCAATGTCCATCTCGGTGGGCGGGTCATCGGCAAGCTTCACCACCTTGAGGAATTCGCCGGTGATTACGGGCGAATCGACGAGCGTGGTGAGGGAAGCCGGCTGAAATGTGATTTGCGTCTCACCATTGTCCCCAGTGGTGGACGCGATGGGCAAAGGCGTTCCGAATTTCCAACTGGCGGGAAGTTTCAGAGTAGCCACAAAAGTGAGATCGTCCGACTTCCAGCCCTTGGGGTAGAGCAAGACCTGATTCCAGCTGATGACCGCCATTTTATCGGTCGCGGAAGAACCTGCGGAGAAGCCGCCTTCGAAGGTTGCGGGAGAAAGAAAATCCAGGTCAACGTTTACTTCAGTCTCGCCGGTTGGGACGTCGACGTGGAGGGTGAAGCCGTCGAGCAGATCGCGACGCCATTTCAGGGTTTTGCCGCTGGCGCTGAACTTGAGGCCGGCCAGGTCAATCACAGGGCCGTCGGGAGCGTGCTCGCCGGGAATCCACTTTGGGTAGTAGAGCGTCAGGTCGCCGGCGCTGGCGGGGATCTTGAGCTTGGCGTGGAAGATTTTGCGGGGAGCCGAAGTGGCGTCCACGAAGATGGTAACGGTCGGCGGCGTAGCCGACCAACTGGAAAGTGAGAAGAAGAGAACGAAGAAGAAAGAACAGACTCCCAAGATTCTTGAGAGTTTCATTTTTTGGAGCCCCCTGAGTTCGACGGTCAAATTCCACTTCGCTCGACAGAATTTTAGACTATAGCAGCCCGCGAGAGTGGCAGTACAGGGATGCACCAGCGCTGCTATCATCTCCACGATGTCGCGGCGCGGAAAATTCATCACCTTCGAAGGGCTTGACGGAACCGGCAAGAGCACGCAGATGCGCAAGCTGGCGGCCGCTCTGCGCGAAGCCGGCTGCAAAGTCGTTGAAACGCGCGAGCCGGGGGGAACGGCTACTGGCGAGAAGATTCGCCGCGTCTTGCTCGACTCAGCGACGGAGGGGCTCTCACCACTAGCAGAAATGGCTTTGATGTTCGCTTCGCGAGCCCAGCACATTGCGGAGGTGATCCAGCCGGCACTGGATCACGGGCAGATTGTGCTTTGCGATCGCTTCACCGATTCCACGGAAGCCTACCAGGGCAGTGGCCGCAAATTGGGCAGTGACGCTGTGCTGAAATTGCACCGCGTGCTGTGTGGAGATTTGCAGCCCGACTTGACGATCCTGCTTGACTCCGACCCGGCGATGAGCGTGGGGCGCGCCCGCAGGCGCAACCGGCGCAATTCGCGCGGTGAGAGCAAACATCACGCTGACGAAAACCGCTTCGAGCAGCAAAACCGAGCCTTCTTCGCACGAGTGCGAGAAGGCTACCTGGCGATTGGGGCAAGAGAGCCGGAACGCGTTGTGGTCGTGGATGCGAGCGGTACGCCGGCGCAGACGCATCAGCAGATTGTGGAGGTTGTCGGACGAAAGTTGAAGCTTGCCGCGAAAAACAGATGAAGGCGTCTTCAAGTGTCATTGGAGTGTAATTTGACATTATTAGTAAGAATGACATATCATACGAAATGTCATGAGCATAACGGAAAGCCTTACGCGCATTAACGAAAACGGGCGGGTAGTGATCCCCGCTTCTTTTCGCCGTGCTTTGGGTATCCAATCCGGGGACACTGTTATTCTTCGTATCGAAAATGACGAGTTGCGAATCACGACTCTGCGGCAGCGCCTGGCGAAGGCCCAGCAGCTTGTGCACAAACACGTGCCGCGGACCACATCTCTGGTGGATGAGCTAATTGCCGAACGGCGCGAGGCCGCGCGGCGTGAGTAGAATTGTGTTGGACACTTCTGCGCTGCTAGCGATCCTCCACCGGGAGCCGAGCGCGGAAATGTTCACTAAACAATTTCGTTTGCTGGAGAACGCTGCCATGAGCGCGGTGAATGTGGCGGAGGCGTACGGGAAGCTGGTGGGGCGAGGAATCGGTCCCGAAGAAGCATGGGAAGCCGTGATTGCTCCGATCCCTGAGATTCTGGACTTCGACACAGAACAAGCGAAGATCGCGGGCGGACTGCTGCCGCAAACTCGCGCCTTGGGACTTTCGTTAGGCGACCGCGCCTGCTTGGCTCTCGGGATCGCGCTCAAAGCGCCGGTCTACACCGCCGACCGGGCGTGGAAAGACTTAAGGCTTAAGGTCTCGATTCACGTTATTCGTTAAACTCTGACTAATGCCCTTCTCTGATTTTCACGGCAATACTGAAACCGTACATCGCCTGCGTGACATGCTGGCGCGGAAGCACTTTCCGCATGCGGTGATCCTTTCGGGAGCGCGGGGATCGGGCAAGTACACGCTGGCGCTCATGCTGGCGCAGGCTCTGAACTGCCTGGCGCCGATTGAGACGGATGGGCTGCCGGACTTCTGCGGCCAGTGCGCGAACTGCCGCCGCATCGCACAGGCCGCCGATCTCGATGCCCGCTTTGCCGAAGCGGTGGAGACGCGTGAAGGCCTGCGCGAGGCCGACAAGAAAGATACCCGGCTCTTCGTGCAGATTCATCCGGATGTGCTGATCATCCCGCCCGATCCTCCGCAGATGATGATCAAGGTAGATCAGGTCCGGCGCGTCATCGAGACCATCTACTACCGTCCGGTGGAGGCACGGGAGCGTGTCTATATCTTTACTGACTCAGCCTTTATGAAAGAGGCGGCGAATTCCCTGCTCAAGGTTCTGGAAGAGCCCCCGGAGTTCGCTACTATTTTTCTGCTCTCGGAGAATCCCGGTGAACTGCTTCCGACCATCCGATCGCGATCGATGACGTTTCCCCTCGCGGCCGTGCCGGTGGAGGAAGTGGAGCGCTACCTGGCCAAGTATCGTCAGGAATGGAAGCAGCCGCAGCGGGCGCTGGTGGCCAGACTGTGCGAAGGCGCGCTGGGCCGGGCTCGCAGCTTCGATGTGGAGGCCTATGTAGCTGCCCGCGCCGACGCGCTGGCCATCCTAAACTCGGCCCTGCTTGGAGGCGAACACACGCAGCTCTTCAAAATCACGGAATCCTATCGCGCCGGCGCCGAGGGACGGGAGAAGACGGAACAACTTCTCCGCACGCTCTACTCGCTGCTGCGCGACCTGATGTCCCTAGGGTCGGGAGCGCCGGAGCTGGTTCACAACACCGACATTCAGGGCGAGCTTACAAGGCTGGCTGACGCTGCCGATTTCGATTGGATCGCCGCGGCTTCTGACCGGTTAGCCGAGGTGGAACGCGGCATGCGTCGGAACTTGCTGCGGTCGTTGTCGCTGGATGGCTTCAGCCTAGCTTTGGAGAAAGCCACCTGAGAGACAGATAAGAACAGTGTTTTCAATAAGTTACCTGGATTACTTCAGTGGTTCTACACCCTCCAGATAGGTTGCCCCTCCTCTCCCCCGCGCCTATAATCGTCTTACTCTGGTTTAAGAATTCTCCGTCAGGTTCCGGGTAGCAAGATGCGTGGGCGAAGTCTGTCTTCGCCAAGGTGGATAAGAACCCGGTTATGCGAAAGCGCCTGCAAATCGCCCTGATGGCCAGCACCGTAGCCGCGACCTCTTTTTCTCTCACGTCCCAACTCCGCGCCGCTGAAGGTGGCGAAGGGGCCTCCGCAAAGATCACCGCAACCGACGAACACGGCCGCAAGATCTACGTCAATGACTCGGTTCCAGCCAGTCCGGCGCACCACACTCAAACGTCCGAATCGCCGCGGCGCAGGCTGATGTACTGGAGTTCCAAAGAGAATCGTTGGAAGCCGGTGCCTCCGCCGAATGCCGCGGCCATGCGAGCCGCGCGGTCGGCGGCAGCAGAGGTCCACCAGTATTTGGGGCAGGAGTCCAGCCTATCGGCGAGCGCCAAGATAGTGGCCGCTAACTTCCGCGGCGCAGCGGCAAACCCCGGGGATATCGACAGCGCCATCGAGCAGGCTGCGGCGCGGCATAACGTGGACCCCAACCTGGTGCGCGCGGTGGTGAAAGTGGAATCGAACTTTAACCCCAACGCGGTGTCGCGGAAGGGCGCGATGGGGCTGATGCAGTTGATGCCCTCGACGGCACGCCAGTTGAACGTGAAGAATCCGTTTGACCCGGAACAGAATGTGGACGCGGGTGTGCGCCATTTGAAGCAGCTTCTGGAAAGTTATGGCGGCGACATCAAACTGACCCTGGCCGCCTACAACGCGGGTGCGGGGGCGGTGGCGCGCAGTTCAGGCGTTCCGCATTACGCAGAAACTCAGAACTACGTCCGGCGGATCACGAACCTGTACTATGGGGGGATTGATTTCAATTCGACCGGCGCTTCGCACGAGCCCGTTAGAGTTCAACGAGATGCGCGCGGCGTGCTCTACATCAGCAACACAGACTAGGTTTGCGGCATCTGTTTTGTTTTATCTCTCTGGCACCCAGGGCATTGTTCAACCAACTGGTTCAAACAAGCAGGAACGAAGGCACGGGCTGGTTATCGTGCAGGTTATCGTGAAAAGCTCATCGCGCCAGCGTGGTCTGTGGGGAGCGCTGCTTGTGCTCGCCGTGTTCGCCGGGCTTACGGCTCCGTCGGCGCACGCGCGTGCGCGCCATTCCGACGCCTGGGCGCGGGAGCATTTCGCCACCGCTGAACGGATGCGGGAGGCCCTGAACGGACGTCCTCCCGCCGACCGAACCCGCCGGGATTACCAGCGCGTGCTGAATGCCTATCGCCACGTCTATCTGGGCGCGCCCGCTTCCACCAAAGCTGATCCCAGCGTGGTCGCTGTGGCTGAGACGCTGGTGGAAATGGGACGGCGTTTCGACGACGACAAAATCCTGAACGAAGCCATCGAGCAATACAAGTTCCTGCGCCGCGAGTATCCCGGCAGCAAATACCGTTTCGACGGGCTGTTCACCATCGGCGAAATTTACAAGGACGACCTCAACGATCCAGAAGCGGCGCGCTCCACCTTCCAGGAATTTCTGCGCCACTATCCCCACAATCGCCTGGCCGACGATGCCCGTCAGGCCATTGGCGAGCTCGACCAGGAGGCCGAAGCCGAGAAGGCAGCGGAAGCGCACAAGACGGCGGAGAGGCCACGGTCAGGCAAGGACGTTCATGGGTCGCGCGCATCTTCAGGGAAAGACGAATCCTCGGAGCCGCGCTCTGGGCGCCTGCCGCGGGTGACCGGCATCCGGCACTGGTCCACTCCCGACTACACGCGCGTGGCCATCGACGTGGAAAGCGACGTGAAGTTTGTTTCCCAGCGGATCGACAGTCCGGCGCGCATCTTCTTCGATCTGCGCGATACCAAGCTGGCCTCCACGCTGGTGGGCAAGAGCTTCGACGTGGATGACGGCTTCCTGAAGAAGGTTCGCGTGGCCCAGTTCGCGCCGAGCCGCACGCGCGTGGTGCTGGAGGTCGACAACCTCTCCGATTACGACGCCTTCCTGCTGCCCAATCCCTACCGCCTCATCATCGACATTCACGGCAAGAACGGGCGGGGGAAGCAGCCTAAAGACGCGGGCGAAATCACCTCAGCGGAGGCAGGTGGCATGGCCTCGCCGAAAACAGTGCCTGACGCCGACGCCGACCTGAATTTGCCGGAGACAAAGCCCGTTGTCATGGCACACACCGCTTTGGCGCCAACCGGCAAGGCCCCGGTGGTTAGCACAGACGCCAGCGACGACGCGAGGGCATCTGCATCAGGGCACTCCGCCGTGAGTAAAAAGCCACAAACCGCAGTGGTGAAAAAAGTTGTGGATGCCGATGACGATGAGGATACCAGCGCCCGCCCGGCCGAAGTGGCGAAGCGGAATGCTCAGGATGTGAAGAGACAAGCTGGGCCCGCGCGGAGTACAGTCGCCGCGAAAAAGCCGGCGGACGAAGTCGACAGCGATCCGGATACTTCAAATTCGAGTGTCTCCGCTGTGCGGAGCGATCCCAGCGATTCTCGGCGTAAGTCTGGTTCGCGCTTGCTCGCTTCTGGCAAGACGGGAAGCTCTTCCGATCTGAGTATTCGCGAGGCGAAGCCCACTGCGAGCGGCGACCGTTCCCTGATTCGCGCCCTGGGACTGAAGATCGGCAAAATCGTGATCGATCCGGGGCACGGAGGCCACGATACCGGCACCATCGGTCCCAACGGCCTGGAAGAAAAAGATCTCGTCCTCGATGTGGGCCGGCGTTTGGGCAAGCTGCTGGAGACGCGGCTGGGCGCGGAAGTGGTTTATACGCGCAAGGATGACACCTTCATCCCGCTGGAAACTCGTACCGCGGTCGCGAACCAGGCGCGCGCCGACCTGTTTGTCTCCATCCATGCCAACTCAAGTCACGATGCCGCGGCTCGGGGAGTCGAAACCTACTACCTGAATTTCACTTCTTCACCGGAGGCGCTGGAGGTGGCGGCGCGCGAGAACGCGGTTTCGGAGAAATCCATCTACGAACTGCAGGACCTGGTGAAGAAGATCGCGCTCAAGGAAAAGATCGAGGAGTCGCGGGAGTTTGCCGGGGACGTGCAGGAGTCGCTGCACCGCGGCTTAGCGGTCAAGAGCCCAGCCATTCGTGATCGCGGCGTGAAGAAAGCTCCGTTCATTGTGCTGATCGGCGCCAACATGCCCTCGATTCTTGCCGAGATTTCCTTTGTCAGCAATCCCACCGACGAGCACCGCCTCGCCACCAGCGAATACCGCCAGCGCATCGCCGAGTCACTCTACCGCGGCATCGCCAAGTATGTGAACGGGCTGAGCGGGGTCAAGGTCGCGAGCAAGATGGATAAGGCGGCCGGGCAGTAGGGTTCTACCACTCCCCAATTGAGAAAGTCCTGTTAGCCTAAATGCGGTGAAAACCCTGGCCAAGTATGGAGTGGTGTCCTTCGCTATCGGGGTTGCCGCTTTTGCACTGACATTCGCATCTGGCTTTGGGCCGTGTGGCCCCAGCATCGCATTTGGCGGATTCCCGATTTCGCTCAGATTTGTGGCCACGATCATTGGATCGCTTCTGATGGTCGGTGCGATCCTTCGCGCTGCATTTGGCCGCAGGTAGCTACGTCAAGCGGTCAGCGTGGGACATCCTCGGAAACTTTTTCCCGTCCTCTGTGGTCTAATTACAAAAGGGATTTGTGTGCCCAGCGGTTCATCCATGCGATTTTCAAGGTTTGTACTAACATTGGGTATCGTCGTTTCTCTCGTCAGCCAGGTCTTCGCTGCCAGCCCGGGCGCGGATTCGCCTGCGCCGCCGATCCTGCCGAAGCAGTTCGCCGGGTGGCAGATCCAAGGCGCGGAGCAGGCCAGCAAAGATGCCGCTGCCGCCGACCCCACCAGCGCTGCCCTGCTCAAAGAATACGGGTTCACGGATTTTGAGGCCGCTACCTACAAGAGTGACGACGGCCGCACGCTGAAAATACGCGCCGCGCGGTTCACCGACGCCAGCGGCGCTTTCGGCGCATACACGTTCTACCTACAGCCGGAGATGGCGCGGGAAGAGATCGGCGACCAGGGCGCATCGCTCAATCAGCGGGTGTTGTTTTACCGCGGTCACATCCTGGTGGACGCCGTATTCAGCCAGTTGTCGGTAATGTCGGCGGCGGGACTGCGCGAGCTGGCTGGCGTGCTGCCGCGCCCCAGCGGCAATGCGGGCAGGCTGCCTCCGATTCTCGCTTTCATGCCGCACCACGGTTACGTCGCGAACACCGAGAAATACGCGGAGGGAGCGCTGGCTCTGAGCGCGATCAAGCCTCCGCTTCCAGCGGAGCTGGTCGATTTCAGCGCCAGCCCCGAAGTGGTGCTCGGGCAGTACTCCACTCCTGGCGGAGAAGCCACGCTGATGCTGATCGAGTATCCGACGCCGCAATTGGCTGCCGAACATTTGCGCCGCATCGATGCCGCCCATCATGCCGCTCAACCCCAGGCCGGGGTTGCGACCATCGAAAACGTCGGTCCGTTTTTCGATAAGCGGACCGGGCCGATCATCGCTATCGCGGCCGGCCCGCTTTCCCAGAGCGATGCACAGACGCTCTTGGGTGCCGTGAACTGGGACGCCAGCGTCACCTGGAACGAGAACACGTATTTCGACAAGAAGAACAACATTGCTAACTTTCTGGTCAACGTCATTCTTCTGTGCATCATCGTGGGTGCGATATTTCTGGCGGCGGGAGTCGCCTTCGGCGGCGCTCGCGTTCTGTTGCGGCGGTTTTTCCCCGGTCCGGTTTTTGGCCGCCCCGACCAAACCGAGTTCATTTCTCTTCACCTGGCCGAGACGGTCGCGGAAGGGTCCCCGGCCCGCCCTAGGGTCACGACGGAAAGCTCCAACGGCTCTTAAGTGCTTCAGGAATATTGGCTTAGGGGCGTTTTGTTCGCCTTTCGTCTCAAATTGGAACAGTTTTGGCACGTGTTGATTAATTCCGTAAGTCGTTGAAAATAAATACATTTATTTACCAAAAATTGCTTGACACCCTCCTTTTTCGGCTCATAAGATTTTGTCCAGAAGGTTTTGACGGAATCTAAGCCTCCGTTGGAACTATTCTCCCTTGAAAAAGAGAAGGCCGCCCTGTTGCCGGGTGGCCTTTTCGTTTTGCTCGCGAACCCGATCCGCATCCGGACGAGAGCACGTGGAGCAAGGTTCGAGCGGACGCAAACACTTTCAACTGAACTCTTACGCCCGATTTGCGTATCATCTCTTGGGTATCATGTGTTGAGCGTATGTTGTGGCAGAGGGCCCCGCTCACGAACCGGCGCGGGAGGAAATCATGTTCTGCGATGCATGTGGCACAGCGGTGCAACCCGGCCAGGCGTTTTGCGGCCGGTGCGGCAAGCAGATCGTCGGGCCGGTGACGGCGACGCAGCGCCCCGGGCGCGTGCAAGGGAACATTCAGTTACTGGGGATTCTCTGGCTTGCCATCTCGGCGTTCAATACCATCGGCGGCGTGGTTCTGTATGTCCTTGCCAACACGCTGTTTGCTCATCTGCACGAGTTCGGTGCGCCGGAAGCACCCACCGGGTTTCTGCGTCCGCTGTTGAGTGTGATCGGTATTTTCATCCTGGCCAAGGCGGCCTGCGGATTCATCGCGGGATGGGGATTAATGCAGCGGGAACCCTGGGCTCGCATCATCGCACTCGTCTTGGGCTTCATCTCGCTGTTCAACATTCCCTTCGGTACGGCCGTCGGCGTGTACACCATGTGGGTTCTGCTGCCCGCCCAGTCGCAGCAGGAATACGACGCCCTGGTCGCCGCTCGCGCCGCATAATGGAGCGGATGCGGGCGGTTTCCTTCTGTAGGGGATAGCCAGTCTGGATCGTCTGCGGCTGCGTCGGCGGCGATTTGATAAACTGGAACGGTCAAGCCAGAAGCCGACGTAGCTCAGTTGGTAGAGCAGCCGATTCGTAAAACACTCTTCTTGACTGCTCCCCGATAAGATTCAATGAGATAGCAAGTCTGGCACGGCCTCAAAAGGCCGTAAATGGCCACAGTTGTCAGCGATTTGTGACCCAATTTGTGACACAGGTAAGCCGAGCGGCTGTGGTTCGTCAAAACGTCACGAACCGATAAGAACTTTTCCTCCGCCTGGTGTGTCAGCCTGTTGATTCGTGATTCGTTGCTCCAGCCCGAGGGTACTCCAATCCACGGGCTCGGCCCCCGACGAAAAGCTCGCCAGCCTGGTTCTGATTGGGGCAATGAGAGTCGATCCCGGTTGATAGAGTTGTCGGAGTCTATGCCGCTACGGCGTAACGATGATGCTGTCCGCCGAGTCGAGAAAGGGAGTGAATCTTGCTTCCCACCAGAGGACACATCGCTGTTGGCCGACCCGTCGGCGTGTCCTTCGCGAGTCCGAGGTGCGTCCGATCTTCATGGTAATAGCGAACATACTCAGCCATCAGCCGCTTGAGGTGCTGCTCATTCAGGACGATCACGTGGTCCAGCAGGTCTCGTCTGCAACTCCCGACCCAGCGCTCCGCCACACCGTTCTGCCACGGACTGCGAAAGGCTGTCCGGGTAGGCTGGCTTCCCAAATCTCTCACCGCCGAAATCACATCCGTTCCGAACTTTGAGTCGCGATCAAACAAAAGGAATTTGTGCGCCGGCACGTACGGCCATGCCTCCCGCAGCTGCTGCACGATCCAGAGAGCATTCGGACTCCGGGTCACGTTGAAACGCAGAATCTTTCGCCGATCGTGGCCGATGACAAAGAAGCAATACAGAACGCCAAACGTGAGCGTCGGTACGGTGAAGAAGTCCATGGCGGCAATTGCCTCGCGATGGTTCCGGAGGAACGTCAGCCAGCGTTTGGCGGGATCTGGAGTTCTCGGAATTCGCCGCAGCCATCGCGAGACAGTGGCTTCCGACAGATGGAAGCCCAGTTTGAGCAACTCGCCGTGAATGCGCGGCGCTCCCCAAGTTGGATTCTCAGCAGCCATGCGAAAGATCAGAGCACGAACTTGCTTGCTCACCCGTCTCCGTCCCCCCACTCGTCCAGGCCTTGAAACCCAAGTCCAATACAACCGGAAGCCAGCCCGATGCCAGCCGACCACGGTTCTGGGTGTAACCAGGATGAGAGACCGTTCCCATTCTGACCACAGCCTTCGTAAGACAACCCAGAACAGCTTGTGCCGGGTAGTCAGTCGACGGCGAGGTCGTTTGGCGTGCAGAGCCAGCAATTGCTGACGGAGAGCGAGATTTTCAAGGGTGAGGTCCGCTCGGGAACGGAAAGCACTGACAACCCATCCCAGGAGATGTCGGAGCGACGTGACGATGGCCAAAATCATGACCAGAATCTTATCGAAATACGCCGCATCAAGCTCGTCTGCAAGTCATTCATTCCACGACTGCACGAGGTTTTGACGAGGGACAGCCATCTCGCTTCTAATCTGGTTCCGTGTGTCCCTCAACACTAATGAACAGAAAGACAAAATGCTCACAGCCGCGGGCGTCTCCACTAACTGTCTCAAACCGCCATTCCTGATAACTGGATGTCTTCTATTCAACTCTTGCTTTTTTGGACAAGTTCCACGGGCATGTGGCTCAGCTTGGCATAAATCCGGCTCCGCCGTAGCAGAGGCCACCAATCGTAAAGATAGATCTGCATCGGTCGCCACATCGCGACCCATCCGGCAATCGTAAGGCTTTCCCGCACGATGGCGGCCCAAGCGCTCATCTCACGACCTAACAACATCCTGCTGAGAACCAAGCATGCAGCCAAGAACAGCAGCCCGATAAAAAGACTGGTGCGGCCTT
>CABDYC010000262.1_pt1 | contig 19871 bp, 15 predicted proteins | sample 3421511 | NCBI WGS metagenome assembly CABDYC01 (sample SAMEA5534336, study PRJEB31848) | metagenome | biome: tundra; feature: field; material: soil | place: USA | collected 2013-05 | depth 0.15 m | reverse complement strand
CACCCGTCGTCAACCCGCAACCCGCCGTCAACCACAAGCAATCCGGCACCGAAGCCCGCCGTCAACCAGCCCCCGCAAAGGTCAATAAGAAAAAAGAACCGAAGAAAGTAGATATGGACCAGGTCGGAAAACAAATCCAAGGCATGGCCCGCGACTGGATCATGAAAACCGCCAAACAAGCCAGCCAACAAGGTAGTCGGGTAGAAAATTAGCGGCTTCGGCATGGCGACAAATCAGCCGCAAAAGCCTGCCCTGAGCCTGCCGAAGGACGGCGTCAGCATGCAGCCCACAGCCTGCCCTGAGCTTGCCGAAGGGGCGTAAGCCGTGGGTAAAAGAGGAGGAAATAACAAAGCCCCGGAGGGGCGGGTTCAAGCTAGAAGCTAGAAGCCAGAAGCTAGAAGCGTTTCTACTCCCACTCAATCGTCCCCGGAGGCTTGGACGTAATGTCATACACCACGCGGTTTACGCCCTTCACCTCATTCACAATTCGTGTCGAAATGGTCTTCAGCACTTCGTGCGGCAGCGCAACCCAGTCGGCGGTCATGCCGTCCTCCGAACTCACCGCCCGGATCGCACATGTATAAGCATATGTCCGCATGTCGCCCATCACGCCCACCGACATCACCGGCAGCAGCACGGCAAACGCCTGCCAGATTTTGTTGTAGAAACCGGCGTGCTTGATTTCGGTGACCACAATGTCGTCGCACTCGCGCAGCAGCGCCAATCGCTCCGGCGTGACCTCCCCTAGCACGCGCACCGCCAGACCGGGCCCAGGGAACGGCTGCCGCTGCAAAATTTCTTCCGGCATGCCCAGGTCGCGGCCGATCTTGCGGACTTCGTCTTTGAACAGATCTTTCAGCGGCTCGATCAGCTTGAGCTTCATTTTTTCCGGCAGCCCCCCCACGTTGTGGTGCGACTTGATCACCTGCGACGGCCCCCGCACCGAGCGCGACTCGATCACATCCGGATACAGCGTGCCCTGCACCAGCCACTTGACCTTGCCTTCTTCTTTCTCGATGCGGCGGGCCTCCCGCTCAAACACCTTGATGAATTCGTTGCCGATGATCTTGCGTTTCTTCTCGGGATCGCTGACGCCTTTAAGCTTGCCGAGAAAACGATCCGTCGCGTCGACCGCGTCGAGCCGCAGCCCAAGCTTGTCGTGCAGCGTCTTCTGCACTTTCTCGAACTCGTTCTTGCGCAGCACGCCGTTGTTCACGAAGATGCAGGTCAGCCGCGACTTGCCGCTCGCATCGTGCAAGGCGCGATCGACCAGCACTGCAGCCACCGAAGAATCCACACCTCCCGAAAGCGCGCAGATCGCGCGCCCCTTGCCCACCTGCTGCTTCACCTGCTCCACCGTCGAGTCGATGAAGTGCTGCGGCGTCCACAAGGGTTTGGCTCCGCAAATCTTGAACACAAAGTTGCGTAAAATCTCCGTGCCGTTCCGGGTGTGGTGAACTTCAGGATGGAACTGCACCGCAAACCACTTCTTCGCCACATTCTGGATTCCAGCCACCGCATGAGACGTCTTCGCGGTCAGCTCAAATCCCGGAGGCAGTTCCAGCGCCTCGTCGCCGTGCGACATCCACACCGCCTGCCGCTTCGCCAGTCCCTGGAACAGCGCCGATTCGGCGACGATGTCGATTTCCGCGTGGCCGTACTCGCGCTTGTCCGCCGGCCGCACCTTGCCGCCGAGCGTGTGCACCATGAACTGCAGCCCGTAGCAGATGCCAAGCACGGGCAGCCCCAGCTCGAAAACGCGCGGGTCGGCCGGCGGCGCATCTTTGTCGTAGACCGACCACGGCGCTCCCGAGAGCACAATGCCCACGGGCGCGCAGTTCTTGACCTCGTCGATCGAGGCCGTGCAGGGCAGCACCACGGAAAAAACACTCTGTTCGCGGATGCGGCGCGCGATGAGCTGCGTATACTGCGCGCCAAAGTCGAGGATGACGATGGATTGACTAAGTAACGACTCGTCGAGCCTGGATTGGGTTTCCACGGATGAGTCTCTCAAATGGAATGGCCGGTGTAAAGGACCAGATCGCAGAGACGTTGCTTGCAACGTCTTGCTGGCGCCCGGCTGGATAGCCTCCTTGCGACATCTGCGGCGGCGCAAGCAGAAACGGAACAAGCTACGTCTCTACGGCAAAGTTCGAAACATCGCTGAGGATCGGCTCGTCGCGATCAATCGCGGTCTCCAGAGCAACATCTCCACTGAGCGGCGTTTGCGGAAGGGGCAACGGTGCGAGCGACGCATCCGGCATTTCGGCGATGCAGACATATCCGGCAAGGCGCGCCATGTACAGCCAATCCGCGACGGCGAAATACGCGAGCGTCACGAGAATAACGCTGGCGACCACGAGCCGCGACGGTACGAAGTGGATGAGCCCCAGCGGCAGCGAAACAGCGGTGGTAGCGGAGCTAAAGGCGGCGATGTGCGCAAGCCCGGTCCACGTGCTCACCGCGAATACTGGTCCACAGCGTTCCCGACAAAAAGCGACGGCGGCGAAGAGCGCGCCCAGCGCATCCTCGCCGTCGCGGACCGCGAATATGCCTGCGAGCGACAGCCACCAGTTCAACGCCCAACCCGCCACGCAGATCAGACCGGCGAGCGGCAAGAAAAGAATGAACACCAGGCCAGGTCGAGGGTTTGCATCGGGTGAGGCGAAGCCGGCAAGAATTGCCGCGCCCATCAAGGCGAGGATTTCGGCCAGTGCCAGCGCTGCGCGCAAGAAGTTGAGGCCGATCAGCGAGCGGAAGGGCCGCGGCTTTGGCGCGTCATACCTTTCCGCAGAGACGTTGCCAGCAACGTCTCTACGGAAGTATTCGAGCAGGGCGCGGATTGTGGCGGCGCGGCCGATGGTGGCGGCGACAATCCAGAGCAACGACAGCGCGATCAGTGCGAACAACGCGGCCATCACGGCGCGACTCAGGCTGCCGCGAAGAATGTGCGCGATCGCCCGTCCCACGAGCAAGGGTTGCCTGGTCCAGAGGAGAGTCGCATCGCCGTGGGTCACCGGCAGCGTGTCGAGGTATTCGATGAACGAAAAAAAGAACAACGCCCAGGCAACCGCGCCGACCGTCCAGCGCCAGACGATCTCGGCGAACGTCAGGCAAGGCCGGCGAAACGCCGCACGGAAGCCTTCGAGCGTGGGTGAGACGCGGGACATGAGGGCTACTTCACGACGATGTTAACCAGCTTGCCGGCAACGAAGATGTTTTTCACGACCTGCTTGCCGGCGATGGCGGACTGTACTTTTTCATCGGCGAGGGCGCGATCGAGAACGTAATCTTGCGCGGCATCGGCAGGCACGATAATGCGGCTACGCAGCTTGCCATTGATCTGCACGGGGATTTCCAGTTCTTCTTCTTTGGCCAGCGCGGCGTCGTACTTGGGCCAAGGAGCTTTGAGCAGGCTCCCCTTCTCGCCGAGCATCTCCCAGAGTTCGTGGGCAAGATAGGGAGCGAAGGGAGCAAGCAAGAGGACCAGGTTGCGCTGCACTTCGGCCAGCAGTGCTGCCGTGGCGCTGTCTGCCGTCGAAGACTGTTGCGGACTTGCTGCCTTTGTTTCACCGCTGGCATTGGCGGGCGAGGGCGCCCGCCCCACACGGTCAGAGGCTACACTTTCTTCATAGCCGTAGAGCGCGTTCACCAATTCCATGATGGCCGAGATGCAGGTGTTGAAGTGCCAGCGGCCTTGGAAGTCGTCGCTTACGCGCTTGATGGTTTGGTGGAGTTTGCGCTGGATGGCGCGCGCTTGCGGCGAGAGAGATGGTGATTGCGGCGTTCCGGACGAGGGCGAGAGAGACGTTGCTTGCAACGTCTCTACGGACGCATCGGGAAGGTTTACGGCGTTGCGCACTACAAAGCGATAGACGCGGCCCAAAAATCTTTGGATGCCTTCGATGCCGGAGTCCTGCCAGTCGAGGTCGCGGTCGGGCGGAGCGGCGAACAGGCTGTAGAGACGTGCGGCGTCGGCGCCGTAACGGGCGACCATTTCGTCGGGGCTGACTACGTTGCCCAGACTCTTCGACATCTTAGCGCCGTCTTTGATCACCATGCCTTGGGTGAAGAGGCGTTCGGCGGGTTCGTCGTTGGTGATGAGGCCCATGTCGCGCATGAACTTGGTCCAGAAGCGCGAGTAGATAAGGTGCAAGATGGCGTGCTCGACGCCGCCGATGTACTGGTCGATGGGGAACCAGTATTGCGCGGTCTTCGAGTCGAACGGAGCGCGGTCGTTGCGCGCGTCGGTGTAGCGGTAGAAATACCAGGAGGAATCGACGAACGTATCCATGGTATCGGTTTCGCGGCGCGCCGGGCCGCCGCACCTGGGACAAGTCGTGTGGACGAAGTCCGGTAATTTGCCGAGCGGCGATCCGCCGGCGAGACTGATCTCGACGTTCTCCGGCAAAATCACCGGCAAATCTTTTTCCGGCACGGGGACGATGCCATCCTTCTCGCAATAGAGCATGGGGATGGGCGTGCCCCAGTAGCGCTGGCGCGAGATTCCCCAATCTTTCAAGCGATAGGTGATGGTGGTTTTGCCGAAGCCATTTTTCTCCGCGTGCGCGGACATTTTCTCGATCGCATCGGCGCAGTCAAGGCCGCTGTACGGGCCGGAATTGATCAGCATGCCCTCGTGTCCGGTGAACGGAAGGGGCGGCTCGGCGACGGTTTCCTCCGGGTCGTTGGCGACAGGCAGAATCACGAGGCGGACTTCGAGCTTGTATTTGTTGGCGAACTCGAAGTCGCGCTCGTCGTGGGCGGGCACGCTCATGATGGCGCCGGTGCCGTAGTCCATGAGAATGTAGTTCGCCACCCAGACGGGAACTTTCTCGCCGTTGAAGGGATTGATGACGTAGCGGCCGGTCGGAATGCCATGCTTTTCGATTTCGCCGATGTCGCCGACTTCTTTGGCTTTGCGCTGCTCGGCGATGAGTTGATCGACCTTGGCGCGCAAATCAGGGTTGGCCGCGGCGAGATCGGCGACGATGGGATGTTCGGGAGCGAGTTGCACTGAGGTGGCGCCGAAAATGGTATCGACGCGAGTGGTGAAGACGCTGATGGTCGAGCCTGCAGGCCCGAACCCGGTATGGTTTTCCGCGTAATCGAGTTTGAAATCGACGAGCGTGCCCTCACTGCGGCCGATCCAGTTGCGCTGCATGGTGCGGACTTTTTCAGGCCAGCCACCGAGCTGGTCGAGGTCGCGCAACAACTGGTCGGCGTATTTGGTGATGCGCAAGAACCACTGCTCGAGCTCGCGCTGCTCGACAAGCGTGTCTTCGTGGCGCCAGCAGCATCCATCCACGACCTGCTCGTTGGCGAGCACCGTGGCGCACTTCGGACACCAGTTGACTTTGCTTTTCTTGCGATAGGCGAGGCCTTGGCCGTAGAACTGGAGAAAGAACCACTGGTTCCAGCGGTAGTAATCGGGCAAGCAGGTAGTGACTTCGCGCGACCAATCGTAGGCGAAGCCGAGACGATTCATCTGCGCCTTCATTTTGGCGATGTTGCCCAGAGTCCACTGGCGCGGCGGAGTGTTGTTCTGGATGGCCGCGTTTTCCGCGGGCAGGCCGAAGGAATCCCAGCCCATGGGATGAAGGACGTTGTATCCGTTCATCCACATATAACGGGCGAGGGCGTCGCCTATGGCGTAGTTGCGCACATGTCCCATGTGGAGCGCGCCGGAGGGGTAGGGCAGCATTTCGAGCACGTAGTATTTCTTTTTGGTGGAGTGGGGCTCGGCGGCGTAGAGCTGGGGGTCACTTTGCCAGAGTGCGGACCATTTGGTTTCCACGCGCTGGGGGTTGTAGCGGTGGTCGGGGTGGTCGGCGTTGCCGGTGCGGGCAACAGTGGCAGCTTCCGAGTTATCTTGCTGCGGCATAAGGAGATCAGAGTGAGTGTCGAGTAAACCTTAGATTCTACAATGAGGCAGCAGAACCGTGGGCGGAGATCAGCCAGCGAGTGGTTTCCTAAAATCTTGAACCGCAGAGGACACAGAGTTACCACAAAGGTAGGAATCGCTGGGACTTCCTTCATGACTTTGTGTCCGTATTGTTATTTAGGGCACCATCAGCCAGAGGATCAGCGATAGACGTCTGTGCGGTGTCCCAGTTCGAGCACTAAGATGGTGATCTTTTCGTCCTGGATGTCGCAGATCAGGCGATAATCTCCGACGCGATAGCGCCACAGACCGCGCTTCTCGCCTTGCAGAGCCCTTCCCCATTGCCGCGGATTGTCGGCGAGCGAAAAGCGCCCGCGCAAGAAATGCAGTATGGACTTCTGAGCCTGCGGGCCGAGCTTTGTGATCTGCTTGGTTGCGGTGCGGGTGATTTCAATCCGCCAAGTCTTCCCTTGCCCAGTCTTCATTAATCCAGACCAAGCCGCCGCTCCAATTCTTCGAGCGTAATGGTGGGCTCGCGGCGCTCTAAGGCGGCAATCCCCTTCAGGTAATCCTCGCGGTCTTGCAAGTATTGCCGGATGGCCTCGCGGGCGTAGTAACTCTTGCTGCGGCCGGTCTCTTTGGCTAGAGACTCCAGCTTTTCTTCGAGTTCGGGTTCGAGACGGATGCCGAGCATTTGTTTAACATGTTTAACATAGCAGGTTTGTGGGTCTCGAGACAAGAGTCTGACTTGGCCGGGGCGGCCTAAGATCGTCAACCACAGGGGACACGGGAGGTACACAGAGGGGGAATGGCTCCCGGAACTGCACTCCGTAGGACAGCCGGGGGCGGCTGCCCCCACACGGTTCGAAACCGCTTAATTCATCGTAATTACTGCGCGGAAGCGGACTTTGCCTTCGGCTACGCGGTCGTAGGCTTTGGCGATGTCGTCGAGCTTGTAGATTTCCTCGACTACTTTGACTTTGCCTCTGGCGGCGATGTCGAGCGCTTCGTAGAGGTACTCGACGCCGTTCTGCGACGATCCGATCAGGCGGACGCGCTTAAACATGAGTTCGGGAGAATAATTCAGGGGCTCGTGGCCGACGCCCATCAGGATGATGCGGCCCTCGGGACGCATGCCTTTGGCGGCCTCGGCAGTGGCCGACCAGGAGTTGGAGGTGGCGAGCAGAACGTCGGCGCCGCCGGCGGCCAGAAGTTTCTCGCCGCTCTCGACGACTTCATCGGCGCCCAGGTCGCGAATCATTTTTTCTTTGTCTTTGGATTTGGTGACGGCAATCGTTTCAAAGCCTGAGGCTTTGGAATACTGCAGCGCGAGATGGCCGAGGCCGCCGATGCCGACCACGGCGATGCGCTCGTGCGGCTTGGGGTCGGCGAGGCGCAGGCCGCTCCAGACGGTGTATCCGGCGCAGAAAATGGGCGCGGCTTGCTCGTAGCCGAGAGCGTCTGGGATAAGCATGGTGGCGTCGGCGTGTGCGAGCATGTACTCGGCGTGGCTGCCTTGCGTACCGATGCCGGTGGAGATGGCGTTCTGGCAAAGTTCTTTTTTGTTGCGCAGGCACCACTCGCAGCGGCCGCAGCCTTTTTGAACCCAGCCGACGCCGACGCGGTCTCCGACTTTGCGGGAGGTGACGCCGGGGCCGACTTCGATGATCTCGCCGACCGGCTCGTGGCCCAGCACGCGGGGAAGCTGCGTGGGAATTACGCCGTGCGTGATGTGAACATCGGTGTAGCAGAGGCCGCTGGCGTGAATCTTGATGACCACTTGATTGGGGCCGGCCTTGGGGGTTTCCCACTGTTTTACTTCCCACTTGCCGTTTAGGGAGGGTACGACTGCTGCTCTCATGAGGAGGACTCCAGAAGAAATTTGAATAGTTGCAGTGATTGGATGCTGGCACGCGCTTGGAGACTCAGAAGCCGCATGCCAGTACAATGGATTTCTTTTGCAGGCGATCTGCGATTGAGCGTTGCGTGAGAGCTTTCGTGAATGAAAATACAAGCGATCATGGGGCTGCAGCGGTGAAGCCTGCGTCCTTCGCAAGCCGGTGGATTCGATGCGGGTACGTGGGTGCATTGGTGCTGGTCATCGTGTTCTTTGCGGTCGTGCGAGTGCGCCTGCGCAACGCGCCTCTGGAACGCGATGAGGGCGAGTACGCCTACATGGGACAGCTTATGCTGCAAAGGATTCCGCCCTACAAGATCGCCTGCAACATGAAGTTGCCGGGGACCTATGCGGCATATGCGGCCATAATGGCTGTTTTCGGCGAGACTGCCGCAGGCATTCGCCTCGGCATGATTCCAGTGAATGCAGCCGCAGCGATCATGGTTTTTTTCCTGGCGAAGCGCCTGTATGGATCCCTGGCGGGCGCCGTGGCGGGGTCCACCTACGCATTCCTCTCCGTCCGGCCGGCTCTTCTCGCCCTCGACGGCCATGCCACGCACTTTGTTGTCGTGGCGGCCTTAGCCGGTATTCTGCTGCTGCTCCGCGCCATCGGCACGGGACGAATCAGTCTTTTCCTTAGCAGCGGGCTCTGTTTCGGCCTGGCGTTCTTGATGAAACAGCCTGGAATCCTGTTTGGGCTGTTCGCGGCCTGCTTCTGGCTCTGGCAGGAATGGAGACGGCCGCTCCCCTGGCGCAATATTGTGGTCCGCGGCGGCGCTCTGTTCGCCGGCATGGTATTGCCATTTGGCCTGACGTGCCTCTTGCTTTTCCGCGCCGGAGTTTTTCCCAGCTTCTGGTTTTGGACTTGGTCGTATGCGTTGCAATATGGCGTCATAACAACCTGGCCTGACGTTCGGTACGCGTTACACTCCTTCTTGCCAGGAGCTATACGCCCCCATGTGCTCTGGGAAATCATCGCTATTGGCCTTGCCGCCCCCATGTGGAGCCGCTTTGCCCGGGCGCACGCAGGGTTCGTCACAAGTTTCTTCTTGTTTTCGTGCCTGGCGGTTTGCCCTGGGTTTTATTTTCGTCCGCATTACTACATCCTGGTGCTGCCGGCGGCGGCGCTGGGCGCGGGAATTGCCGTCAGCGCGGCACGAGAACTGCTGCTCGAAAGGAGGCTGGGCCCACTCTTTGTGTGGTTTCCAGTGCTCTACTTCTCTGTTGCGTTTGCGATTTCTGTCCGCGCCGAGTACCGGAAGTACTTCCGCTTAGATCCCGTTACCCTCGTCCAAAAAATGCACCGGATGGCGGGGGAACCATTTCCGGAGGCGGTCGTCGTCGGCAGCTATATCAAAGCGCACTCGTCGGAGCGCGATACGATCGCAATCTTCGGCTCCGAACCGGAGATCTGTTTCTACGCCGCGCGGCATTGTGCCAGCAGTTATCTCTACTTCTTTCCCTTGATGGAGAAGCAAAAGTTCGCGCGGCAAATGCAAGACGATATGATGCGACAGGTTCGGGAGGCGCGACCAAGGTTTCTAGTTTATGTCAACCATATGTATTCTTGGGGATCGAAAGCCCAGCTAAGAGAAAACTGGGACTTCGTCGAGATGGCGTGGGCGTACGCTCAAAATAACTACGAGTTAGTGGATGAAGTGCCGGTTGCGGGCGATTCCCCACACATGTGGGGAGATCACCCTTCGTTGTACGTCTTCCGGCGATCCGGCCCCTAGCGGCTGCGGACCTGTGCTGCTGCGTTTGCGGTGCAAGAGCCGCAAAGGTAGACTTGATGGATTCGCCGCCGTGCAGGTGGCGAGGAAAGCGAGTCGAGCATGCGCTCGACCCGGACGGGCGAGAAAGTCCCGTGAGCTTGTCGAAGGGGCGCCCATCCCACATGGTTCGTGGCCACACCGGCTATTGAGGGGAATCTATGTTAGTTGTCATGAAGGCGCACGCAACCGAAGAGCAGGTGCGTGGCGTCTGCGACAAAATCGAGAAGCTGGGTTACCGGGCTCATGCCATGCCGGGCGCGCAGCGCACCGCCATTGGAATCACTGGGAACAAGGGCGAAGTGGAGCAGGGCACGCTGGAAGAAATGCCGGGCGTGCAGGAAGTCATTAAAGTCTCGAAGCCCTACAAGCTGGTGAGCCGCGATATTAAGGAAGACAACACAGTCATTAGTTTCTCTGGGACGGCGGCGACCATCGGCGGGCGCGGGCTGGCGATTGTCGCGGGACCGTGCGCCATTGAGAGCCGGGAGCAGGCTTTTGCCGTGGCCGAGCGCGTGCATCGCGCGGGAGCGCAGTTCTTTCGCGGCGGCGCTTACAAGCCGCGCACGTCTCCTTATTCTTTTCAGGGATTGGGCGAGGAAGGGCTGCGGATCATGGCGGAGATCCGGCAGCAGTATGGGATGAAGATTATTACGGAAGCGATCGATAACGAATCACTCGATCTGGTAGAAGAGTATGCGGACGTGATCCAGATCGGAGCGCGGAACATGCAGAATTTCTCGTTGCTGAAGCGCGCGGGACGGGCGAAGAAGCCGGTGCTGCTGAAACGGGGCATGTCGGCGACGCTGGAAGAATTTCTGATGGCGGCGGAATATATTTTGAGCGAGGGCAATTACAACGTGGCGCTGTGCGAGCGCGGCGTGCGCACGTTTGCCGACCACACTCGCAACACGCTCGACCTGAGCGTGGTGCCGGCGGTGCAGCGCCTGAGCCATCTGCCGATTTTCGTCGATCCCAGCCACGGCACGGGCAAGCGCAACAAAGTCACTCCGCTGTCGCGGGCGGCGGTGGCTGTGGGCGCCGATGGATTGATGGTGGAAGTGCATCACAAACCCGACGAGGCGATGTCGGATGGGCCGCAGTCGCTGTTTCCCGATCAGTTCGATGAATTGATGGTGCAGGTGCGGCAGATCGCGGCGGTGGTGGGGAGGACCGTGCCGGGGATTGGGGTTAGAGAGACGGTGGGGGCAGGCAAGTAGGCGTCGTTCTTGGAGGGGATGGTGTGGGCAGAGTATCCCTTTTTTGTTTTCTCGTTGCCTCGAATTTGCTCCTGGCGGCCGGCAGCGCATGGGGCCAAGCGGAAGAAAAGCCACCGGATATTAGCGTTGGCCGAGATTCTGCGGGCCAGATTGTAGTCAAGGGTTCCCCTACGGAGCCGCTGACACCGGCGAAGGAACGGATCGGGGCTCTTGAGGTTCTCAACGATACGCAAGGCGTAGACTTCGGCCCTTACCTCAAGGATGTACTCAAAACGGTCCGCGAGAATTGGTACAGACTAATCCCGAAAGAGGCGCAGGCCCCAATCTTGAAGAAGGGCAAGCTCGCCATTGAGTTCGCCGTTAAGAAGGATAGCAAAGTGGCTGGCATGAAGCTTGTGGCATCGAGCGGCGACGTGGCACTGGATCGGGCGGCATGGGCCGGCATCGCTGCTACTGATCCACTTCCTTCTCTGCCAGTCGAGTTCAAGGGCGACCAACTTCCGCTACGCTTTCGCTTCTCTTGCAACCCAGATGCGGCCGATCTCGCACCGGGAGAAACTGAGACTGCCCCTCCCGTCATTCACGCACTCGCGCAGACGGTACCCGAGAAGCCGCCCGATCACGGCACCTCTAGTATCGATGCGGCGCCGCCTACGCTCTGTTTCCCACAACCGAAAACGCAGACACGAGTTGATGGGGAGGTCGTGAACAAACAGCAGGGTGTCAGCCTCGCACCTTACCTTGAGGACAGCGTTCTACCGGTGGTCCGGGCGAATTGGTACCGACTGGTTTCGAGGTCTGCGGGGAGAGAGGGTGGCCAACTCACGGTCGAGTTCGGTATCCAGAAGGACGGAAAGCTGGGGCCAGCAAAGGTCACGGATTTTTCGGGAAACGCAGGTCTCGGTGAATTGGCCTTGCAGGGAATCGAGAATTCCGACCCATTCCCCGCTTTGCCTGCGGACTTCAGCGGTGAGTCCCTCGGCGTGCGCAGCCATTTCCACTACGACCCCGACAACAGCGCTCGGGCCCCTTCCCGAGGAGCCGGAAATGCGGCAAATCGCGGAGCCATCTTTCCCATCTGCAACCCGAACCAACCAACTCAAAACAAAAGAGACTGCCTTTCCCCGCCGCGCGTGATTTTTCACCCGGATCCAATCTTCAGCCCCGAAGCCCGGCAGAGCAAGTACCAGGGGACGGTGATGCTCTCGGCGATCGTGGCAGCCGATGGCAGTGTGCAGTCGGCCTGTGCAATGCATTCGCTGGGGTATGGCTTGGACAAGCAAGCAGTCGATGCTGTGCGGAGGTGGAAGTTCGAACCAGCGACGCTCGAGGGCAAGCCCATGGCCGCGGAAATCATGATCGAGGTTGATTTCCACTTGTACGACAAAGCGGACGAACCAACTTCAATAAAGTGACGTTGGAGGCTCACGGTTGTGATTGATCCGTCTGAAACGCCTGCAGCTGCACTGCTTCTTTCCACTTCTGCTAATCTGTCATCTTCCATCGAGCAGATCGCATCTTGAGAAAACTCCTCATCCTCATTGTTTTGATTCCGCTGCTGGGCGGGCTGGGCTGGTGGTATTTCCGCGAGCAGGCGCTGCCGGATTACGGGCCGGCTTATCGCGAATATGCTTACGTGACGAACGGCAAGAGCAATACGGTCAGCGTGATTGATTTGCGGACGTTTAAGCCGGCGAAGACCATCGCTGTGGGCATGGAGCCGACCGGGGTTGCGGCCAACAGCAAGAAGAATGAAATCTACGTGGTCAACGCTGGATCGAACAACGTCAGCGTGATCGATACCGAGAAGAACGCCGTGGTAGCCACGATCGGGGTTCACGGCAGACCGTACTTCATTGACGTTGCGGAAGATGGCAAACGGGCTTATGTGGCGAACTCAGGGTCGGCCAATGTTTCGGTGATCGATCTGGAGAAGCGCGTGGTGCTGGGCAATGTGCGGGTGGGCGCTGCGCCGGGGCTGGCGCGGGTTTCGCCGGACGGGGCGACCGTGGTGGTGTCGAATCGCGGGGACAACACGGTTTCGCTGATGGACGCGAAACTGCTGCGCGTGCGGGCAACCTTGCCGGTGTGCCAGCAGCCGGAGGACATCGCTATCCTGCCGGATTCGAGCAAAGCGTTTGTGGCATGTTCGGGCTCGTCGCAGGTGGCGTCCATTGCGTTAGAGAGCGGCAAAAAGAACAGCGACCAGACTGGGGACCGGGTGCTGGCGCTGCTGGATGTAGGGCGGACGCCGGTGAGTCTGGCGTTGAAGCCCGATGGCGGCGAACTGATTGTGTGCGATTTCGATTCCGATAGCATCTCGATCATTGAGACGGGGAACAATGAGGTCGGAAGCAGCGCGCTGGTGGGACAGCATCCCACGCACGCAGTGATCACGCGAGATAACTCGCGGCTGTATGCCAGCAACTTCGGCTCCAATAGTGTTGCCGTGTATGACATTGATGTGGGCCGAAGGATTGCAACCATGGCGGTGGGGAGCCGTCCGGATGGTCTGGCGCTGTCGCAGGATCAGAACTATCTTCTGGTGCTGGACACGCAGGCGGGCGATGTAACGGTGATCCAGAAGCGCACGCCGCGAAAGCTGGAGCCGACGGAGTATTCGCTTCTTACTATGATTCCGGTGGGCGTACAGCCGAATGGGATTGTGGTGAAGGCGTTCCTCATGAGCCCGCCGGCGAAGAAGTAGATTTCTACGCAGCCTCTCGCGGGAAAGAGAGACGCTGCAAGCAACGTCTCGACGGACGCGCATAGATCCGCTCCCCTTACGATTGTGCCGGTACCGGCTTGGCGCAGAATTTGTCGAGAGCTGCTTTCAGGTCGGCGGCGATGGCTGGGGCTTCGCGGGATTCGATGTTCCGGCGCGGTATCATGTAGACGAGCTGGCCGTCGCGCAGAATGGCGATTGCGGGCGAGGACGGCGGCTGTCCCATGAAATAGCTGCGGGCGCGTTCGGTGGCTTCCGTGTCTTGCCCGGCGAATACTGAGAATACTTTATCGGGCTGCGTGGCATTCTGCAGAGCCAGGCGGACGGCGGGCCGCATGCGTCCCGCGGCGCATCCGCAAATGGAGTTCACGACCACCAGGGTTGTACCCGGCTGCCCGTTCAAGGCGCGGTCGACCGCCTCGGGCGTGCGCAGTTCCTCGATGCCCAGGCGGGTCAACTCTTCGCGCATGGGGATGACCATAATTTCAGGGTACGTGGGCGTGCTCCTTCAGTTCTTAGGATGTCTTGATTCTAACTCAGAACTGGCGAGCCATCGTCGGGGAAAGCCAGATTAGGCTAGAAACGCGGAGCGGTGATGGAAAACTCGATGCGGAATATGGCGCGGCGGAAAGAACCTTTAAGACCGCCATCGACATCAAGCCGGACGACCCGCAGACCCGCCCTTTGTGTTCTAATGCTGCGTCTCGCTTCATTCGAGCGAAACTCATGCGCAAACTGCCTCGCTCGCTCTCCGCCCCCGTAATGTTCATGGCTATTTTCGCCGTCTCAATCTGCGCGCAGACTCCGCCACCGTCCGATCTGGATTCCTACGTCGCCAATTCCATGAAGACCTTCGACGTGCCGGGAATGGCCGTGGCCATCGTGAAGGACGGCAAGATCGTCATGTCCAAAGGTTACGGCGTGCGCAAGTTGGGCGACCCCACGCCGGTCGACGAGCGAACCATGTTCGGCATTGGATCGAACACCAAGGCCTTCACCACCGCCGCGCTGGCCGGGCTGGTCGATGCGGGCAAGCTCTCGTGGGACGATCCTGTCTACCAGCGTCTGCCCGGCTTCGTAATGTACGACCCGTATGTTTCTCACGAGATGACCATCCGCGATCTGCTTACGCATCGCAGCGGCATGGGACTGGGCGAAGGCGATCTGCTGTTTTGGCCGCACTCGACGTACACGCGCGAGGAGATCATCTACAAGTTGCGCTTCATGAAGCCGGCCTCCAGCTTCCGCAGCCACTACGCTTACGACAACCTGCTCTACATGACGGCGGGGCAGATCATTCCCGCCGTGACCGGCATCTCGTGGGACGACTATATCCGCCAGCACATCTTCGGTCCGCTGGGCATGAACAATTCCAATGTCAGCAATGCCGCCTTCAAGCCCGCCGACAACTATGCCTTCCCGCATGAGCGCGTGGATGGAAAGCTCCAAGTCATCCCCTTTGAAGTGCTCGACAATGCCGGGCCGGCGGGATCGATCAATTCCTGCGCGGCTGACATGGCGAAATGGGTGCAGTTGCAGCTCAACCGCGGAAAATTCATCGACCGCGACGGACGCTTGTTCAGCGAGCAGCAATCGAAGGAAATGTGGGCGCCGCAGACGATACTGCCGATCGGTAATCCTCCGCCGCCTTTGGCCGGACTGAAACCAAATTTCGCGGACTATGCGTTGGGCTGGGGTCTGCGTGACTATCACGGCCGCAAACTCGCAGGCCACACCGGCGGCGTGGCCGGTTTCGTTTCGCGCGTGATGCTGGTGTCGGAAGAAAATCTTGGCGTCGTGGTACTGACCAATGCGGAAGAAGGCGGCGCGTTCGACTCCATCCTTTACCACGTGCTTGATCACCACTTCGGCCTGCCCCCTACCGACTGGATCGCCGCCTTCAAGTCGGTTAAAGATCTGGAGGAAAAAGAAGCCGCGGAGATAATGAAGAAAGCGGAAGGCGCACGCGCCGCGGACTCCAAGCCTTCCCTGCCACTGGAGAAATATGCCGGCACTTACAACGACGCCTGGTATGGTTCGGTCACGATCCGCCAGGAAAACGGCGGCCTGGTCATCACTTTCGACCACACGCCGGCCATGATCGGCGGCTTGCAGCACTGGCAGCACGACACTTTCAAGGCGCACTGGCGCGATCGCACCATCGAAGACGCTTTCGTCACTTTCTCCCTAAAGCCGGACGGCAGCATTGAGAGTGCGCACATGGCCGCCGTTTCTCCGCTGGCCGATTTCAGCTTCGACTATCAGGACTTGCTGCTGAAGCCGGTGGAGAAAAAGCAATAGCCGGGATGAAATTGTTGGTTTCTTGATTACTGACGGTTGATTCTGGGGAGAATCACAGCTTGAGTCCTGAGGGCAACATCTCGCTGAACGCCGCCGAAGTCGCAGTCCAGGCGCAGGGCAAAGTCCTGCGCAAGGAACTCGGCATCGCCGACTTGGCGCTGGCGCAGATCTTGATCGTGATCGTCCCTGAGTTCTTCGGAACGGCGGTAAAGGCGGGCCCTTCCCATGTTGTGCTGTGGCTGCTAGCGATTCTCTTGTTCTTCGTTCCGCAAGCGCTGGTGGTGGCGCATCTCAACCGCCTGATGCCACTGGAAGGCGGACTTTACGAGTGGGCTCGTCTTGCCTTCGGTGACTCTATTGGATTCCTGGTGGCATGGAACGTGTGGCTCGATACCACTGTGCAAGTGTCGCAAATCGCGCTCGTTACAACCACCTACATCGCGTACGCCTCCGGGCCCAACGCCGCTTGGATCGCATCGAGCCCGCTCCTGCTTGTGGCCGCGTCCCTCGCCCTGATCGCAGGCATGATGTTGGTCGCCCGCCTCGGCCTCGGCGTGGGCAAGTGGGTGAGCAACACAGGCAGCATCTTCACCGTCCTCATTCTGGGAGTCCTCATCATCCTGCCTTTCGTTCACGTGCGGCACGGAACCATGCCCCACTACCACCCTCTGCCGCTCGTTATGCCTCCTCTCACACTCTTCAGCCTCAGCGTCTTCAGTAAGATGACCTTCGGGGCGTTGTCAGGCTTCGAGATCGTCGCGATCTTCGCCGGAGAGTCGCGCAACCCCGGACGCAATCTTGCCCGCTCCATCTTCTTCACTGCGCCGCTCATCGGGCTTCTATATATCTTCGGCACCAGCGCAATTTTGGCTTTCGTTTCACCTGACGCAATCGACGTCATCGGCCCCATCCCTCAGGCCCTGAGCCGGGGACTCGCTATCTTCCACATGGCCGGTCCGCTAGTCTCGATCACGATTCTGCTCCTGCTGTTGAACTACATTTGCAGCTACACCCTCTATTTTTCCAGCAACACGCGGCTGCCGCTGGTCGCGGGCTGGGACCGCCTGTTGCCGCATTGGTTCACGGTTCTGCATCGGAAGTACCGCACCCCCGTCAATTCGATTCTTTTCATGGGCGGCGTGGCGCTCGCAGCCAGTACGGCAGTGCTGATCGGCGCCAGGAATCAGGAAGCGTTTGCCCTGCTGCAGATCTGGGCCTGGACGTTCTATGGCCTCGCCTATCTCGCCTTGTTTGCCATCCCGTTGCTCGCGCCAAAACAGAAAGGGATTCGACCCGGACTGTGGTTGCGGGCGGGAGCGGCTGCGGCATTCGCGGTGACCCTGCTGTTTGTTCTGCTCTCGGTGTTGCCGGTGGTTCCTGTTGCGAGCGTATGGAAATACTCCCTGAAGATCGCGCTGGTAGTGCTTGCGGCAAATCTCGCTGGCTGGGCGATCTATCGCGCAGGCCAGCGGAAAGGAAGCCGTGCGATCACCTGATTTTCTGAGCTGGCTTCTTCACCGCAGAAACACATGCGCGGCATCCTCCACCCGAATGCTTGATTTCCGCCGCGTCCAACTCGCCACGCTATAGGCAACCAGCAGATGTCCCTCCACGATGAGAATCTCCTTCTCGCTGATCCAGCCCACCAGTGAAGCATGCGGCAGAAATGCGATGCTCCGCGGCGGGTATTCAACGCTCTTTACCTCGACCGCCGGCAGATCCAGCAAAGCTTTGCGAATGCGCTGCGATTCTTCTGGATTGGCCTGTCCCTGCTCGGAGAGCTGAATCGGCTTGTTCGACTGCGCGGTCGCGACGATGGTGAACGCCACAGCGCCGACTTCGGGCGACAGCTTGTCGTTCTCTGTGTAGAAGCTCACGTCGTAGTCGGGATTTTTGTACGCAGCCTGTTCATCGAACATGGTCAATGTCTTGCCGTGGTGACGCAGCAGAGTTTGATCGTCACTCTGATTCTCCCATCCGCAGCAACCCGTGTCGGGGACTGCTTCCAGGATTGTGCGGGCATTCGCCGCATCCAGCACGCGTCGCAGCGGTGGATCGATCGGCGTCGCCGCCCACTTGCCGCCGCTTTCCTCGTACAAAGAGGACGCCTTGTAAATAAGCTGAGTTCTTCCGGAGACGAACTGCGTCAGCAGAAAAAAGTTCCCAACTCCATCGTCGGGAATCCACACCTCGCCGTAAGGGCAAGTTTCCTCACAGCCTCCGGTTGGGCACGAGCAGTCGGGCAGCGTGATCGAGGCCACGTCCTGACGTCCCGCGCCAGCGAGGTCCGTCCGCCAGCCGAGCCAGGTCGTCTTGGTGAAGAGATCCACGCCGTCGCGCTGCAAGCGGCGTGCCTGGTTTGAAAACCAATAGAGATGCATCCCATCCGCCGAGAGATAAGGCACGGGCGCTGCCTCGGTGATGGCCAGGTTTGATCCCGTTGTGGACGTGCCCCGGGCGACCTCACGCGCAAGTGTGGTTGCCGTGCGGCCATCCCAGAACCACACCCTCCGCTCGGCCGCGAGATCGCCTTCCGCGAGCGGCAAGGCCGCGGGCGCAGCGAACAGCATTTGCCCTAGGTGATTGACTGAAAAGTTCTGCGGCGAGGCCACCGCTTCCGCCGGAGCCTTCACCGACTGCTTGGCGGCAAAGGTTGCGGAATCGTATTCCGCCATCTCGCCGGGCGCGCGCAGCACCCACAAGCGCCTGCTCTGCGCCGCGAGAGAAATTGCTAATAAAAGGACAACGCAAAATGTTGGTATCAGTTTTCGCATGAATGCGGCGTCCTGCCGTGCGGGCAAGATGCCAGCATGATTGTAAATCGTGGACTCGCTGGCTCCGCGCCTCTTGCGTACAATGGATGCTGAATCCAGATGAGCGTACGTCCCGAGAAACCAATGACAACGACCACCGCTGCTCAAGTCCGCCCGCAAACTGCCTCGGCCGAGATTCCCGCCGTGCCGCTGACCACCGAGGGCTACAGCGTGCTGCACCAGATGATGCGTTTCCGTTGGGCGGCCTGGCGAACCCTGCCCGATGCCACGCGATCGGCGATCGCCCAGGAAGCAGCGTCGGTGCTGGGCGAAATGGAACAGAAATCCGGAGGGCAATCCGCACTTTTCTCGCTGATCGGCCACAAGGGCGATCTGATGCTGGTGCACTTCCGCAACTCGTTCGCCGAGCTCAACCAGGCGGAGCTCAAGCTGGCCGGCCTCCGCCTGAGCGATTACCTCGAACCCACATCTTCTTATCTCTCCATCATCGAGCTCGGACTCTACGACTCCACGCTCAAGATTTATAAAGAGCTGACCGATCAGGGCATCCAACCGCACTCCGATCAGTGGAAGGCCGAGATCGAATGCAAACTTGACCGGCACCGTGAGGCGATGCATCCGCGGCTGTTCCCTGAGATCCCGCCGAACCGTTACATCTGCTTCTATCCTATGGACCGGCGGCGAGGCGAAGACAAGAACTGGTATACGCTCCCCATCGAAGAGCGCGCCCGCCAAATGAATGACCACGGCCTCGTGGGCCGCCGCTACGCAGGTGAGGTGAAGCAGATCATCACCGGCTCGATTGGCTTTGACGATTGGGAGTGGGGCGTCGACCTGTTCGCCGACGATCCGCTCGTCTTCAAAAAGCTGATTTACGAGATGCGCTTCGACTATGTCAGCGCGGTGTATGCGCTGTTCGGCCAGTTCTACGTGGGAGTGCGCTGCCCGGCTGCGGCATTGGAAAAACTGTTGAGCGGAGAACTGCCGAAATAGCTAGGTATCACACCAAGACCATTCCCACGGAGACACAGAGCCACGGAGAAAGGCAACCCTCGAAAAGGCTTTCCCCGTGACTCCGTGTCTCCGTGGTAATCACACTAAGAAAACAATTGGAGAACTCATGGCAACGCTTGGACTCATCGAATACAAAGACGCCAGCCCCGAAGTGCGCGCCGTTTACGACGACATCATGGCCACGCGCAAGACCGACTGGGTCAACAATTTCTGGAAAGCGATCGCTCACGATCCCGCCACGCTGAAGCGCACATGGGAAGATATCAAGCAGATCATGGCTCCCG
>CABDYC010000260.1_pt1 | contig 19992 bp, 17 predicted proteins | sample 3421511 | NCBI WGS metagenome assembly CABDYC01 (sample SAMEA5534336, study PRJEB31848) | metagenome | biome: tundra; feature: field; material: soil | place: USA | collected 2013-05 | depth 0.15 m | reverse complement strand
TCGATGCGCAACCCGGAGAATTCCAGCTTCCCCATCTCGTGCCCCGGACTCGCATACGCAGCACGATAACGGTCGATCGTGGCCTGCCACCCGTCATGCTCTTTCGCGCCAGAGAAGAACGTGAGCTCCGGAGAATTCCAGTAGCCCGCCATGAAACCTTCCAGATCATGCCGGTTCCAGGCTTCCTGCTGCGTACGCAGCGAGTGCTCAATGGCAACTTTCGCGCCGTCGTCGTTGGAGCCATTCTTCGAGGTCTGGCCGCTGATCAGGAACTTGCAGGAGAAAAAGAAGAAGAGAAAGAAGAAGTAGGAACAGATAAACCGGCTGCGCATGCAAACCTCCCAGAGCGCACCAGTTTCGCATGGCGGAACGTCTTTGCGGGAGGATTTCGAAGCAAGCCGCAGCGATTCTCAGAACTTACGCCCGGCCCTTCTTGACCGCAACCGCTTTGCCGGCAACTTCCCAGGGGCGCTTCGGCCGATTGACGGGCGCTTTGTCGCGATCCTCAATGCGGTCGTAATGATAGGACTCGCTCACCGTGCCCAGCGACTCGTTGTAAAGGCTCGGCAGTCCGAGCGCCACTTTTAGCTCCTCCGCAAACGACTGCAGCGCCTTGAGGTGGTCGGCAGTCGCCGGGACCTCCGTCTTCGAGTTCTTTAAGAACTGCTGGTAGCCGCGGTTGACCAGTTTCGAGATCTCGCTGCCGATCAGGTATCCGGGATACGCAAAAATCTTCACACCATCCTCAGCCGTCTTCTGAATCGCGGCCGATACATTGTATTTCCTGAGGAACACGCGCCCGTTCGTGCCCGGCGCTTCCGTCACATCGAAACCGTGCTCGCGCAACCACGCCAGAGCTTCCTCGTAAGTTCGTGCTTCTATTGCTTTGGACATTTTCTACGCTTCCAATCTCTGTTTTAGATGCCGCCTCCGCGCAAATTGTGCGGTGCTTATTTCGTGCTGCTTTCGCGCTGCATCGGACTTGCAATCTTTGTCATCTAAAGACACCATACTACATAGCGTGTTTCGCTCTTCTTTGCATATTACGATAGTCACGGAGAAATGCTTCGATCATGGTTCAGATTCCGGCCAGGTTGGCGGCAACCTTCTCGGCTGATCACGCGCCGGAGCTCGCCATCCCGCGCCCGGGACAGAGTTTGCTCGACCGCATCGGCAATACTCCGCTGCTGCGCTTCGATCGGCTCACCGCGCATCTGCCGGGCGTGACACTTTTGGGCAAGGCCGAATGGCACAACCCCGGCGGCTCTGTGAAAGACCGCGCCGCAGCCAACATCGTCGCCGAAGGCCGCCGTAGCGGCCAGTTCGCTCCCGGCAAAATCCTGCTCGATGCCACCAGCGGTAACACCGGCATTGCCTATGCCATGCTGGGCGCGGCTGAGGGATTCCCGGTCACGCTGTGCATGCCGCAGAATGTTTCCACCGAGCGCAAGAAGATTCTGAGCGCCTACGGCGCGAACATTCTCTATACCGATCCCGGCGACGGCTCTGACGGCGCCATCCGGATGGCCCGCGAACTTGCCGCCAAGCATCCGGATTTATATTTCTACGCCGATCAGTACTCCAACGACGCCAACTGGCTCGCCCACTATCACGGCACAGCCAACGAAATCTGGCAACAGACCGAAGGGCGGATCACTCACTTTGTTGCCATGCTCGGAACCAGCGGAACCTTCATGGGCACATCGCGGCGACTGAAGGAACTTAATCCCGCAATCCGCTGCATCTCGCTGCAACCTGATTCCGCCTTTCACGGCATCGAAGGCGCTAAGCACATGGCTAGCGCCATCGTTCCCAGGATCTACGACCCGACGCTGGCGGATGAGAATCTTGGGATTGCGACCGAAGACGCCCACGCCATGGCCCGTCGCATCGCCCGCGAATGCGGACTATTACTGGGAATCTCGGCCGCGGCCGGAATCTTCGCCGGCCTCAAAGTCGCTGAACAGCTTCAACTAAGAAAAGAGCAGCAAGCTGTGATCGTCACCATCCTTTGCGATTCCGGCGACAAGTACCTGAGTGAGAGATTCTGGACCGAGGAGTGAACGAAAAGGCAGAAGTTAGAAGTTAGAAGTCAGAAGTCAGAAGTAAAACATGTGCACGATTTATTTCTGCACTCTGACTTCTGACTTCTGCATTCCATCATGCTGAAGATCGCACCTAAAAACTACGAAGCCCTTCGCCGCCACGGCGAAGAAACCTACCCGCACGAGTGCTGCGGCGTGCTGCTGGGCCGCATGGACGACGGCGGCGTCCGCCTCGTGACCTCGACAGCCCGCTGCGGTAACACCCGCACTGACTCTCCCCAGAACCGCTACAACATCGATCCCCGCGAACTGGTGCGCATCCAGCGCGAAGGCCGCGAGCGCGGTGAGGACATTGTCGGCTTCTACCACTCCCACCCCGACCATCCGGCGCGCTGGTCGCAGACCGATCTCGCCGAGGCCCACTGGTTCGGCTGCTCCTACGTCATCACCAGCGTGGAAAAGGGGAAGGCCGCGATCACCAACTCGTTCGAACTCACCGGCACGGACGAGGCCGACAAGCAGTTCCTCGACGAGACCATCGAAATCGGTTGAGATCCAGGGGTCGGCGCTCTGAAGATCCCTTGTCCAGCAAGGGTTCCGCGTGATTCTCACAAGCCGTGAGCCCATCGCCGAAAACGCTGAAGCCCCATTCTCCCCAACCCGCAACCGCGAAAACCCGTGTCTGGCGTGCCTTCTGCGCGAACTTGCTCCGCCCCCTGCACCAATTCCGGTCATCGCCCTGTGGACGGCGTGCACTCGGCTGAAAACACGCGAGTTACAAACGCAAACTTTTCATTGACTCCGAAAACAGAAGGAGTACAAACATAATCGTTCTTTGACAGCTTCTAAAGTTTTTCCGGTTGGTGCCGCGTCCGGGATTCGAGCGCAGTCACCCTCTCCATGAAAATGAGGAGGGAGGGCAAGCAAGGGTCTATAGCAAAGCGCTGGTCGAGGAGAACAAGAAGAAACGTCGAAGGCAGGATAGAGTTCCGAGGCGTTGGGTAGGTTTTTCCGGTTGGCGGTAAGCCCGGAGCCCGAGCGAAGATCGCATGCGGCACCTCGCAAGGGAAGCTGCGACAGCAGGTCAAGCAAGGGTCTAACGCGAGCTACTGGCCGAGACGAATGGACCCAACATCACCTCGGAACTCTTAATTTTTTGGCGTCGGCCTTACCCGTGACCTAAATACTCTTCAACCCCTGATCAGCTTCACAGCGGTATATTCCCGTGCTTCTTCGGCGGGTTTTTGTCGCGTTTGGTCTCCAGCATCGCCAGAGCCTGGATCAGCTTCTTGCGGGTTTCGCGGGGCTGGATGATGGCGTCCACGAAGCCGCGGTCGGCGGCGACGTAGGGGCTGGCGAAGCGGTCGCGGAATTCTTCGATCTTCTTTTGGCGAACCGCTTCGCGATTGTCCGCGCCGTCGAGTTCGTGCTTGTAGACGATATCCACCGCGCCTTCCGGGCCCATGACTGCGATCTCCGCGGTCGGCCATGCGTAGTTCACATCGGTGCGGATGTGCTTTGATGCCATCACGCAATAGGCCCCGCCGTAGGCTTTGCGCGTGATTACGGTGACCTTGGGGACCGTGGCTTCGGCGAAGGCGTAGAGCAGCTTCGCGCCGTGCTTGATGATGCCGCCGTATTCCTGCGCGGTGCCCGGCAGGAATCCCGGGACATCTTCAAACGTCACCAGCGGAATGTTGAAGCAGTCGCAGAAGCGCACGAAGCGCGCACCCTTGATCGACGCATTGATGTCGAGCGTTCCCGCCAGCATCGCCGGCTGGTTGGCGACGATTCCGACAGAGCGGCCGTCCAGCCGCGCGAATCCGACGACCATGTTTTTCGCGTAGTGTTCTTGCACTTCGAAAAAGTATCCGTCGTCGACCACGGCGTGGATCACATCCTTCATGTCATAAGGGAGATTGGATTGCGCGGGCACGATCGTGTCGAGCGCGGCATCGGCGCGGTCGACCGGGTCATGGCACGGTTTGCGCGGCGGCTCCTCCAGGTTGTTGGAGGGCACAAAGCTCAGAAGCTCGCGCACCATCGACAAACACTCGGCATCGTCATGCGCCAGAAAGTGCGCCACGCCTGAGGTTTCGTTGTGGGTCATGGCGCCGCCGAGCTGCTCCTTGGTGACTTCTTCCATGGTCACGGTCTTAATCACATCGGGCCCGGTGATAAACATGTAGGAAGTCTTGTCGACCATCAGGACGAAGTCGGTAATCGCGGGCGAATACACCGCCCCACCGGCGCACGGCCCCATGATTGCCGAAATCTGTGGCACCACTCCGCTGTAGAGCGTGTTACGCAGAAAAATGTCGGCATATCCGGCCAGCGACATCACGCCTTCCTGAATGCGCGCGCCTCCGGAATCGTTCAAGCCAATCACCGGCGCGCCCATCTTCGCGGCCAAGTCCATGATCTTGACGATCTTCCCCGCGTTCGTCTCCGACAGCGACCCGCCAAAGACGGTGAAATCCTGCGCGAAGACATACACCAGCCGGGCCTCGATGCGACCGTAGCCGGTGACAAAGCCGTCGCCGTAAGGTTTTTGCCCGGCCATGCCGAAATCGCTGCAGCGATGGGTGACCAGCTTGTCGGTCTCTTCGAACGTGCCTTCGTCGAGCAGGAACTCAATGCGCTCCCGCGCCGACATTTTGCCTTCCTTGTGCTGGCGCTCGCGCCGCTTCTCGCCTCCGCCGGCTTCGGCAAGTTGGTTGCGCTTCTTCAGTTCTGCGATTTTTTCTTCGAGATTCATGGCGGAAGGATTATAGCGGGTGGGAGGACAGACAGGTGTGAGGTAGATCACATGCATGAAGACGGGACCAGATCACTTACACCAGCCTCAGGCGCGGGGAGCCGTAAGAAAAAGGTTGCCGCTGCGTCTCCAGCAGATTGAAAACGGCGCTCCGATGAGGCAATGCACCATCAGGCTAGCTTATCTACAGAACTGCAGCGCTCGTCTCAACACGTAAATCACCCAGGGAGGGATCTTGGTTTCGTTCACCCACGAGTATGATTCGTCGCCTGTGGCCAGCGGCTTGAAGACTTGGATGGCTTGAAGACTCGCTTCTCTATACACCGCCCGATACGATTCGTCGGTCCAGAGGATGTCTTCGACCGGCCTCCGATCTTGGTGGTCGGTAACGACGATGCGCACGATATCGCCGCTGCAAGCGGCGGCGTTCTCCGGGAAATCCTTGGTCGTAAATGAAGCCCATTCGTGCGTATAAATCTCGGGTGACGAAACTACGGCGACGATGGTTTCATTCGGCGTCAGCAGCTTTCCCAGGTCGAAAAAGATTCTTGCCTTCATCGCCCCTCGAATGTTGTCGAAGGTGAAAGCGGAGAGCACCAGGTCGAAGGCCGCGGTCTCAAGTCCGCCGAAATTATCGCCGGGCACGAGGCGGTAATCGCCGGAAAAATCCAGAGCGCGCGCGATCCGCAGCATGTCCTCCGAGATGTCGACGCCAGTCACGTTGAACCCGAGTTTCCGCAGGAACCGTGTTGACCGGCCGGTGCCACAACCGAAATCAAGCGCCCTCGTACCCGTGATATGTTCTGAAATGATCGCCGGCAGATCGCGGTAGGCAAGGTAATAGGTGTTCGCGAACTCGAGTGTGGAATACGCGTCAGAACGGCTGGCGTCCTCGTAGCAGTTAACGAAGTCCATCTGGTTTCGTTCCCCACGAGTATAGCTCGTCACCTCTGACCAGCGGCTTGTAAGGTTTGGATGGTTGCCCAACCCGGGGCCCTGGGTCAGAGCCGTCCGCCGCTACTCCAGCGTCGAGCCCAGTTGCTGGTAGCGGTATTTCTTCCCATCCCAGTAAACAACCGAGGACGTTTCCTCGCCTTCGCCCTTCTCTTCCATGTAGATTCCGAGCACAGTCTTCTTCTTCAACGCCAGCCTTTTTACGGTGAGCGTTTTGAAGGGCAGGTTGATCAGCAGGAACTTGGGCTTCGGTTTGTCGGAACGCCAGGCCTCGGGGCCCACACCGTGAACGATCAGCAGAGAAACGCCTTTGCGCTCTGGCTCATCCGAGGCAAATGTCGATGTGACTTTGACCTCGCCAAAACCCAGAAAGCTGTTATACGGATCGGCCACGAGAAAACCGTATTCAGCCTGGTCGGCCAACGGGTTCTTGCAGCGGGCGGCCACTACAAGATCATCCACGCCGTCGCCATCGAGATCACCAATGAACTGCGGCGGGCCGGCCAGCAACGAACAGTTGTCGCCGAACTCCTTGTGCACGTACTCGTCGGTGACCGCGGGCACCGGCGACTTGGCGTGCGCCGGCGGCGGAGGCGGCTGCTTTTTCGACTGCGCGGTGAGCGTTGCAGACCCGGCAGAGATCACCAGCAAGCCAAGCAAAATACGAAGGCAGGCAATTCGAGGGAACGACATATCCCTACTCTAGTCCCGTTTTTCCCACGCGGGTAGATACATGGATGGTGACGGGTAACCGAGGTACTCACTACTTGCGGAAGTGTTCCCATCCCCGCGGCTGGAGCTCGTACCCGACTCCGCTCCGGTTCATCAGGAAGATCTTTCGCCCGCGCCCGCGCGTGATGTGCCCGATGTGTGTAATGGGGACTCCGGCAATATGGGATGGGATGCGCTTGCCGCGGGGCGCGGTGAACAGCAGTTCGTAGTCTTCTCCGCCGTGCAGCGCAAATTGCAGATCGACTTCCCGCGCTGGCTTGCCAACGCCGGCCCGGGGGATGGCTTCTGCCTGAAGCTCCGCACCCACGCCGCTTTCTTCGCAGATATGGGCAAGGTCGGTCGAGAGCCCGTCACTGGTATCGATCATTGCGGAAGCCAAGCCTTTCTCGCGCAGAATCCTGCCCAGCTCGATTCGCGGCTCAGGAAAGAAATGCCGAGGATATTCCCGCGGATTCAGCTTTCGATGGGGCCTCTTCCGCATCTGCCAGACTGCAGCCGCCGAGCCGCCCAATTTCCCGCTCACATAAATGCGGTCGCCTGGCCGCGCCCGCGAGCGCAACACGGCCTTCCCCCTAGGCACGGTTCCCACCACAACAATGTCCGCCAGAATTCCATTGGGCGACTCTGCCGTGTCGCCGCCTGCCAGGGTCACGCTGTATCTCTCCGCCAGTCCGATCAAGCTGCGCGCAAAGCGGCCCACCCAGCTCTGCGGCAGGTCGCGCGGCAGCGCCAGCGAAAGAAACGCCGCCGCCGGCTCCCCGCCCATGGCTGCGATGTCGCTCAGCCCTCGCGCCAGGCACCGATGGCCAACCGATTCCGCCGAATGCCAGTCCCGCCGGAAGTGGATTCCTTCCAGGGTGAAGTCGGTCGTGACCAGTGTGTCTTTTTCCTTGCCTCGGCCCGGCAGAAGTCGCAGCACCGCGCAGTCGTCTCCAATTCCAGTCAGAACGGCAGGATTCTTCGCAGGCGTCGCCATGCGGCGAACTTGGGCAATCAGCGTTTTTTCGGCAATCACCACGGCAACTACTATAAGCGACGCCCGCCTATCGATGCTGCCCACCGCCCCCAAGAATCAAGAACCCACACCATCCTCCTGCCTGCACGATCCGCTTCGGTGCCGGGCACGCCAGCTCACGGTTCGCCTGGATCCCTCCGAACCAGCCGGTGCTAGAAACTCATATGGGCCTGTTGATCAATACCTCTACTGACCATCCGCTCCGGTCACCTGCGGGCGGGTGACTGTCGGTTACCCAAGTCTTAAGTAACTTCTAATGGCCATCCGGGTCGTTGACAGGGGGGAACCCAGTTTGTTACCTTTTACCAGTCATTCACAAAAGCTTTGGCCGAGCAAAGTTGGACAAGTTAAGTTCTGCATCCCGTAGGAGTTGCAGACGCGAGGTTTTCGGCTTGGTCCTTGGTTCCGGCAGGGAAAGGGCACGTTAAGAAGTCTCCATTCCCAAGATGGGAAGCGTAGCCCGAAAAGTCAGGTGGTCCGAACAGGCTTTCTGCAACCTCAGAACTTTGCCTGGAGTTCCGGCCCTGATCACTCAACGCTGAAGAAGGAAGGCATTTGCAAAAGCGCTTCTACATACTTTTTGTGGCTCGCGGGGATGACGGCCAGTTGCGCAAGATCTCCATCCCGGTCCATTACCTGTATGTATTCGTAGTCGGCGCGGCCATCGGATTCCTCAGCCTCACCGGTATCGCCAGCTCTTATGCGCGTATGCTGCTCAAGGTCTCGCACTACAACGAACTGCGCACCGAAAAAGAGCAGCTTAGGGATCGTTATTCCCGGCTGGAAGAGGTCGCCAAAGAGCGTGACGTTCAGGTTGCCTCTCTGGGCTCGATCGCCAGTGAAGTATCCGCTCTTTACGGATTAAAGTCGCGGCCCACGCTGGTGACGGCCTCGCAGCAGCAAATCCGGGACGCCGACGTCAGTTCTTCGCTGGACCAGCTTGGCGCCCTGCGCACTTCCGCCCTGACCGGCGCCACCACCGTTGGCATTAGCCTGGGCATGACTCGCAACGCCACCACTGCCGACTGGTTCCGCGCCAACTCCGCACCCAACCTCTGGCCGGTCGAAGGCCAGGTCACCGGCAGCTTCGGGGAGCGCATCGACCCATTTAACGGGGAAGGCGCGTTTCACAGCGGCGTGGATATCGGCAGCACTTACGGCCACCCGGTCATCGCGCCTGCCGATGGCGTAGTCACCTTCACCGACTTCCTTGGCGGATACGGCAAGGCCATTGTGGTGGATCACGGCCACGGCATCTCGACACGCTACGGCCACCTTTCCGGCTTCGCGGTCACACCCGGACAGCAGATCCATCGCGGCGACACTATCGGCTATGTCGGCCTCAGCGGACGCTCCACCGGACCCCACCTTCATTACGAAGTCCGCATCAACGACACTCCGGTCAATCCCTACAAGTATCTCCGCATGACCGTCGCCCACAGCGGCGGCTTCCAGACCGGCAGCTAGTTGTCATTCCGAACAAGCGTTTTTTGCGCCGTGAGGAATCTGGGCGAGCCGCGTGAAGCGTTGCGTTCTTTGCGACGCATTAATCGCGCGTTTGGCTGGCTTCCCTATTTAAACTGCACCACTACCATTCAGGTTCTTCCCCTTGCACTCCTTCCCCTCACTAGGCTACGTTCATGGGGAAGAGGAAAGAAAGTTCTCAGTTCTCAGTAACGGCGCGATTGTGCCTGCTACTGAGCGACTTTCTGAGAACTGAGAACTGTCCCATGACCAGCTTCTTCCATTCCGTGCGCGAGGACGTTGCCGCCGTCTTCGAGTCCGACCCCGCCGCCCGCTCCTACTTCGAGGTCCTCATCTGCTACCCCGGTCTGCACGCCGTGTGGGCGCATCACCTGAGCCACTGGCTCTGGCGCCACCACATGCGCTTCCTGGCGAGATTCGTTTCGCAGGTAGCGCGCCTGCTCACTGGGATTGAGATCCACCCCGGCGCAGAGATTGGACGGCGTCTGTTCATCGACCACGGCATGGGCGTAGTCGTCGGAGAGACGGCCATCGTCGGCGACGACGTCACGCTCTACCAGGGTGTAACGCTGGGTGGAACCGGCAAAGAGAAAGGCAAGCGCCATCCCACCATCGGCAACAATATCTCGATCGGCTCCGGCGCGAAGCTGCTGGGCAACATCACCATCGGCGACAACTGCCGCGTGGGCGCGGGCTCCGTAGTGCTGCGCAGCGTCCCGGCCAATTCCACGATCGTGGGCGTGCCCGGACACATCGTTCTGCGCGACGGCAAACGCGTGATCATCACCGACCCCAAGGACATCCGCGACCCGCTCTCCGACGTAATCATCAAGTTGGCCGCGGAAGTGCACGAGTTGCGCGAGAAGTTCCAGGAACACTCGCACGAAGCGCTGGGCGCTGAGCCTAACCTAACGATCGACGAAGGAACGTCGACGCCGAATATCTCTCCCCGAGAGCTCTTCCAGGACGACTACCAGATCTGAGAAGCAGCTTGAATTGTCATCCTGAGGCGGGCGCTTTTGGCTCGCCGAAGGATCTGGGCGAGCCGCGCGTCGCGTCGCGGCCTGCCCTGAGCTAAGCCGAAGGGTTCTTTGCGACGCAATAATCGCGCGTCTGGCTCGCTTCCTTATTCACTGGCAACTGGCAACTGGCGGCTGGCAACTGGCTACTGCCTTAACCCCATCCAGCTCTCCGAAACTACCAGCGAGTTCCCGGGATTGTGTGGATCGTATTTCACCGACGTGGGCAGCCCCAGCCGGCAGGAATGCAGGTTAATCCACTGGCGCAGGTAAGTAACGTCCTGCGAGCACTCGTACGACACTCCCGCCACGTCATATTTGTAGATGAGCAGCACGGCGGCGTGGTGGCCCGTGCTGACTGGCAACTCCTGTACATCGATGACGGTGCCGTCGGTGATGCGTCCGATGCCGTCGAGCCAGGTGCGGCGTTCGCGTTCCAGATCTGCCGGCCCCTTGGGCTTGCGCCGCAAAAGCGCGTAGGCGCCCAGAGCAACGGCGCTGCCACCGGCAACCACCAACGAATAGAGACGCAAATCCATACCGAGAATGAGTAATGACGCAGCCGCGTGCCGCCAACGACGTTTTCGTTACCAGCATATGACGGAAGCGCCCTCTGCGGAAGTGTGTGAAAAGTTACCGAGGTGCCAGCCTGTGGAAATCCGGATCGGGTAGTGGTGCAGTTTTGATTGTCATCCTGAGGCGGGCGCTTTTTGCCCGCCGAAGAGCCTGCCCTGAGCTTGTCGAAGGGACCTATGCAACCCGGCGACGCAGCGTGAGCAAGCGAAGCGCGCCGAAGGGTCGCGTTCTTTGCGACGCAATAATCGCGCGCTTGGCTCGCTTCCTTATTTCTGCTTACAAACAAACTCCCGAGCCATCTCGCCAAACCCGCCCTCCGCCACCTGCCCGAACTGATCGTCGTGCCGAGTCTTCTTGCTGACCACAAGCTTGCCGCTGCGGTCGCGGGAGTAGAACCATTCGGAGTTCGCAACAACGCTCGGCACAGTGCTGCCGCTGGCGCAGTTGAAGCGAACCCGCGCCCTCAGTTCCACGAACGGACCGCCCTGCGGCAGCTTGATGGGTTCTTTGTATTCGACGCGGATCCAGGCGGTGCGCAGGCCGTGCTTCCGGGCCGTGACCGAGCTAACCAAAACCTGAGCGCCGCCGGCGGTAGCGCCGATCTGCTGCCAGTCCCCCGCAGCCAGCGCGACCAGTCCCACAAGCAGCACCGGGGCCAGCACGACGACAATTAGGATGAACAGCCCCTTCTTCATAGGGGATGGAGGTAAGCCCATAAGCACGCCGCACACACTTTGGGCCAAGGACCTATTTCTGTCAACTCCGGGCTGGCTGCTGCTGGTAGTGTTATAAATTCATCCACCACAAAGGACACGAAGTCACAGAAAGGCTTGAAAAGCCATCGCTTGTATATGAAAGAAGGAGTGTCCACGACGCGCAGACCAGCCACCCATGAATTTCGCCGTCACCACTCAACTTTCTGTTCTAACAATCGGCCGTCCAGCCAGGGCGAACTTTCGAGAATCGCTGGCCAACTACGAGAGCGCAAGGTGCGCTGGCCAACTATTATGCCAGATGTCTTGTGCAGGGTGAAGAGGCCGGATAAAGCAGATAATGTCCGAAATTCCTCAACCACAGAAGACCCCCCTTCTTGGTCACCCCCAGAAAATTCCCTTGACTTCCGCTGCCCGATAGCCGATCCTATTCTTCAAAGCATTGGATCTTTGAAAACACAATAGCAATAAGACAACTAATTCCGGCTCGATTTCGCGCGGAAAACCCTCGAATCCGGCATTTGCGAGCACGGCCACCCGCCGCAGCATTTGCTGATTCTAAAGAACTTGCAGTTCCGGCGATCCTCTAAGTCCTTTAAACGCAAGATTTTACCCGCAAGTTATTGAGCCCGGAGATTTTAGCGCGTGTTTCTCGCTAACTCGATGATTCCAAAGATCCAGGGGGAGGGGTAGGGTTACCAACAGGTAAACTCCTTCCCGAAACAGAACCGTCCGCCCGTCTGACGATTGCAGTTCTTGTTTTTCCTTCTGTTTGTTTTCTCTGTGTCTCTGTGGTGAAAAGTTCTTAGCCGGATGCAACCAGCGAATCGTGGAGCATTCCTGCCCTGAAACTCCCCGTTAGATTCCCTACCAAAGACAGGCAACGCTGTGGACGCGGCGGGACTCGAACCCGCACCTTGTAGCTGGACAGGCTAACACGCTTCCATTTCACCACGGGCCCCAGGTTAGGTTAGCCGAGGCGAGCAAGATTGCCGAGAATATATTTCGAACACGGATTCCAATTCGGGAGCCAGCTAGTTATGCACGTGCGGGCTCTGTGCGGGGTTGGCGTGGTGGGTGGCCGGTTCTTTCACGACTTTCACCTCAAAATTCACGGGCAAGTTCTTCGGCGGATAGCAGGCGGCATTGTCGCAGGCCTGGTAGCGGAGGACTCCGCGCATTTCGTATTTTCCCGGTACAACCGAGTGCAGCGGGTGCACTGCGACGGCGATCGTGAAGTCTCCGCTGTACACACTCAGCTGTTCGTCCGGCGAGAACGGGAAGGTCATATCTGTGCCTGCGGGGTACTCAATCTTTCCCAGGATGATGTCGGTGGGCAGGTCCATCTTCAAGGCGGTCGGAATGAGAAATTCCGACTTGGGCGTGTTCGAGTTGATGTGGTAGCCCGGAGGGACGCGAAAATTCAGGTTGACCATGGTCGGCTGGGCGCGCTGCGCCGTGACCAGCGGCACCGCAGCCATAGTAAGGGACGGAGCTTTGCCTGGCGTTTGCGCGGAGGAGAGACTTGCGGCCGTCGGAAGAATAAGCGTGAACAGGACAAATAGCCGCCCAGTGCGAGTCCTGGAATTCTGTGCGTTTGCTTGGTCGATCGTCATTGTGCACCTGAGCTTCTCTCCGAAGCTGATGCCTGGCTTGTAGCGGGCCGGGTGTTGAGCGCCTTCTTGATCGCGTCCTCGATTTCGGCCTTGCCCCTGAGTCCGATGATCTTGTCCACGACTTTGCCATCGCGTCCAATCAAGAAGCTTTCCGGCAAAGCGGGAACGCCGCCATACTGGTCGCCTACCGATTCTTTTCCAATCAGAATGGGATAGTTCACGCCCATATCCTTGGCGAACTTGCCGATGTCTTCCTTGCTGGCGTCGTCCATGGCGACGCCGACAATCTGCAATCCTTGCGAGCCGTACTGATTCTGCAGGTCGACGAACCAGGGCATTTCGATTTTGCACGGGCCGCACCAGGTAGCCCAGAAGTTGAGCAGCACGGCCTTGCCGCGAAGGTCGGAAAGGCGCATGGTCTTGCCGTCGAGCGACTCCAGAGAGAAATCCGGAGCGACGGTGGATTGTGTGAGGCGCGCCGAGGCCGCGCCCGGGCGCCGCGCCTTGTGATAACCGACGTACAGCATGAGCGCGACCACGAATGCCACGACTACGAGTGCAAGAGGACTACGTTTCACTGAGAACACTCCATTCACGATCCTGGAACCAACGCCCGTCTTACAAGGCAAAACGGTTCAGGAACGAAAGCCAATTCGAAATCAGGGTAAAGCGGCCCAGCACCAGCAGCACTCCGAGCGCGATCAGCAAGGCACCCGAGGCTACTTCCAGCGCGTGCATGTGCGAGCGGAAGCGGCTGTAAAACTTCAGAAAGCGCTCCATCAAAAGCGACGTCAGCAGAAACGGCACAGCCAATCCAAGCGAATATACCGCGAGCAGCAGGATCCCCTTGACCAGCGTATCTTGTTCTCCGGCGATGGTGAGGATCGCGGTCAGGATCGGTCCCAGACACGGCGTCCAGCCGAAGGCAAACGCGAAACCGATCACGAACGCGCCAACCGGAGTACTGCTTCCTTTCACGCTATGTAAACGAGCGTCCGTGTAGAGCGCTTTGATCTTGAAAATGCCAGTCAGGTGCAAGCCGAAGAGAATGATGACAACGCCAGCCACTCTGGCCAGCGTGTGTTTGTACATCCCGAGCATCTGGCCGACCTCTGTTGCTGCCGCCCCAAGCGCGATAAAAACAACGCTGAAGCCCAGGATGAACCCGATGGAGTTCACCATCACCCGCCGCATGAGGTGAGCCTGAGGGGCCTTGAGTTCTTCCAGGCCGGCACCGGAGATCAGAGAAAGATATCCCGGCACCAGCGGAAGCACGCAGGGGGAGAGAAATGAAATGAGCCCGGCGAAAAACGCGGCAATCGGAAGTGGAAAGCTCGACATGGGTCTTTTATTGTACCTGCCGGAGTTCTTCTCCGTAAGCAATCAGACGATTGGAACCGTGTATAGTTGCACGCCCGCCGCCGAATTTCCCGTCTACCGCGATTTCGCGGGCGCTTGGCCCGGTGGGGCTGCGGAGGGCGCGCTCAACTCAGGCGGAGATCCCGACAGCATCTTGTGCAGAAACCCGAGGGGCATGACGGCGGTCAGCACGGCGCGGTCGCCCTCCTGCTTTACTTTTAGACTGTCGAAGAGGGCTTTCACGTCGGCATCTGTGCCGTGGGTTCCCAAAGAAGTCTCGGCAGCGTGGGTCAGGGCGACGAACAACGCCACTTTGTCGGCAATGGCGCGTGCATCGTCGGAGCTCTCGGTGAAGGCTTCGGCGCGGAGGTGAACCGCGTCAGCCCGTAGATGAAGTGGACTGAGAGAGCTTCCCGAGACGACGATGGTGGCGGGCTTGGTGAAGATCGTGTTCCAACCGCCAGCTTCGGGTGCGGAAGGCTCAATGCGCGCCACGGCCCACGCCAGACTGCGCAATTGAACGTGCTTGTAGTACTGGCGCAACAGCGACGGGCCTCCGAATGGAGAAGCCAGCCGCTTGGACCGGTCGACGATTCCTTGAATAACCGCAGGGTCGTCATGATTGGCGGCGGCCACCGAATCGGCGTTCAGCACAGCGACCCGAAATGATCTGCCTTCCACAAGAATGGTGAAGATATCGACCGAGTGATAGTTCTCGATCGATTGGGCAATCTGCCGCAAATACGTGGTCAGCCGTTCGCCCTGAAACTTTCCTACGAGTACTTCGGAGAACCGTGGCTCCGGAGCAGAGCCACCGGTCCCGCCGCCGGGCCAGTTCGCCGGGTAATGGATGGCAAAGGCGGCCTCATCGAGATCGCGTTCGAACTGAAACCCAGTCTCGCGGATAAAGCGCTCGTATTCGGGATCGTGGCTGACGGCGGGCAGATCCTTCCCCGAGTTCGCCCCCCGGGCCAAGCCGAGATTGAGGTAAAAAAAAGCGTCCCCTCCGGGCAACAAACGGGCCGGCTCAGGCGGAGCATGCTTTCGCAGTTGGACGGCGAGGATCACCGCCGCAGCGATCGCTACGACCGCCAGGACGATGGGGAAGGTGCGCCTAATTCGCATGGAATGCGGTCAGGGCTGCCATGATAACACTGTGGGGAGATATCTGGAGCCGCTCGGGCGAAACCTACAACGATCCAACACGGAGCTATTTCTTCAACTCTGCCGGCCAGTTCGTGATCAACTGGAGTGGGACCTGGGCCTCTTCTTCGGAGTGGTTCACCAGCAGACGCTTTCCATCGGAGGAGACGTCGAACGAAATGCCGATGCCGGGCGAAGCGGCGTGGAATAAACGCTGGGGCGCGCCGACTTCGATCTCCGATCCTTTCGGGGTCACCGAACAGACGAAGATATTGTCGGTAAGATCCTTGAAGAAAAGTTCCCTCCCGTTTCCACTCCACGCGGGAAAGGCCCCGCTATTGGCCGATACTCTCCATTTGCCTTTTCCCTCCGGAAAAGCCGTGATGTAAATGTCCTGCTGTCCGGACTCGTCGGAAGCATAGGCCACCCAGCGGCTGTCGGGAGAAATTCGATAGGAGGAGAGGTTGGACTGCGGGGAAGGCGGCTGCACGACCGCAACCGGCTTGGCGTCTCCGTTCACGGGCCGTATCCAGAGGGAAACCATTTTCTCGCCTTCGCAACAAAGATAGGTGAGATATTTTCCGTCGGGCGACCAGTCCGGGATGCGGTAGCTGTTCTGCTCGGCAAGTAACGTTTTCTCGGCGCCGCTGCCGTCGGCGGCTTTGGAGCGAATTTCGACGTTGCCGCCGCCTGAGGTGACCAGCGCCGAGAAGATCAGCGCCTTCCCGTCCGGAGACCAGGCGGGTTCCTGAACCACCTGCTGATCGAACGTGATGCGCGTTTTGGTCTTGCGCTCCAGGTCGAGCGTCCAAATGTCGGTACCGCTGGCAAATCCCACGCGCTTGTTGTCCGGCGAGAGGCGCACATCCCGAACACCTAGCAGCGCGTGCACATTGGTGGTCGTAGCCTCGTGGGGGTCGTAGTCCGCGAGCACCTTGCCCGCGCGGTCGAACAACACCAGGTGGCTTTTCGCCGAGTCCGTGCTGCCGGGCTGGTAAATCATGAGTCCGTTCTGGGAGACGGCAAAAATGCTGCGCCACACACCAACGTCGTCGCGGAGGTTGTTCACCAGCGGAATGGGCGAACTCGACAAGGTTCCGTTTTTCGGATCGAGGGGCTGCGCCACTAACGCGGTGTTGGCACGGTAGAGAAGATAGCCGGATGCGTACTGTGCCGCCGAATCGGTCGCCAGGACCAGATGCGTCTCCGTGCTTTCGATGGACCCAAAGTAGATTCCGTTTTGTTTGGGGTCGCCTCCGGTATGACTGGTGGCGAGAAAAATAAAATGTTTGCCGTCGGGCAAGAACCACGGCCAGCGATGAGTGGTGTGCCTGGTCCTATCGATTACCGTCGCTGGTTCGGCGGCGCCACCCTGCGCGCTTACTTTCGCGAGCACACCCGTGAAATCCGGGGCAAATACAATTACATCGTTGGCGCTCCAGCTTCCGCCGCGGGAATTGGGCGCGTCGGCGATGGTAGAGACCGGGCCGCCAGTGGCGGCGATCCTCATTACTTTGCCGCCGGCAAAGAAGCCGACGTAGCGGCCGTCCGGCGACCAGAAAGGATGCGCAGCGCCCGCGGTGCCGTCGAGTGCTTGCGCCGTGTCAGTGCTGAGCGAGCGCACCCATAGCAGCTTGGTTTCACCAGAATGAGCGACGAACGCGATCTTATCGCCTTGCGGGGAAAGTACGGGCATGCCGCCCGCATCGCCGGTGGCGTCGATGGAAAATTTGTCTGGCGGCGGGATTTCGGCGTGCAGCGACACGGTTTGTTCGGAGGATTTTGCCCAGCGGTATCCGGCGAATGCGGCAAGGGCCATGAAAGCGAGCAGAAGCGCGGCTACCCAGGTGGTCCAGGACTTGCTGAACTGCGGCGTTGTCGATTCGGTCGGCGCAGCGTCGGCAACCCAGCGCAAGTCCATGGCAACGTCGTGCGCGGATTGGATGCGATCGGCGGGATCTTTGGCGAGGCATGCGCGAACCACGCGATCAAGCATTGGCGGGGCAAGCGGCTGGCTGGCGCTGATGGGATCCGGATCTTTTTCGAGAATCGCAGTGAATACGCTGAGTTGGGACTTGCCATCGAAGGCGCGGCGTCCGGTGACCATTTCGTAGAGAACGCATCCGAAGCTGAAGAGGTCGCTGCGAGCGTCGGCTTCGGCGCCTTGCAAAACTTCCGGAGCCATATATTGGAAAGTTCCGACGATAGAACCTTTCTGCGTGAGCGGCGACACAGCCGCGGTAAGCGACGCGAGATTCATGGTCGGGGTGGATGGAGTGAAGGGGCCCATGGTTTGGGAAGCAATCGACAACTCGGGTTTTGTCAGTCCCGGCTTTGCCAGACCAAAATCCATCAGCTTTGCGCCCGCCTTGGTGAGCATGATGTTGGCCGGCTTCAGGTCGCGATGGATGATGTCTTGCTGATGTGCCTTCTCCAGGGCCTGCGCGATTTCGGTTCCAATCTTCAGAACTTGGTCGATGGGCAGCGCGCCTTTTCCCAGGCGCTCGGCCAGAGTCTGGCCTTCGAGATACTCCATGACCAGGAAGTCGGTGCCGTCCTGGCTGCCGATGTCGTGTAGCGTGCAGATATTCGCATGTTGGAGCGCGGAAATGGCTTTGGCTTCCCGCTCCATGCGCTGTTTCAATTCGGGGTTGGAGGAAAGATGCGACGGCAGGACCTTGATGGCAACGGTGCGGTCGAGGCGCGTGTCCTTGGCGCGATAGACTTCCCCCATGCCGCCGGCGCCGACGGGGGAGAGGATTTCGTAGGGACCGAGTTTGGTGCCAGAGGTGAGGGCCATGGGTTCGCGCAATTATATCCCTCGTCGGTACGTCGCAAGATGTAACGGCAGGCCTGTTGCGCAAAATTTGCCCCTTGTGATAACTTAATGAATTGTCCCGGACATCTGGAAGGGATCAAAGGGTATACTTTGCCCAGACGGGTACTTGTCCCGGAATGCTGGCGTAGCTCAGCTGGTAGAGCATCTGATTTGTAATCAGAGGGTCAGGGGTTCAAATCCCTTCGCCAGCTCCAGTAAACGAAACTCAGGAAACGAATTTCCGGCAGGCAGCGGAACTCTAGGCGGCGCAACAGGTTTTTTCCAACGCACTTCATTCGGAACTGTTCCGGCGTACAGTAATCTTCGCGCGGTATTGCGTAAGCGCGATTCTTGGTTTCCCTGGTTTGCGAAAATGCGGCTTGGTGGACCAGAGTAGAAGTGTGCTGCGTCGGTTGGCGGATTCGAAGTTTCCTGCTGGATGAAGCGCAACGGCTGCATCGCCCGGCGGTTTTTTGCACAGGTGGGTGAGTGGTTAAAGCCAACAGACTGTAAATCTGTCCCTCCTAGCGAGGTACGAAGGTTCGAATCCTTCCCTGTGCACCAGAATTATTGCACCAGACTTGAGTGCATCAGGAAATTATGAGCCGCTTGGCGCTGGCGTTGATTGCGTACCTGGTTTTGGGTGCGCTGGCGTTTGCCACGCTGAGTGATCAGCGGATCCGGTTGCTGACGCTGCTGATTCTGGCTCTGTTCGCGTTCAAGAGTTGGGTGCGCCGCAAAGATGTAATGCACCCGGATGGTGACGGCGAATCAGAGTGAGGGATTTTGGCTGAGAGCTGAAGGCTGATCGCTGACAGCTGGTTTGGGCCGATGTAGCTCAGTTGGTAGAGCACTCCCTTGGTAAGGGAGAGGTCACCAGTTCAATCCTGGTCATCGGCTCCATTGGTTAGTGAAAGGGCATGGCTTCAGCCGTGCCGCCCAGAGTCGAAATAGAAGCGGCTTTAGCCGCTGAGGTTTGCTGAGGGCTGACGGCTGATAGCTGACGGCTGTTTTTCGAGCGGGAGTAACTCAGTGGTAGAGTCACAGCCTTCCAAGCTGTTGGTCGCGGGTTCGATTCCCGTCTCCCGCTCCAGAGTTGAGGCGTTTTGCGGGCGTGAGCAAAGCGGGAGCCCGCAGCCGAAATCCCGAGTGTGGTTTGCGAGGGATCTCAGCAGGTGATGACAGTGGGCTTCGAACAGGCTGCGATCAAGATTGCGAAGCCGCAGGAGTTTGCGAAACTGCAAGCCGCGGTAGAGCAGGCGTTCCTGCCCGAGAAGGTGGAGCGGTTCCTGAAGCAGCTGGACCGCAAAGGAATTCGCGTCCGGGAGTTTGACGCAGTGCTGGCGGCCCGTCTGCTGGAGGATGCGGTTGGTGGATCGCCGTCGAGTTCGGATTTGAGTTCGTGGCAGTTGTACCAGGCGCTCCCGGTTTCCGATCAGGCGCAGATGCGTGAGTTTTACCTGTCGAAGCTGGAAACGATCGACATCGCGCTGCGGCACAAGTTCAAGAAGCTTTATCAGTACTACTGAACTGGTAGCTACAAAGAAGTTGCATAGGTCCTTCGGCGCAAGAAGCGCGCTCCAGGATGACAAAGGTTCGAGCTAGGAGCTAAAAGCTAGGAGCTAGAGGCTGCAATTATGGCGAAAGAGAAATTTGACCGCAATAAGCCGCACTGCAACGTAGGGACGATTGGTCACATTGACCACGGCAAGACCACGTTGACGGCGGCCATCACGAAGGTGTTGCAGAAGCATAATCC
>CABDYC010000258.1_pt1 | contig 20095 bp, 25 predicted proteins | sample 3421511 | NCBI WGS metagenome assembly CABDYC01 (sample SAMEA5534336, study PRJEB31848) | metagenome | biome: tundra; feature: field; material: soil | place: USA | collected 2013-05 | depth 0.15 m | reverse complement strand
GAATCGATCTCCCGCAACTTCGGCACCGTCTTCTCCAGCCAAATGCTCTGGGTCGAAACTCTCGACGCCCTCCGCGGTCGCGCGGTAGGCGTGCCCCTGCAGCGCCCTACCGAACTCCGCCAACTGCACGAAGAAGACGATACCACCTGGGCCTGACAAGAATCACATAGGGACAGCCACCCTTCGATTTCGCTCAGGGCAGGCTCTCGGCTGCCCGGCTCGGCAGATACTCGCTGGCCCAATCCGCCACTCTGCGATAGCATTAGCCATTGCGCTCCCAGCGCAGGCCTACACTATGGCAATCAAGAAAAAATCCAACTCCAAGCACAGTTCCAACGGCCACCGCCCGCGGAACGGTTCTTCGCAGCAGGCGGGCGTGCGTACCTACTCCATCCCCGACATGCGTCTGGAGCACCCCGACCTCACTGTCCGGCAGAGAATAGAGAAAGACAAAGACGGCGCCGACCACGTTCGCTACGAAGTCACCGGCAACCTCAACGCTCTGGTCCCGCCGATTCGCGATTCGAGATATCTGAGCAAGAAACAGTGCATCGAGATCTACCGCTACATGCTGCTCAACCGCAAGATGGAGACCGCCCTCGAGAACCTCTACAAGCAGGGCAAGGTCGTTGGCGGAGTTTACTTCGGACTCGGCCAGGAAGCCTGCTCCTGCGCCTCCGCCTACGCGCTCGACAAAGACGACTGGTTCGGGCCCATGATCCGCAACCAGGGATCTATGCTCGTCCGCGGTTTCGGCGCTCGCGACATCATGATGCAGTACATGGCCAAAGCCGACTCGCCGACCAAGGGTCGCGACGCCACCGCGCACTTCGGCGACATCGAAAAGCGCAACATGGTCTCGCCCATCTCCATGCTGGGCGATCTTATTCCCGTGATGGCCGGCGTCGCGCTCGGCGCGCGCCTCCAGGGACGCAACCTCGCCGTCATGACCTACATCGGCGATGGCGGCCAGTCCACCGGCGTCACCTATGAAGGCATCAACTTCGCCGCCGTACAGAATCTCGGCCTCGTGCTCTTCGTCGAAAGCAATCTCTGGGCCTACTCGACGCCGTCGGAAATACAGTACCTCTGCAAAGACCTCGCCGAGCGCGCTATCGGATACGGCATCCCCAGCGTCATCGTCGACGGCACCGACGCCTGCCAGGTCTACGACGCCGCTTACGAAGCCGTCGACCGCGCCCACCGCGGCGAAGGCCCCACCCTGATCGAAGCCAAAATGATGCGCATGAAAGGCCACGCCATCCACGACGCCGCTGCGTATGTGCCCAAGCCGATGGTCGACTTCTGGAAGAAACGCGACCCGATTGCGCGCTTTGAGAATTATCTGGTGAAAGAAAAGAAGTGGTTGACGCCAAAGGAGCACGCTGAGTTGATTTCAGACGTGGAGCGGGTTATCGAGGAAGAACGCGAGATCGCGGTGAACTCGCCCATGCCCACGCCTGAATCCGCCGAAGGCGGCGTCTTCTGCGAAAACGGCTGCCACGAAATCAAGCCGAAGTATGGGATGCCGAAAGTAAGCAAGGGAACTAGCGGCTTCAAGCAGACCGAAGCGGCAGTGCATTTGAAGTAGCGAAATCCGCGGCGAAACTCTGAAACCTGACCCTATGCAACTCACCTACCTCGAAGCCATCCGCCAGGGAATCTGGGAAGAAATGGACCGCGATCCCACCGTCTTCTGCCTCGGCGAAGACATCGGCATCTACGGCGGCGCTTTCAAAGTCACTGACGGGTTCATCGACCGCTTCGGCCCCGAGCGCGTCATCGACACGCCCATCGCCGAATCCGCAATCGTGGGCGCGGCCTTTGGCGCATCGCTTACCGGCATGCGCCCCGTCGCCGAGTTCCAGTTCATGGACTTCATCGGTTGCGCCTTCAACCAGATCAGCAACATGGTGGCGAAGACGCACTACCTCTGGGGTGTACCCGCGCCACTGGTTCTCCGCGGACCCAGCGGTGGATACGTCCACGGCGGCCCGTTCCACTCGCAGAATCCCGAGATGTGGTTCGTCCACAACCCCGGACTCAAAGTCATTTGCCCGGCCACGCCCTACGACGCCAAAGGTCTCATCAAAGCTGCCATCCGCGACAACAATCCCTGCATCTTCTTCGAGCACAAATATCTCTACCGCCGCATCAAGGGTGAAGTCCCAACCGAAGATTACATCGTCCCCATCGGCAAGGCGCGCATCGCCCGCGAAGGCCGCGACCTCAGCATCATCACGTACGCGGCGATGGTCCACACTGCGCTGGAAGCCGCCGAGATTCTAAGCAAAGAGGGAATCGATCTCGAGATCCTCGACCTGCGCACTGTCTCGCCGCTCGATCGCGAAGCCATCGCGCAGACTGTGAAGAAGACGAACAAAGTCATCATCTTGCACGAGCACTCCCGCACTGGAGGCCTGGCTGGCGAAATCGCCGCCATCATCAACGAAGAAGCCTTCGACGATCTCGATGGCCCCATCGTCCGCATCGCAGGCCTCGACTCGGCGATTCCCTTCTCTCCTCCACAGGAAGAGCACTACCTACCCAAGGTGAGCGACGTGGTCCGCGAGGCCCGCCGCCTGAGAGCATATTGAGCAGAGTGGAGACCGGCCGCCCTGGACCCAAAACTAGCGTCCCACCCACTCCTTCTGCCACAATAGTCCCTTCCGGAGGACCCCATGGGCAAGTTCATTCTCGGAGTAATCGTCACTCTTCTCATACTCATCCTCGGCGGGCTCGGCTTCGCCATGCTGGGATTCTTCCCCACAAACGCGAACGTAGCCCCACCCCACCTCGAGCGCCGCATCGCAAACGCTGCCGTCGACGCTTCCATGGAGCGCCACGCTCCCCACGTCGTCAATCCCTTGCCACCCAACGACCAGAACTTTGAAGATGGCATGAAGCTTTACAGCATGAACTGCGCCCTCTGCCACGGCGACCTCGACCGCAAGCCCGCCTCCCTCGCCAACTCCTTCTACCCACCCGCTCCCAATCTCGTCTCCGATCCGCCCGGTGATCCAGAGTGGCACATCTTCTACACCATCCGCACCGGCGTCCGTTACACCGCCATGCCTGCATGGGAGAAAACTCTCAGCGCGCAAGACATGTGGAAGATCACCAGCCTTATATCGCACATGGAGAAGCTGCCCCCCGCCGTTCAGGACTACTGGAAGACCACCTTCGGCGTACCCGCCCCAACCGGCGAAGAGGGCAAATAGGAACACAAACACAACTGGGACTGGCGCCCTGTCGTTCCGCATAGAGGGATAGCGAGGCGAGGCCATTCAATGGCAGAGCAGCGGCGACATTCACTCCGCCCGCCGCCCACCTTTCCACCCCAACTCCGGCAAACGCTATAATATTCGTTTGCGTCCGGCTCCCTGTCCTGAACCGTGGGCCGCATGGAAGGAAATCATGCCGACTGACATCATCATGCCCCAGATGGGCGAATCCATCGTCGAGGGCACCATTACCAAGTGGCTGAAGAAGCCCGGCGACAAGGTCCAGCGCGACGAGCCCCTCTTCGAAATCTCCACCGACAAGGTCGACGCGGAAATTCCCGCGCCCGCCACCGGAGTTCTGCAGGAAATCAAAGTCTCCGAGGGTACAACCGTCGGCGTGAATACGGTAGTCGGCACGATTGCGGCAGACGGCGAAGCCGCCGCACCCGCAAAGTCGGCGCCAGCGGCATCAGTACCAGAAAAGCCAGCCCCAGAAAAGAAGGAAGAGAAGAAGCCCACCGCAACACCTGCACCAGTTGCCAGCGCTCCGCCGACTCAGGAGTCGGCGGAAGAAGAGGAAGCCCGTTCCTCGCCGCTGGTTCGCAAGATCGCCCGCGAGCACGGTGTCAGCCTCTCGCAAATTTCCGGCACCGGACTCGGCGGCCGCATCACCAAGCAGGACATCATGGCCTTCATCGAGCGCCCGCCGTCAGCGCCGGCCGCTCCGTCTGCCCCTGCTCCTCAGCCGGCTGCCGCATCCGCTGCTTCGCGGCCCGCCGCTCCGCCCTCTCCCGCTGCCTATCCAGGCGACCTCGTCCCCTTGACCAACATGCGCAAGATCATCGCCCAGCGCATGATCGAGTCGCGCCGCACCAGTGCTCACGTTCACTGCATGTACGAGGTGGATTTTACCCGCATCGTCACCTTGCGCGCCAAACACAAGAACGCGTTCGAGCAGCGCCGCGGCGTCCGCCTCACCTTCATGCCGTTCTTCGTGCGCGCTGCCATCATCGCGATACAACAGTTCCCCATCGTCAACGCCTCGATGGAAGGCGACAGCATCCGCTATCACCGTCACATCAATGTGGGGATCGCCGTCGCCCTCGACTGGGGACTCATTGTGCCCGTTCTGAAGAATGCCGGTGACCTCAACTTCCTCGGCCTGCAGCGCGGCATCACCGATCTTGGTGAGCGTGCCCGCAACAAGAAGCTCAAGCCGGAAGACGTTGAAGACTCTACCTTCACCGTTACCAACCCCGGCCAGTTCGGTGCCGTCTTCGGCCTGCCCATCATCAATCAGCCGAACTCCGCCATCATGGGCGTAGGCGGCATCACCAAGCAGCCCCTGGTCATCACGGACAAAGAAGGCAACGATTCGATCGCCATCCGCTCCGTCGTCCACCTCACGCTCGGCTACGACCACCGCCTCATCGACGGCGCTGTCGCCGACCAGTTCATGGCTTTGGTGAAGAAATCTCTCGAAAGCTGGAGCGAAGAGATCGGCTAGTCTGCATCAAGCGGAAGGGTGAGTGCCTGTGGCTGGTGGCTGCTTGCACCAGGTCGAGGCATTCAAGCATTCCACCGTGCCGTCAATGATTTTAGAGATCCCGTCCTTAAACTTGTCCGGATCGATGATCTCCCGCGCGGCTACTGCATCTGTCATGGTCAGCGCGTTCTGCAAGAACGACATCGCTGCATCCTTTTTCTCGGCTCCGGACTTATTCCCCGTCACCGTCTCCGTCCCGGCCAGGTGCACCACCGCGTTGTCATTCGCCTTTGCGGCCAGCGCCGAGTTTAAATACTGCATCGACACCGGTTGAGCCGCCGTTCCTGATCCCGGCGTCGTCCGCACCTGCGCCAGGGTTGCCGGAGAACTCGTCGGCACCACCCAATACTCCGTTCGCACCTCGCCCGGTCCCAACTGGTACACCACCGTGTAGTACACTCCCTGGGGATTTGCTTCCGCGTTCGGCGCCAGCGCTACATTCAATGCCCCGTTCGCTCCCAGCGTCACATCCAATGCCCCCGCCGCCACCGCCGTCCCGCTCGCCGTTACAAATGCAGGCCACGTGATCACGAGGACACCCTGAGCCGTGTTTCCGCCCGCCATATACACCGTATCGACCACACTCGTCAGCCTCGGCCCGCTCTGGGGGGCCGGCGAAGCCGCGCGCGGCAAGGGTCCTGCCGCAGCCGGCTTCGCCGCTGGGGAACTTGCTGGCTTTCCCGCGGAAGCTTCTTCACGCGCCGAAACCTGGACGCTCGATGCCGCCACCATCACCGCCAGCCACAAATACAAAAGCCACCCCGCCGGGCGGCACGCCTGAAACATACTTCCTCCTCAAACTCGGTCTAGCCTTACTCTGTCATCCTCAGCGGAGCGAAGGACCTCTGCAACATGCCTGCACCACCATTGGCTCCGCAAGGCATTTCTACACAGTGCTCCGCGTTCGTAGTTTCTTGCCTGCGAAGGCATGTTCAAAAGGCCGAAGCCTAAAAGCCGAAGCCCGAACCCTCAATTTCGCCCGTTCAAAAACTCTTCCACGCTCCGCACATAAACTTCGGCGAAATCGGCGGCCGGACGTCGCGCTTCGATCAAGTCCATGGCATCCTCCACCGTCCACCCCATCACCCCCAACAGCGCCAGCGCCATCATCGGCGCCCGGTGTACTCCAGCCGCGCAGTGCACAAACAACTTCGCCCCGTTCGCTTCCAGTGCCGCCAGCGCAAACTCCACGCCGCGCGCAAATACCTCGGGAGGCTTCGGCTCGAAGTCATCGTCCACCGGATTCCAGCAGACCGCGATTCCGCGCGGCCCCGCCAGCGGCGTGTCGTCGAACTCGATCTGCATGTCGATGATGTGCGTGATCCCCGCGCGCGATACCGCCGCCATGTTCTCCGCGGTCCAGATTCCGCCCCCGACCGCGATCCGGTCGGTCACCCACGTGATATCCATCCCTACCCTGCGTCCTGTGACGCGGACCTTTCTGTCCGCCCCAATGTTTCCCCGGATGTTTCGCAGATATTCGGCCGCCGGGACCGCATCGGCCACGATAAACCCGCCGCCGCATCCTTCCAACCGCGGATCGGCATGCGGCAGCTTTCTCCCGCGCGATCCCACCCGCGGCGAAACCGAGACCGCGGTCAGCCCGCCCGTCTCTCCCGTACCGCAATTCCTGCGCTTCATTCTACGGTATCCTCTCAGCTCTCAGCCTCTCGCTTTCCTATCTACTCTTCGCTCTCGGCCGGAACCGCCGCGTGCTCTTCCTCGCGTTCTGCTTCCAGATATTCCTCCGCAGTGCCTCGTGCCGGCGCCTTCGCGTCGCTTGCCAATACCGCCGGCGCCGGATCTTCCTCGCAAATCACCGGCTCGGTCGGCAAACCCATTCGCCTCAACAGGGTGAGGGCCAGCGAATCTTCTTGCGGCTTCGCCTTGGTCTCTTCCGTTGCCGGATACAGCCCCACCACTTCGAACAGATACTTCGCCGACGCCAATTGGCCGGTCTTTGCCACCTTGATCACCTCGGTCGCGATATCCTCCGCCGAGTCCGTTACCAGGTCGTTGATGTTCTCCCGCACCTTCACCATGTCCACCGGCTTCTTACTCTTCGGTGTACTTTTATTCGCGGATTTTTTCGCCGTCCCCTTGCTCTTGCCCTTTGCCTTCTTCATGCTCACTGCTCGCCCTCCACAAAACTGTCGGCGTCATCCCGAATCCGGCTTCAGCCGCGTAAGGCAATCTCATGAGCAGCAGCGACTTAACCCGCAGATTCCACGCCGCCAGTGTGCGAAGCTGCGATGCAACAGAAATTTCAGCCCTGACTGCTGATTTTGAATGGTGAAGTGTGGTGACAGCCGTCCTCGGCTGTCCGGGCCGGGCGAAGCCCGGCAGTTGCCTATGCTCACAATAACTCTGGTTTCTCTTTAAGCGGTTTCCCTTTAAGCGATCTCCCAAAAACACGAAAGGCGCGCTTTTCAGCGCGCCCTCACAGAGCATTTCTTTTTTCTTTACTCTATATATTCAGAATAGCATGTCGCAATGGGTGATTGTGACATACTTTGCAAATTTATTTTTGCCGCGTTTTCAATCACTTGCGCAAAAATCGGCGTCTTCCCCCTCTTGACAAGATTTTTGACCGCGTTTCGTCGGCTCCTTCCGGCCTCTCCGCTCATCGCGTCTCCTTCTTCGCTTCAGGCAGCGGCACCAGGAGTCGCAATTTGAGGAACTCTTCGCTGAGTTCGTCGAGTACCTCGGGCAATCTGCGTTCAATCGTCCTGCGGGTGCAGTGAAGAATCCGCGCCCCTCGCTCATGGTCGTATTCTTGCAACACGATGCGTGCAATGATCTTCTGGTCGAAGGGCGCCAGCCGCTCCAGACATCCCTCTACATCGTGCACAAAGATCACCCGGTCTTCGAACGTGGTTGCCGTGTAGGTTGTGATCTTCGCGCGGAATAGCTCCCGGCCGATCACCGACGGCAATCTCCCCGTCTCAATCGACAACCGCATGTAGCGCCGCAACAACGCGGTGGTGCGCTTTCTGTACAGCCAAAGGTCTGGATTCCGGTCCAGAGCGCTTTCCGGCTGGCCCTCATTCAGTCCCGGCAGCCCCGCCGGAACGTTATGCGCCGGCAGATTCTGCCACGAGCCGTTCATTGCAGAAGGCTCGCTGAGCGGCTGTCTATCCACTTGTGGCGTGACTGGCGGGGGCACTCTCAACGCGCTTTTTGCCGGATCCTCCTCGTCCGCCTGTGCCGCGATCCAATCTACAAAGCCGCTCATGCCACACCTCCCGACGCGTCCAGATCCACTCCCTCGTCTCCCTCATAGCCCTCGAAGTCGCCCTCATCCACGCCCCATCGCGGTCCTTGCGGCATCCTCGCGGTTTCCGGCTCGTGCGAGGCCGGAGGCAGTTCAGCCATTTCACGCCCGCAAGCCACGCAATAGATTTGCCCTCCGCCCACCGGACGCAGCCACAACCCGCCACAGCGCTCGCAATACTTCAGCTCGAATTGCAACTCGTTGAAAAGACCGCTCTCTCTTGCCTTCGTTTTCATCACTCCTCCTGAGGCTCCGGGCTTCGCGTTGCGAACCTGGGTTGGTTGCGTCCAGACTCTTTTGCCGAAGCCCCGAAGGCTGCAGCCGAAAAAAAGCCCTGCGCCGGTCCGCTCCCAAAGCGGAAACCGAACGCAGGGCTCGTTTCTCTTACGATGGCCTGCTTGAGCTATTTACTTGTCAAACTTACCTTGCTGCTGAAACTGATTGCCGGGCACGCCCGACAAAAGGCTTAACCCGATTGCCGGCAACCATTTATGGTTCGATCGCCACGCTGCGTTCCAGCATTGAGCCGGAGTCGCGCTGGCGAAAAAATCCCTCCTCGTAACCCGATTTAAGAACCCGGCCGTTTTGCACAACCACACTCACCCGTCCGCTAAAGTTCACCGATTTCAACAGGTGTTCCATGGCCGCTGAAAGCACCTCGGCCGCCCGCACCTTGCGGCGAAATTCGACAAAGTTATTTTCTTCGTTGCAGTTATCCACGCTACTACTCATGATTCATGATCCCCGGAAACAAAGTTGGGTTATACGGTAGGCCGATCGTATAGCTGCTAAATTTCGGAGTCAAGGTTGTTATACCAAAGGGGCTGTGGAAATCTTTCTTCGTTAGCGTATTGCTATAAGTCCCGTGCTATACTCCCAGCTATGAAATTCCGAGTGCTGCAAGACAACCTGCGCGATACTCTTTGGGAGCGCATCGAGGAAGGCGACCTGACCGGCCTCCGTCTGGCCCAACAGACGGGATTCAAGCAGGCCCATATCTCCAACTTCTTGAATCGTAAGCGCGGCTTGAGCCTCGAGGGCATGGACCGGGTTTTGGCCGTCCAGCATCTCTCGGTGCTGGATCTGCTCGACCCGGCCGAGGTTAACAAGCGCGCTTCGATCCTGCCTCCCAGCAACGACGAATTCCAGAACGTCCTCTTGACCGACGGAACCGTCGCTGCCACCCATCCACTCATCACCAGCATGCACGTCAAGGAAATCCTGAAATTCAAGAAAAGCTTTCTGAAGAAGCTGAAAGCCGAGACCGAAGGCGATCGCGAGCAGTGGGAGCGCTTCGTGCTCATCAAAGTGGACGGCCGCGAAGGCATGAGCATGTACCCGCGCCTGCTGCCCGGAGCCACACTCCTGATCGACCGTCATTACAACTCACTCAAGCCCTATCGCAAAGGCGAGTTCAACATGTACGCCGTGCTCAAGAACGACAGTTGCACGGTGAAATACGTGGAAACGGCCGGTAATCACCTGATTCTGCGGCCCCACAACCAGGCCTACCCCATCGAAGTCATGACCATGGAAGGTGGCAAGTCCGCCTCCGACTACCTGGTCGGACGCGTCTGCCACGTAGGAATTGAAACGTAAGCGATTGTAACCACAGTTCACGGTTCTCAGTTCTCAGTCGTTCGCTCCGGCGTCGTTACTGAGAACTGAGAACTGAATGCCCACTACTCCTCACCCAGACTGTCGAACATTTTCCACAGTTTGTCTGCGGTCGCGCGATAGATTACATACCCGCTGCCGGCGTCCGTGGTCTCGTGAAACAATAACTCCCCGCGACCGTCTCCGTCGGCATCCACCGCGTCAATCAACTCCAGCCGCGGAGTTACGTCGAGGTGAAACTTGTCGGTTACCCCCGAATACAGCTTGCGCAGGTTTCCGTAGATGTCAGTTCTGGCTACGAGCGTAATGCTGTAGGCATCCGGTGCTGCGGTAGCTTTCGGCGCAGGGGGCAAATGCGCTTCGGCGCTCAAGATCATAACTGGCTGGTTGTTCCCCCACACATCGAAGGTACGAAACTGAATGTTCTCAAACACCGGCTGCGTTTGCGTTACCGCCGATTTGCGGCCTCCAGCGGTTGCCTTCGCGGCGAGCGGCTTGGCGGGAATCCGGTTCCTGGCCTGTGCACTCGCGTAAGCCCGGACTTCATCTCCCGCAAGAGCGATCATCTGCTTGCGCCGCTCATCCTCCTCGCCCTCTTTCCAGAAGAACTTGTAGGGCCGCGGATCGGGTCCACCCGCATCGGAAATTGCCGGCACAAGTTTCACGGGTTCAGTGCTGACAGCGGCCGCTCCCGCAGACTCAGGTTTGCCAGTCTTCGCGGCGGGTTCCTCCTCTTGCGGCGCGGACTGCGTAGGCTTGCCTCGGCGCAGCGTGGGGCGATAGTAATTTTCCGGCGTTTGACCTTGCGACGCCTGACCTTGCGAAGCCTGAGCCTGAGTTGCCTGAGCCTGAGATTCCTGGCCTTGAGAAGTTTGACCTGGTGACGCTTGACCCGGCGATGCCTGCCCCGCCGTCGGCGCTTGCTGCTTAACGCTTTGATCCGCTGGTTTGTCGGAAACCGGCGGAACTGCGGGCTTCTGCGCGTCCTGGCCAGTAGACGCACCTCCAGATGAACCGCTCGCCGGTGGCGCCGCCGTGCCGGGCTTCTCCGACGATCCTGCCCCAGCCGGAGTGCTTGAATCAGGTGCTTGCGTCGGGCTGGAAGCCGCCGCCGCTGGCTTCGATGCGTTCCCTCGGGTCAGCCGCGGCGGTTCATCGCCGCTGTTGTCCAACCCCACAGGCACGTCTTCCGCTTTGCGCGTGCTCTTCGCCGCCTCGGTTCCACGCAACGAATAAGAGCCCGCGCCCACCCACGGATGCGGGCTTCCCACAGTCTTGCTGTGCAGCGCTCCACTGATCGTAAACAGTCCCAGCGAATCGCCCGCCTGTTCGGCCTCATAGACGGTCCCGCCTTCCAGAGCCATCGGCACCGGATCCGCCTTATAAACGCTGGCATCGTAGAACTTACCGTCGATCAGAATTGCGATCGGAATTAACGTAGCCTTACCGCTGTTCGTGAGTTGCAACAGACCCACGGCCCGCGGCCCTTTAACATTTTTTTTCGGCTTCTTCTCTTCGGGAAGCTTTTCCTCAGGAGTCTCCAACGGGCGCTTAAGCTGCGGTTTGTCCTGCGGCGCCGCGCTCGGCGGAGCCATCACGGCGAGAAGCCCCAGAATGACCATGACGGCCCACCCTAATCTGCGGTATAAGAACCTTCTAGGCATAAGTCGTTCCGGTCTCAGCTTCGCCGCTGAGATTATGGAGGTCGTCTCCGACCCTAACTTCCCTGGAAATGAGGCGCTCATGAATATCAATATCAATGATAAGGCTCCCGAGTTTACTTTGCAGGACGAGAACGGAAAAGAAGTCTCGCTGAAAAGCCTGCGAGGCAATGTGGTGGTGCTGTACTTCTATCCTCGCGCGGACACTCCGGGATGCACCGTCGAGGCCTGCGAGTTTCGCGACACCTACAAGCAGATGCAGAAAACCGGCGCCGTGTTACTTGGCATCTCGCCCGACACGCCCAAGGCGCAGAAGAAGTTTCAGGACAAATTCAAGCTGCCCTTTTCCCTGCTGGCGGACGCCGACAAGAAAGTCGCCGAGGCCTTTGGCGTGGTGCAGGAAAAGAACATGTACGGCAAGAAAGTGATGGGCGTCGTCCGGACGACGTTCATCATCGGACCGGACAGCAAAATCCAGTACATCTTTCCCAAGGTAAAGGCGCAAGGCCATGCGGGAGAGGTACTGACTTACCTGAAAGAATCGGCGAAGGGCGCAGCTTAGGAATTCAGGGGAGCAATGGAATGAACGACTGGAGATTCCTTGCAATGGGCTTGTCTGGCTTGTTGTTGCGATCGCGCTGCTTGTGTATCCGAGACAGTGCCAAGTCATGTCAAAGCGGTTCGAAGAAGGAAAAAGTATGATTCCATTCCCGCCGATATTGGGCGTGCCACTCTGGACAGTGAGGCTTCTTGGTATTGCCTCGGCGGCTGGTGCTGCCCTCTTTTTCTATCTTCTTTTCAGATAGCCGTGGAAATTTAAGAACGGTCCACCAACATTGAATCGGCACCTGTGTCTACAGGTTTTGACTTTTGCACTCTGACTTCTGCATTCTGACTCGTGCTCCCGTCTGCCCGCCTTTCGCCACGGCCCATTCGCCCGCTCGATCGCGCTTTCTTCGAGCGCGGTCCGCGGCGCGTGGCTCGCGAACTCCTCGGCAAGGTGCTGGTGCGTGACTGCGGAAGGCTGCTTCTGGCGGCCCGCATTGTCGAAGTCGAGGCTTATCTCGGAGAAAACGATCCCGCGGCCCACGCCGCGGCAGGCAACACTGCCCGCACCTCAGTCCTGTTCGGGCCGCCCGGCTACGCCTACGTTTATTTCATCTACGGAAATCACTACTGTCTGAATGCGTCGTGTGAGCGCGAGGGGAAAGCAGGGTCGGTTCTTTTCCGTGCGCTCGAACCGCTCCTGGGCATCGAGCAAATGGCGCAGGGTCGAAAAGTTGCGCTGCGAGGGCCCCGCGATCTTCCTCGACTCACCAGCGGCCCCGGACGCCTGGCCGAAGCGTTCGGCATCACGCGCGCCCGCGACAACGGATGTGATCTCGCTTCCCCCAGTTCCGGCTTGTGGATTGGAGAAGACGGCTTTCGCGCAAGAAACATCCAAATCACTCCGCGCATTGGCATCCGCAAAGCCGCCGACCAGCCCCTGCGGTACGTCCTGAAGGGAAATGCTTTCGTTTCCGGCAGGAGAACACCGGACAGAGACTAAAGGCCCCGCCTGGGATTTGACAAATGGGTGTAAACTGTCCCTCGGGTCAGATGCGCGAAAAACCGCTCCAGTCAAGGCATTTGACCGAACTGCCGAGAATGTTCTGAATTATCGGCGAATGGGTCGCCGAATGAACGCCCGGCGAAATGAATTGTCCGTTTTTTCAGCATCCCCCAACGGCACGAATCATCTGATTCAGCAGGAGTCCGCGTGCGGCGGTTAGTCTTATTTCGCGCTTCTCTCGTCACTTTGACGATTCTGGGTGCGACTGTTCCGGGGCTCTCGCGAGGGGTGAATGGCGCACCACTCCCACCCGAGACGACTGCGGCCCCTTCCAACATCGTGATCGGCTTCGTGGGTGGTTTCGTCAGCCATGACGACGTGCATCACGGCCCGGTGCAACTCGCAGAGCAAATGCGGCGAACTTTCCCCAAAGACACCTATATTCGGGTTTTTGAAAACCGCCGCCGAAAACGAGCCTATGACGCCATTGTGCGACTGCTGGATACGAATCACGACGGCGTTCTTTCCGGCGAAGAAAAAGCTCGGGCTCGCATTATTCTCTTCGGCCACAGTTGGGGAGCATCCGCGGCCGTGTTGCTGGCGCGCGACCTGCGGCGGGAAGGCGTGCCGGTTTTGTTGACGGTGCAAGTGGATAGTGTCGCCAAAGTGTGGCGGAACGATACCATCATTCCCGACAATGTTGTCGAGGCCGTGAACTTTTATCAGCCGCATGGTATCGTTCACGGCCGGGCTCGGATCACGGCCGCAGACCCCGCAAAAACTGAGATCCTCGGAAATTACCGCGTGGATTACAGGAAAAATCCAGTTGTGTGCCAGGAATCTTCCTGGTGGGACCGCGTGTTCACCCCCGGCCACATGCAGAGCGAATGCGATCCCCGCCTTTGGTCGCAGATCGAAAACATGGTGCGGCAGCGGCTGGTGCCTCCAACCGCCGCAGCGGCGGTCCATCCGCAACCTTAGCCGGCAGATTTTGTTCTACAAGCCTCACGGTGGGGCCCCAGGAAGCAGGATGTTGTCGATAAGCCGTGTCGTGCCCACGAATGCGGCCACCGCGACCAGCGCGCCTCTGGCAACGCTTTCAACTGGATCCAAGCTGCCGGGATCTACGATTTCGAAGTAGTCGAGGCGGACTGGCTTTTCTCCCGCAAATTCTTCCCGAGCCGCAGCCGCCAGTTTTGCCGCGGCACGCTCGCCTGCTTCCCAGGATTTCTTCACGCGCAGCAACGAACGATGCAAGACCAAAGCCTGTTTTCTCTGTTGCGGATCGAGATAGGCGTTGCGTGAACTCATGGCCAGCCCGTCGGGCTCGCGAACAATCGGGCAGGCTACGATTTCCACGTGAAAGTTCAGGTCGCGCACCATGCGGCGAACGATTGCCACCTGCGCTGCGTCCTTCTGCCCGAAGAGGGCCGCATCCGGCTCGACAACATGGAACAGTTTGGCCACCACCGTAGTGACGCCGCGAAAATGTCCGGGCCGAGAACGCCCGTCCAGCTTGCTGCTCAGCTCTTCCACTGTAACCCAGGTCACGGCGCCCGCTGGATACATTTCCTCGACCGATGGAGCGAACAGCAAGTCCACGCCTTCGTTTTCCAGCAGTTCCCGGTCGCGTTCGAAGCTCCGCGGATATTTCGCCAGATCTTCTGTAGGCCCGAACTGCATGGGATTTACAAAGATTGAGGCTGCGACGGCATCGCACGAAGCTTTGGCCGCTCGCACCAGCGACAAGTGGCCCTCATGCAGCGCTCCCATGGTGGGTACGAATCCCAATCGCTTGCCGCCGCGCCGCGCCGCGCGGCACGCGGCCCGCATGTCTTCGATGGTGTTGCAGATTCTCATTGTGTCGGGATAGTCCGTCCTGGCATCGTCCCTCTCAAGACGTGGGGATCCAGTGAATCGCGACGTGTGCGCTCTGCAGATCGCCCGCGACAATGCCGCGGCTTCGTCGAACGGCGATCTTATTTTGCTCGGAGCTCGTGGGCTTCTCATCCACCAGGATCGCGACTGCGCGCCCGTAAGGCCAGGCCGATGCGGGCAGCCGCGCCAGCGCATTCAAAACTTCCTCCGGCTTCAGAATCTGTTCTTCATTGGCGGTGACGATGGTGAGCAGTCCAACGGCGTCAGGACGGATCATGATATACGGATTGCTCCAGTGCTTGGTCTCTTCCGGGTACTTCGCTGGGTCGGCGGTGGCGATGGCCTGCAGGAGAGTGGCCGCGTCCGGCGGCGGCGGCGCGTTCTGCCGCGAGCAGGCCGCGAGCGAGAAGCTCATCATCAAAACAAATACGAGAACGGGCACGAAGCCGGCTTCCGGGCCCCGCCGGGCGGCGAACGAAGTCACCGCACCACCACGGGAATGTCCGTCTTCACCGCCCAAACCAGTGCGACCACCCACCCGATCATCGTCCATCCCAGGAAAAAGTTCAGCAGCAGGATCGCGGTCGTGTCTCGCTTACTGCGAGCAAAGGCAATGATCGACGGCAGAAAATACACCACGAAGCCAAAACCAATAAACGGAATGAAAAACATTGCGGGCAAGAGGTGCGTCATACTACCTCCTCAGCAACAATAGCCTAGCACCATCGCGGAGGATGGGTCATCACCACGAAGGCACAGAGACACAGAGGAAGAAAAAGTCTTTGAAGTCGTAATAGCTTGCGGGATCAAGTCGCGGTTCTCTGGCGTTGTTTTCCTCCGTGACTCCGTGGCTCTACCGCTGCATCGCCCGCTTCCGCGACAGCACCGTCTCCAACCCGGCCTTCGTCTCCCGGGGCAGATGGTACGACTCCTCGTCCGACGGATATTGGAGCGACCGCACATCGGCGCGGAACGACTGTACCGCGTTGGTGATCAGCGCGGCCGCGTCGCCGTAGCGGCGCACAAACTTCGCCGGCGGCCCAAACGTCAGGTTCAGAATGTCGTGGAACACCAGCACCTGGCCATCGCATTCCGGACCGGCGCCAATGCCGATGGTCGGCGTGCCAACCTCCGCCGTAATCATGGCCGCCACTTCGCGCGGAATGCCTTCCAGATACAGGCAAGTCACGCCCGCGCGATCCAGCGCCACGGCGTCGCGCATGAGCTGTTCGATGCCGCTTAGATTCTTCCCCTGCACCTTGTAGCCGCCCATGACGTTCACCGACTGCGGCGTCAGCCCAATGTGGCCAGCCACGGGAATCTCGGCGTCAATGATGCGGCGAATCAGGTCAGCTCGCTTTTCGCCGCCCTCGATCTTCACCACTTCCGCGCCGCCTTCTTTCACAAAGCGCGTGGCGTTGCGCAGCGCGTCGTTGGCGTCAACCTGGTAAGACCCGTAAGGCATGTCCGCCAGCAGCAGCGCATTCTTCACGCCGCGGCGGACGGCCTTCACGTGGTGCAGCATCTCGTCGACGGTGACCGAGAGCGTGTTGTCGTAGCCAAGCATGGTTTGGGCGAGCGAATCGCCCACCAGGATCATCTCGATGCCAGCCTCGTCCACCAGACGCGCAGTGGCGTAATCGTAGGCGGTGAGGCAGGTGATGGGTTCGTGGCGAAGTTTCTGTTCCCGCAGAGAAGCGGTCGTGACCTTATGGCGGAGTTCGTCCTGAGGACGCCCGCCAATCGGGGTGAGACTCATCGTGCCCTCCAGTGCCCCTCCGGCTCGGCCGGATAGAGCCTGTACGCATCTTGGTGGATGCTGGGGTTATTGTAGCCGCAAAAGGGTCGTTCGTCGATGGTTGTTTGTCGTTGGCCTTTCGGGAATCCAATTGCAGGGAACCGGATGTAAGACGATATGAAAAGTGTCTTACTTTATGGTAAGATCATTCCATGGCAAGCTACCGCACCGTCATCAGTTCCAAAGGGCAGGTGGTTATTCCCGCCGAACTGCGCCAGCAATTCGGGTTGGAGAAAGGCACTCCCGCAACCTGGACCGAAGAGAAGGGCAGGCTCGTGCTGACCCCGATTACCGCCCAGCGTCTGCGCGAGATCCGGGGATTTCTCAAGCCCAAACCAGGCGAGCCGTCCATGTTTGAGGAACACTTCGCGGAGCGCGAACGCGAGCGCGAACGCGAGCGCAGACGAGACTAAGAAATGTCACCAGCTTTATCTCGTGCCAGCGCCCGGCGATATGTGCTCGATGCCAACGCCTTGATCGGCTTCTTCGAGGACCGCGAGGGTACCGCGGGAAAGATTGAACGCCTTTTAGGCGACGCCCTGCGACATGATTTACCACTCTTGATGTCGGCTGTGAATTGGGGTGAGGTCTTCTACACCGCATGGAGGCGGCACGGTGAAACGCAGGCCCGCCAAGCCGAAGCCAGGCTGCAGGAACTGCCCATCGCGGTCATAAGCGTGGATCGAGAAAGGGCCTCTCGCGCCGGGGCACTGAAGCAAAAACATAGCCTGGGCTACGCCGACTCCTTCGCCGCCGAGCTAGCCATCGAACGCGGCGCATGGCTGGTCACCGCCGATCCAGAATTCTCCAAGGTTGGGAAGGCGCTGTCGGTGTATTCGCTGCCACGTTATGAGAAGTAGTTCAAGCCGTTGGATCTTCGGCCAACAGCCAACGGATTTTCGTGATGAACTCTATCGCCAACACACGGTCCCCGAAACATGCTGGCCTCCGCGCCGGGCGGAAAAAACATTGAAAGTCCTTCGCAACCGCGGCCACACTCTCGCCTGCCTCGATTATCTCGCCCACTAAAAGAAGCCATCCGCCGTACGGACACATCCCGTCGACAACTACTCCAATCTCATGAACATCGTCTTCTTTCTTGGGATCGATACCCATCTGATCGAGTATCGCTCGAAACGCCGGAGGATAAGCCGCCTCCCGTTGTAAAACGAAATTGCGGCAACCGTCGCATCGGCATTTGTCGGTACAGCCTGACGAGAGCAGCCGATAAGCTGCCGCCGTAGACTCTCGGTCGTAGCGAATACGCTGATCGCCGAGTCGAAGCTCCTCCATAAAGCACCCACAGCAACTGACCCAAGCCAACGACTAGCGACCAACGACGCTTTTCAAGCCCCCACCGCCTCCTGCCCGCCCAGCGGCAAGAAGTATTGCGTCCCTTTGATCGGCTCAGTCACTTTCCGCAGCAACTCCTGCAAGTCTTCGTTGCGGTCCACGAAATCAATGTCCGACGTATTCACGATCAGCAAATCCGACGACGTGTAGTGAAAAAAGAAGTGTTCGTAGGCCTTGACCACTTCCTCCAGATACTCGTCGCTGACGGCGCGCTCGCCGGGTGCGTTCTTTTTCCGCAGCCGCTTCTTCAGCACCTCGGGCGTGGCTTGCAGGTAGATGACAAGGTCGGGCGTGGGCAACTGCTCGCGGAAGTGGTTGTAATAGCGGTTGTAGGTATCGAGTTCCTGGTCAGTGAGGTTGAGGCAGGCGAAGACCTTGTCCTTTTCGAAGATGTAGTCCGCGACCACGGTCTTCTGCGAGCGCGGGCCCAGATCGAGCGCCTGTAACTGCTCGAACCGCCGCACCAGAAACGCGAACTGCGCCTGAAACGCCGCGCCCCGCTCGCCTTCGTAAAAAGCGCCGAGAAACGGATTGGATTCAGGCTCCATCACGCGCTGCGCATTCAGGCGCTCGGCCAGAATGCGGGCCAGCGTGCTCTTCCCCACTCGGATGGGACCTTCCACCGCAATGTAACGGGGCAACTCGAAGAGATTAGCCATGGGTTCGAAATGTTTCGGAATTTGCAGGATAGCTCGGATGACGCCGAGTGGCAATTGAGGGAAGAGTTAACAGCAAGGGGAGGGTAAAAGTCAGAAGTCAAAATGCAGAAGTAAGAAGCTCAGGTGCGGCGACTCAGGCTTTACTTCTGCATTTTGAACTCTGACTTCTGCCTTCCGTTTACAATCCCCTCATGCTTGCCCTCGCCCTGACCGGCGCCGTCTCGAGCGTGGCTGCAGTTGCCGCGGGTTACCAGTCTATGGCGCCGACGGGGCAGTGGTATGGGCAAACTTTCACCGGACTGGCGCGCGGCTCGCGCCAGATTGCGCTGACTTACGACGATGGTCCCAATGAACCGCACACGCTGCGCTTGCTGGACGTCCTCGCCAAGCACGGCGTACAGGCCACTTTTTTTCTGATCGGACGCTACGTGCTGCAACGTCCAGACATCGCCCGGGAAATTGTTCGAGCCGGCCACGTCGTCGGCAACCACACCTTCACGCATCCGCTGCTGACGTTCAAGAGTGAAGCTGAAATCCGCGAGGAAATCTCGGAATGCCGTTCCGCCTTGCAAGAGGCCATCGGCGAACCCTCCAATCTCTTCCGCCCTCCCTTCGGAGGACGCCGCCCCGCCGTGCTCAGCGTGGCTCGCGAACTTGGTCTGGAACCAATCATGTGGAATGTAACCGGCTACGACTGGAACGCGCCGCCGGCCGCGGTGATCGACCGCAAAGTCGCCAACCAGGTTCGCGGCGGCGATGTGATCTTGTTACACGACGGAGGGCATAAGCAGATGGGAGCGGACCGCTCCCAAACGGTGATCGCCACAGATCACCTAATTGCTCGTTATAAGGCTGAAGGATATGAATTCGTAACAATTCCAAGAATGATGCAAAGGGCGGGTGCTCGTGTGGGGCCGGGTCTATGACCCGGCCTCGCCCCGCCAGGGCCGCAACTCGCAGAATCATTCTTTGGTGACTATCTTCGAAACGCGTTGAGCCAGCAACTGCTCGAATGCCCTTTGCTGCTCAACACTTTGAAAAACTCGTTTCGGAATAACGGAAAACGTCCGTGAGCCATAGTAGAGGATGTAAGAGTAGGCATCGACCAGCGCCCGCGAATACAAACTCCACTGAAGTTGCGAGTCGATGTGCACCGTGCGGAAGTGGATTCCCTCCGGTGAGAATGTGAGTGAGTAATCGTCGCGGTACTTAGGTTCTAGGCGGAAAGCCAACGGTGGGCCGATGACAAATGCCGCGAAGAGAAAAAGGACAAAAGCAGCCGAGGCCCCCACGAAGAACACACCGAGCCAGTGCGAACTCGGAGAACGCCAAAGGTAAGCTCCGGCGGCAGCAAGGACGACGGCCATGACCATGTCGAGCCGAGGGCGCATACGCGAAGCGTAATGCGAGCGCATCGCCCGCACAATATCGCTCTTGGAGTAGCGGAACGAAAGATTAACGGCGTCATTCATCGAAAGCGCCCCTTCTTATCCCTTCACCGCCGCAAACGCCTGCTTCGCCGCCGCAATCGTC
>CABDYC010000254.1_pt1 | contig 20291 bp, 12 predicted proteins | sample 3421511 | NCBI WGS metagenome assembly CABDYC01 (sample SAMEA5534336, study PRJEB31848) | metagenome | biome: tundra; feature: field; material: soil | place: USA | collected 2013-05 | depth 0.15 m | reverse complement strand
CCAACAACGAGATGCTGCACGCGGACGCGTTGGAGAACCGCCTTAAGAGCTGGCTGGCCGCGGGTCCAGTACACGGAGTGTACTGGCTGCCCGCTCTGGACAACGAAGGAGACCTCAGTGAGATGGACCTCGCCAACTGGCATGAAGCCCTGCGGGTTCGCGTCAAATCGCTGTATGCCACCATGCGCATTCTGTACGAGCAGGTGGCCGCGCCGGGCACGTTTCTCGTGTCGGCGACGCGGCTGGGTGGACAGCATGGCTACGACGACGCCGGTGCGACAGCGCCGTTAGGTGGCGCGGTCGTGGGGTTTACTAAAACCTATAAGCGAGAGCGAACGGACGCTGTGGTCAAGGTGGTCGACTTTGAAGCGGAACGAAAACCGTCCGAAGTCGCCGACATCCTGATTGAGGAAACCCTGCGTGATCCTGGCGCAATCGAAATCGGCTACAAAGAAGGACTGCGCTGGACGGTTGGACTGCAAGAACAGCCCGCCGCCGATGGCAAGCCCGGTCTCACCTTGGACAGCAATACCGTTTTTGTCGTTACCGGCGCGGCTGGAAGTATCGTATCGGCCATCACCGCCGATTTGGCGACGGCCTCCGGAGGCACGTTCTACCTGCTCGATCTGGTGCCCGAGCCCGATCCGGAGAATGCCGATCTCAAGCGCTTCGTGACCGACAAGGACGGCCTCAAGCGTGATCTGTTCGCACGCATCCAGGCGCGTGGCGAGCGCGCTACGCCGGCCCTGGTGGAGAAAGAGCTGGCAGCCCTGGAGCGAGCGCAAGCGGCACACAGCGCGATCGCTGCTGTACGAGCCGCCAACGGTAGAACTCTTTACTTCAGCGTCAACCTCACGGATACAGACGCCGTCGCCAAAGTCATCGAACAAGTCCGCGAGCGCAGCGGGCGGATCGACGTGCTGCTGCACGCCGCCGGCATGGAGCGCAGCCACTTCCTGCCGGATAAAGATGCGCGTGAATTCGATCTGGTCTTCGACGTCAAGAGCGACGGCTGGTTCAATCTTCTGCATGCCATCGGCGACATGCCCCTCGGAGCGACGGTGGCGTTCAGCTCGATTGCCGGGCGCTTCGGCAACGCTGGACAAACGGATTACAGCTCGGCCAACGACCTGTTGTGCAAGATCACCTCGAGCTTCCGCACCACGCGGCCGGCGACCCGCGGTATCGTCATCGACTGGACGGCATGGGGCGGCGTGGGTATGGCCACGCGCGGCTCCATTCCGAAGATGATGGAACTGGCAGGCATCGATATGCTGCCACCAGAAGCAGGGATTCCGCTGATTCGCCGCGAACTCACTGCGGGCGGCACCAGGGGTGAAATTGTTATCGGCCAGCGTCTCGGCATCATGCAGAACGAGTGGGATGCCACGGGCGGGCTGGATACATCGGCAGGAGAAACCTCGAGAAGTTCACTAGCGCAGGGGCCAATGATCGGCAAGGTGGCAAGCATTGGCCTGCAGAGCGGCCTCACCATCGAAACCACGCTGGACCCGACGATTCAACCGTTTCTGCACGATCACCAAATTGATGGCACAGCCGTACTGCCGGGGGTCATGGGCATCGAGGCATTCGCCGAAGCTGCCCAATGCCTGCTTCCCGGCTGGCATGTCGCAGCTATCGAAGACGTCAACTTCCTGGCGCCGTTTAAGTTCTATCGGAACGAACCGCGCGCAGTGACGGTTGAGACAAACATCCATCCGCAGCACGACAGCTTGCTGGCGGACTGCCGCTTGACCGGCCGCAGAACGCTCCCCAACCAGACCGAGCCGCAAGTGACAACGCACTTCACAGCAAGGGTGCGGCTTACAAAACAGACGCCGAAAGCGGTGACCGTGCCGACGCTGGGCTTGACTGATGGACACATCATCGAAGCGGCCGACATTTATAGCCTCTACTTCCACGGACCCGCGTACCAAGTTTTGGAGCGGGCGTGGTGGGACGGACACAGGATGGTCGGGCTGATGGCGAAACACTTGCCTGCTAACCATCTGCCGTCCGAGCTGCCGACACTGATGGCGCCGCGTCTGATTGAGCTTTGCTTCCAAACTGCCGGGCTCTGGGAAATGGGCGCGCAGGGCGGCATGGGTCTGCCGCAGCACATCGATTGCGTTTCCTCACTTTTGGTACAAGTCCCGGAGCCGACCGGCCCCCGCTTGTACGCCGTGGTCACTTCCGACCAGGATCGCGGCAGCTTCGATGCGGAGGTTGTGGATACGAAAGGAAACCGCTACCTGCATCTTAGCGGCTATCGCACGGTAGCCCTTCCCAGCGCGGTGGATGCGGAGCGGTTGAAGGCACTACGGGCTGCGATGTCACTGGAAACCGCCGCCGCATGAAGAACCTGAAGTGGTTGTCCTGACGACTCATTGTCCTGACGATCTGGTGATCGAGGACTTATGACTCACGAATTTCAACGCGTGGCCATCGTGAATCGCGGCGAAGCCGCCATGCGTTTCGTCCACGCCGCCCGCGATTTCAATCAAGAACACGGCACATCGTTGCGCACGATCGCGCTTTTCACCGAGCCCGACCGCCATAGCATGTTTGTGCGTGAGGCCGACGAGGCGGTGGGTCTAGGCCCCGCTCAGGTCGTCGATCCAAGCACCCAGCAACTCAAGAGCAGTTACCTTGACTATGGCCGGCTCGAACGCGCGCTGGCGGCCGCGCGCGCGGACGCGGTCTGGGTGGGCTGGGGCTTTGTGGCCGAGCACGCCGCATTCGCCGACCTTTGCCGCGAGATTGGCGTCGTATTCATCGGTCCGGATGGCGACGTGATGCGGCGTGTGGGCGACAAGATCGCCTCGAAGCGATTGGCCGAACAGGCGCAGGTACCAGTAGCGCCCTGGAGCAATGGGCCGGTCGAAACCCTCACCGACGCCTGGGGCCATGCTGAGCGCCTGGGCTATCCGCTCCTTATTAAGGCCACCGCTGGTGGCGGCGGTCACGGGATACGCCGGGTGCGTTCGGCGGACCAACTCGCGCAAGCTTTTACGAGCGCGCGGGCCGAAGCGTTCAAAGCCTTCGGGAACCCAACCGTTTTCCTCGAACAACTAATGCAAGGCGCGCGCCACGTCGAGGTCCAAATTATTGCCGACCACTACGGGACAACGTGGGCCGCCGGCGTGCGCGATTGCACCATCCAGCGACGCCACCAGAAAATCCTGGAAGAAGCACCCTCGCCGGCGCTTTCTCCGGGGCAAGATCAGATGCTGCGCGAGGCGGCCGTGCGCTTGAGTCAAGCGGCGGCCTATTGCAACGCCGGCACTGTCGAATTCCTGTACCAACCGGAAATCAACCGCTTCTCGTTCATGGAGATGAACACCCGGTTGCAGGTCGAACATCCCGTAACTGAATGCACGACCGGCATTGATCTGGTCAAACTACAGATTCATGTCGCACGCGGTGGCCGCCTCGAAGGCGAACCGCCGCGCACCACCGGTCATGCTATTGAGGTGCGGCTGAATGCGGAAGACCCGGAGAACGGCTTCGCTCCCGCCCCGGGCGCTATTGAGCGCTTCAGGATTCTGGCCGGGCCGGGAGTACGCGTCGACGCCGGCGTGGCGGAAGGCGATGCCATCCCGTCGGAGTTCGACTCGATGATCGCCAAGATCATCGCCTACGGCCAGAACCGGAAAGAAGCGCTTTCCCGCCTGCAGCGGGCGCTGCGCGAAAGCGTTGTCGTCATCAAGGGCGGAGCCAGCAACAAAGCGTTTCTGCTGGAATTAGTGAATCGCCCCGAGGTGCAAAGCGGAGAATTTCATAATGGGTGGCTGGACCACTTGGCGGAAAGCGGTGAGCACCTCTCCCGGCGTTACGCAGACGTGGCTCTGGTTCAAGCCGCCATCGAGTCCTACGATGCTCAATTGGCCGTGGAGCAGGCGCAGTTCTATGCGTCGGCGGTGCGCGGGCGGCCGCAGGTCCGGAGTGAAGTAGGCCGGACTGCAGAGCTACGCTACCGAGGCCATTGCTACTCGCCTAAGACGTATCGCCTCGGCCCCCATCAATATCGCGTGGAAGTAAATGGGGCACGTATCGATGCCCAAATCGACCGCCTGGGTCCGTTCGAAAGCCGGCTCGCCGTCTTCGGGCAGCGCTTTCGCATCGTCTCCGTAGTCCAGGGGCTAAGTTACCGGATCGAGGTCGACGGTGTGTCGCACCAGATCGATCGAGACGATGGAGGCATAGTGCATGCGCCGGCGCCAGCTGTGGTGGTTTCGGTTGTCGTCAAGCCCGGCGACGCGGTTGCAGTTGGGGACCGCCTGGCCGTGCTAGAGGCCATGAAAATGGAGATGCAGGTCGTGGCTCCATTTTCCGGAAAAGTCCGGCAAGTGATGACCATACCCAACGTGCAGGTGGATACCGGAGCCCCACTCCTGCAGATCGACCCCATCGCTGATGGCGACACCGTTGCGGATTCAGAGGGCGTGGTCTTTGGGACATCGCTCGCCTCGGACGGAGACGGCGAACCGATTCGATCCAGCTGCCGGCACAGCCTGGATGAACTGCGCCAGCTCGTGTTGGGCTTTGACGTAGATCCGAAGCACACCGCGCGCCTGCTCGCCGAATGGAGTCAGAATTGCCCCGTGGACAGCGACGAAATACAACAGTGCGAAGATGAGATCCTCAACATTTTTGTGGACATATGTTCGCTGTTTCAACGCGAGCCGGAAGTCAACCGTCGGGCCAGCGGCGAAGAGCCCAGCGCCGAGGCTTATTTGTTTTCCTACCTGCGCATGCTGGAGACGTGCGGTGAAAAACTCCCGCCAGCTTTTGTCACCGCTCTCCAGCGCGCGCTGGCTCACTACGGTGTGCAAACGCTGGATCGCTCGCCCGAACTGGAAGAGAGCCTGCTCTGGATTTACAAATCGCATCAACGCGTGGAACAGCAAATCGCGCCGGTTCTAGGCCTCCTCGAGCGGCGTCTGCGGCACGTCCAGACGCTGTCGCCGCACGCTGAGGAGTCCTTTCGGACGCTTCTCGACCGGATGGTCTCCATGAGCAATGGGCTCTTTCCCGCGGTTACCGATCTGGCCCGGGAAGTGCGCTACCGCTACTTCGACCAACCTCTGTTTGAGCGGGCGCGCAAGCAAGTGTACGAGCAGGTGGAGCACCACCTCGACTATATGGCTGCCAATCCCGATGCCGCGGACCGCCGCGAGAGAGTCCGCGCATTGGTCGAATGTCCGCAGCCGCTCGTGAGCCTGCTCTCCGGCCGGTTCGCAACCGCTGACCCGGCTATGCGCAAGCTGATGCTGGAAGCGCTGACCTGGCGGTACTACAGGATTCGAAGGCTCACGAACTTTCGCTGCGTGGCATTGAACGATGGGCAGTGCTGTGCCACGGCTGAGTACGATTATGAGGAAAAGCGCCTCCACGTCTTCACCACGCATGCCGAATATTCCTGGCTCTCCGAGGCGGCGCGGAACTTGTTTGCAATGATCGCGGAGATCCCGGCGGACCACGACATCCTCATCGATTTCTACGTTTTCCATTCCGGCTGGCTGGGCGATCCGGAGACTACGCAGCAGGAGTTGCGCTCGGTGCTCAACCACGCTGGCTTCCCGCGCTCGATCCGGCGCATCGTGGCTTCAGTCACCGGCCCCGGCCACAGCCAGGGTATCGGCGGCACGCAGCATTTCACCTATCGCCCCAGCGGGAATACGTATGAAGAGGAGAAGTTCTACCGCGGAATCCACCCCATGATGGGTAAACGGCTGCATCTCTGGCGGCTCGAGAATTTCAAAATTGAACGCTTGCCGTCCGTCGAAGATGTGTACCTGCTCCATGCCGTGGCCCGCGATAACCCGAAGGATGAGCGACTGTTCGCCTGCGCCGAAGTGCGCGACGTAACCCCGGTGCGGGACGGGGCGGGGCGCATCGTGCAACTGCCGCATCTGGAGCGCATGTTAACGGAAGCGTTGGCCGGCATCCGGCTGTTTCAGTCGCGGCGGGCCAACCATCAACGCCTGTATTGGAATCGAATTCTGCTCAACGTGTGGCCGCCGCTCAATCTTGAGCCGGATGAATTGCGGGATGTTGCGCGCAAGCTGGCGCCCGCGACCGAAGGCCTGGGGTTGGAACAAGTGGTAGTGCGCGCCCGCATTCCCAATCCGGCGACCGGCGAGTTGCGCGAAATGGTGGTGCGCATCTCGATCCCGGGCGGCAGCGGGATTCTCATCACCTTCCGGCCCGCTGACAAACTGCAACCCATCCGGCCGTTGCCCGAATACGACCAGAGAGTCGTCCGCATGCGCCAGCGCGGGCTTCTCTACCCGTATGAAATCATCAAAATGCTTACCCCCTCTGCGGAAAACACACGGGCGGAATTTCCCCCTGGCGATTTTGTCGAGCACGATCTTGACTCTGCTGGCCGTCTGGTCGCCGTCAATCGTCCCTATGGTCAAAACAAGGCCAACATCATCGTTGGCATCATCCGCAACTTTACAACTACGTATCCCGAGGGCATGACACGCGTTCTGGTGCTGGGAGATCCGAGCAAAGACTTGGGCGCCATCGCCGAACCAGAATGCCGGCGCATCCTCGCAGCTTTGGATCTGGCGCGGGCCAAGGGCGTTCCCCTGGAATGGTTCCCCATCTCGGCCGGCGCCAAGATCTCGATGGACAGCGGAGTGGAAAACATGGATTGGATTGCCCGCGTCCTGCGGGGCTTGGTGGAGTTCACGCAAGCGGGCGGCGAAGTAAATCTGGTGGTGAATGGAATTAACGTCGGCGCGCAGCCCTACTGGAACGCCGAGGCCACCATGCTCATGCACACCCGGGGCATTCTGATCATGACCCCGAAAGCAGCGATGGTGCTCACCGGCAAGCGCGCGTTGGACTACTCCGGCAGCGTCTCGGCCGAGGACAATCAAGGGATCGGCGGTTACGATCGCATCATGGGTATCAACGGCCAGGCACAGTACTGGGCAAGAGACATCGATGAAGCCTGCCACATTCTGTTGCGCCACTATGACCACACCTACGTGGCCCCGGGCGAGCGTTCTCCCCGGCAGGCCGCGACTACCGATCCCATTGATCGAGATGTGCGCGTCCATCCTCACGGCAGGAACGGCAACGGTAACGGTGAAGACGGCTTCGAAACGATCGGCGAGATCTTATCCGACGAGACCAACCCTGGGCGCAAGAAATCCTTTGATATTCGCAAAGTGATGATGGCGGCCATCGACCAGGACCATGCGCCGCTGGAGCGCTGGGCCGGCATGCGCGCGGCGGAGACCGCGGTCGTGTGGGATGCCCATCTCGGTGGCTATCCCGTTTGTCTGATCGGTATCGAATCCCGGCCCGTGCCCCGCTTAGGATTTGTCCCCGCCGACGGGCCGGATCAATGGTGCGCCGGCACGCTCTTCCCGCAATCCTCCAAGAAAGTCGCGCGCGCGATCAACGCGGCCAGCAACAATCGGCCGGTGGTGGTCCTGGCCAACCTGTCGGGGTTTGATGGCTCCCCGGAGTCGATGCGCCGGCTGCAGCTTGAGTACGGCGCCGAGATCGGGAGGGCCGTGGTGAACTTCAAAGGCCCCATTGTCTTTTGCGTGATCTCCCGCTATCACGGAGGCGCTTACGTGGTTTTCTCGCGGGCGCTGAATGAGAACGTCGAAGTGGCAGCCTTGGAGGGAACGTACGCCTCCGTGATCGGCGGCGCTCCGGCGGCAGCCGTGGTTTTCGCCAGCGAGGTTGAAGCCAGGGCCCGCAAAGATGCGCGCCTGCAGGCGCTAAGCCAGGCGATAGCCCAGGCTGAGGGGGCGGAGAAAGGCCGGTTGCGCGCCCAGTGGGACGAACTCTTCAAAGTCGTACACTCCGAAAAACTGGGCGAGATGGCCTCCGAGTTTGACCGCGTGCACAGCGTGCAGCGGGCTCTCGACGTGGGCGCTCTAAATTACATCATTCCGCCCGCAAACCTGCGCCCTTATCTCATCCATGCGATCAAACGCGGGATTCGGAGAGTGGAGGAATCGGAATCCGCAAAATCGGGAACCAGCGCACTCGAAACCACGATGACTCAAGCGGCCTAGTCTCGGCCAAGGTGATTAGATGAAAGTGTATTGGTTGGAACAAACCGAAGCAGACGTACCGGCGGAGAATGATTGGCTGAGCGCAAACGAAGCGCTCTGCTTAAAGGGCATGCGCTTTGTCAAGCGCCGCACCGACTGGCGGTTGGGACGCTGGACGGCGAAACGCACCCTGTCCGTTTGCCTGGATGTGCCTGCTCATCCCCAGGTGTTTAGGAAAATGGACATACGCCCGGCGCCGGACGGCGCACCCGAGGCCTTTTTCGACAACCAATCCGCGGCAGTCACCATTTCACTCACCCACCGCGCCGGGATCGCAGTCTGTGCCGTAACCGAGTGCGGTGTGGAGATGGGGTGTGATCTGGAAATGGTCGAGCCGCGCAGCGACGCTTTCGTTGCCGACTATTTCACCCTCGAAGAGCAAGCGCTGGTGGCACGCGCGTCGGCAGTGGACCGGCCTCGGCTCTTGGCCCTGCTTTGGAGCGCCAAAGAGAGCGCGCTCAAAGCGCTGCGCGCAGGGCTACGGCTCGACACCCGGTGCGTGACCGTTAGTCCTTTCCCGGCGTCGTACGACCTCAATGGCTGGAGCCGGCTGCTGGTTCGTTATACCGGCGGGCATCGTACCGGAGGCGAAGTCTTCCACGGCTGGTGGCAACATACAAACAACATCTTGCGAACCGTGGTCGCCGCTCCGCCCCCTGATTCGCCGATACCCTTAACCATCCTGGCGCACTTTTTCGACAGTGCTTCCCGGTGCGCGTAGTAGATGCGTGGTTAGCATTTAGGCACTTGTATGGCACACCGCAACAACCAATTCGATTTCGACTTTATCGTCATCGGTTCAGGCTTCGGCGGAAGTGTTTCCGCACTCCGACTGGCGGAAAAGGGGTATCGAGTCGCGGTCATGGAGATGGGCCGGCGCTGGACGCCCGATAATCTGCCGCGCACCAGTTGGTCCATCCATCGCTGGTTGTGGCGTCCCAATCTTGGACTGCGTGGCTTCTTCAATATACAGTTCTTCAAGCACGCAACCATCTTCCACGGCTGCGCGGTGGGTGGCGGATCAATCACCTATGCCAGTACTTTGCTTGCTCCTCCTGAGAAAGTGTGGGAAGCGGGGTCTTGGACCGGATTGGCCGATTGGAAAGCAGAAATGTCGCGGCACTACGAAACGGCTGAACGGATGCTGGGCGTGACGGAAAACAGAATCCTCGGACCCGCCGACCTTCTCTTGAAGAAAGCTGCGGAAGCCGCCGGCTCTGGGCATACTTTCTACTGCACGAAAGTTGGCATCTTCCAGCCTGCGCAGGGAGAACCTGGTAATCAGACTTTCCCCGATCCGTTCTTTGGCGGGGAAGGCCCGGCGCGAACCACCTGCATCGGTTGCGGTGGCTGCATGATGGGTTGCCGGTATGGCGCGAAAAATACGCTGGACCTCACGTATCTGTATCTGGCTGAAAAGCACGGAGCGCGAATTTTTCCAGAAACCAGGGTGGTAGACGTCCAACCGCTGGGTGGCATCGGCGATGGCAGCACCGGCTACGAAGTGGGCACCGTCAACTCCACCGCGTGGATTCAGCGGCAGTCCGGACGCTTCACCTGCCGCGGCGTGGTCTTCTCCGCATCCTCGCTGGGCACGATGGAACTTCTGTTTCAGCTAAAAGAAAAAGGCTCATTGCCGGCCCTCAGCAGCCAACTGGGCCAGCATGTGCGCACGAATTCCGAATCGCTGATCGGGGCACGCACACCGGGCTATTCGCAGGACGTATCGCAGGGCATCGCCATCGGCTCCGGCATCTATATCGACGAGCACACTCACATTGAAGCCGTCCGCTACCCAAGTGGCTCCGATACGATGGGGTTTCTGACCACCATCCTGACCGATGGCCGCCCTGGTCCGCAGCGCATTGCGCTCTGGCTGAAGAACGTTCTAGCCTCTCTGCTCCGCCACCCGTTCAAGACGGTGCGTGTTTTGCAACCGCTGGGATGGGCGCGGGAGTTTGTAATTCTGCTCTGCATGCAGACGCTGGAGGGAGAGATCGAGATGCGCTGGCAACGCCCCTGGTTCTGGCCGTTCCGGAAGTTTCTCGTCAGCCGGGGAGAGAAAGTAACGACCTACATTCCGAAGGCCAACGAGTTCGCAAAGAAACTCGCCGAACTGACCGGCGGTTTTGCCATGAGCATGCTTCCGGAGATTCTCTTCGATGTTCCGGGCACTGCACACTGTATCGGAGGTTGCGTGATCGCCGATTCTCCCGGCCACGGCGTGGTTGATTCTCATCACCGCGTCTTCAACTACAAGAATATGTACATCTGTGACGGGTCCGTCGTGTCGGCCAACCTCGGGGTCAATCCCAGTCTGACCATTACCGCACTGGCCGAACGGGCGATGAGCTTTATCCCGCCAGCGGCAGAGACGGATTGGAACGATGCCGCTGCGGACGGTTCGTATCAGGGCACGCCTTCAGGCGTGCCGAGAACGGCTTAGAAGGAATCCGCCTTTAGGCGCTGCATTTAATCGAGATGAACAATCGGGGCCGTCGCAGCGGCGGGCAGCAAGCGGTTCAAGATTGCCTGCTCACTCTGCAGCCACAAACGGCTGGTGTAAAGCAAGGCGCTGCACTGTAGCGTGAGCCAGTCCCTGGTCATCAGAGGCGAACGGAACTCTTTTCGATTTCTTATCCAATGCTGGGCCACGTGGCGCGCGATGGTGAAGCCCATGCCACTGCCAGATCCTCCGACGTCCTCCAGGATTCCATCCAGCGTGAACATCACCTTGGACAACATAATCAGCGGTCCGGGGAACTTGACGCCCTTTATGGCAATGCGTTCCAACAGCCTCATCGCATCCGCGCCGCTCGGCAGGCGCACCACCGGCAGTTCGTCGAGAAAACGCGTCACCGACTCCAAAACCATCTGCCCCCTCGGTGAAGCGGGTCTGATGCGCCGCTGACTGAGGGCCAACACTTCGTTGCACGTGCCCACCGGGTCGCGCAAGCTCACCATCAGAAACAAGAGTGCGAGGTGCCGGCGCTGCTCGCGGCTTAAGCGTTCCCTCAGCGCCCAGTCGATGATCGTCAGCTCGCCCGTACGGTTGTTATAGAGCAGATTGCCGGCATGGGGATCGCCGTGAAAAATGGCATCTTCCTGCGCCGCCAAAAGCGGCACCGCCACCAGCGCTTCGATGAGTTGCTCGGCAACTTTCCTGCGCCGGGCGGCCGGCAGGCGGGCCGCCGCATTCGTAACCTTGATCCCACGCTCCTCGGTGAGCGCCGTAATTCTGGGTGTACACAGTGGCTGAATCAGCCGCGGCACCCGAACTCCCTTCATCGACCGGTACAGACTCCATGCCTCGAGCAGCGTCTTCTGCTCGCGGACAAAGTTTACCTCGTGTCGCAGCAGCCGCCGGACTTTCTTGAAAGTATCCGGGATCACGTTCCCGGAAAATCCATAGTTGCGCTGCGGGTCCCCGAAGTATTGCGCCAGTCCCCGCAAATAGTCCATGTCTTCCGCAAAGTACTCGGGGATGTGGGGCTTCAAGACTTTGAAAACACCCCGTTCACGCCGTCCGCTCTCCGGGTCGCGCCAGGTGAAGCGCACCACCGCACTGACACTGGCCTCCGAGAGGATAGCCGGTGCGATGCGCACGTCGTATTTCTCGAGCCGTGGCCCCAATTCTTGTCGAATGATCGCGACTATGTCCTCCGGCTGGACATCACGAATTCCATTTTCCAGCCGCGCGAGCGCATTCCGCAGAGCCGGGCGGAGATTCCGGTTGCGGGCAATGACTTGTCCCAGTTTCTGCAGGCCGGGTACTTTCGCGATCAGCCGCAGCAAGCGCACTTCAGCCGAAGTTTTCAATGGAAGCTCAAGTTGCTCCAGAAGCTTGGGGGCGAGACGAGCGGGCGAGAGCCGCGTCACTACGAACATCATGGCGTCCCGAACCGGTGGACGCCACTCCACGTAAGCCTGCGGAACTAACCTCTCCACCGGAACAATCTCATCGACGATCCACCTCGCCATCGCGTCCCGCAAGGCTCCGCCAACCGGGCTGCGCAGCCCGGCTTCAATGGCACTGGTCTGCTCGGCGGCCGTGGCTTCTTTGGGTAGGAACTCTGCAAGCGCCGCGCGCAACTGTTCCGGAGCCAGCTTTCGCAAACCGTCGATGACAGACGGACCCAGCATAGGGGTCACCTGACCTTCTACACCATAGAACCACGCAAGCGGCTCCGCTGTGATTGTCGTCACCGGATCAAGAAAAGGCTGTTGACCCTCCGCCCCGGACGTGACAAGACCGTGTCTGTTCAACTCGTTCAATGATTCCTTAATCACTGTCGCGATCCGCTCAAAGGCTCGGTCAATCTCCTAACGGCCGTTCTCGGTCAGGCACGTAGCGAAGTGGCCGCGCTGAAGCCGCCGTTTGACGTGGTCGCCGTCTTCCAGCGCAAGGGCCGAGTGCCGGTCAAGGGCACAATCAACGGCTTTCCCTATCCGCAGTTCACTGATGAACATGGGAGAAGGGCACATGATGGTGGTCAACGCGCAATTGCGCGCGGGTGCTCATTGCAAGGCCGATGATACCGTCGCCGTGGTCATCGAACCCGATGACGACGAGCGGACGGACGAGGTGCCCGGATACCTGAAAAAGATCATTGACAGCGACCCCAATGCCAGGGAGTTCTGGCCCAAGCTCTCCTTCACCCATCAAAAGGAATATGTGCGGGGAATCGAGAGCGCGAAGAAGCGAGAGACACGAGAAAAACGCATTGCCGCCATGATGGACGCGCTCCGCAAGTCACAAGCCGGCCTTTGGACGTGAAGGTAGAACATGCGTCTTTCACTTCTTCCAGTGTATACGAGCGAGACAGCTTCAAAGGCGCCCTACCCCTTCATCTTGGCGGCCGCTACCAACGCCTGCCCCAGGCTCAAACCACCATCCCCGGATGGCACCTCTTTCTGTATGAACACGTCAAATCCAGCTTCGGATAGCCGCGCTTCGAGCCGTTGCGACAGGTAGATATTGTGAAACGTCCCGCCACTCAGGCACACACGGTTGAGAGCGGTTTTCTTTCGCAGGAGCCTTGCTAGCTGGACGAACTCCTCAACCAGCCCGTTGTGAAAACGCCGGCTGATCGCTGCCACAGGAAGGTCTCGGCCGAGATCCTCCAGCAGGGCTTCAAACAAGGGCCGCGTGCCGATGGTCCAACTATCACCGTCCGGCAACAATTCCAGAGGATATCCAGTTTCGTCCTCCGATTCCGAGATCGTCATTTCCAGTTCAATCGCAGCCTGGGCCTCGTAATTGACCTGTTGACGGATTCCGACCAGCGCGGCCACAGCATCGAACAGACGCCCGCAGCTGGACGTGAGAGGTGAATTTACGCCTTGTTCCATCATGCGCAAGAGAACGTCCACCTTTGGCCGATTTAGCTGGCGCACGAACGGGATGTCGAGCTTCAGGAACTCTCTTCCGAATTGCTGTGCCAAGTAGCTCACCGCCATCCGCCACGGCTCACGGATCGCTGCTTCTCCCCCGGGCAGGGGAACATATTCAAAATGAGCGGCACGTTCGAAGCCTTCATACCCGGTGATGAGCAATTCTCCGCCCCAAATATTTCCGTCGGTGCCGTAGCCAGTCCCATCCAAAGCGAATCCGATCACACGGCCTTCGAGGTGATTCTCCGCCATGCAACTTGCGATGTGTGCGTGGTGATGCTGCACGCCAACCAACTTCGCTCCACTCTGTTGCAGCGCCCATTTGGTGGAGAAGTAGTCGGGGTGGAGGTCGTAGGCAACAATCTCCGGCCGGATTTCGAGAATCCGCTCCAGATGCCGGACGACTTCGTGAAAGAAACTGTAACTTTCGACATTCTCCAAATCTCCGACGTGCTGGCTCAAGAACGCGTGCTTCCCTTTCGTGAGGCAGATGGTGTTCTTTAGTTCGCCTCCGACGGCCAGCACCGAAGGCTGATCGTCCCTCAGGAAAACCGGCACCGGAACAAAACCGCGGGAACGCCGCAACTGCCTCGTGACGCCGCCCGCAACTCTTACCACGGAATCATCGCAGCGCAGCAGGATGTCCCGGTTATGCACGAGGAAGTAATCGGCGAGTCCATTCAATCGATTGACAGCTTCTCGATTATCAATCGCGATCGGTTCCTCGCTCAGGTTGCCGCTGGTCATCACCAGAGCCTTGAACCCTCCTTCCGCGAGCAGCAGGTAATGAAGGGGCGTGTACGGAAGAAAAATTCCCAGGCAGCGGTTGAAGGGCGCAACCTCGTCGCGAATCACGCTGGACGTTGTTTTCGGAGGCAGAACCTTCTTCAGCAAAACGATGGGCCGCTGCATCGACTGCAAAACCGTCCGCGCCGGCCCATCCAATTCGCAGACTTCCTCTGCAGCCTGCAAATCCGGAACCATCACGGCGAACGGCTTCTCGACCCGGCGCTTCCGCTGGCGCAGCAGAGCTACCGCCGCAGAATTCGTTGCATCGACCGCCAAGTGAAAACCACCCAGTCCCTTTACAGCCACCACCAATCCGGCATGCAGCCCAGAGACCGCTTCGACGATTGGATCGCGGCATTCAATCCGTTTTCCAGACTTATCCCAGAGTTCCGCCCGCGGGCCACACTTCCAGCAGGCGTTGGGTTGGGCGTGAAAGCGGCGGTCCAGCGGATTCTCGTATTCCGCAAGACATGCCGGGCACATGGGAAACACGGCCATCGACGTGCTCGGCCGGTCGTAAGGAATATCGCGAACGATCGTGAAGCGCGGCCCGCAGTTGGTGCAATTTATGAACGGATAGCGATAACGCCGGTCATTCGAGTCGAACAGTTCACGCAGGCAATCCGGACATATGGCAACGTCCGGCGAAATGAGCGTGCGAACTTCTTCTCCCTCGCGGCTATGAACAATGCGGAAGTCCTGATCGCCACCGGTCTGCACAGCACCGGTCTGCACAGCACTGATTTGCACAGCAACGCACGGCACGTCGTGGACGGCCAGGCTCGTGATCCGCGCTAGGGGCGGCGCTTCGGCGGACAGGTGCTCAACGAAATTCTGAACGGTTTCTGCCGGCCCCTGTATTTCGATGGTTACTCCGGCGGGTGTATTCCGAATCGTGCCTCTCAGGTGCCGGCCGGTAGCCAGACGATAGACGTACGGCCGGAATCCAACTCCCTGCACAATGCCTGAAACTTCGATCTGGCGCCGAACTTCCATACGTCATCAGCTCGCAGTCTCCTGCACCGGCGATTTCTGTGTCCTGCGCCGATGCGCCAGCCACGTCATCCATTCGTGCAAGCCCTTGCCGGTCAGGCAAGACACCTTCACAATCTCCATCCCGGGATGCACCTTGCGGGCGTTCTCCGCCGCCTCGCTGATCTCAAACGGCACGTATGGAAGCAGATCAATCTTGTTCAGCACGAGCAAGTCAGACTTGAAGAATATGGAAGGATATTTCAGCGGCTTGTCTTCGCCTTCCGTGACGCTGAGCACCACAATCTTGGCCGCCTCGCCGAGGTCATAACTGGCGGGACAAACCAGATTGCCGACGTTTTCAATCAGCAGAAGATCCAGGTCTTCGAGGTTCCAATCCGCCAGATGACGCTCGATCATGCGAGCATCCAGGTGGCAAGTGCCGCCGGTCGTGATTTGTTTCACCGGGAAACCAAACCGCTTCAGCCGGTTCGCATCGTTTTCCGTCTGAATATCGCCCGTCAACACGGCCACGCGATCGTGCCGCGGCAGGGTTTCCAGAGTGCGCTCCAGAAGACTGGTTTTGCCGGAACCGGGAGAACTGATGAGGTTCAGGCACAAAATGCCGTGCTCCTGAAATCGGGCGCGCAACTCAGCCGCGATGCGGTCGTTCTCACTGAGTACTTTTCGTTCCAGCGGTACTCGCTCCATATTCTTCCACCTCCAGATAGGCCAACTCCAACTCATCTCCACTGATAAATGTGGTTTCCAGGCTCGCGCATTGCGGACAGCGAGAATCGTAGTCGCGAACGACGAACTCGCGTCCGCAAACCTGACAACGATGGCGCCTGGGACAGACTTCGATCCCCAGTTCAAGCGACTCCAGATTGGTCTCGTGAACCATCGCTTCAAAACAGAAGCGCAATGCTTCCTGATCGATGGCTGCCATTTCGCCAATCCGGACCCCAACTCGGCACGGATAGCTTCCCGGATAGCGGACCATCTCGCTTCTCACTGCTTCCAGCACCGAATTCGCGATTCCCAGCTCGTGCATATTCCCTTACATGGTTCCCTAGCAGATGCGAGGCAATTGATCGCCCGAGAGCATGTCCACGATGCGGGTCGTGCCTAGCGGAGTTCGCATTGTGACCAGTCCAGGGTTCGCGTCCTTTACCGTGCCAATGATCTGCGCTTCCGCTCCCAGAGGATGACGTCTCATCGCCTGCAGCACCGCGCCGGCGGCCTGGAGCGCCACGATCGCGACCAGCTTGCCCTCGTTGGCAACATATAAAGGATCAAGTCCCAGCAACTCGCACGCGCCTCGAACCTCTTCGTGGATCGGAAGTGAACTTTCTTCGAGTTCGATCCCGACCCGCGACTGCTGCGCGATTTCGTTCAGCGTGCTGGAGACGCCGCCTCGTGTCGGATCGCGCATGCAGCGAATTTCGCGCGTTACGCCAAGCATCTCGGCCACCAGCGTGTGCAAGGCGGCGCTGTCGCTTTGAATCTGAGTCTCGAATTCCAGGCCCTCGCGCTGCGCCAGAATCGCGATGCCGTGATCCCCGATCGAACCGCTCAGGAGCACCTTGTCCCCGGGACGGGCACGGTCAGCGGAAAGGTCGACTCCCTCCGGCACAAGTCCTATTCCCGTCGTGTTGATGAAGACCCCGTCGCCCTTGCCTTTTTCGACGACCTTGGTATCGCCAGTAACAACCTGCACACCCGCTTCCGCTGCCGCCCGCTGCAGCGAATTGACCACGCGCCGGAGTTCTAAGATCGAGAAGCCTTCTTCGATGATGAAGGCGGCGCTCAAAAACAGCGGCGTTGCTCCGCCCATCGCCAAATCGTTCACTGTGCCGTGAACCGCGAGGGAGCCGATGTCGCCGCCAGGAAAGAACAGTGGCTTTACTACGAAGGAATCCGTGGTGATGGCCAGACGTTGGCCGTTCACATTCACAATCGCCTGGTCATCCAGGTGCGCCAGCACCGGATTCTGGAAGGCGGGCAGAAAGATATCGCGTATTAACGCGGCACTCAGCTTGCCGCCGCTCCCGTGTCCAAGGAGGATCGTGTCTTTGGGCGCGAGCGGCGCCGGGCAACTGAGTTCGAAGTTTATTTCGACGTGGGTTTTCGTTGACACGCGCCCTCCTAACTCGCGACCGCATGGCGCCGATAGTGATAGTAGGCCGCACACGCCCCTTCAGTAGAGACCATTGGCGCTCCCAATGGATTCTCCGGCGTACACCGCATGCCAAAAGCGGGACAATCGGTCGGCTTCTTCAATCCCTGCAGAACCTGGGCGCTGATGCACTCGGCGGGCTCGTCTACGGTAAGTTCGCCCAACTCAAAGGCTCGGTCGGCGTCATAAGCGGCGTATTCCTCGCGCAAACGCAAACCACTCTGCGGGATCGGGCCGATCCCGCGCCACTTCTGGTCTGCGACTTCAAACACCTCGGCCATGATCTGCTGTGCCGGCAGGTTCCCCTGGTAGCTCACCGATCTCACATACTGGTTTTCCAGCTTCGCCTCTCCCGCCTCGAGTTGCCGCACCAGCATGAGGACTGCTTCCAAAATATCCACCGGTTCGAACCCTCCGACCACAATCGGTACGCGAAAATCACGAACCAGGTTCTCATACTCCTTACATCCCACAACGGTGCAGACATGGCCAGGCGCAATGAAGCCCTGCACCCGGTTGCTCTGAGAAACCATCAATGCGCGGATCGCCGGCGGGACCAGCACGTGCGAAACCAGCATGGAAAAGTTGGTGAGACCTTCGCGCTGGGCTTGCCACGCAGCCATCGCATTCGCGGGTGCTGTGGTCTCGAAACCAATCGCCAAGAAGACGACTCTACGATCAGGATTCGAGCGGGCGATTTTCACTGCCTCAGTCGGAGAGTAAGCGATGCGAACGTCCGCGCCTTGGGCCTTGGCCCGAAGCAGATCCGAGCGCGACCCAGGCACGCGCAGCATGTCTCCATAGGAAACCAGGATGACATCCGGCTGCAGCGCTATCTTGATCGCTTTGTCCACGGTTTCCAGCGGCGTGACGCACACTGGACATCCGGGGCCATGCACGAGTTCGATACCGCGCGGCAGCAGTTCGTCGATGCCGTAGCGCATGATGGTGTGCGTTTGGCCGCCACAAATTTCCATCAGCACCCAGGGCCGGGTTGTACATTGGACGATTTCAGCCGCCAGGGCCCGTGCAATGCGATGGTCGCGGTATTCGTCGAGATATTTCATGTCGCGAAACCCAGCGTGAAACCCAGCGCGAACCCCACACGCAAACTCTAACCAGAGCGAACAGCCTATCGGTGACAAAGATCACGCGTTGATGTGAGCCAGAAACCGGGAGGGTGCGCCAGCGTCAACTTCACAGTGCACGGTCCGCAAAGAGCCCGGCGAAGCCACACATAGTAAGCGCGGGCGAAATTACGATTCCGCTGGCGGCAATTCCGCTTCCAGCGCCCCCATCTCCTGCAGCAGCTTGTATGTGCGCTCGGCTTCGACCGAGTCCACACGGCTTATAGCAAAGCCAACATGGACCATCACATAGTCGCCCAAACCAGCCTCGGGGACAAAGTCCAGGGATACCTGGCGCACGATCCCGCCAAACTGCACGCGGGCCGCACGCATCTCACCCAGTTCTTGAATTTCGAGGATTTTCCCCGGTATTGCGAGGCACACGGCAGCTCTCCCACAGGCACTACAACACTGGCCGTTTCCGCGATCTGTGACCGGGGACACACCTCAGAGTGACCAGCCACACCTCAGAGTGATGACCGCAGAACAAAGGGGAACTAACCTAGACTAACCACGACGGCCTCTCAATCGTCCGAAAATCGCTGCCAGGCCATGGGTTAGGATGAACTCGATCGGAAAACAGGCTCTCGCCAGCGGAACTTACGACCTTGACTTCAGCGTCAGGGCCGCGCGGATAGCCTTCACAATGGCGAGACCCAGACCGGCGACTTCCGAGACTGATCGGCGCGATAGAACCGATCAATTAGGTGAGGCGGCGAGCCTTGCTTCTTTCCTGGTGCGCTCAAAGGCCGTGCGATAAAGGCTTTCGGTGATTCGATGTAACTGGGTCAAGAATGTGGTGGCCAGGGACGGAGTTGAACCGCCGACGCCAGCCTTTTCAGAACGTAACTTTCAAGTAGTTTCAACAACTTATAAGGTCTCGGGGGACTGCCTAACTACTTGCAAGTACGTGGTAGGGGGACGGAAGACGGGTGGACGAAACGGGTGATCGAAAGCTTTTCTCGTGCGGTGATGGTTTGCGTCTTCCCCGCGCCTCGCTTCAGAGGCCTACTCCATTCTCGCTGCCGGAACCCTGTGTCGTGCGCGATGACGGGGTTCGATTCGGAGATGGTCGGGCTACCGCCGTGAAAGGGCGACAACAGATTGGATCACGTTGTAATTACAAGGCACCGGTCGCACCGTAATGCCCTGTAAATAGCAGTAGGGAATGCAAAGGAACCAACGCTCTGTGTATCGTCTGTGTATCGCGAGTTTTGAACACTCTGGAAAAGGTGATCTGACGATCTTGGGAACGAAGCACAAACACGACTTCGAGCCGTACTGGCAAAATGAGAAGGACTGGCTCTGCATCGTCGAATTCTTGCCCACCGATGATCCAGAGGCTCGGCTCTTTGCCGCCGATATGCAAAGTTAAACTATCTTCTCGAAGCCACTTTTCGCGCGGGACTCGTGGCGGCGAGTTCTTTGCGAACGATGGGCGCGACGCGCGTGCCTAGGATCTCGATGGCACGCAGCATCTTGTGATGCGGAAGCGTGGAGACGCCCATTTGGAACGTGATGCGCGAGATGCCGCCGAGGACTTCATTGTCATACAGTATTTTTTCTGCAACAGTTTCGGCGTCGCCGATGAGCAACGCGCCGGTGGGCCCGCGTACGGCGTCGAACTGCGCCCGGGTGGTCGGCGGCCAGCCGCGTTCCTTGCCGATCTCGGTGAACGTGTGCGCGTACCCTGGATAAAAGTCGTCGGCAGCTTGCTGGGTAGTATCGGCCAGAAAGCCG
>CABDYC010000239.1_pt1 | contig 21631 bp, 17 predicted proteins | sample 3421511 | NCBI WGS metagenome assembly CABDYC01 (sample SAMEA5534336, study PRJEB31848) | metagenome | biome: tundra; feature: field; material: soil | place: USA | collected 2013-05 | depth 0.15 m | reverse complement strand
GCTGACGGCGGGGATTGCGAGGGAGATTCAGAAGGCGCTGGGGGTGTAAACCTTGCAATACGATTAAGACGCGAAAGCCTGCGAAGATTTCGAGCAGCGAAACGAAGAAGCCTGGAAGAAGGCGAGTGAGATCAAGAATGCAAATTTCCACAGTACTGCGCAGCAATGCTCCGGCGGCCACGCTTTTGATTCGGCTGATGGTGGGGTGGGTATTTTTCTCTGAAGGGATCCAAAAGTTTTTGTTTCCCGAGGCGCTGGGCGTGGGACGTTTTATTAAGATCGGGATTCCCGCTCCGCACTTCTTTGCGCCCTTCGTCGGAGGCGTGGAAATTATTTGCGGCGCACTCTTGATGCTGGGACTATTCACCCGGCTTGCCGCCGTCCCTCTGCTGATCGACATTACTGTAGCTATTCTCACAACGAAGATCCCCATGCTGACGAAATCCGGATTTTGGCCTACTGTGCATGAGGCCCGCACCGACTATTGCATGTGGCTGGGCTCGCTCTTCATTCTGTTAGTGGGGGCCGGCTCGTTGTCTGTGGATGCGCGCCTGTCGCGGAGATAGTAGAAGGGGAGTCGGAAGAGTAGATGAAGGCGCTAACGGCGGGGATTGCGGGGGAGATACAGAAGGCGTTGGGAGTTTAGGCGCCAAACCGTTACGCTGCAGGGATCAAAGGAAGAGTCGGCTGCCGAGCAACAGCAAAGCGATAAGAACTGCAATTCCTCCGGTGAACGCAACAGCTAGGGGATGTTCGTTGAGAGTTGGAAACGGTATTGTGCCGCGGGCGCTAGCGTTACCTCCGAGAAACCCGGCCGACAGCGCGCCTGACATCGCAAGGACAATCACCACGAGATAGCGAGCATCATTAGGAACTGGGCGGCCCCAGGTACTGAGAAGGACCAGCCCCATAAAAAAGAGCAGAGCTAGACCGCCGAAGACGGCACCCAACTTAATTGTGAGCGCTGAGCCCAATGCATCTACGGATCGCCGTGTGCGGTTGTTCCTCTGCGCCGAGGCAATCTCTTTCTTCGCCCTTTGAATCTGGTCCTGCATGCCTGGCGCCTCCGCACGTTGGAGAGCAAGTACCATCTGCTTAGCTAAGAGATCGCTGAGCAGGTACTCCATCTCTGAAACGTCAAGATGCCCCTGTCGTTCCGCCGCATCGGCTGCTTCAAGAGCCGTGTAGTAGGGATCTTTGTTCTGTGCAATCATCTCCGGGACGGTAGTAACGCCCGGCATGTGGAAACCCAACTTCGCGCAAAGCACGTAGTAGGATACGGCGCGTGTTGTGCGCCCGTTCCCGTCCACAAACGGGTGAATCCAGTTAAGCCGCCACATCACATACGCCGCAAGGTGGAATGGGCTCCGGTCATCCCAGTGATCGTTCACGTATTCGCACAAGTCATCGACGTGCTTCGGCACTTCCTCGGCTGTGGGCGGTTGATGGCTGCTACCCTCTATTACAATCGGCACGTCTCGCCATCTGCCGGCTTCGGCCTCGATCTTTCTGATAGAGATGCGATTAAGTTCCTGAATTGCCGATGGTCTCAAACGAAAACGCTGCGGCCGCCGCAGCGTTTCGTTAATAATCTCCACCATGCGGTCATACTGGCGAAGGGTATTCAGCGCTTCCTGCCGTGCCTTTTGTGGCTCGCTCAGGGGCCTGAACTGTTCGCGCTTGACCGTGCGGCTTTGTCGATCCTGTTGGGGTGTGGGACCAAGCTTGTCCGTCACAGATTCTGCCACGAATTGCTATTCCGAAGTCAGATCGTCTATTTCTGGTTCCCGAACCATCCTCTCTGCAACCTCTTCGATTACATCCCTCGTTACTGCTTCGTTCTCAATGTTTGCGTTGCCATACGCGAAGCTTCGGCGCTGCTGTTCGAGTTCTCCCGGCGACATCGTTATCCGCCGTGCCTTTTCAACAAGGATTGCGATATCAGCGCTTGTCACGGAATCATCTCCTTAACGGGCGAGTATAGCATGGGAAAGTTGGCGTGGATCATCGGAGTGAATCCATATTGATACGTTGTTTTCCACAACTGGGCTATCGATTCACTGCATCGCTGGGGTCGCATCCGCCCTTGTTATAAAAGGCTAATCCAGATCTCTCCAGTTCGGGCCGACTTCCATTTCTACCAGTAGCGGGACCGCCAGCGCGTGGACCTTTTCCATTTGCTCGCGGACTAGAGACTGCATGGTTTCCACTTCTTTCTCCGGGACCTCGAAGACTAGTTCGTCGTGAACCTGCAGAGTCATTCTCGATTTCAGGCCGCGGTCCTGCAAAGCGGCGTCGATACGGATCATGGCCACTTTAATTAAGTCTGCGGCGGTGCCTTGCAGCGGGGTGTTTACTGCGGTGCGCTCGGCGAAGCCGCGCTGGTTGGCGTTTTTGCTGTTGATATCGGGGATGGGGCGGATGCGTCCGAAGAGGGTTTTTACTTTCAGATCGCGGCGGGCCTCTTCCAGCGTTTTGTCGATGAAGGCGCGCACGCCTTTGTACTTCTCGAAATAGTTTGCGATGAACAGCTTGGCTTCGGCGGGCTCGATGCCTAGTTGCTGCGACAGGCCGAAGGGCGAGAGGCCGTAGACGATGCCGAAGTTCACGACTTTGGCCTGGCGGCGGTGGTCGGGCGTGACCATGAGCGGCGGGACTCCGAAGACTTGCGAGGCGGTGAGAGTGTGAATGTCGTCGTCGCGGCGGTAGGCTTCGACCAGGAGCGGATCGCGCGAGAAGTGGGCGAGCAGGCGGAGCTCGATCTGCGAGTAATCGGCGGTTAAAAGAACGTGGCCGGGCTCGGCGATGAAAGCGGCGCGAATGCCGCGGCCGAGTTCGGTGCGGATGGGAATGTTCTGCAGATTCGGATTAGCGGAAGAAAGGCGGCCGGTGGCGGTTCCGGTTTGGCCGAACGTGGTGTGCAGGCGTTCGGTGGAGGGATTGATGAGCGCGGGCAGAGTGTCGACATAGGTGGACTTCAGCTTGGTGAGCTGGCGGTAATCGAGGACCATGCGCGCGATGGGATGCTCTTCCGCGAGGCCTTCGAGCACGTCGACGGCGGTGGAGATGGCCCGTCCCTTGCCGTATTTGAAGGGCTTGGGGAGATTCAGTTTGTTGAAGAGAACGTCGCCGAGCTGACGGGGAGATGCGATGTTGAATTCGGAACCAGCGACTTCGTAAATGTCTCTGGCCTTGGTTTTGATTTCGCGTTCGAGTTCGGACGACATTTTGGCTAGCGCTGCTGTGTCGATTTTTACTCCGGCCTGCTCCATCCGGGCGAGGACGGGGACTAGCGGCAGGTCCATTTCTTCGTAGAGCTTGGTCAGTCCTGCCTGCTTGACGTCTTCCCGCAGAGCCGTCGTTAACCTGCCGGTCACGTCGGCGGCTTCGGCAAGGTCTCCGCTCAGTTTGAGATTGAAGCGGCGGAGGGCAACATCGGCCAGGCGATGCGAGGAGTAGGTGGGATCAAGCAGGTAGGAGTAAAGCATGGGATCGTGCTGCACGCCTTGCAGATTGATGCCCAGGGCATCGAGCGCGTGAATCGCGGCCTTGTAATCGTGAACTGATTTGGACGTGGCAGTGGTGGTCAGGATTGAGCGTAGTTTGGCGGCTGCGCTGGTGGAATCCAGTTTGACGATGGCGGCCGAACCTGCGGTTCCAGAGATGGCGACGCGGCGGGCAACGGGCTCGGCGGCGGGCGCCGGAGATGAGCTGTCGGTCAGCGCAAGCATTCCCGACTGCGGTTCTTCTTGGATAACTTCTTCCTCTTCGCTTTCGAGAGTTGATTCTGCCTGTTCTACAGCGATGGCTAGCGCGCCTTCCGCCGCTAGAGAGCGCAGGACACTCTCCACATCCGCGGCGGAGTGGGCTTCGCTGTAGTGAGATTCGGTGACCTGGACTTCGGGCAACAATTCCTTCAACAGGGAGGTGAATTCGAGTTCGGTGAAGAGCTGGCGGAGGAGATCTAGGTCGGGATTGCCGGCGCGCATGGCTTCGACGTCCAAATCAACGGGGACGTTGGTGTCGATGGTGGCCATGCTCTTGCTGAAGAGGATGGTGTCGCGATTGTTCTGGAGGGATTCGCGATAAGTTCTCTTTTCTACTTCGTTGGCGCGGTCGAGGGCCTGCTCGACCGTGCCGAAGCGCTTGATGATTTCGACGGAGCCTTTATCGCCGATGCCGGGGGCTCCGGGGATGTTGTCGATGGCATCGCCGCGCAGAGCCATGACATCGACGACGCGCTCGGGAGGCACGCCGAGAATTTCTTCGACTTTGGCAGCGTCGCAGATCAGATTGTCTTTGGGAGGATTCAGGATCTGAACATCATCGTTGACGAGCTGCATCATGTCTTTGTCGCTGGAGACGACGTAGACGGGATGCGACGCGGCTGCGGCTTTGCGGGCGAGGGTGCCGATGACGTCGTCGGCCTCGAAGCCGGCGAGTTCGAGGATGGGGATGCGGTAGGCTTCGAGAGCGCGGCGGATGTAGGGAATCTGCTGGACAAGATCCTCGGGCATGGCAGCGCGGTTGGCTTTGTAGCCTTTGTATTCGACTTCGGTGAAGGTTTGGGTTTTGATGTCGAACTTGCGGACGGTGGTGATGGCTTCGGCCTGCGTATCGCGGAAAGTGGGGGCGGCTACGTCAAAGACGGCGGCGAGATAGGCGGGGGAGAAATCGTCGCGCAGTTTGCGCAGCATGTTGACGAAGACGAAGATGGCGGCGGTGGGAAGTCCGGATTTGGTGGACATGGAGCGCTGGCGCGCCATGGCGTGGTAGGCGCGGAAGATGAACGACATCGTGTCGATCAGGAAAATGCGACCGGGGTCGGAGGATGCGGCTGGTCGGGCATTGCTGGGTTCAGGTGCCGGAGATTTTGCTCGTGGGGACAAGGCAGTAGTTTAGCAGCCGGAGGAACCGCAGCGCCTGAAGGCGACTTTCATGTAGCGACGCATACGGCACGCCTGAAGGCGTGCCCTGATACGAACCTTGAGTTCTTTCGGACGACTTAGAAATCAACCTGGAAGTCGGCCTCGACTACTTTCGCTGGCCCTTTGCCGGCAGCACTGCGGAAGACCAGATAATACTTCACGGGCTGGTCGAGGGACGCCGGGAGATCCAGGTTTACGGACTGGTTGTGAGAGGCTTCGACGGAGAAGAGGGCTTCGCTGGGGTGGTTGCCTACAAGGTCCGCGTATTGGTCTGCGTTTACGATGAGGAAGTCCACGTTGGCGGTGTCGTCGGATGCGCCATGCACTTCGCGGACGAACGACTCGAAGATCCCGTGCAGATGCGGCCTGACGGCATGGGGAGGAATCTCGAAGGGAAAAGTCACCGAGCTTTTCACCGCAAAAGTCTTGTGCAGAATGGTCTGACTGGTGCCCACGGCGAAGGGGCGACGCGATCCATGGGCAGCGGCACTTCTTCGGCTGGCGGCTTTTTATTCTGGCACGCGCCAGTGACTAGGGCGAGCGCGGCCACGAGGAAGACAGGCAGGAGGCGGATCCGCATCTTTTGATTCATGAGTAAGCGGGTTTTCCGTACTCGGTGGTGTAGTGCAACTGGATTTCGCCGCATGTGCCCTGCTCGGCGGAGTAGACGACGCAGGTATCGAAGGGGCGCGAATAGACGTGCAGGCTGACGGCGCGCTGGTTGAATTCGCGTGGATTGAAGACACGGTGGACGGGCGCGAGCGGGTCGACGGCGCAGGGGTGAGACGTATTCATCTCGACGGTTTCGGTGGCCTTGATGGCGCACTTGCCGAGAGCAATGTCCTGATGCACAACCTGAAAGTTCTCCACCAGCAAACGGCCGATGGGGACAGCCATCCAGCAGTTCTGATCGCGGTGGTTGTGGACGGAACTGGCCTGTCCGATTTCCCAGCAGATGGCGAGTAACTCGTAGAGCGGAGTTTTATCGATCAGGTTGCGGGTGTAGTGCTGGCGGTCCCAGGTGAGATAGGGTGCCAGCGAGTCAGGGTTCAGCGGGGTGTCTTGAAGAAATTTGTGGACTTGCTCGGTCTGGTCAAAGGCCGCCTCGGGAAACTTGCGGAGTTGGCCAACGAAATCGTGAATCGGGACCTGCTTTACCGCAGTGGCCATGGTCTGCTCCCGGAAGAGTATAACGCAGCGGGTGGGTCATTCGAGGGTTGAGATTTCCCGTGGTTCTCGGTGACCTTCGTGGTCGAGAAAAGCCTGAAGCACAGGGGGATACAGAGCTACACGGGTTCTTATTCCATTATTCGATGAACATGCAATCTCCATAGGAATAGAAGCGATAGCGTTCGGAAACTGCGTGTCCGTAGGCCCGCAAGACGTTCTCGCGTCCGCCGAAGGCACAGACCAGCATGAGCAGAGTGGATTGCGGCAAGTGGAAATTGGTGAGCATCGCCTTGACCACCTTGAATTCGAAACCTGGATAAATGAAGAGATCTGCCGCGGCGGCTCCGGCAACGACGGTTCCTCCGCCGAGGCGAACTGCGTGTTCTAAGGTCCGAACAGAGGTGGTGCCGACGGCGATGACGCGACGCGAAGAGCGAAGAGCCTGGTTGATGGCGGAGGCAGCGTCAGTGGAGATGGAATAAGGCTCGGAATGGAGTTTGTGATCCTCGACACGCTCGACGCGGACCGGCTGGAAGGTTCCCAGGCCGACGTGCAGGGTGATCTCGACGGTCTCGACCCCGCGCTGGCGGATGCGGTCGAGGACTTCCGGGGTGAAATGAAGGCCGGCGGTAGGGGCGGCGACCGATCCACGCTGCTGGGCATAGACGGTTTGATAGCGCTCACGATCGCGGGAAGAATCCGGGCGGGCGATGTAAGGCGGGAGTGGGACGTGGCCGATGCGATCGAGAGCGGCGAAGAAATCGTCGATGGGCTGAAAGCGGATGCGGCGCTCGCCGAATTCCGCGCGGGCGAGGACCTGGGCTTGCAGTTCATCGCGCTCGCCGAAGAACAGGCGTTCGCCGACGCCGATTTTGCGGCCGGGCCGGACCAGGCATTCCCAATCGTTGGGCTGGGTGGAAAGCTGGCGGGTCAGCAGAACCTCGATGCGGGCGTGGAGGAAATCGCGGGCCGCAGGATTGCGAGGGCTGACAGGCTGAGCGCGGGCGCCTTCGCGGCGGCCATAGAGCCGCGCGGGAAACACGCGGGTGTTGTTGAAAACCACCAGATCGCCGGGCCGCAATAGTTCGGGGAAGTCGCGGAACCGCCGGTCGGAATCGTGGCCGCTGTTTCGTTGCAGATGCAGCATGCGGGAGCCGTCGCGGGCGGCGAGGGGTTCCTGGGCAATGAGTTCGTCGGGAAGATGGAAGTGGAAGTCAGAAACCAACACGGTGTCAGATTATAGGAGGAATGCAGAGCGAGCATCCGGCATAAACCAACGCACATATTCGGTTTTTTTGGTAAATTTGTTTGTCTGTTGGGGCAAGGTGCGATACTATGCGGGGGCTGTATTTTAGCCGCTTGCCACTCCCCCGAGAGAGTATTTCCATGTCCGCTGAACGCAAACATAGGGAAGAAATTGTTCGCTACGGGCGCATGCTGCATGAGCGCGGGTTCGTGGCGGCCATGGACGGGAATCTGTCGGTCCGGCTGGACCGGGAGCGGATCCTGGTGACCCCCACGTGCGTGAGCAAGGGGGCGATGCGAGCCGGGGACATGGTGATCGTGGACCTGGAGGGCACGCGGGTCGCGGGGCGGCGGAACGTGACCAGCGAGATCGGGATGCACTTGCTGGTGTACCGCATGCGGCCCGACATTCAAGCAATTGTGCATGCCCACCCGCCGACCGCGACGGGATTCGCCGCGGCGGGCATGGCGCTGACCGAGCCGCTGGTTTGTGAAGTGGTGATGGGACTGGGATGCATTCCTCTGGCGCGCTATGGCACGCCCGGGACGTCGGAGCTGGCCCAGACGCTGGAGCCGTACGTGCCCCACTACGATGCCATTCTGATGTCGAATCACGGCGTGGTGACCTACGGGGATACGATCGAGCACGCCTACATGAAAATGGAAACGGTGGAACACTTTGCGCAGATTGCGCTGGTCACGCACCTGCTGGGCCGGCAGCAGCCGCTGTCCGGGGTCGATATCGAGAAGCTGTTGCTGGCGCGAACGAAGTATTTTGGCGGAAAGATGGCCGCGTCGATGCCGACTGCGATGGTGAGGGAGCCGGAGAAGGTGAGCTGAGAATTCGCGGTCTTTGCAACATACGGGGCACGAATGAAACTCGTGCCCTTTTTATTTGTGCCCTCCGTTAGCTATTCCCCTCCAATGCGGAAGCGCATTCCAGCGCGGACGTTCGCCCGCAACGCAGGATAACCTGTCACTTCCTCATAGAAGCGATTGAGCGCGTTTTCCGCATTGGCGTAGACAGTTATGCGGGAATTGATTTTGTACCAGACGCCCAAGTCCAGGAGAAAATATCCCGGCGTGTGACTGATGTTAAAGCCGTCAAAGTCGGAGTCTGGGCGTGGGCCAACAAAGCTGCCGCCGAGAGTTCCACCCCAGCGCCCGCCCAGGTAAGTAAGCAATGAGGTGGCGGAGTGGCGGGGCCGGCGGAGAAGTGGGTCTCCCTGGGCATTGGGGGGAAAGCTGCCTGCTGGCGCCAGCAATATCTGGGTCGAGGTGTAAGTATAGGACGAGTTCCAGGAGAGCCGCTTAGTTACGCGGGTTTGCAACTCAACTTCCGCTCCGTGAGCAAGAGACTTCTGCAGATTGACGTATGTTCCCACAAATGAATTTTGGCTGACCGGGACGAACTCGATTTGATCGTGAAACAGATTGTTGAAATAGTTGGCGACGAGGACGAACCGACTCAGCAAGTGTTGCTGAAAACCTGCTTCGAGAGCCCGGTTCCGCTCAGCTTTCAGGTTGAGATTGGGCAGCTGGAAAGCGCTGCTTACGAAGGTCTCTTCAAACCGAGGCTCCTTGATACCGGTCGCGTAAGAGAAATTTAACCGCGTTCCGGAAAACAAGCGCCCGCCGCGGAAAACTTGAAATCCTAGGGCGACGCGAGGGACACCGGTGTTGCCGAAGGTGGTGTTGTGGACGAATCGGCCGCCGGCAATCACGTTCAACCGTCCCAGTCTTAGCGCTTGCTGTGCGTAAGCCGCCTCGTTGAGACGCAGGCCGTGTCCACCGCTAGCAAATTCGGCAGGAACCGGATCGTTTACCGAACCGTTTTCGTCTTCGAATTCATAGCCGATTGTGGTTTCCGCCCAAGTGCGCTCAACGTAGTCGCCCTGGTAGTCGAAGCCTGCCCGGTTGATGTTGACCAAGGCCTCGAACGGAGTGTTGATGGTGCCAAAAGGAGTGTTTTCGGGGGAAATGCCGTTGTCGAGATTGGTGGTTTTCAGGTTGTACTCGAAGCCGGTGAAGTGGTGAGTCCAGTTTGATCCGGTCTTCACGGTGAGGTCGAGACTCGCAAGCAGGTTGTTCTGCCGGGCGCGCGCGCCGAGGTCCGGCGAGAGAACATAGGTGGTGCCGAAGATATCAAACACGTTGGTTGCGTTGAAGTTCCACGCTCCCTGCGCGCCCGTCACGCTGTTGTCGTGGCGGGCGCGCAGGCGGAGGGAGATCCGGTCGCTCATGGAGAATCCAAGATTCGCGCCCTCCAGGGAGTTGGAGTAATCGTCATTCGGGCCGGAGCCGTTGGTATTGAACTGATTGCCAAAAATGAGGTAATCGAAGTGGCGGTGCGAGCCGGCGAGTGAGGCATAGCCATTTTCGGTGCCGTAGTTGCCCGCATCCGCGCCGAAACGAAATTCGGGAATGGGCGTGCTTCCGGTGCGGGTCCACACCTGGAGCACGCTGCTCATTGCGTCGGAACCGTAAAGCGTACTTTGTGCGCCACGCAGGAACTCCAGGCGGCCAGCTTCGGCCACGGAAAGAGTACCGAGATCGATGGTTCCTCCCGCCTCGGTTACGCTGACACCATCGACGATCACTTTGTTGTAGTTGGAGTTGCCGCCGCGCACGAACAGGGACGACAGGCCGCCGCGCTGGCCTGCGGTGTTCACCACAGCGCCGGGAAGAAAGCGGACAGCATCGTCGGATGCCACGGGGTTCATGGTTTCAAGCTGACCGTTCTCCAGGGTCGAAACGTCGGCCCCGGTTTCTCCGGCGGGCACGGGAGTTCTGGTCGCCGTTACGACTACGGTTTCCGACGCTGTGGCGAGATGCAGTTGGATCGTGATGACGTTGGAATGAGCGGCGACATCCTCTGTGCGAGCGGCAAAACCCGGGGCCAGGACTTGAATCTGGTAGCTGCCGGAGGACAGCTCGCCGAAGGTGGCGATTCCTTCGGCAGAGGTAGTGGCAAGTTTCAGGGGAGTGTCGGTGCCTTTTGAGAACAAGGAAACCTGTGCGCCGGGGACGGCGGCGGATTGGGGGTCGATGACTTTGACCTTGAGGTCGGCAGCGGATGCTGCCGCGAGAGCTACGAAAAGCAAAACCGGGGCGCGAAGTGCGCGCATAACCATCCTCCTTTTCACGCGAAAGGGGTTAAGGTGGACGGTTTACGCCGGTCTCCTGGCTTGGCGAGTGAGGACGCCTGATCCCGGCGAAGGGGTCGGAACATCCGGTTGCTTTCTTCTTGCAGACGGCCTTCCCGGGATTGCTCCCAGTGACCGGCTGCGATTTTCTCGCTTACAGTTGCGCGGCAGCGCGGGAATTGCACCCGCTTCCCTGTCTTCGCCACGGGGCAAAGACGCGCAAACCGAAGGACATTTCAAAGAACGGAAAATACTGGTGTGAGGAATTTACCGGGCGGATTGGGTCTAAGTCAAATCTCAGCCAATCAGCTTCAAGTCCCTGGGACCTATTTTCGCCCAGGTATTGGCTCTCCGACAAAGACCAGACAGCCGTTCGGATCTCCGATGTGGAACTCGGTCATACCGTAGTCTCTGTCAAACAATTCCCGGATTTTGTACCGGTCCTTGAACGTTCTTACATGCTCCCACAGGGAGCGAATGTTGGAAACTTCGATGTAGATCTCGGTGTGGCCGCGGACGCAATCCATGACGTGTTCGGATGCGGCCTTCATGAAGTGGATGGTCTGCCCGTCTCGCTCCACAATTGAATACTCTGAAGATTTCATCATAGCGCTGAATCCGAGCACCTCTTGGTAGAAGGCGAGGGTTTCTTCCATGTTGGCAACTGCCAGCATTGGACTTATTTTCCTGGCGGTATAAGTGTTGGTCATAACGGAGGCTCCATCTTCTGCACAGTCCTCAAGCGCGGTAGGGAAATTCGGGCGAGCCGACTTTCTCTCTGTTACCCTCCGCGAACTCGCGGATGCGGTCGAGCGAATCCTGCAGTTCCTGTTGATAGCGCTCAATGTCGGCGTCGGTAGCGTCAAGCGGAACTTCGATGAGCTTGCCGAAGCGGATCAGGACGCGGGAAAACGGCTTGGGGATGATGAGCCGGTCCCAGGTGTTGAGGACCCAGGCGCGGTCGACGGCCATGTGAAACATGGTTAAGGGAACGCCGGAGGAGCGAGCCAGGGCGACCGGTCCGGGCTTTACTTTGTAGCGCGGGCCGCGGGGACCGTCGATGCTAAAGGCGACTGCCCAGCCTTGCTGCAAGGCGCGGCGCAGGCCGAGCAGGGCGCGCACCGCGTTGCGGCTGCTGGAGCCTTTGACGGCGACGAATCCGAATCTGTGGATGATGCGTCCCATGTATTCTCCGTCGTAACTGTTGCTGCTCATCACACGCACCCCGAGGTCCCGGAAGATGTAGGTGGCGGGAATGATGCAGGCGTGCCAGAAAGAGGTGATCAGCGGCCGCTGGCCGGCGGTTTGCTGCGCGCCCTCTTCCCGGGAGACGCAGACGCGCAGGGTGGGGCCAATGAGGCGGATGAACCAGTATCCGGCAGTGATGATGATGCGCAGCACGATTCTCTGGCGGAGGGTGAAGCGGCGGGGACCGGGAGTGGCGGCGGTGGTGGTTTCGCGGGTTGTGGCTTCCGTCACGACAGTTATTGTAACGGGAAGGTGGTGCTAGGGAGCGCGTCGCTTCGCTCGGTTCGAGGCGGCTATCTTCACACGGGAAACCGGGGAAAGACTCCCCTTAGGTACCTTCAGGGGCTTAAAGCCCGCGCTTATCGCAGCGCTGGAAGCGCTGCGCCACCCAAAATCAGAGTTTTCCGGCAGCCTGCTAGCTTTCCAGGTAGGCGTCGATCCACACTTTGACTTTCTGGCGGCGCTCGTCGGCGGGATCGAAGTGCACTCCGAAGGACTTGCTCTTACGCCAGGTCACGACACCGCGGACACAGACGCGAGGCAGAGTGAGCAGGGAAAAAGATATCTCTACATTGGTTCCAGAAGGCATATCCTCGGCGCTCTTCAAAGACATACCGCCGGAGCTGATTTCGAGGCTGGAGGCGCTGAGGCGGTGGCCGTCAGGGCTGACTACCGTGACTTCGGTCATGATCGGGATGCGCGCGTAGCGGCGGAATTCGTGGAGCACGAGCATGTGGGTGGCGCGGACCAGTTTGAGTGCTGCGGGCCGCTCCAGAGGCTCCTGAAACATAGCATTGATCCCGTACTTGGAATAGCGCATGGCCTCCTGCGCGCTGCCGCCGAGGCCGTAGAGCACGAGGCGGCTGTTGGAGGGAGAAGTGCGAGCAGCCTCCATGACCGTCTCGGCGCCCGGACCCAGATTGAGAACGCAGGCTTCGAATTTCTCCTGGCGCAGGCGCTCGGCCGAGCCCGCGGAGGTGACGACCGTCTCGATGCCGAACTGGCGGAAGCACTCGGTGAGCAGATATCTGGAAGACTCTTTAAGGTCGACCAGGGCAGCGCGAGCCGCCACCTTTTTGGTGGAGGAAGTGCGTGCCGGGGCAGTGCCGAAGGCTCCTTGCATGTCAGCGGGACCGGTTTCCAGTACGAAAGTTTATTGTGGCGTGCCTTGGAGGAGATGGAAAGACCCTAAGGGGCAGGGCACGGGGGTACAAAAGTGTCATTACCTGGGTTGGACTGCTGGGTGGGGAGCGGGTAGAAAGGGCCCCTCTGAAGAATCTGGCATCTCATGAATGGTTCACTAGCCCGGTGGAAGCTGGCGACAAAGCCCGAGCCTTTAATGCGGCAACCCGATGCGCTGTAACAATTGCAGGTAGCGCGGGTCGGATTTAAGACTGTCGAAGCGTGCCCTACGGGGGTGTGATTCGGGACGCGGCCGGGAACCTCTACGGCACCACCGGATTCGGCGGCGCTCCCAACCGTGGGACGGTGTACGAGCTGAGTGGCTCCAGCTTAATCGTGTTGTACAGTTTTTGCACCGCTTTGAACTGTACAGACGAGGAACGTCCCCACGCAGGAATAATTCCCTTCACGTCTGAATTACGGGGTCAGTTTCCACACTGTTCCAAAACCGTAAAGCGCCGCCGCCTTCGGTGGTGCCGTAGAGGTTGCCGGCACCGTCCCGAAGGCGCAGCGCTAGTCCGTCCAGCGGCGAAAGAGCAGCGCGCCGTTGGTGCCGCCGAAGCCGAAGGAGTTCGACATAGCGTATTCCAGCTTGGCCTTGCGGGCGTGATTGGGGACAAAATCCATGCCAGCGGTTTCTGGATCCTGATTCTCAAGGTTGATGGTGGGAGGCAGGATCTGATCGCGCAAGGCGAGGACGGTGATGCCGGCTTCGAGGCCGCCTGCGCCGCCGAGGAGATGGCCGGTCATGGACTTGGTGGAGCTGACCGGGAGTTTGTGCTCGCCAAAGAAGTTGCGGATGGCGTGCGCCTCAAGCGTGTCGCCGATGGGCGTGGAAGTGCCGTGGGCGTTGACGTAATCGACCTTGTCAGGGCTGATGCCGGCATCACGCGCCGCGTTACGCATCACGCGGAAGCCGCCTTCGTGCTCGGGAGCAGGCTGCGTCATGTGGTAGGCATCGCCGGACATGCCGTAGCCCGCGACTTCGGCGAGGATAGGGGCGCCACGCCTTTTGGCATACTCGAGTTCTTCGAGCACCAGGATGCCCGCGCCCTCGCCCATGACAAAGCCGTCGCGATCCTTGTCCCAGGGACGGCTGGCTTTCTCGGGATCGTCATTGCGGGTGGAAAGAGCGCGCATGGCGGCAAATCCGCCGACGCCCATCTGGGTGATGGCGGCCTCGGAGCCGCCCGCGATCATCACATCGGCATCGTTGTGCTGGATGATGCGGAAAGAATCTCCGATGGAGTGGGCGCTGGTAGTGCAGGCCGTGGCCGTGGCCTCATTCGGACCCTTGGCGCCGAGCCTCATGGAGACGTGGCCGGCCGCGAGATTGATGATGGCGGCCGGAATAAAAAACGGAGAAATCTTGCGCGGTCCGCCTTCGAACAGGGCGGTGTGTTCCCGTTCGATAATGTCGAACCCGCCGATGCCGGACCCGATGTGGACACCCACGCGCTCGTCGTTCTCGGGTGTGATCTTCAGGCCCGACATCTTGAACGCTTCATCCGCGGCGGCGATGGCCAGATGGATGAAGCGTCCCATCTTCTTGACTTCTTTTTTCTCGATGAAGTTGAGGGGATCGAAGTTCTTGACCTCGGCGGCGATCTGGCAGGCGAAATTCGTGGAGTCGAACTGGGTGATGCGGGCCACGCCGCTCTTGCCGGCGAGCACCGCCTGCCACACCTCTCCAGTGGTATTGCCCACGCCACAGATCAGGCCGATGCCGGTAACTACGACCCTGCGTCCCAAACTACTTGCCGCCTTTCGAATGCTTGGAGATGTAGTCGATGGCGTCCTGCACGGTGCGGATTTTCTCCGCGTCCTCGTCGGGAATCTCGATGTCGAAGGCTTCCTCGAACGCCATTACCAGTTCGACTGTATCCAGCGAATCCGCGCCCAGGTCGTCTACGAACGACGCACTGGAAGTGACCTCGCCCTCGTCCACACCCAACTGCTCTACGATGATCTGTTTTACCTTCTCTTCAACGGCTGCCATGATTCTCCTCGCTTAACGTCGATTTGATTTGAAATCCGATGCCCGGGGATTCGGGGATCGCAGTCTTCCGCTTTCCGGTCGGCTGCTGCCCGAACCCTCCACGATTTCGTGACTCGCAGTTGCTACGGCACAGAAAATAGGCGAACGTGTAGTGTAATTGCCCCGGTGAATTGGTGTAAAGGAAGGGGATCGCCACACGGGACAAACCCTTAGCCGAATCCGCATCGGACACCTGATCCTAATGGTTGGCAGTTATCGCGGTCAAACCGCGCGGGAGTTTATAGGACGTTTACAGGAGGACTAGGAGTGTCGCGTTGAAACACAGTTTCCAGGTGCGGATTATGATTTGCGTCCTGTAGCTTGGCGTGAGCCCTGCCTATGGGACGATCCTGAAGACCGTGCAACACCCTCCATTACAGGACGAAGACCCTCCCCCGGCTGCGGTGGTGCCGCAGAGGACGCCGCCCTTACCGTGGATCAGGCCGGCAGCGGAAATTTGCCCGTGGCTGCCATTGCCGAAGGTATGAAGACTGTTTCCGTCCATGGCAAACCCTGTTCGCACCAAGTAACAAATGAATCCCGTGTCTCGGGCTGTTGACAAGCCGCAAGCGCAAGCTGGCAGTGAGCAATTGCTGGCGTTGCTCCACGCTGGATTCGTCCTGACGGGCGTGGTCAGCACCGTGTTGGGACCGATGCTTCCTGTGCTGTCTGCGGGCATCATTGAGCGCCCAGCGCAAGCAGAGCGTCGATACCATGCCCAGCATCCAGCTCGTGGCGAGGAGTGTCGCCCAGCCCAGCGCCATGAGCCCCAGGCCGAGTAGCACCGAAATGCGGCGCAAGCCACATCCGCCCGAGAAGCCGGAAGTGTGGACGATGCCATCCGCTGCTACCGGAGCGCCCTCAAGCTGCAACCGCATTGGGCCGAGGGCTGGTGGTACCTGGGCACGCTGAACTACGATGCGGACAATTACGCCGAGGCCATTCCCGCGTTGCAAAGCCCGGACTGATACGGGATTCCCTCCGTCCGGTTACCGGGTTCTGCGCGTAGAGAGTGAACTCTTGCGTCGGGAGGGGTTCACCATCCCGCGTGCCCTTGCCGTACTGTCCTCGTTGACTTCGCCCTCGCCGCACTCCTACCATGGCATCCGGAGTTCCTTGCGCGCCGCTCATGATCGATCAGATCATCTCGCACTACCGGGTCATCGAGAAGCTCGGAGGCGGTGGCATGGGCGTGGTGTACAAGGCTGAGGATCTGAAACTCGGCCGCTTTGTCGCGCTGAAATTCCTGCCGGACGAACTGGCCAATGATCCCTTGAGCCTGGAGCGCTTTCAGCGGGAGGCTCGCACCGCCTCGGCCCTGGACCACCCGAACATCTGCACTACGTATGAAATCGGAGAGCATGAAGGTCGTCCCTTCATTGCCATGCAGTGTCTGGAAGGCGTGACCCTGAAGCATCGAATCGCCGGACGTCCGCTCGATATGGAGATGGTGATCGAACTGGGTATCCAGCTCGCCGACGCTCTCGACGCCGCGCATGCCAAGGGCATCATTCATCGCGACATCAAGCCGGGAAATGTTTTTGTGACGGAACGCGGCCAGGCCAAGATTCTCGACTTCGGGCTGGCCAAAGTTGCCGCCCGTTTCGCCTCCAGCTCAGGCTCGTCGGTAACTTCGGGGCTCAGTATTACGCAGGAGCACTTAACTAGTCCGGGCTCTGCCTTGGGAACGATTGCCTTCATGTCACCCGAGCAGGCCCTGGGAAAAGAACTGGATCCTCGTACGGACCTGTTTTCCTTCGGCGCAGTGCTCTATGAAATGGTGACAGGCTCCCCGCCTTTCCGAGGCGACACAACTGCGGCGATTTTTGACTCCATCTTGCACCGCGCTCCGGTTGCGCCGGTGCGGCTCAGCCCTGAGGTTCCCGCGGAACTTGAGCGCATCATCAACAAGGCGCTGGAGAAAGACCGGAACTTGCGCTATCAGCACGCAGCCGACATTCGTACCGACTTGCAACGGATGAAACGAGACAGCGAGTCGAAGCGCGTGACCTTGATCGCGGAGCCGACGGAAGGCGAAGCGCAACCGGGAAGCTCCAGCCCCGCGGGAGCAGCCGCCCTTGGGACCAGCAGTCGCCCGACGAGCGCCCCTCATGTGGAAGCGGCGTCCCCCGCGGCAAGCTCAAGGCAGGCTTCTTCAGCAAGCGCAGGGCGGGCTCTTGGCCGTCAGGGCCGAACCGAGCTGGGGTTAAAGATCCTGGCGCCAGTGGTCGTCCTCGCACTTGTCGTTGCCGCTTTGCTTTATTTCCATTTCCGCACGCCGCTGCGCCTCACGGACAAAGACGTTATCGTGATCGCGGACTTCGCCAACACCACGGGCGATCCAGTCTTTGACAGCACCCTGAAAGAGGCCTTGGCGGTCGATCTGGAACAATCGCCTTTTCTCAACGTCCTCTCGGACCGACGGCTGAGTGAGACGCTGAAACTCATGGGACGGACTTCGGACCAACGTGTGACGCGGGACGTGGGTCGCGAAGTTTGCATGCGTACCGGAAGCAAGGCCTTGCTGGCAGGGTCTATCGCCAGCCTGGGGAGCCATTACGCAATTGCTCTGAAGGCGGTAAGCTGCCGGACCGGCGATGTACTGGGAGCAGCGCAGGCGGAGGCAGAGAGCCGCGAGAAAATCCTGCAGACCCTGGGAGAGGCAGCCGCCACTTTGCGCAGCAAGCTGGGCGAATCCCTGGCGTCGGTACAGAAGTTTGACAAGCCGCTCGACGAAGCGACCACTCCGTCTCTCGAGGCGCTTCAGGCTTACACCGAGGGTGACAGGCTTGCCCGCGAAAAGGGCGACACGGACGCTCTTCCCTTACTCAAGCGGGCGGTGGAGCTCGATCCCAATTTCGCTCGTGCCTATGCCTCACTGGGCGTGCGTTACAACAATCTCGGCCAAGCCAGTCCGGCGATTGAGAACGTCCGCAAAGCTTATGAATTGCGCGACCGCGTGAGCGAGCGGGAGAAGTATTACATTTCCTGCACCTATTTCACGCTGGTCACGGGCGAACTGGAAAAGGCCATTCAGCAATATGAATTGTGGATCCGGGATTACCCCAGGGATTACGTCGCCGAAACCAATCTCGGAGTGAATTACTTCACGGTGGGACAGTTTGAGAGAGCGGCCGCGGTAACCCGGGAGGCGCTGCGCCTAGAGCCCTCTTCCATTATTGGTTACAACAATCTTGGCGTCGCTTATTTTTCCATGAACCGCCTGGATGAGGCGAAGTCCACGTTCGATGAAGCGTTGGCTCGAAAGCTGGATGGCCCTTACCTGCGGCAATCCATCTATTACCTCGACTTCCTGCGCAAGGATGCGCCCGGCATGCAGCAGCAGTTCGCGTGGGCTAAGGGCAAGCCGGGTGCTGAGGACATCCTGCTGTCGGCTGAGTCTGACACGCAGGCCGATTACGGCCGCCTGCAGAAGTCACGGCAGCTATCGGCGCAAGCGGAAGAATCAGCCAAGCGCAACGACTCCAAAGAGACGGCCGCGTTCTGGCAAGGAAATGAGGCACTGCGGGAGGTTGAGTTCGGCAATGCTGCCGATGGCCTCAAGCAGGCTCGCGAAGCGCTGGCCCTCGCGCCCGGCCGCGACGTAAAGGTGGAAGCTGCGTTGGCCTTGGCCCGCGGCGGCGACGTCACGACGGCCCAGAAACTGGGAGACGCCCTCAATGAAGAGTTCCCGCTCGATACAGTCATGCAAAATTATTGGCTTCCTGCGCTGTGGGCGGCGATTGAGTTGCAGCGGCACGAACCAGTCCGGGCCATCGGCATTCTGCACTCTTCCGTCCCGTATGAGTTGGCAGATCCGCCGCCGTTTTCTGCCGGCACCATGTATCCGGTTTACCTGCGCGGCCAGGCCTACCTGAATGCGGGAAATGGCGGACCGGCTGCAGCGGAGTTTCAGAAGGTCCTCGATCATCCCGGCGTGATCGTGAACTTTCCCTTGAGTGCTCTATCCCACCTGGGCTTGGGGCGGGCCCGCGCGCTCTCCGGCGACACAGCCGGGGCACGCACCGCTTACCAGGATTTCTTCGCCCTCTGGAAAGATGCTGATTCTGACATCCCCATCCTGAAGCAGGCCAGAGCGGAGTATGCCAAGCTGCAATAGCTGCGACTTGCCATTCAAGGGTTGGCTACCGCAGCGGCATTGAGGCGGGAGACGTGGGCACGGACGGCAAGGACGCCTCCGGTACTTTCGCGAACCATTCCTCGAACCACTCGAGAGTGCGCAGTGAGTAGTCCCGCGCGTCGGCGGGCTTGATAAACAAATGTCCCTCGTCCGGATAAACCACGAGTTTTGTCGGCACGTGCTGAGTTGCGAGCGCGTGCCACCATTCGACCGATTGTTCCATCGGCACCTCGCCGTCCCGGTCGCCCACCAGGATCAGCGTCGGCGTCTTCACTGCCTTGACGAAGTGCATGGGATCGCTCTTGGCGTACACGGCAGGGTCGTCGTACACCGATGCGCCGAAGAACGGAATCATCCATTCGTCGATATCGTTGAGACCGTAGTAGCTCAGCCAATCGGAGAGGCCGGCGCCCGCGACTGCGGCAGCGAAACGCTGCGTTTGGGTTTCTGCCCACATGGTCATATAACCGCCATAGCTGTGTCCGCGAATGCCGATGCGTTTGGTGTCGATCGGGTACTGTTTGGAAATCGCATCCACCCCGGCCATAATGTCGCGGTAGTCGCCGCCGCCGAAATCCTTTACGTTGCCCTGCGTGAACGCCTCTCCCTGTCCGTAGCTGCCGCGCGGGTTGGGGCAGAGAGCGAAGTAACCCATCGCCGATTGGGGACCCATGCCACTCTCGTCCCAGTGTGAGGTGCATGCCCACGACGGTCCTCCATGCACGTTGACCACGAGCGGATAGGTCTTGCCGGAGGCAAAGTCCTTGGGCAGCAGCAACCACCCTTGTACCCGCGTAGTGCCATTCATCCAATGCACATTGCGCATCTCGCCCCATGCCGGGCTAACTCCAGCGTTCAGGTTGGTGAGCTGCTTCCAGCTCCCAATCGGGCCCGCCCAGACCTCCGGTGGAGCGCTCGCCGATTGACGCGCAATTGCGGTAACTGATCCATCGTGGGAGAACGAGCCGCCCGGGACCCAGGCGTCGCTGGCTGTGGCGGCCAGATCTTCGCTGGTCCAGAGTGTCTGCACCGCACCTCCACTGGCGCTCACGGTGGCGAAGCCGGAACTTCCATCCACGTTTTGGGCGAAGGCGATGAGGTCGGAAGGCATCCACGCGAGCTCGGAGGGAGACGACTTACTGTTGGGCGTTAGATTTCGGGCGCTGCCTCCAGTGGTCGGGACGATATGGATTTCGCCACCGATAAGGCCGGCATCGCTCATCAATCCCTCAATAAACGCCACATTTCTTCCATCGGGCGAGACCAGCGGATCCGCGATTTGCAGCTTCGGCTTGTAAATCTCGCGCATCTCGCCGGTCTGCGCGTTGACGAGATAGAGACGCGCGATCCACCAGTTGGCATCGCCGGAACCATGCGCCGCAATCGCCGCCCAAGCTTGTCCGTCAGGAGTCCAGTCGTACTCGTAGACATACACGTCGGCGGGCGTGGCCTGCGTCAGATGGTCCGTGCCCAAGTCTAGGGTTGCAATACGCTGCTCGTAAACCTTCTGGTCGACGACTCCCGCAAGCGGCGTCATGGGTTGCAGCGGTCCCGCGACGCGCGGCATCCCTTCAATGAAGAAAATGGCAAGCTTCGACCCATCGGGGGAAAAGCGCGGGGTCTGGACATAACCCTTTAGCTCCGCATGCTTTACTGGAGCGCTGCGTTCGGCCGCCGCGGTCCAGACTTGAGCGGCTGGAACGTCGCCGGGAAGATCGGCGATGAATGCGACGCGTTTGCTGTCCGCGGACCAAGCCACATCGCGGAGCGGAAGATTGCCTTCCACAGCGATCGCGTGAGAAGATCCGCCACTTGCAGAAATTACGGCGAGTTCTCCATTCACCATATAAGCGACTTGCGTTCCGTCGGGAGAGAGCGCAACCTGATCGATCTTCTTGGCGTGCGGCATGGAGTCAAGCAGGGTTGCGGCGCGAGAAGGTGCGGCGGTTCGGTCTTGCGCGAAAAGGGTCGCACAGATGATTACGGATGCAATGGCGCAAAACAGCACCGAACAACGAGAGCGTGGGTTCGTTCGTGCATTCATGGCGGAAGGAGTATAGCTGGTTCTCAGCCTGTATGCCGACCTGGCAAGCGCCTCCGCCAACCAAGTCCATAAATAGTGGCGCGCTTCGGAACTCGCTTCGTAAACGCTTAAGGGGACGCGCTCGTCTTTGCGATCTTCGCGAACCCTTTTGCGTGCTTTGCGGTTAAAAGCTTTCCCCTGTCCGGCCATGCGCTATCGACCATCCGAGGAGGTCTGGCGCAGCGCAATTCGCGTACCCTTCAACTCAAAGCGGCTATCGCGCCAAACGTAACGCAGGTTCAGGTAGCTGGCGAACCAGACCAGAAAGCCGAGCAAATCGCGCAGCGGATAGAGCCAGGGAGCGCGCCGTACCTGCGGATCCCGAACTACCATCCAGCCCACCAGCCACGCTTCGGCCAACCGGTTCAGCACAGCCACGCCCAGCAGAAGGGCTCCAATCCCCCAGTGTCCCAACCCTGCGGCCGCGACGAAACCAAGTAGGCCGTAGGG
>CABDYC010000237.1_pt1 | contig 21652 bp, 22 predicted proteins | sample 3421511 | NCBI WGS metagenome assembly CABDYC01 (sample SAMEA5534336, study PRJEB31848) | metagenome | biome: tundra; feature: field; material: soil | place: USA | collected 2013-05 | depth 0.15 m | reverse complement strand
AACCATGCATCGGAAAAAGAGACGAGGCCGTACACATCGGAAACGCTCAGGCAATGGCTTACGGTGCTAGGCGTACAAGGTGAAGGCGGTAACACCGATATGCGCATCCGCTGCCCCAACTGCGAGGGAATTTTGCCCTCCCTGTCTATCAACCTAGAACTGGGGACGTATGGAGTTCTTTTCTGCCATAGCTGTGGATTCGGAAAAAACAAGATCACGCTGCACTTACTGGATATACTCGGCATCCCGAGAAAAATCTCCAAGACCAGACTGAAAGAAATAAGCGATAGGACACAAGCTCCGAGCTCGCCGATTTCACTGTGAAGTGTTGGGTCCTATGAAAACCATCGCCCTCACTCAAGGCTTCGTCGCCCTCGTAGACGACGCGGATTACGACGAAGTGGCTGCCTTCACATGGAGCGCTAGCAAAACAAAAACCAATGTGTACGCTGTTCGCAAGGTGCGAACACTGGCAGGACGAACCACGTCGCAATTGCTACACCGCATGATCATGGGTGTGACTCACCCCAAGGTTGACGTAGATCACGAAGACCACAATGGGCTGAACTGTCAACGGAGCAATCTGCGACTGTGTGTGCGAGGTGAAAACAACGGCAACACGAGGAAGACTCGCGGAACGTCTCAGTTCAAGGGCGTGTCGTGGGACTCCACTCGCGGGGCGTGGCGTACATTTATCACGGTTCACGACACGTCGAAATTTCTGGGTCGATTTCACGACGAACGCGAAGCAGCACTTGCCTACGACAGAGCGGCGCGGGCGGCCTTTGGTGAGTTCGCAAATTGCAACTTCCCCTTGCAGTAATTGCGCACCTGCCTTACACTTTTTGTACGGGTCGAACGTGGCCTAAGTCGTTGAAAAGTCGGGGCGTAGCGCAGCCTGGTAGCGCACCTGCCTTGGGCGCAGGGGGTCGTAGGTTCAAATCCTATCGCCCCGACCAAACACTTCTTCTGCAGCAAACCGAATCTGACGAGTCAAATTATCTTCCGTCTCCTGCTTTAGCGATCCGGTGGCGCCTGGCTCAAATGCGCCCGAGCACCAGGAGAATAATAACGATGAGCAGGATGAGCCCTACTCCTCCGGTTGGGTAATAGCCCCAGTCTCTGCTATGCGACCACCGTGGCAGGGCACCAAAAAGTGCCAAAACCAAAATCACAATCAATATAGTTCCGAGCATGCTATGCTCCTTTTTCCGTGCCAGTCATCTTTCTTATAGGCGTTCCGCCGGTTTCTTAATGGTCAAAACTGCTCAGTGAAATGGCCCAAAAGGGTGGATCAATTCACTCGTGGAAGATACGGTCGATGACAGCGCGAGGACCGCATTTCCACCATGCGGGGACATCACTTCGATCGCTGTGTACAGCGAGACAAGGAAATGGTGCGAGTCCAAGTGGACACGCACCAATTTAGGAGTTAATCGCCTTCTTTATGCCTCAAGCAGACTGACGCAATACGTTGCAGTCAATTCACTACTTGTTGCGAGGGCGTTCTTCGGGTTTGGGCGCCTCTTTCGCAGGATGAGGCGCGGGCTGCGCATGAGCTGTAGTTGGCGGATGAGCAGCAGGCTGCGCACGGGGTGCGGCTTCAGGCCGAGGTGCAGTCTGTTGACGAGGCGCAGGCTGCGCATGGGCTGTAGTCGCCGGACGAGGTGCAGGCTGCGCATGAGCTGTAGTCGCCGGATGAGGAGCAGGCTGCGCATGGGCTGCGGCCGGCTTATTAGACTCAGTGGGCGCACGAGCCACGTTAGGCTTTGCCGCCTTGTTCTCGTTCGTGCGAGTTGCAGCTGCTTTATTCGCGGCCGCCTTATTCTCATTCGTGCGGGTTGCGGCTGCTGTATTTGCGGCGGTCTTATTCTCATTCGTGCGGGTTGCAGCTGCTTTATTCGCGGCGGCCTTATTCTCATTCGTGCGAGTTGCGGCTGTTTTATTCGCAGCCGCCTTGTTCTCATTCGTGCGAGTTGCGGCTGCCTTATTCCCAGCGGCCTTGCTCTCGGTGGCCTTGTAAGGTGCTCCCGCCTGTTTGGCCGCCACCACCCCATGACCGCTAAACTCCGCAGGCTTCGCCGTTGCAGCGATTGCCGGCCGCCCGTGGTTCACGGACGCCAGGAGCGCGTGGTTGGTACTGGCAGCGTGCACATGCTGGGTTTGCAGCCCGGTTGGCGGCCTGTGTTGCTCGTGTGCCGCGGTCTCTTCCGCTGCGGTCGGGCGGGCGTTAATTCCACCATTGCCGCCGTTATAGCTGACATGGTTTATCGTGGTGTTGTTGATAACGGTTTTGTTGTAAACATTGTGAATGTTCGTGACGTTCACGTTATTCACCGAGCGGTTGTAGTAGAAGGCTCCGTTGTTCCAATATCCGCCTTCATAGCCGAAACCACCATAGCCGAAGCCGTAGTTGACGCCACCGTAGAAGCCGACATGCGGACCCCAGTAGCCTTCATTCCAGGCGTAGGCGTTGCCGCTCCATCCCCAATAACCAGGAGTCCAGAGGAAGCCAACTTCGGGAGCCATCGCCCACGTACCCGGCACCCAGAAGTAGCCTTCATCCCCGTAAGCCCAGTAGCCGGGCGTCCACAAATAACCGTCGGCGGGGGCCATGGGTTGCTCGTAAACAGGCAGCGCGGGCGGAGCGATCATGATCGACACGCTGAACTGCGCGAACAAGGTGGCCGGTATGGCCAGTATCAGAAACGCTAACAACAGAAAACGGGAGGTACGCATTTTAATCACCTTGCCAGATCATCCTTACGATTGCCCGGTCCTACCTTAGCTGCAGCGGGCTGCGTGGATTGAGGCGTCGCGTCATCTCCAAGCGTTCCACGGATGCACTGCCAAGTCTGTGCAATATGGCTCACTTTTCGGGAATGCCCCAAATTAAGGCTGCTTGCATCGATGTTTCCGAATGACCTTGCTGGCACTGGAAGGAAAAAGGCGCGAGCCCAGGTGGACTCGCACCGATAATGGTTAAGCTGGTTGCCGCCCAGGCCACACACGGGATGAGCCGCTATAGTGTGACGCTGAGTGCAACGTTAACGCCGGGATACATCGGGTTGCACAGGTAATACATGCCGTCAATCTCGACCACAAAGACGTTTTGCGTGTACAGCCAGTTGGTCGGCCACGGGTCAACAAATCCGAACCAATAGCCGCCGTATTGGAAGCGGCGATCTCTACTGTAATCGCTTTGGTTCACACGGAAGCTGTGTTCCCGTCCAAAATTGGCCTTGTAACGATCGTCGGGAATGCGGTTGCCGGAGGCGTGCTGCGCCGGCTGTGTGTGCGGTTGCTGTGCGTTTTTCTGTTCCTGCTGGTTGTTCCTGTCCTGCTGCTGCGCGTTTTTCTGTTCCTGCTGGTTGTTCTTGTCTTGCTGCTGCGCGCTTTTCTCCTCTTGCTTGTTGTTCTTGTCCTGCTGTTGGGCGCTTTTCTCTTCCTGCTTGGTGTTCTTGTCCTGCTGCTGCACGTTTTTCTCTTCTTGCTTGGTGTTCTTGTCCTGCTGCTCCTGCTGCTCCTGCTGTGCGTATGCCGGAGCAGCGACTCCGAGGGCCAAAGACAGAACTGCTGTGCTAATCACGCCTACTAGTTTCATGGGTGTTGCCTCCATTTATCGAATCGATCGTTACGTACGTTTGCTCTACTGCAAGCTTCCTGTGGTCGAGTTGACCGGGTTGCCGATGGCCTCGCCGGACACGAGAAGTTCCACTCTCCGGTTCTGCTGCCGGCCGGCGGAGTTATCGTTGGAAGCTACCGGCAAAGTGTTGCCGAAGCCTCTGGATGAAACCGAATTTGTCGCCACGCCTTGTTGCACCAGATAATCGCGAACCGAGCTGGCGCGATTTTCGGACAGGGTTTGATTCATGGCATCGCCGCCCACATTGTCCGTATAGCCGCCGACTTCAATGTTGAGTCCAGGGTAGGCGAGCAGAATGCCGGCAACCTTCGCCAGCTTCTCCCGTGCCCCCGGCTTCAGCGAGTATTTCCCGGTGTCGAACAATACATCGGACATGCTGACGATGAGCCCCCGCGCGCTGTCACGAGTCTGCAGAATGGAATTCAACTGCTCGGACAATTTCGCGCGCATAGCGGCTTTCTCGGTATCCGCTTGCTCGGCACTCAACTGGGCCTGCTGTGCCGCCAGGCGGGATCGTTCCGCATCAGCCTGAGCCGCGGAAACTGCATTCGCGGAGGAAGCCTGGCTGTCCGCCATGTCTGATTTAGCCTGCGCCGTCGCAGCTTGTGCATCCGCGGCCTCGCCCCGGGCCCTTGCCGCATCGGCCTCTGCCTGAGCCTTGGCGGCCTGGGCATTTACCGTATCCGATTCGGCCTGAGTCTTTGCCGCTCGAGCGTTCGCCGTGTCGGATTCGGCTTGTTGCTTCTGCCGCATCGCGTCATCCGCCTGCCCCTGTGATCGAGCCTGCGCATCCGCGGAATCCTGGCGTTCGTTCGCCAGGCGTACCTCGTCCATCTTTTTGACTGCGATCGCGCGTGCGTCTTCGGCAGTCTGCACGGCTTCGCGGGAGACTGCGATCAGCGGCTTTCTGTCGATGTGTTTATTTGTGGCATAGCCATCCGCACTGTTCATCAACCGGACAGCGTGCTGATAGCTGGCGCTGGCATACTGCTCGGCGCCCTCGGATTGAGCGATGCGCAGTGCATTCCGCGCCTCGAAGAATTCCAGCGGCAAATTGGCGTTCAGGACCACTGGATCAAACTTGTAGCCCGTGGGAATGTAGCCGCCACGTTCCATCAGTTCGTACTTTGCATTCACGGCCTCGGTAGTTCCCTTGGTGTCCTCGCGAACCACATTCTCGAGAATCACAGCATTGCTGGGCTGCCGAACCGCATAATAAGGTTCCGCGGTAACAATCAGAGCGAAGGCCTGAAGGTCCGTGGTCACGGCCAGCTTGCTGCGATGGTCGCTGCCTACTAAGACTTCACCCAGGTTCACGGCCCGGCCCTCGGGCGAGATCGCCCACAGAACGTAGGTCAGATATTCATTGCCGAAAGTTGTCGGTTTCTGCAGGTTGTCTAATTCTGTTTCAATTGAGATGGATCCGCGCTTGCTGTTTACCCGAGCTTGGCCGCTGGCCGAGGGCATCAAGTCCGTGCCCGCGAAATCCAGCTTCGAACTTCCGCTGCGATGCTTATAGTTGACCGCTTGCACGCTGCGGCTGATGACCGTCACCCGGAACGTGGGCGTCGTACTCATATGCTCGACGTCACCGGTCCTTTGAGAATAGGTCTGAGCCATTGCGGGCAAACTCAGTGCGATTGCGGCAGCGAACAACAGCTTTGTCTTCACAATATCTCCTTTTGGCAGAATGTCTGCCGTATTGCTTCATCTAGAATTTTGAGTTTCGTGACTTGGCGTCTTTCCAAGTGGCCTCGCCACACGTCATCCTTTTCCGACGTGAATACCGGAAAGGGAGTGAAACAGTCCAAAAACATTCAGCAGCCACAGAACCACGGCAATGACCACAACGCCGTTCAAAATTGACTTGATGGATCCCTGCATGGGAATGAAGCGATTCACCAGCCACAGAAGAACACCCACCACGATGAGAACTTCCAGGAGCTGAATCAAGGGCATGGCTTTTCACCTTTCTTCTTTTCGTGGGCTAGCGCCTCTCATCCGCCTGGAGACGTTGCCCTAAATTCAATATTCGAGAGCTTTTTAGGGTCGAATCGTGTTCGCCGCACGGGTCGCGGCATACACACGGATGAAGAATGCCGATCGGCTGGATGTGGCCGCCTCGCGTGACCCGATCAGGATCCGATCAGGATCCGATCTGCAGCGGCCTAATGAAGAGAGCTGCGAATCAGCGGTCGCGGCTCTGTCTACACACTCAGGACAATAAAGAATGACAGGTGCTGGCTTTCGCGTCTGAGCAAGATAGCTCACATGCGGAGATTAAAGGTTGCTAAGCCTTTCCCGCGACCGGATCAAATTACCGGTATATCGGCGTGTCGAATGCGGTTCAGCGCACAGGAACTATCGGCGACCCTCGATCGTCGGGGTGCATCCGTGCCCAGGAATAGTCAAATTCCTTCCCACACTTCAAACACACCTGGTACGTCCGCTCCTTGATCGTGAACACTCGGCTCAGTTCGCCGTGATGACACCCGAGGGCAAACTGGAAGACCCAGCGCAATGGCGTCATAAATCCTGCGCCCGCTGCCGGCGCTCAAAACTTCCATTGGCATCCAGCCAACCTAGTAGAGAGCGCACGCTAGCCCGAGCCAGGGCAATCGCGCAGTCCGCGGCTCCGTAATAGATGTTGATGGTGTCGCCATCGGGATCCATCGTATAGCCACACGGGAAAACAACATCGTCGACGTCGCCGAGGCGCTCGTACTCCGCCTCCGGCCCAAAGATCCACGAATCTCCTCGCAGCAGACACTGCTCCGGATTCTCCAGGTCGAAGAGGGCCAAGCCCAATCGGTACAGACAGCCCGAAGGCGTGTGCCGTACACCGTGGTAAAGCACCAGCCATCCCCTGGAAGTCTCGATGGGCGGCGGCGACATCCCAATCTTGTTTGCGTCCCACCAGGCGCCTTTGCGTGCTTCCAGCATAAGCCTGTGCCTGCCCCAATGGCGCAGGTCAGGAGAGTAGGAAATCCACATGTGCGCCCCAAGCATCGTCATGGGCCGATGAATGAGCGCCCAGTATCCATGGATTCTCCGGGGCAAAAGCGCCGAGTCTTTGTCATCCGGTACCATAACCACGCCGTAGCGCTCGAAACTTCGGAAGTCTTTGGTCAGCGCCAAAGACACTCCGGGGCCACCGCGCGAATAGGATGTGTAAGTGATGACGTACTGTTGCAGTTCGGACACGAAAGTGATGCGAGGGTCCTCAATACCCCAGATTTCCTCCGGATACTCCGTCGGGCTGGGCATTAATGTCGGTTCGCTATCAACCAGCCATCCATCGACACCGTTTCGAGAGCGCGCGGCGCACAGATGCGACAAACCGCGCCGGTCCTCCACGCGGCAAAGCAGCAGGGTAGAGCCATCCGCCAGAAGCGTCGCACCCGCATTGAACACGCTATTAATAGAGTATGGCCAATCCTTACTGGTTAGGATCGGGTTGGTAGGATGCCGAAGAAGTAGTGGCTCGTAGGGAGTATTCAGAAAGCTCATAGGTTTTTGTGTGGGGATGGTCACGACGGGATTTCCATTTGCTCAGACTCTTGCAGCGAACGCATCTCCAGAAGTGCTATCAAGAACGATAGCGTCGATTCCGCGCCCTGGTTTTCATTGGCGCGGTCGGGATGAAGGCCGTCCCGGCAGCCGCCGGTGACAGAATCATAAAGAGGAAGTTGCAGATCGTTGTCGCCAAGAAACCAGTTGAACGCCGACCAGGCTTCGTTGCGCCAGCGGCTGTCACCGGTTACGCGGTACGCTTGCAGACACGCAGAAACCGCGCCGGCGGCTTCAATCGGCTGTTGATCGAAGCGGGCCTTTTCGCCACCCTGGCGATAGAAGCCTTGCGACCCGATCGGGACAAAGTGGCCGTTGGTTTCGCAATGCTGCGTTGTTGACAGCCAGTCCAGTGCCTCGAGACCGGCGGAGACCATACGATCATCCGAGCAAGCCGATCCCACCAGCAGCAGGGCTTGAGGTAGTCTCGCGTTTGCGTAGGCCACAATGTCCTCAAACCACCTCCAGTCCGGCCGTCGGACCGACTCATACATTTCGAGCAATCGCCCAGCGAGCGCGGATCTCACTTTTTGTGCGTTGCGGTCTCCGGGATACGAATCGAGGTATTCCTGGATTCCGAGCAGGGTATAGGCCCAGGCGCGAGGGCTTCTGAATTCCATCACTGTGGGAAAGGAAAACTCGAACAGACGCCCGGCAGCACACCTCAATCCCTGATCTTTGGACCGCCCCAGCACGGTCCCCAGTCCCCACAAGGCGCGCCCATGACAATCTTCGGAACCCTCAGCCTCGTTCCACCGGCGATCGTAGCCGAGAAAGTTTCTGAATCTTCCCCGCGCCGGATCAAACGCATGCTCCAGGAATGACAAATACCGGAAAGGCGAATCCTGGGTAATGAAATCGGGAGTGGTCGAGCCGGGTTTCCCCGGCCGATCTTTCCCCAACTGCTCCAGCAGCGCTATGAAAATGAGTGCGCGAGCATTGTCGTCGGTGGTGTGGCCCTCTCCGCGGTTAGGGACGGTGAAGATCGAGTGCTGCAGGATGCCCGTATCATCGGTCAGCCGATTCAAATGATTCAGGTTCAATACAGGCAGTTGATTCAGCGATTTCCGGGCCATGCGCGCCGAGAACTGAACTCGGGGAGTCTCCATGCGGTCGCTGCGAACCCGGGCAAAACTCGCCATGTAACCCTGCGCGACTCTTTTCCAGACCATCTCCCGGGCAAACAGATAAGCGCGCTTCCGCATGGCATGGCGTATCGCGGGGGTGTCCAGAAGTTCGATTGTCTTTTGTGCAATGGCATCGGGATTTTGGAAGGGGACCAACGCACCCCTCCGGTCGTCCAACAACTCGATCGCGTGCCAATAAGGAGTCGAGATGATCGCCTTACCCGCACCTAACGCATAGGCAAGCGTCCCGGAAACTACCTGCGCCTCATGCCGATAGGGCGTGATGTAAATGTCTGCGGCGCCAATGAACTCAACCATCTCCTCGGGAGCGACGAAGCGGTTGTGAAAGATCACTTGCGATTCCACTCCCACTTCTTTCGCCAAAACTTGCAAGCTGACTCTATACTTGTCTCCCTCGCGACGGAGGATGTGAGGATGGGTTGCGCCCGCGACGATGTAAACAACATTTTTGTGCTTGGACAAAATCTGGGGCAGCGCTTGAATGACGTTTTCGATTCCCTTGTTCGGCGAGAGCAGGCCGAACGTGAGAAGTACAGCCTTCCCTTCCACACCGAACCGGTCTTTATAGAAATTGGGATCCAGGAATGGCAGGTCGGGAACGCCGTGCGGAACCATGTCGATCCTGCTGCCGGGGACCTTGAATACTTCCTGCAAGATCTGGGATGAGAGCTGGCTCATGACAATGAGGCGATCCGAAAGCCCGGCGATCTCTTCCATGACCATCAGTTGGTGAGGGTCTGGTTCGCGCAGGACCGTGTGCAGCGTAGTCACCACGGGCATCTTGAGGCCGCGCAGCAGATGCAGAATATGGCTTCCGGCCGGACCGCCGAAGATACCATACTCGTGCTGCAGGCACACCATGTCGATATTGTTGAAGTTCAAGAATTCAGCCGCTTCTTGATAGGACGTCAAGTTGTCCTGGGCGAGCGACCATCGCACCCGTGCGGGATAGTCATATCCTTCTTCGGTGTCGTTGACTGGGAGGGCCAAGAGTCGGGCTGTCCCGTACTCCGAAGATATGGCTCCGCACAGGTCCGTAGTGAACGTAGCGATTCCACATTGCCGCGGAAGATAATTCCCGATCACCGCGATTCGACTGGGCAGAGATGGCTTCGATTGCGATCGTGGGCGAGCGGCTGCAACCCCGTCTCGCACCAAGGGGCTGGGCCCGACGACTTCCAAGACCCTTTTGGAAAACGCTGTATTGGGTAGCGCCATTTGTGCCTAACCTGATGAGAACGATGCTGAAAGAGGCCACTTTTCAGAGGGGCCACAAAGCAATCACCGGAGTCTGGTTTGAAAAATTTGCCTCTTGTGATGAGTAGTCAACTGAGTATTCAACGAAAGTGGACTTGCGGACTGGTCAAAATTGACCAGCCTGTTGCCGCGCAACGGTGCATCATGCGGCTATGAAAGTCAAGCAGGAAGCCAAACAGGAACAAGCTCTGGCCGTTCATTGCCCCACTTGTGGCGCCAAACCAGGGAAAAAGTGCGAACTCAGCACCGGCCAAACCCGCACCGCGCCGCATCGAGATCGGCGCTTGGAAGCTGCGGAAAAGTAACCTGGTCAGCAAAACCGGACTGGCCAACCCCGGCAGTTTGGAGGATGCCTCACGTTAACCCTCGCAACGCGAAGAAAACATTCTTCCGCGCAAGCTTAAACCCAAGGCGAAGTAGATCAATGCCCAGGATTCAGGCTAATACGGGCTGGGCGAGCTTTGAGCCAAGGCGGTCGAAGGCTTGGTTCAGCGACGCCGCAGCCGCCGCACTCTCTTCTTGCGTGGGCGTTGGAATCTTGAGCAATCCCTGCCGGCCAAGGTTCGAGGGCAGTGCGAACGCGTCCTGGTGCTGCATGATAAATCCCAGAATGTGCGCCAGCTTTTCCGACTGGTATCCATTATCGAAGCGAACGCCGGCGCCGTGAAATGTGGAAGCTGACATCCAGTAATCGCAAGCCAGAAGCCAATGGCCTCGGGTTATCGATGACCAGACCTTCAGATAGTCCAAAGTGCCGCCCGGAGCGAAGCCGTATTCAATATGAATTAAGCCAGGCTCGGTTCCGTGCATCAAGTCTGCCCAGGACACAACAATTGCAGACTCAAGGACTTGGTCAAGACTCTGATTCCCGTTAAGTGTCATAAGGTCACCTTCCGGATTGGGCCAATGCGTTCAACCTCTAGCCCATTCCGCGTTGTGCTGCGATGCCCGCCTGGTTTCGGTGCTATCCAGATAGCAGCTCTGCTGGACATGCCGCGAGTGTGCCGTAACGACGGTATAGGGCACACCCAGAAAACGCTTGGCGACGATTCCAGTAACTTCGAGGCCATTGAAATGCTGTTGCTTTACCTTCCCTAAAATCCGCTGCAATGCGTTTTGGATCTTCTTCGCTGCAAGCGCGCCCAAGAACGTCACCTTGACCTCAGCCGCCATGAAAAAAAAGTTCCAGCCCGCGGCATGGATCTTGCGATCAAGGGCGAAGCCATCCAGCACCTTGACCAGGCTCCAGTTCCCCGCGCAAGGCGCAGTCTCCAGCCCAAAGGACTGCATCATCAGGGACGACTCATTGGTCAGAATTGCGCCGACTTGGACGGTTGGTGGCATAAATCTTCCAGAGAGACTTGCGCGGTTAGGCCCGCGCGAGCGCGGTTACGACGATCAGCAGCAGTGAAACGAATAGCAACGCCCCGCTGCCCAGCAGCACGATTTCGCTAAAAAGGTCGGGTTTCAGCAGATCTGCCCGCAGCATTTCACTTCTCCCGCCCGGACAAACGCCCTGACAAGGTGCCCTCCACTGGAGGGCGACTCGGTTGCGGATTCCGGCGGATGAACCTCCGGCAATCGCCCGCGAACCACCTTGTCCGGCAAGCCCCGCTTCAAGGGTGTAGGTAAATCGTCTGGTTTGGCGGACAAACTTCCACTCCTGAGCCATTGATAGATTCGCCTATCTGCCAGTGGAATACTGTGCAGAATGGCTCACTTCGGCATTCCAAAATGGGAAGCCGTGGGCCAAACTATGACCGTCTGTGTGACCGAAATCCTTGTATTCACCGCTGGATGAGTATTAGTTTGCGAACCAGAGTCAAGTAATCGCGGCAGCAATGCAGCCGAGAGGAAGAAGGATGACGGTCATCATGCGTAGATACAACAATCATAAGATCTGGTTCGCAGCATTTTTACTGCTCATGTCCGCCAATGGATGCAGCGATCTGGACAAGGCCGGCATTAACCCAACCGTGACTCCGCCTACGGTGATTTCAGTGGCTCCTCCTAATGGCGCCATCGGGGCTTGTCCCAACACCATAGTGACGGCCACCTTCAGCAAGGCGATGAACCCTTCATCCATCAATGGCACCACCTTTACGTTGACCGGACCGGGCCCAGCAGCCGTGGGAGGATTAGTCACCTACAATGCGTCCAGCAACACCGCGATCTTTACACCATCAGCCACTCTCGCCCTGAGCACCGCGTATACGGCCACGATCACGAACGGAGCCAGGGACATGTTTGGCAATGCGCTGGCGAGTAACTTTGTATGGAGCTTCACAACAGGCGTCACGACATGCTTGGGAGTGGGCGTGCCCGCAGTGGCTTCCGTAACTCCTGCGAATGGGTCATGCCCTCAGACGACTGCTACCGCCACCTTCAGCGAAGCGATGAATCCTTCCACTATCAGTGCCACAACCTTTACGTTGACCGGTCCGGGCGCAGCGTCTGTGACAGGACAGGTCACCTACGATGCGCCAAGCTATGTCGCGACCTTCACGCCGTCCAGCACTCTCGCGCTGAACAGCCTCTATACCGCCACCATTACGACCGGAGCCCAGGACCTGCTTGGCAATGCGCTGGCAAGTAATTTTGTATGGACCTTCACCACAGGCGCCAACCCGTGTCAACCGCCGGCTCCGCCCATTTCCGTGGCCCCTCCCAACGGCTCCGCGGGAATATGTCCCAACACAGTCGTCAGTGCCACTTTCCCACAGGCGATGGACCCTGCAACCATCAACCCAACAACCTTTACGGTGTCGCCTGGCGTAACCGGAACCGTCACCCCCGATGTAACGAACACAATCTTCACCTTTACCCCATCCGGCAATCTCGCTCTGAGCACAACCTATACCGCCACGATTAGCGCCGGCGCCACGGACTCGTTTGGCAATGCGCTGGCAAGTAATTTTGTATGGACCTTCGCCACAGCGACCACGACGTGTACGGCGCCGCCGCCGCCACCCACTGTGATTTCCGTAACTCCTCCTAGTGGTACGGCCGGTGTATGTCCCAACACGATAGTCACCGCCACCTTCAGTGAGACGATGAATCCTGCATCGATCGACAGCACGACCTTTACGTTGACGGGACCGGGCGCTGCAGCCGTGGCCGGACAAGTTACCTACGATGCGTCAAGCGACACTGCGATCTTTACACCCTCAACTCCTCTGGCACTGAGCACCGCATATACGGCCACGATTACAACCGGCGCACAGGATCTGTTGGGCAATGCACTGGCAAGCAACGTCGTATGGACCTTCACCACAGGTGCCAACCCGTGTCAACCGCCGGCCCCGCCCGTTTCCGTGACCCCTCCCAACGGCTCCGCCGGAATATGTCCCAACACAGTAGTCGCCGCCACTTTCCCACAGGCGATGGACCCTACTACTATCAACGCGACAACCTTTACCTTGACGGGACCGGGCGCGACACCCGTAACCGGAACGATCACTCCCGATGGAACAAACAAAATTTTCACCTTTACGCCATCCGCCAGTCTCGCATTGAGCACTCTCTATACCGCCACCATTACGACCGGAGCCAAAGATCCGTCCGGCAATGCGCTGGCAGCCAATTATGTGTGGACCTTCACCACCGCCGCCGCGGCGTGCGCGCCGCCACCGCCACCCACAGTAATTTCCGTAACCCCTCTAAATGGTGCGGCCGGTGTCTGTCCCAACACGGTAATCACGGCCACATTCAGTGAAGCGATGAACCCTGTAACCATCAATACCACGACCTTTACTGTGGCACCTGGCGTAACCGGTGTAGTGACCCTGGATGGAACCGGTAAAATTGCGGCATTCACCCCATCCAGCAATCTCGCACTGAGCACAACGTATACCGCGACGATTACCACTGGGGCCCAGGACCTGTCTGGCATCGCGCTAGCCAGTAACTACCCTTGGAGCTTCACCACGGCTACGTTGGCGTGTCAACCGCCCGTACCGCTGGGATCGGCCGCGACTTTCGAAGTTCTGGCTGGCTCTACGGTCACAAACACCGGCCCGACCATCATTACTGGTGGGGATCTGGGGCTAAGCCCGGGAAGCGCGGTTACCGGGTTCCCGCCGGGAACGCTTACTCCGCCTGCGGTCATGCACGTAACCGATCCGACCGCGGCGCAGGCCCAGCTCGATTTGACCGCTGCGTATCTCTATGCCGCTGGATTACCAGGAGGTGCGGTTCTGCCTGGGGATATGAGCGGCCTGACTTTCACTCCTGGCCTGTACACGAACGCGAGCACGGTCATGTTAACGGCGGGTAACGTGACTCTCGACGCACAGGGCAACGCGAATGCGGTGTTCATCTTCCAGGTAGGGTCCGCGCTCACGACCATCGGAAGCACGCAGGTTGTTCTGGCCGGCGGCGCCCAGGCCAAGAACGTCTTTTGGCAGGTTAGCAGTTCAGCGACTCTGGGAACGAACTCAATCTTCCAGGGAACCATATTGTCGCTTCAAGCCATCACGCTGGATACCGGCGCCACGCTTATCGGCAGAGCACTGGCCCGCAATGCCGCGGTCACTTTGGATAGCAGTACGGTTACAGCCCCGTGAGCGATGAGGCATTCGATCGTGGGCCGGCTTGAGGCTGGCCCACTACCGGGCTGGGTCGGAAGTGGGATTTAAGTCATCAAGTTCGGAGGAGTATTCGCATGTCATCTCATTCTCGGAGCCATTATGGCCGTGTTGCGTTGATGCAGTTGGCAGTAGTTGCTGCCCTGTGTGGCGTTGGTACGCTCGCGGCAGCGCAGGATCAGCCTCCTCCCAAATGGGAGCTTTTCGGCGGATACTCCTTCCTGTATCCCGGCGCCGATGTGCACGGCGTCCTTCCAGCAGGAGTGCTCCCGGTGAGCAGCTTCTTGGAATCAAATCCGCGGGGCGCGGGCGCCAGCATCACTTACGACTTCAATCGCTGGTTTGGATTGACAGTCGATGCCAGTGGGCATTGGGGCAGCGGCGAGACCGGGTTGAACAACCGAATTAACGACGCCGCTTTCTCCAACCTCTCCTTCGGGCCAAAGGTTACGTTCCGCAGCGCTCATTTCTCTCCATTTCTTGAGGCTTTGGCGGGCGATCACCGTCTTATGCCGGATGCCTTCCACGATATCGACAAATTAGGGTTCATGGCCGGCGGCGGTCTTGATGTCAACCTGGCCAGGCAGGTCGCATTGCGGCTATTCAGGGCCGACTACGTGATGTCCAGCTACCGGTATGGTCCTTCGAATACGACTCCGAGCACCGATCTCAGGGGTGTAAGGCTGCAGGCTGGCATCGTACTTATGTGGGGCGGGGAACGGACTGTAACGCCACCCCGGCCAGCCTGCTCGGTACAGCCGACGGAGGTCTTTGCCGGCGAGCCTGTGACCGCGACTGCCGATGGATCGAATTTCAATCCCAAGCGTACCGTCAAGTACAACTGGAGTGGCTCCGGAGTGAAGCCTGGGGAAACAGCTGCTTCCACTTCGATTGACACCACAGGCTTGCAGGCCGGCTCCTACCAGGTCACTGCCAACTTGAGCGATGGCAGCCAAAATGGCGTTGCCTCCTGCAGTACCAGGTTCACCGTGAAAGCGCCGCGCCCGCCCGTGATTTCATGCGCGTCAGATCCAGCGAGCGTGCCCATGGGTGGCACCTCAACCATCAACTCGAACGCCAGCAGCCCCGATGGCCGCAGGCTGACCTACAGTTACACAACGAGCGCCGGAAACATTGCCGGCAACACCTCTACCGCTGCCCTGGACACCCGGGGCGCGCAGCCTGGGACAATTACCGTGACCTGCAATGTGAGCGATGACCGAAATCAGCCGCTCATGGCTTCTTCCACAACCACGGTGAACGTTCAATCCCCACCTCAACCGCCAGATGTCAGCGCCATCGAGAGGAGACTTGCCCTGCACAGTATTTATTTTGCGACAGCCAAGCCCACGCTCGAGAATCCCGACGCTGGCCTGCTTGCCAGCCAGGAGAGAACTCTCACTGCGCTCGCCAGTGATTTCAAGACCTATCTCCAAAGCAAGCCGGATGCGCGCCTGACTCTCGAAGGCCATGCCGACCCGCGCGGTTCCGTGGAATACAATCAGGGGCTCTCCGAACGGCGTGTCGATCGCACGAAGCGATTCCTGATCGAACAGGGCGTTCCCGCCGCGAACATCCAGACCGAGGCGTTCGGCAAACAACAAAACCTCACCGACACCCAGGTGAAAAATGCGGTTGAACGAAACCCCGAGTTGAGCACAGAAGATCGGCAGAGGGTGCTCAATAATATGAGAACGATCATCCTGGCCAGTAATCGCCGTGTGGACATCACTCTGAGTAGCGCCGGCCAGGCGTCTCAGGAGTCAGTCCGCCAGTACCCCTTCAACGCTGCGGATTCCCTGACGCTGCTCAGGGAGGAACAAACCAAGAAAACGGCCGGGCCGGCGGCCAAGAAAAAGGCCAAGCCTTAAGGCTCAGCAATAGGCCAGGCCGAAGGCGCAACCCAATGAAATGAAAGGGGCGGCCAAGTAGCATCACTTGACCGCCCTTTTTGCCCCCTGCCGCAATGGCGAGATTGGCCGTAATGAGGTCGCTACGATTTATGCGAATCGGATTCCCCTCTCCGGGACTATAATCATTAATAATGAGTGCCCCAGCCCCAACCAAGAAGAACCGCGAATTCGACGCCGATACCTTCCTCGCGACGATTGGCGACGGCAGGAAGATCCTGTCTGTTCCGAAAAAGCAAACGATCTTCGCACAAGGGGATCTGGCGGACTCTGTCTTCTATATCCAGAAAGGCAAAGTCAGGCTGACCGTCGTATCCAAGATCGGCAAGGAAGCGACGATCGCCATAGTAGGTGAGGGAACCTTTTTTGGGGAGGGTTCACTGGCAGGGCAGCTTCTGCGTATGGGCTCCGCGGCCGCCATGACGGATTGCGAACTGCTGCGGGTGGACAAGAAGGCGATGATGGATGCGCTTCACCGCGAACACGCGTTTTCCGACATGTTCGTCTCGTATTTGCTGGCGCGCAATATCCGTTACGAAGAGGACTTAGTCGACCAATTGTTCAATTCCAGTGAGAAGAGACTGGCCCGCGTCCTTCTATTGCTCGCTCACTTTGGCAAGGAGGGTGTTCCTGAATCCGTGGTCCCCAAGATCAGTCAGGAGACCCTGGCCGAGATGGTAGGCACGACTCGTTCGCGAGTCAGCTTCTTCATGAACCGGTTCAGGAAATTGGGTTTCATTCACTATGCCGGGGGAGAAGAAGGCGGTCTGCAGGTCCACAGCTCTCTGCTCAATGTAGTTCTGCACGACTAAAGTTCTTCACGCAAGAAAGGCTCACTGGACATTCATGAGTCCGCTTGCAGCGTTCTGCTCGGCAGCGTGGAGGGGAAACGCCACGCGGGCAGGTTGCATGCGATTAGCGCAAGCTCGTACGAAAGCCCGCATATAAGACTGCGCTACCCGGTCCCAGACCATGTGGCGTGCATAGACGTAAGCACGTTTGCCCATCGCCTGGCGAGCCGCATCGTTGTCCAAGAGTTCAATTGCCTTATCTGCGATAGCGGCTGGGTTGTCGAAGGGAACCAGCGCCCCGCGCCCCTCGTCCAGGAGTTCGGTCGCGTGCCAGTACGGAGTCGAGATGATCGCCTTCCCGGCGCCCAAGGCATACGCGAGTGTTCCGGATACGGCCTGTGCCTCGTAACGGTACGGCGTGACGTAAATGTCGGCCGAACCAACCAGCGAAGCCATTTCTTGAGGGCTGGCGAACCGGTTGTGGAAGACTACGTTCTCCTCAACTCCCAGCTCCTTGGCTAAGGCCTGCAACTGGAGCCGATATCGATCGCCCTCGCGGCGTCTGACATGCGGGTGAGTAGCGCCTGCGATGGTGTAGACAACGTCGCTGTGCCGAGACAAGATGCGCGGCAGGGCTTGAATCATGCTTTCGAATCCCTTGTTTGGAGACAACAAGCCGAACGTGAGCAACACAGTCTTTCCTTTGGGTGAAAGCGAATCTTCATAAGGAGCCGGTTCCGCAAAAGGCAAGTCGGGGATGCCATGAGGAATCAGGTCAATCTTTTCGCCGGGAACTCTAAATACATCTTGCAGAAACTGAGAAGAGTGCTGGCTCATAACGATAAGACGATCGGAGCGCGCGGCGATTTCTTGCATGACGATTAGTTGGTCGACGTCTGGCTCACGAAGAACTGTATGCAGAGTTGTCACCACTGGTATTTTGAGGCGCTGCAGCAGCCGCAAGATATGGCTGCCGGACTTCCCTCCAAAAATCCCATACTCGTGCTGCAAACACACTAGATGGACGTTGCTGGAATTAAGAAAGTCGGCGGCTGCTTGATAGGAAGAGAGGTCAGCCTCGGTTATCTCGAATCGCACCCGCGCAGGGTAGCTGTACCGCGATTGCGGGTCATTGACGGCGACCACCAACACTCCTGCGGCGCCATACTCAACAGAAATCGCATCACACAAGTCTGTCGTGAAGGTCGCAATTCCACACTGTCGAGGAAGGTGGTTCCCGATAACCGCTACCCGCATCGGAAGCGACCGGCTGCATATCGCTTGCAGGGATGATGCTGACTTGTTTTCGAACCCGAGAGGACGCGTTTTGCAGCGCATCAGGGTGTTCGGGGGCAAACTCGTGGAGCGGTCAGGCGAGGACATTGCAGGCTCCTTAACGGTTATGGTCCGGTTGAAAGGGGACCGAAGCGAGGTAAGGGCGCCGGAAGCTACACCGGGACCTGCTGGTGCCGGGACTCGTACTGCTTTCTTCACCCCGCACTTCGCCGTCCGCTCAACAGATTAATGACCAGAACCACCAACGCCACAACCAGGAGTAAGTGGATCAGGCCGCCGCCGACATGCAGACTGAAACCCAGCAGCCACAGAATCAGGAGAACAACAAGAACCGTCCAAAGCATGGCAACCTCCCGTGCTCATTTGCGAGCACTCGACTGTGAATCTTAATTCAGCGTCCGCGAGAGGACTGCTTTCGCGCGAACGGAATAAAAGGGTGAAAGGGTGAATGATAGGACTGTGCCGCTACTTGAACATACAGAGTCGGCTGAATGACAAACAGCGGCAGCCCAATTCTGCGAAGTCCTACTTCTGATCTTTCTCTTCAGCTTTTCTTTCGGCTACGGCATGAGCTTTTGCTCCACGAATCTCCGTGAGGAACGGCTCGGCTACGGATGGGGCCGGCACTTTGCCCAAGAGCAAAGCCCGAGTGGTGACGCTGCGTCCGTATAGCGCGTGCCGGGAATCATTGTCCTGGCGGATCGAGGCGCCTTTCAGCGTGAGCCCAGCGAACGCGCCCTTGGCACGGGAGTAGGTCAGGATCTCTGTATCCATCTTCCAATCCGTCCCGGCCTGGGCATGCCGTCCAACTGGACCCGCTGCTGCTGAAGCGTCCGCTCCAAGTTGGAAATTACTCTCGAGCAGTCTTTGCATCCCTTTTTCATTCTGAATGATCATTACCAGGTCCACAGCTTCTACACCGATCTGCAGTCCCCAGCTTCCGCCGGAAATCGTGATGAACGCCGGCGCACTCCAGCCATCCGCCGTGCGGCAGGTGGCTACGCCCTTGCCCCCTTCAGCTCCGAAGACAAATCCACCTTTGACCATGTGTGGTACGACGGCCACGCATTTTGCGTGCTCCAACACTTCTTCCGGGATTCCGCTGTCAGGCGCACTCATAATTTCGTGCATCACTTGGGTGGCGCTGTCCAGCCGGTCGGTGGCATCTTCCCGCGCCGACCCTGCCCAGCACAGCGTGCCGAGACTCAACATCGCCAGTCCGAACATTACTTTTTTCATGGGACAGCCTCATTTCTGTTACCTCTGCGCCGCATTCTCTGACTTCGTGCTCTGTGTACACTCACACACAAATCCGCGAAGACGCGCCGGCGCACCAGGTCAATTCCGAAACTAGCAAATCAGGCCTCAAGCCGTCTGAGCAATAATGCTCACTGGCCACGAGGAATTGCCGACAAATTGTCATGAAGAAATCTGTCTTTCCCTGTTCAGCACGAGTTCCAGTCTGAACTCGTGTGGGACCTCACATTTCACATTGCATCTCTGCGTGTACCTTTGTCCTTTCGGGATGAAGCCGAGGCCCATTCCAGAAATGGTCAATTCTGCTCAGACCCCAGAAAGCCAAGAGATTAGAAAAATGGCAGCCCTCAAAAAGGCTCAGAAGAGCTGTGATCCGCGGTTTACGAGGGCGAAGGAGAAAGGAGAAATATGAAAACCAGCACAAAAGACAAGATGAAGGGCAGCTTCCACGAAGTGAAGGGAACAATCAAGGAGGAGATCGGAAAGGTTACGAGGGACCGCAATTTGAAAGCCGAAGGGAAAGCCGAAAAGAAAGCGGGCAAAGTTCAACAGCGCGTAGGCCAGGCTAAAGAAGCCGTCTCAAAGTTGAAAGGACAGCTGGCAGAGTTGAAAGCTGGGTAGGCCATTCAGAAATGGCAAGATTCGAGAAAGCCGTAGGGGCAGGAACACCGCGGCGCTATGTAGGCGGGGCAAAAGCGTGATTTGGAACTATCCAAAAGCGCATGGCGGGCTATGTTTTCGGATGTACGCTATCCAGAAAAAGCGGTAAAATGGCGGTGAGAAACGTCGCTGTTTGTTTAGGTAGAGGGGGTGCCCCATGTCTCTTGCTCGCCAATCCAACCATTCTCCAGGCGGAAGGAAAATCGCCCGCCAAACCCCAATCGCCCCGACACTCCAAACCGAGACTAATGCTATAAGTCCAAGTGCAGCGGGCAAGAAGAGGCGCGATTTCGATCCCCATGTATTCCTCGCGACCATCGGCGAGGGCAGGAAATCTGTGCTTTTTCAGAGGAAACAAGGAATCTTTGCGCAAGGCGATACCGCTGATGCCGTGTTTTATATTCAGACGGGCAAGGTAAAACTCACCGTGGTCTCGAAGACTGGCAAGGAAGCAACGATCGGCATATTGAGTGACGGAGACTTTTTCGGCGAAGCTTCGCTTGCGGGCCTAGCGCTCCGCATGGACTCCGCAACCGCAATGACGGATTGCGCTGTTCTGCGGATCGAGAGGAAAGCCATGATCGAAGCGCTGCATCGGGAACACGAATTTTCCGACCTCTTCGTCGCCTATTTGTTGGCACGGAACATCCGTTACGAAGAAGATCTGGTCGATCAGCTTTTCAATTCGAGCGAAAAGAGGCTGGCCCGGATCCTTTTGCTGCTCGCTCATTTTGGCAAGGAAGGCACACCCGAAACTGTAGTTCCCAAGATCAGTCAGGAGATGCTGGCGGAAATGATCGGCACCACCCGCTCGCGGGTCAGCTTCTTCATGAACCGATTCAGGGAATTGGGCTTTATTCACTACAACGGCGGGCTGCAAGTCCATAGCTCGCTGCTCAATGTCGTCCTGCACGACTAGAGTTCCAACCGTTGCCACGCGAGGCCTTCACCGGTGTCGAGTTCCGCCGTGCGGTAGCAGCCTTGTAGAGTCCGGACCTGCCGGCGCAGATTGCGCTTAACCTGGCAACCGTCCGCCGTGTCACTGGCGCGCGGCGTCTCCTTTTCAAGAGGAGAATCACTTTTAAGTTTAAGAATGTTCTAATTTGACCAGACTGCTCAAGCCTCGACCTGTCAGACTCCTCCAGAGAGTTGAGCCTACGCAGGTCCGGTGCCAGGGAGCGGCGCACACAGCCGCAGCTTCTCAATCGTTTTATCCAGGCTGCCGCCAACCTTGTTAGGTCAGCCGATCGGAGGCTTCAAAATGAGTCTAGAAACGATTTTGATTATCGTCCTGCTAGTGTTCTTGCTTGGTGGAGGCGGTTGGTACTGGGGGCGCGGGCGCGGTTAACGCGACCTGTTCCGGAACGGAAATAGCCGTTCTGGAGCGGACTTGGCACGTAAGTGGCAGCTCCGCCACTCCGTTCAACGACTGGAGACTCGGAATCGAGTCCGTTTTTGTTCACAGGGATGGCAATTCTGGCGGGCCTGGGTAACGGAAATCCCGCGCCTCAATCAGCCAAGATTCAACGAT
>CABDYC010000230.1_pt1 | contig 22111 bp, 14 predicted proteins | sample 3421511 | NCBI WGS metagenome assembly CABDYC01 (sample SAMEA5534336, study PRJEB31848) | metagenome | biome: tundra; feature: field; material: soil | place: USA | collected 2013-05 | depth 0.15 m | reverse complement strand
TGCGGCATGTGCATCGACATCTGCCCCGTGGGCGCGCTCACTTCCGGGGCGTACCGTTATAAGACGCGTCCCTGGGAAATGAAGCACGTGGGTACGATCTGCACCCACTGCGGTGACGGCTGCAAGACCACGCTGGGCGTGCGTCGCGCCGACACCGGAATGGAGATTGTCCGCGGCGACAACCGCGACAAGAGCGGCACCAACGGAGATTTCCTCTGTATTAAAGGCCGCTACGCGTTCGATTTCGCGAACCATGAAGAGCGGCTCACGCGGCCGCTCATTCGCAAGGACGGCAAGCTGACTCCGTCCACGTGGGAAGAAGCGTTTGATTTGATCGGAAAGAAGTTCGTGGAAGTTCGTGATCGTGATAGCGGAGCTGCTATTGGGGTGATCGGTTCGACTCGCACTACAAACGAAGAGGCTTACCTGCTCTCCAAATTTGCCCGTGTGGTTTTGAATACGAACAATGTGGACCATCACCGCACCGCGGACTTCCCTGCTTTGGCGGCAGCGCTTCGCGGCAAGGCTGATGCGACGGCCAGCATGGCGGAAGTATTCACGGCTCCCGCGATTCTACTGATTGGCAATGATCCTACGGAGCAGCATCCGCTGCTGGCGTGGCAGATCCGCAACAACGTGCGGCTGCACCGCGCGCGGCTCTACGTGATCAACTCCAAGCCGATCAAATTACGGCGGCAGGCGACAAGCTTCATACAGATCCGCGCCGGAGCGGAGGGGCAAGTTGCGGCATTGTTGGCCGGCAGCGACGCGGCTGGCGATGCGTTGATCAGTTCATCCACCAGCAAAGACGCATGGATCGCCCTGCGCGACAAGCTGCGTGGCGAGCAGAATCTGGTGATCGTTTCCGGTTCCGAACTCCGCGGGGACGACCTTGCTACCCTCGTGAAGTTCGGTTCCGGACTGTCGGGAGCTAAGTTCGTCTCTCTGGCGGATTACGCCAATTCCCGCGGAGCGGCCGACATGGGCCTGTATCCTGATTTGCTTCCTGGATACCACCCGACCGCCGGGAACAGCGAGTTCCATCAGGAGTGGGGAAACATTCCGCAGGTTGCGGGCCTCGACCTTCCCGGCATGGTCGAGGCCGGGAAAGCGGGTGCGTTGAAAGCTCTCTATGTCGTAGGCTCGAATCCCATTGGCCGGTTGAACATCGATCCATTCGCGTTCTCGAAGAGTTTCGTGGTTGTACAAGACATGTTCCTGACCGAGACTGCGGTGATGGCCGACGTAGTGCTGCCGGCGACGAATGCATACGAGAAGTCCGGTACGTTCACCAACACTTGCGGTGACTTGCAGTTAGTAAAGAAGGCCGGCGAAGTCACGGGCACGAAGGATGATTTCGAGATGATCGTGCGCATCGCAGACGCCATGGGCTGTGACGTGCGTAAGCTGGTGCCCTTTGGCGGCGGCACGCATGCCGACATGGGACAGTCTCGCGGAGTACAGTCGGGCGAGGCCGACCGTCACGCCGTGTGGCTCGAGGCTCACGGACTGGAGCCGAAACTGAGCCCGTTCGATCCCACGGCAATTCTAGATGAGATTCAGCGATTGGTTCCCGGCTATGACGTGTCCCGCATGAATCTGCTGGCGGGCAACAGTCAGCATACGTCTTTCGCCAAAGCCGGGCCCGGGGTTGAGCACAGGCCGGAATCCATTGCTCCGGCGAACATTGTTCCGGCAAACAACGATCTTTTCAGTTCCGGAACACTGGGACGCTATTCACGCACGTTGAAGTCGGTGGTCGAGAATCACGAGGTCAAGCCCGCGGACGTCGCGGCAGACTGATTGAGCTTTTGGAGAGGAAGCACAGGCATTGTCAGTTGGCGCTTTCATACTCGTGTCGGTGATCAAGTCGGTGATTGTCCTGACCGCACTGCTCACCGCGGTCGCATACACGGTCTGGCTGGAACGCAAAGTGGTAGGCCACATACAGAATCGCTGGGGCCCCACGCGGGTCGGACCGTTTGGACTGCTGCAGCCTGTGGCCGACGGGCTGAAGTTGCTGTTTAAGGAAGATCTTACGCCGCCGCACGTCTACAGGCCGCTGTTCCTGGCGGCGCCGATGATGGCCCTGGTCTTCGCCCTGACTTCGATTGCAGTGATCCCTTTTGGCAACTCGATCACGATTGGCGGCCTGAACATTCCGCTGCAAGTCACCGACGTAAACATCGGGCTGCTAATGATTCTGGGCATTACCTCACTCGGCGTATACGGTGTTGCGCTGGCAGGCTGGTCGTCGAACAACAAATACTCCCTGCTTGGCGGACTGCGAGCCAGCGCGCAGATGGTGAGTTACGAAATTGGGCTGGGACTCTCGCTGGTCGGGATCCTGATCCAGTCTGGAAGTTTCAGCCTGCGCGATATCGTCGATGCGCAGGGCGGCCGGTTCCTGGGCTTCATCCCGCGGTGGAATATTTTCCACGGACAGTTCATCGGCTTCTTCATTTATTTGATGGCCGCCTATGCGGAAACCAATCGCATTCCGTTTGACTTGCCCGAAGCCGAAACCGAACTGGTCGCGGGATACCACACCGAGTACAGTGCCATGAAGTTTGCCATGTTCTTCATGACCGAATACGCCAACATGATTACGGTGGCTTGCGTGGCCACGCTGTTGTTTTTCGGAGGATGGCACGGGCCGCTGTTTGGGCCTCCGCTGTTGCAGGCGCTACTGCCGTTGTTCTGGTTTGGCGTGAAGGTTTTCGCGTTTCTCTTTCTTTATATCTGGGTGCGCGGGACGTTGCCGCGCTTCCGCTATGACCAACTCATGGCCTTCGGCTGGAAGTTTCTACTGCCCCTGGCGATTGCGAATCTGGTGGCAACGGCGATTGCCGTCGCCTGGTAGGGAAAGGCAGTTGCTAGTTGCCAGTAGCCAGTTGCCAGTAAAGCAAAGCGCTGGCTAAGGCGCAGTAATGTGGCAGTTGCGTTTTACTGGCAACTGGAAGCTGGCAACTGACAACTGTTCTTATGAATTTTCATCTCATCTTATTTCTGGCTTTTGGGGCGGTTTGCGTAGGCGGGGCGATCAACCTGCTGGCGCAGCGGCATCCCATCAACAGCGCGCTGTCGCTGATCGCAGTCATGGCTGCGCTGGCCGGCGAATACCTGCTGCTGGGCGCGGAGTTCGTCGCTGCCGTACAGGTGATTGTCTATGCCGGCGCGATTATGGTGCTCTTCGTCTTCGTCATCATGCTGCTGAACGCAGGCGAAGAAGAACACACGAACGGAAGCCGTGTGGCAATTCTGTTTGGCGTGCCGGGGATGCTGACCGGCAGCGTGCTCATGGCGTGGGTGGTGGTGTGGCACTCCGGGACTGAATCCGTATCGATCGGCGCGTTGCCCGGGCATCCGAAAGATATCGCTCAGCTTCTCTTTCACGAATTCCTGTTGCCGTTTGAAGTCACATCCGTGTTGATCCTGATCGCCATCATGGGCGCCGTGGTTCTGGCCACCAAGCCGGAACCTTCGGCGGGGAAGGCGGACTGATGGTGCCCTCGGATGTGCCGCTATCGTATTACTTGCTGCTCAGCGGATTTCTGTTTGCCTGTGGCGTGGTCGGATTTCTCATCAAGCGCAACATCATCACCATCTTTATGTCGATTGAGCTGATGCTGAACGGGGTGAATCTTTCTTTCGTGGCGTTCGCCGCACACTGGCATGCGCTGGCCGGCCAGGTATTCGTTTTCTTTGTGATGGTGGTGGCGGCGGCGGAAGCGGCCGTGGGACTGGCAATCATCATCGCCGTCTATCGCACACGGGAGACCCTGAACGTGGATCAGGTGAACCTGCTCAAGTTATGAACCCGACCCTCAATCTCTGGCTGATCCCGGTTCTGCCGCTGGCGGGGGCAGCGATCAACGGCTTTCTTGGGAAGAAGGCTTCGCGGCAAGGCGTGACCGCGGTCGCACTCCTTTTCAGCGGAGTCGCTTTTGCGTGGGCTTTGTGGGCCGCAGCGCGCTTTTCGTCATTGACTCTTCCTTACCATGAGTTCTTCGCGCACTGGATCCGCATCACCGGCTTCAGCGCGGATTTTGCTTTTTATCTCGATCAACTCTCGCTGGTTATGTTGCTCGTGGTCACCGGAGTCGGATTTCTCATCCACATCTATTCCGTCGGCTACATGTGGGACGATCCCGGCTACTACCGCTTCTTCAGCTATCTGAACCTGTTCATGTTCTTCATGCTGACGCTGGTGCTGGCCAACAACTACCTGGTTATGTTCATCGGCTGGGAGGGCGTGGGGCTGGCTTCGTATCTGCTGATCGGGTTCTGGTTCACGAAAGATTCGGCGGCGTCGGCGGGCAAGAAAGCTTTCATCGTAAACCGCATCGGCGACTTCGGCTTCCTGATCGCATTGTTTTTGCTCATCAAGCACTTTGGATCGCTGAATTTCGAGCAAGTGTTTCGCAGCATCGCCCCCATGGGTCCGGAGACGGCTGGCGCGGGACCTCTCACTGCGGTTGGAATCCTGCTGATGGTGGGCGCTTGCGGCAAATCGGCACAGATTCCCCTGTACATCTGGCTCCCCGACGCGATGGAAGGGCCAACGCCGGTTTCCGCGCTGATTCACGCCGCCACGATGGTGACGGCTGGTGTCTACATGGTTTCGCGCTCGCACGTGATCTTCGACCGCGCGCCGACGGCGCTGCTAGTGGTGGCGATCATCGGGACCCTGACTGCGTTCTTCGCCGCGACCATCGGCATCGCGCAGACCGATATCAAGAAAGTTCTCGCCTACTCGACCATCTCGCAGCTTGGGTATATGTTCATGGCGTGCGGAGTGGGCGCGTTCTCGGCGGGAATCTTCCACCTGATGACGCATGCCTTCTTCAAGGGCCTACTGTTCCTGGCCGCTGGGTCGGTGATTCATGCCGTCGGCGGCGAACAAGACATGCGCAAGATGGGTGGGCTCAAGTCGTACATCCCATGGACTTTCCTCACGATGGGCATCGCGACGCTCGCCATTGCCGGAATCCCTCCGCTTGCCGGGTTCTGGAGCAAGGACGAGATTCTTTGGAAGGCTTACCAGGTTAGCGGCGTGTATTGGGGAATCGGCGTGATTACGGCTTTCATTACGTCCTTCTACATGTTCCGCTTGTTGTACATGACGTTTTTTGGCGACTACCACGGAGCGCAAGTGGACGGGCACGGCTCGCACGGCCACAACGCCCACGGCCACGGTGAACCGCACGAGAGCCCGATGGTCATGCTGGCACCCCTGATGATCCTGGCGTTGCTTTCGCTCGTCGGCGGACTGGTTGGGATAGGCAACCGTTTCGAGCATTTCCTGGCTCCGGTCTTTGGATCGGTGGAGGCTGTCGAAGTCGCAAGTCATAACACCGAGTTGCTTCTGATGGGTGTGTCGGTGGCGGTCGCTCTGTTGGGGTGGTGGCTGGCGTATCTGCTTTACTACAAGCGCCCCGAGATCCCGCAGAAGATTGCCGACTCGCTCGGCGGGTTCTATCAAGCGGTCGTGCACAAGTACTACATCGACGAATTGTACGCTGCGCTCTTTGTCAAGCCGCTGGTCGATGGTTCGACTCGAATTCTCTGGCAGGACGTAGACCGAAACATTATCGACGCCGCCGTGAATGACGCGGGAGACGGCGCGCGGCACGTTTCCGACAAGGTTCGCCACATGCAATCCGGAAACATTCGCTCGTACGCGGGCTGGATCGCGGCGGGTTCCGGGGTGGTGATTGCTTTCATGATCTGGATGTGGATGGAAGCCCGATGAGCACCGATAGTCTCAGTTCCATCATTCTTACACTGGTGACCTTCGCGCCGCTGGCGGGCGGATTGCTGCTGATGCTGCTTCCCCGGCGCGACCGCGACATTCGAATCTTCGCACTGGTCATCTCGCTACTGACGTTTGTGTTGTCTTTGCATCTGCCGGTCTATTTCCATCGCGCACAAACTGATTTTCAATATCAAATCGATAAGCAGTGGGTTTCCACTCCGAATATCCACTACCACATGGGAGTTGATGGCATTTCGCTCTGGCTGGTGGTGCTCACCACGTTTCTCACGCCGCTGTGCGTGCTGATTTCCTGGAAGTCAGTTCATGAGCGGGTGAAAGAATTCTTTATCCTGCTGCTGATTCTGGAGACGGCGCTGATCGGGGTCTTCACCTCTCTCGACCTGTTCCTCTTCTACTTCTTCTGGGAAGCCACGCTCATACCCATGGCGTTGCTGATTGGCATTTTTGGCCACGAGCGCAAAGTCTATGCCGCGGTGAAATTCTTCATGTACACCATGATCGGCTCAGTGTTCATGCTGGCGGCGATCCTGTGGCTTTACGCGCATACCGGCAGCTTTGACTTTGTCGTGATTCGCGACCAGATCGTGAGCGGCGCTGTACCGAAATTCCCGGCAGCTGCCCAGTGGCTCTTCCTCGGCTTCTTCCTGGCATTTGCGGTCAAGGTTCCTTTGTTCCCCTTCCATACGTGGTTACCCGACGCTCACGTGGAAGCACCCACGGCAGGATCGGTGCTGCTGGCCGGGGTGCTGCTCAAAATGGGCACCTACGGAATGCTGCGCTTCAACCTGGGCTTGTTCCCCGAGCAATCCCGGCACAACGCTCCCTGGGTCGTGACGCTCGCCTTAATTGGCATCATCTATGGCGCGCTGGTAGCCATGGTTCAGCCCAACATGAAGAAGCTGATTGCGTACTCTTCGGTCAGCCACCTCGGATTCGTGGTGCTGGGAATTTTCAGCTTTACGCAGGCCGGACTGAACGGCGCGATGTTCGTGATGCTGGCTCACGGAATTTCGACAGGCGCGCTGTTCATGTTGGCGGGCATTCTGCACGAACGGCGTCATACCTACGAGATTAGCGAGTTCGGCGGACTGGCCTCGCCCATGCCGGTCTATGCCGCGTCGTATCTGGTGATCGTGCTGGCCTCGGCGGGTCTGCCTCTTCTGAACGGCTTCATTGGTGAATTTCTGGTGTTGAGCGGCGCATTCCAGGACAAAGCGGTTTACGGAATACTCGGAGCCACTGGCATAATCTGGAGCGCGGTCTACCTGCTCTGGATGTATCAGCGAGTCTTCTACGGCAAGGTCACACACCCGGCGAACAACTCTCTGCGCGATCTTTCTGGATTCGAGAAGTGGGCAATCTGGCCATGCGCTGCCGCGGCGCTGGTGATGGGCATAGCTCCTATTATGTGGCTGGGGGCGATTGATCCGGCGGTCCGGGCGGCGCTCACTCCGTTCGCGCAGGTTGCGAGCAGGCTGGTGGGGCAATGATCGCCGAGACAATGATCGCCCGAACATTGGCCGCGACTTTAGCCCCGGCCTTCTCGCAGACGCTCCCGGTGGGTGCCGAGTACGTTCGCATTTTGCCCGAGATCGTTCTCTCCGTCTTCGGCATGATTGTAATGGTGCTCGAACCGCTGCTTGACGAGGAGAAGAGTCAGAAAGTTCTGGGATTGATCGCGCTGGTGGGCACGCTGGCGGGAATCGGGGCAACCTGGCTCATGGCACAGGTTCCGGGGCTGGCCTTCTGGAACATGGTGCAGGTTGACGGCTTCAGCGTTTTCTTCCATGTTTTGGTGATTGCGATCGCTGCCGTCGTCATCCTTAGCTCCTTCGAATATATGGCCGTCCAGCGAATCCGCGCCGGCGAATACTACGCTTTGATTCTTTTCGGCGTGGTCGGCATGGCGCTAATGTCCTCGGCGATCGAACTGGTTTTGATTTTCATCGCGCTCGAGATTTCCTCCATCTCGTCTTATGTGCTGGCGGGATTCCGCCGGCATGAAGCTTCCAGCGCCGAATCCTCGCTGAAGTACTTCCTGTTGGGTTCCTTCGCCACGGCATTTTTCCTGTATGGAGTGGCGTTAATGTTTGGCGCCACGGGCTCGACGAATATTGATCAGATCGGCAGGACTTTGCAGGCTGGCCCGATCCCATTACTTGCGTTCGTGGCAGTGGCGTTCATGTTCGTGGGCCTGGGATTCAAGGTGGCTGCCGCCCCTTTCCACATCTGGACCCCGGACGTCTACGAAGGGGCGCCGGCGCCGATTGTCGGCTTCATGTCGACCGCACCCAAGGCAGCGGCCTTTGCCGTTTTGTTGCGTGTCGTGTTCGTGATCAACGTGCCGGGCCGATTCTGGCTTATATGGGTTTCGGCAGCGCTCTCCATGACTCTGGGCAACGTGGGCGCGTTGGTGCAAAACAATGTGAAGCGACTCCTGGCTTATTCCTCGATCGCCCACGCGGGCTATCTATTGGTGGCGTTCGCAGTCGCGCCCGGCCTCGGAACCTCGGCGGCCATGTTCTACACCGCGGCCTATGCCGCCATGAACCTGGGCGCGTTTGCAGTAGTAAGCCACTTCGCCAACGCGGGCGAACGCTATGTGACACTCGAAGACTATGAAGGCCTGGGGCGCAGTTCCCCGCTGCTGGCGGCGACGCTCACCATCTTCCTGCTTTCGCTGATTGGCATCCCGATGACCGGCGGCTTTTTTGCCAAGTTCTACGTGTTCAGCGCAGCCGTGAAAGCCAACTTGATCTGGCTGACGATCATCGGCGTCCTCAACAGCGGCGTAGGCGCGTACTACTACCTGCGCATCATCGTGATGATGTACATGCGCGAATCGCGGAAGGAAGTTCCGGTGACTCCGGTGCCATTCGCGCTCCGTTTGGCGCTGGCAGCCTGCATCGCCGCGACCCTCTATCTCGGAATATTTCCCAGCCGCGTGCTGCGGTATGCGCAAGGCTCTGCGCAGCAACTGGTCCAACAGGCTCTGCCCGAAATTCCCCCATCCGCACCTGTACCAACGGTTCCCGCAACTCTGTAAAGGAGCCGGAATGCTGCGGCATCCTGAAAACCTGGCTGGCTCGCTGTTCTTAGGAGAAAATCCTAATCAACCTGAATTCTTCAGCGAAGCGGATCACATTTCTTCAACAGAGCAACGAAGTGGAGCCTGGCTCCGAATATCCAATTGGCGGGCGGCGGGTACAGACCCAGGTTGGTTATGAGCTGATCCGGCCGGAGTCCGATTTCCTCCCAAGCCGTGCGCCACTGGTGTTCAGTCCAGTAGTTGTAGGGCAGCGCGACGCCAAACCTTGCATTGCCAACCCAGTCCATAAAACGCAGGCGCGCCCCTGCTGCCAGTCCGTTCCGGTTGTGATCCTTAAGGAGCACGCTGTGCTTAGCCACCCGCCGCGCCTCGCGTAACAGGACCGCGGCATCTTGCGCGTGGTGCAAGACATCGGAAAAAAGGACCGCGTCGAACGACTCCTCGTCGAATGGAATGCGGAATCCGTCAAAGATTTCAACCGGGATATAGGTGCGAGTACGCGGCAGCACATCGATTCCCCTCACACTGAGGTCCGGTCTCTTGGATTGCAGAAGGGAGGAGATCAAGCCGTCGCCGCAGCCAACATCCAGGATGCGGGCGCCCTGGGGAGCAAGCTGGGCAAACCAGCGCGCCAAGGTCTCGACCCTGCGAGTGAATACCAGCTTGTCGTGCAAAACTCCAACAGCGCTCATGGACCTATTGATCCCTCGTTTGGCAGTGTACAAGCGGAAATGCCGGTCAGGCGGAATAAGCGGCGCCTGAAGTCTGCAGTCCGGAGCGGGAAGACGCTGCAAGCACGGTCTTTATGGGTTGCGCGGGCAGCCAGAGGAAGTCCGAATGACGGTATTCGCCAAATGCATTTACCCATTCGCGTGTAATCGCCGACTGGCATCGGTATCCCAAGTCCCGGAGCAGATGCCAGGCTTTTTCGCGGCCTGCTTCCGAACACTCGACAAACAAGACCGGCCTGGCAGCGGCAACGGTGCGGCGCATTCCCTGCAACACAGAGCCCTCCGCACCTTCAACGTCGATCTTAACGAACGTCGGGTAGCCCAGTTCACCGGCCTCAACGAGTTCGTCGATGGATACAGTCCGGACGCCAACTTCAGTAGTGGTTGGATCGTTTCGATGCCAGACCAAACTTGCCGTAGACAAGTTGCCAGCTACTCGAATCACTGCCTCGCCAGTCCTGTCCGAGGCTGCAAATTCCAACAGCCGGACGTTGTTGATCCCGTTGAGTTCCATGTTTTGCCGGAAAGCTTCAATATTTCGCGGAAGCGGCTCGAACGCGATGACGCGACCCTCGGACCCGACTCGCTTGGCAAGGGACAGGGACACGTAGCCCTGGTTCGCGCCTATGTCATACACGGTGTCGCCAGCCGCAACGTAGTTCCGGATCGCCTTTTGCAGGTGCGGCTCGTCTGTTCCCAGCAGATAGCCAAGGTTCTCGGCAGGGGAGACACAAATCCGATAGCCCGACGCAAGCCCCCTAAAGATTGTCCGGGGTTTTGATTCACTTCCCAACAAAAGGACAATGCACGATTTGGCAAAGCTCCGAATGGCCGACATGACTTTGCTTGCCTTGTATCACGCCTAGCGGGAAGTCGCAACCCACGATGCAGCGAGAATCAATCGCTCGCAGCCGTGAGCCCGAGTGGAGGAAAGGAACGTTGCCGCGGATGGCTCCGACAACTTCATTCCTGGTTGTGGATGAGGGGAACGAAGCGAACGAGTTCACGAAGCGAGATTACGGGCTGCCCGTTGACCATGCGGATGAATTGGAGTTGCTGGGAGTCGGGAGAGCCGACGGGGACGATCATGCGGCCGGCGTCGCAGAGTTGGGCGAGCAGAGCGGGAGGCAGGTCGGGAGCAGCGGCGGAGACGAGGATGGCGTCGAAGGGAGCGACGGCGGGCAGACCGAGCGTGCCGTCTCCGGTGAAGACTCGGATGTTGGTATAGCCGAGCGCGGCGAGAACGTTGCGGGCGCTCTCGGCGAGGGCGGGATGGCGTTCGATGGAGAACACCTGGGCGGCAAGTTCCGCGAGCAGAGCGGTGACGTAGCCGGAACCAGTGCCCACTTCGAGAACCTTGTCGGTGGGGGCGAGTTGGAGGGATTCGAGCATGAGGGCAACGACGTAAGGCTGAGAGATGGTCTGGCCGTCGCCGATGGGCAGAGGATGATCTTCGTAGGCCTCGGCGCGGAAGGCTTCAGGAACGAATAAGTGGCGGGGGACGCGAAGCATGGCGTCGAGAACGCGCGGATCGGAGATGGCGCGCGCCCGGAGTTGCGAATGAACCATGAGTTGACGCGCGGCGGTCGGGTCGGGCATGCGATTCCGGCTTCCGGCGTTCGGCTTCCGGCAGTTTCGGATGAGTCTGAAAGCCGCGCCTTGCAAAACAACATCAGTTATTTCTTGCGACGGCGGATGCGCACGTCGAAGCTGACGACCCCGTTCTGGTCGCGGGTGCCGACGACGGAAAGATTCCCCTTGACATAGTACTCGCCTTGGATGATCTGCTGCGAACTCTGAGAAACGTTGGTGGAGTAGGTGAGGGCAAGGTTGTTGGCAAATTGCTGCTCGATGGAAACTTGGGGGCCGCGGCCGAGGGGGCTGGTTTCGGTGGTGAGTCCCTGAGGATCGATTTTAATGTTGCTGGCGCCGAATAGGCGCTGGAAGCGGCTGCTAGCGGTGTCATTGAGGGCCTGGTTGAGGATGAGGGCGCTGGCCTGGTCGGAGAAGACGCTCTGGCCGGACTGCTCCTGGAGTTGGGTGGATTGTTCGTTGGTACGGCCGAGCGCGAGCAACGCGATGATGTCGGATTTCGGCAGCGGAGGTTCGGAGCGGTAGTTGAGGTTGAGGCCGCGATTGGGGGTGCCGGTAAGAGTTACGTTGAGGTCGTAGTTGCGGACGTGAGTGGAGGCCTGGAGATTGAGCTGAGGCTCGATGGCAACCGGATTGGCGAAAGTGATATCGCCGCGCTCGAGCGTAAAGCGGATGCCGTGGAAAGTGGCTTTACCTTCGAGGATATCGACACGGCCAAGAACGGCTGGCCGGGCCATGGAACCGCGGATGCGAAGGTCGGCATCGCCGGAGAGGCGGGCGATTGCAGTGCGCATCTGGAGTTCAGGCGCGGTCACGACGTGGATGTCGAGTTTCACGTTATTGAGAGGAGAGTTGGCGGCGGTAACGGTGGAGAACTGGCGGCTGCGTTCGAGATAAGCGCTAAAGTCGAAGCCGGGAGTTACGGCAATCTTGTTGATACTGATGTCGCCGGAAACAGTGGAAGCGGAGCGGGTACCGACCCAATGCAATTCGGCATCGGCGGTGGAGCTGACGCCGGGGGGATAACGCAAGCGGACGTCTTTGCCGGCGGCGGTGAGATTGAAGTTGAGCTGCTGGTTGAAGTAGGCGGCGTCGCCTTTGAGGTCGAGCGTGCCGCCCCCGGTGCGCGCGGTGAGCGTCTCGATGTGGATGCGATCGCGAGTGAACAGGAGCGAGCCGTTGAGTTCACTCAAGCCGCTGGGCAGTCCGGCATAGGAGAGCGAACCGTTGGTCACCTGAAAATGGCCCTGAGGCAAAGGCTCGGCAAGCGTCCCACCGACGATCACGTTCATGGTGACGACGCCGGCAGAAGTGAAGTCAGGATCGAAGCTGGAGAGCAGTTTGAGGTCGAGGCGGCCATCGGCGGTGAGATCGAGCGTGCGGGTGCCGGAAAGTTGTATGGAGCCGTGGGCAGTGAGGTCAGTTCCTTCCCCAAGAAGATGGAGTTGCCGAATGTTAACCGACTGGTTACCGAGGGAGAAGCGAATGGGATCCTGATTGTGGAGCTTGACGTTTTCGACATCGAGAGAAAGTGTGGTCAGTGTGCCGTCGAGGATCCATTGCGCGGGCTGGCCGAGTGGACCGCGCAGGTCGAGCGAACCGGCGACGGCAGAATGTCCTGTGAGTTGGCCGCGGAAATAGGAGCGCCAGAGCGCGTCGAGATCGAGTTGGTCAATTTGAAAAGAGAGGTTAGCGGGATAGTCCTTGCGCAACTGGACATTGCCACTGAGCACTAACGAGCCGTGCTGGAAGTGGGAATTGCCGGTGAGATGAAGCTCGCTGCCCTGAGTGACGGCTTGCAGGTCGAGGTCACCGGCGAGTTCGTGATCGACAGTGAGGTTCCGGATGTGAACGTCCGCACTGATGGAGGGAGCGTCGGGAGTGCCAGAGCCCTTGAGGACAAAGTCGGCGCGCCCTTCCACGGAAAGCCGATTGGAATAGATCTGCCGGACGTGGGCGAGGTCGAAATTGTTACCCGCGAGGTCGAGGCGGAAGGCGCGGGTGGAAGGATTGAACGCGGCGCTTCCGGTAACGAGTGAAGCGTCGCGGATGAGATGCAGGTTATCGAAGGTGATTTCGCTGTGGGCGACGTGGAAAGTGGAATCGAATTGCTGAATGGTCTCACCGTAAGCGGAGGCGTTGGCGAGATGGATCTGTCCCTCGCCGTGAAAGTCGGAGAGGGTGCCGGCGGCTTGTACGAAAAGATCGGTTTTGCCGGAGACGGAATAGTTGTATCCGGCGAGAGCCTGGATGGCGGCGAGGTCAGCATTGTGGAGGTTGGCACGGAGGGTGAAAGTGCTGTCTCCGGTGAAATGGCCGTGCTGGAGGGTGGCGGAGGCGTCGAATTCGGCGGAAGTGTCCTCGCGGCGCAGAATAGCGTTGCGAAGAGCGATGGCACGAAAAGAAAGCTGGATTGAAGTGGAAAGAGAATCCCAGCGCGTTTGCAGTTGATGCGTGTTGGCGGTGGCGGGCAGGGTGACGTCGAAATCGTCGACCAGGAGAGCGCCGGCAAGTTGAGGAGAGGAAAGTGCACCGCTCATGGTGCCATTGAAAGTGGCGCGGCCGTTCAGAGCGACGGGAAACAGCGCGGGACCGCGAACGACGGCGATGAAGGGCAGCCAGTCGGCGACACTGGAGGTGGAAACGGAGAGGCGGACCGCGGACGTGGAAGACAGTGTGCCGGAGGCCTGGACGTGGGAGGTAGGGGTGGTTAGGGTGAACTGCGGGAGATCCAGAGCGTCGTTGGCGGCGTGGTAGACGCCATTGGCATGGCCGCTGAGTGGGAGTTGCGCGGGGGCGTGCTGCGCGGGAGGAGTGAGATCGAGGGCGAATTGGATTTCCGCGTCGCGGGGAGTTCCCTTCCAGCGAGTTTCGAGAGTGCCGGAGGCTGATGCGGCGGGGTGGAAGTGCGGGAAGGGGTGAGCGGGAGCATTGAGCGCGACGGCGAGATCTTCCGCCGAGAGGTCTCGCAGACGAAGCAGGACGAGAGCGCTTTGGATTGCAGGCGGCTTTGGTTTGGCAGTTTTCTGGCCGGACTTTTTCAGGGGCGGAGCAGCGGAAATGATGGCGGTCTCAAGGTTTTTTCTGGCCGCTGGCGAGAGGTGCTGCGCGGGTGCGAGCCACTGATTAAATTCGGCATCGCCAGTGAAGCCGCCGCCGAAAATCCTACCTTGCAGCTTGGAAAGTTTGAGTTGCTGATCGGTAGCTGAGTAGCCGGTACTGAGAGAGGCTCGAGAGAAAGAGATCTGGCCGTCCTGCCAGGCGAGATCGCGGAGGGTGAGCAGACCGTTGGTGGCGAACTGGTCGAGTGACCAGTCGCCATGTCCCTTAAGTTCGAAGACACCGGAGCGAAGATCGCCGCGGCGGGCGATGGATGCGGCTTCGGTGAGGTCGAGTTGGGCATCGTAGGAAGCCTGGAGATGCGGACGGCGGAAGTCTGTAATCTGACCGCTGGCCGAGACATGAGAGTGGCCGGAGTTCCATTGGAGAGAAGGAACGACAGCAGAGTTGGATCCGAGGCTGAATTCCACGGCGGTCATCCATGCAAAAGGGCGGCAGTTCAGCAGCTTGGTGTCGACCAAGCCGAGCAGAAGGCGTCCATCGTAGCGGCCGCGAAGGAAGGAATAGTCCATCTGGAGCGAAGTGTCACGAGCGGCGAAATCAAGAGGGATGGTCTGATCGTCCCATAAGATCTGGCCGTGGCGGAGTTCGAAATGATGGATGGAAAGAGCGAAGAGTTGCTCGACGGGAGTCTTGCCGGTAACGGCACCGATTTTTCGTTGCGGAAAATTGGTGGTGCCGTCGGAATAAAAAGCCACGTGGACGACGGGCTGTTCGAGGATGACCTCGTTGAAGGCGAACTCGGAGCGGAGAAGAGAGCTGATCTTCAGGCGAGCGACGATGCGGTCAACGTGGGCGAGAGGAACCTCGGTGGCGGACTCGCGGCCATGCACGGTGATGCCGCGTACGTCGGCCTGCAGGCGAAAGGGAGTGGTATGGATACTGCCGATTTCGACGCGGCCGCCGGTGACGCGCTCCAGTTCCGCGATGAGCCGACGGCGAACGAGAGACTGGAAAGAGCCAGTGTTGATGTAGACGAGCAGGCCGAGAGCGGTGAGGAAGGCGGCCCCGGTGAAGAGAAGCAGATATTTCCGCCAGCGGCGGCGGGCGGGCTTCGTGGAAGGTTCACTCACTGCGATTGAACTCCCGGGTGCTGGCAGAGGGCGTGACGCCGGGAACATGGACCTGCCCTTCGGAGCGCAAGGTTTGCAGCCAGGAGAGGAGAAGTTCGCTGACTTTCTCCTCGGTGAGCAGTTCGCGAATTTTCGCGGAGACTTGGGTGAGAGGGACTTCGGTGGCTCCGGACTGCTTCAGCTTGGGGACGAACTGGTCGCGGTAGTAAGCCTCGATGGACTTGGAATCGATCTCGACCGCAGGACGAAGGCGGGCGTCGACCAGGCGCATCAGGTCGATCTGCTGCCGAACGTGGGCGAGAAGATCTTTTTCGGTGAGGTGATACTGGGCGAGCAGAGACTGCCAGGTCTCAGGGGATGCGGCCTGAGGATATTGTTTGCGGGCATCGGCGACGCGGGCAGCGACCTCGGCATCGGTGGCGTGGGCGAAGTCGGCGGACTTCATCTGCTCGCGAAGAAGTTCCTGGTCGATGAGGCGGTCAAGAACGGCACGGCGGTCGTCGTCGGTGAACTGGGCCAGGGTGCGGTTGGTGAGGAGAGCTTCGTAGCAGAGGGCCTCGTCCCAGTCGCTTTGCAGGATGACATGGCCGTTGACGGTGGCGATGATGCGGTCGATCACTTCGGCAGGCGCGGGCGCGGGAACAAACAAAAGGGCTGACGCCAGAAGCGCGAGTGCAGTAATCGTTCTCTTGGTTCGATCTCTCATTAAAATGGCTGCCCTATGCTGAAAAAGACATTGAAATGGCGCATACGCTGCGGAATAAAGGGCTGCGTTGGCGCTTGCGGCGTGCTCAACGTGTAGCCAGTGGGGTATGCCGTTGGATTCAGATTGTACCCGAAGTCGAACCGTAAAGGACCGATGGGTGTCTTATATCGTAATCCGATGCCGACGGCATGGGAAGTGTAATCGTAGCCTGAATTGTTGAATTGGGTGACGCAACCGTTGTACTGATTCGTCTGCGTGACGGCGATGAATTGGAGGCACTGGGAAGGATTGGGCTGGTGCCAGCGCATCAGGCCCTTGAGCATATCGTGACCGGCGGTGAAGACATTGCCCATATCGTGAAAGATGGCGAAGCCGAAGCCTTCTCCGAGATAAGGCAGGCTGACCGGGGGAAGGCGCAGTTCCTCACTGTTGACGAAGAGCGCTGTGCCACCAATGGGAAAACCGGAATCGGGATCGCGGGGGCCTGCTTGATTTAACCCAAAACCGCGATGGGCGTTTCCGCCACCGGAGAAGAAAACTTCGGGCAGCGGAATGACCGAAATACCCGTGGGGCAAGTGGGGACAAAGTTAATGATTTGACAGGCCCCGGGCGGCAGCACCCGCGTGCCCCGATAGACCTGCTCCAGTCCGACCGAAGTGGAGCGAGCGAAGACAAATTTGTGATTGGGCCGCCCGAAGGCATAATAGGTGGAATCCTGGGCGAGGGCGCGGCCGTAATCAGCCTGAGAACCGAAGTAACTGGATGCGGCGAAAGCATCCAGGGTGAAGTATTGGCCTTTTGTACTTTCCAGAGGACTGTCGCGTTTATCCCGGATGAAGGTAAAACCCGGACCGCCAACGCGAGCGGGCAGAGAAAACAAACTAAATTCGGCGGGTGAAAAGTTTGCCGCGAGGTTGCTGGCCTTAACCCGGCGGTAATCAAAACGGTAGGTGATGGAGGTGGAGTGATTGGGTTGCTGCTTGCCGATTTGCTGGCGCAGATCGATCTTGCCTTCCCATCGCTGCGAGGTGAAGGTGGCGACGTCGAGACTGTTGTCGTAAAAAATGGTGTAGAAGAGTTTGAAGCGGTCATTGTTGAAGAGCTTGGGGATCTCGTAACTGATGAGGCCGCGCTGTTGGAGCCTGCCGACGTGGGACTGGAAGGTCAAGGTCTGGTCACGGCCGCCGACGTTGAGGCGGGTGATATCGAATCCGACGCGGGGGCTCACGCCAGTGGAACCCGTGGGAGAACTGGTCCCGGCGGGCAGGCCGGTTTCGAATTCAAGCCCGAGGCCATAGGTGAAGGTGTAGCGCTTGGCTTCCTGCACCTGGACGAGAACGTTTTTCTGAGGGTCGGAGCCCTCGGGATTCTGGACCGCAGTGTCGACCTGGCTGAAGATGCCGAGGTCGTAGAGCTTGCTCTGCGTTTCAAGGAGGTCCCGCTGGCTGAGTGGCTCGCCGGCAACTACTTGAATCTCGCGCTGCACCACGTAGTCGCGGGTGTGATCGAGCCCGGCGACCATTACCTGGTTGACGAAAAACTGTTCGCCTTCCTGGATGGTGTAAGTGATGTCTTCGCGGTCGGGCTGGCTAGGTGAAGGGTTGGTGGTAATTTCGAGGATGGCGTTGGAAAAGCCGCGATTGAAGTAGTAGTTGAGGATAGACTCGCGATCGTTGGCGAGATTCTGTTCGGAGTAGGGCTGGCCTTCGGTGGTATTGCGTTCAGGAAACGCCCTGGTGTCGATCTTCCGATTGCCGGCAATGTGGAATGAACCGACGAGAGTCTGCGGGCCTTCTTCAATCTGGATGTGAACCGCGAGGTGGTTGTCGGCGTGGTGATAATTGTCGTCAACCTTAGTCTGAATCTTGGCCTCGCGGAATCCGTTGGAGACGTATAGGGTCTGGAGACTGGCGACGTCGTTCTTGAGCAGGACTCCACTGTAACGTCCGTGGGAAAACTTGCCGGCGGGTTGAATCTGGAGGCGCAGGCGAAGCATTTGCCTGGAGAAATACCTGTTCCCAGTGATCTCGATGAGTTCGAGCTTGTGCACCGGGCCGGGATCAATACGGTAGGTGACGTGAATCGTGTCAGGGCCGGTTTCCTTCTGGATCTCGACGGTGGCGTCGAAGTGGCCGCGGCTCTGGAGATAGTCGAGGAGGTTGCGCTTGCCCTCGTTCAGGAGGTCATCGTCGAGGGCGTTCTCCTCATAGACTGGGACTTCTTTTTTCAGTACGCCGCGGCTGATGTGAAAACCCTGGGCGTAGACGACGACGACCGGTCCGGGTTCGATCAGATAGGTATAGTCGACGGCGTTGGATTCGGGGTGGTACTTCTGCTCGGCAATGGAAACCTGAGCCAGGACGCGCTCCTGCTTCTGGAGCTTCTTGCGCAGGTGCTGCAGAGAGTTGGTGACACGGGCGGCAGTTACGCGATCGCCGGAATGCATCCTAGCGATGTCCTGAACCTGGCCCTGGGAAAAGGCTGAGTGGCCGGTGAGTTTGACCTCGCCAACGTGGGCAGGCTCTCCAGGGGTGATGTGGAAGAGGATATTGACCTGCTGGGTGGCGGCATTGGAAGTGCTTTCGGCGGTGACGCGCGCGCGGTAATAGCCGTTCTCCTGCATGAGTTGTCGGATGTTCTGCAGGGCGCGGTCGAGTTTGTCGAGAGTGTGAAGTTCGCCCAGTTGGAACTTGGAGGCGTTGACGATCTGGTTGTGGTTGGGGCGGCCGGGAGCGCCTTCCACGTCGACGGCGCCGACAAAGAAGTTGAGCGAAGTAGTGAAGGTGAGCCGCAGGGCCGGGCCGGACGGAGTGACTTCGGCCTGGATGTCGGCAAAGCGTCCGGTGGCGAAGAGGACGCGGATGCTTTCGCGGACCTGGTCGCGGTCCAGCGGCTGGCCAGATTTTTGAGGAAGCATTTGGAGCAAGTGGTCGCGGTCGGGCACGCCGGGCAGTTCGATGGATCGGACGGTGCGTCCGGCATAAGCCGAGATGGAGGCGAGGGCTGAGGAGGGTTCGGCGGTTTGCGGTTCCTGAGAGGAGTACGAAGCGGCAGGTGCGGACGACCCGGCCGGAGCGGCTGGGCCGAGCGAAACAATGATCAAGATGACGAATGACGCGTACCGTCTCAGCAAATAATATCCTTGGGCCCGTTGCCTACGTTCGATGAAGCGCGGAAGGCCGGTGCTGTCTGCATCCTGGCGGTTGAAGCCGTCCAGAGACTTATAATAAAGGTTTTGCGGGTGAAAACTGGTGACCTCCTTGAGGCAGGGCGTGGAGAAAGAAAAGTTCGAGCAACGGTACTCGCGGCAAATTCTGTTTCGCGGAATCGGAGCGGAGGGCCAGCGGCGGCTGGCGGCGGGGCGAGTCGCGATTGTAGGATGCGGAGCGATCGGTTCGGCCCTGGCGTCATTGCTGGGGCGAGCGGGCGTGGGAAGGTTGCGAATTATTGATCGCGATTACGTGGAGGCCAGCAATCTGCAGCGGCAGTCGCTATTCGAGGAAGAGGATGCGGCCGAGTCGTTGCCCAAGGCGATTGCCGCGGCGCGAAACATTGCGGCTTTCAATTCAGAGATTGCCGTCCAGGCGCGGGTCGAGGATCTGGTTCCGGGCAATATTAATGTATTACTTGAGGAAATAGATGTAATCCTCGATGGCACAGATAATTTTGAGACTCGATATCTGCTGAACGACTATGCCGTGAAGAGTTCCTTGCCCTGGATCTATGCGGCGGCAGTAGGCAGCTATGGGGTGACGTTGAATGTGTTGCCGGAAGAAACGGCATGCCTGGCGTGCATTTTTCCGGATACACCGCGAGGGATGGTGGAGACTTGCGAGACCTCGGGCATATTGAATACCGCGGTCAATCTGGTGGCATCGATCGCAGCGACGGAAGCGGTGAAGATGCTGGTGGGGAGTGCGGCGGCGGGGCAATTGCGCAAGACGTTGTGGTCGTATGATGTTTGGACGAACGAGCAAGCTGAGATTGCGGCGGCGAATCCGCGGGCGGGCTGCCGGGCGTGCGGGGAGCGGGATTTTGTGCACCTGGCAGGCGAGGGGCGTCCGCATATCACGATGTGCGGACGAAACTCGGTGCAGATTCACGAACGCGCCAGGCCGATCGATTTTGCCGAAATGCAGCGGCGACTGGAGCCGCTCGGCGTGGTGCGGCACAACGAATTCGTGCTGAAGTTCTGGCGTGAGCCCTATGAGATGACGCTGTTTCCCGATGGGCGGGCGATCATCAAGGGGACAACGGACACCGGGGTTGCGCGCAGTCTTTACTCGCGGTATGTGGGGAGCTGAGGGCTGCTGTCGTTCGTTGCTAAATCGTTCGTCGCTAGTCGGTCAACGAGCAACAGTTCCCTTCCTGATAGTCTGCCGGTTCTTCCTGTAGCAGGGTGATTCGCCAATCGCTGTTCCCTTCCCAGAATAAGCTCTGAGCAAGAGCTTCGGATCGAACCGATGAAAACGACTCGTCCGCCCTCCTAATTGAGTCACTGCTCGGTTTTTCCTGCCGAGTCTTCTGAATTGCAATGGCACAAAGAGATGGTTACCAGGTGTTACCGATCTTCCATTACGGTCGAGCAATTGTGCGTCCCTGAGGCCCCACGTAGGCTCCAGAGTAGGAACTGAAGTGTTTGACCCTAAGAACGCCTGTTCTGGCAAGGCAATGGATCCTCCCCATCTGTGAAGGTGCACTCACGGGAGACGTACGATGCGATTCGCCTTACGCTGTGGATTGGCTTTGCTGACGCTGGTCGCGGTCGCAGCCGCCAAAGAACTTCCCGAAGCCCCAAGCAGCACGCTAAGGACGAGTAGCGCAATACCATTGGGCGAACCCGTCTCCCCATCCATGTCCGTCGCTTTGACGCCGGTCTCGACCCCGAAAGCCGAAGCGAGGTTGATTGACAAAAAGTTTCTGAGCCTGGCGATCGTCTCCACCGGCAGCACCTTTGCGGATTCTTACACGACGTTGTTTGCTCGGCAGAATTGGCTGGCTGGCAAACAGGGCGTCTGCAATATCGAAACTGAGTCGGCCTACTTGTATGGAACTCATCCTACAGTTGCCCGCACCTATGCGGTGGCCTCGGTGAAAAGCGTGGGGTCCGTATTTGCGGCCTATTACTTGCGCAAGTACCACAGCAAGTTGTGGAGTCTGCCCCTGGTGGCAAATTCGATTATGAGCTTGCAAGGCGTGGGGCAAAACATGGCTAATTGCAATTGAGTTGCCCCACTTGCCGAGTGCTGAGGCCGCGCGCCCGCGCCGCAGGCAGCCACGGTTATGCGGCCCGAGATCATATCCGCCACGAGAGTCATCCCTCGCCGGTTGCGAATCTGAAAAAATATTAACCGAATTTTAAACGTCCATTATCCGACTTTCCTTGAACCGGGACGGCGAGGTCTGCTATAAGGGCGAGTTCATCCTAAAGGAGCGCCCCCCGTGACCTCACGTCGTCGGTTGTCCGCCCGATCCGTTGCGACGTTTGCTTATCGCACGCTGCTCATCGTAGCCCTGACTTGCGCCGGCTTGTCGCAACTCGCGCTCACCCAGGAAACGCTGGGCGCGCTGAACGGCACCGTGACCGATAGCAGCGGCGCTGTGGTGCAGGGAGTGAGCGTCAAAGCGCGCGCCCTCGCCACCAACCTCGAACTAACGGCCATCAGCAAATCGGACGGCTCTTTCAGCGTTTCCGATCTCCCGATTGGTACTTATGAAGTCACATTCACGAAAGAGGGCTTCCAGAAGGCGGTCTATCCTCAAATCATCCTCCAGGGCAATCGCACGGCGACGGTAAATGCGAAGCTCAAGCCCGGCGCAGTGTCGTCAACGATAACGGTCGAGGCGACGCCATTGCTGAATGAGACGGACACAGCCAACGGCTACACCATGGGCGCACAACAGATCGAGTCCGTTCCTCTCGGCACGGGAAGCTTTACCCAGCTTGCCATCCAGGCGCCCGGCGTCAGCGCAGACTTCCTCTCGGGTTCAGGCTCGAACGAAGGTCTGGGCAATCAAGGAATCGTGGCGAACGGACAGCGCGACACCAGCAATCTGTT